>Ga0210410_10002426_pt1 | contig 16703 bp, 8 predicted proteins | sample IncBWC4MmetaG_FD_161058 | JGI IMG/M metagenome (GOLD analysis project Ga0210410, IMG submission 161058) | Forest soil microbial communities from Barre Woods Harvard Forest LTER site, Petersham, Massachusetts, United States - Inc-BW-C-4-M | ecosystem: Environmental > Terrestrial > Soil >... | reverse complement strand
TGCAGATGGATGGGACAGGAGTTCCGGTGGTGAAGAAAGAGACGGTCGGTCGGCAGGGCAAGACGGAAGGTCAACCGGCCCATACTCGGGAAGCCAAGTTGGGATGCGTGTTCACCCAGACGACGTGGGATAAGGAAGGCTATCCCATCCGCGATCCCGATTCCACCACCTACACCGGAGCCATCGAGAGTGCGGAAGAGTTTGGTCCTCGAATCTATGCGGAAGCCTGGGGACGCGGCTGGAGCCGCGCACTCCAGAAGGTCGTGATCGGCGACGGCGCCGAATGGATTTGGAATCTTGTGGCCCTGCATTTTTCCGACGCCATTCAGATTGTCGATCTCTACCACGCCCGCCAACATCTTTGGGAGGTCGCGCGCAAGCTGTACCCGAATGACGAAGGGGAACAAAAAGCATGGATGAAGATCCACCAGAAGCGCCTGCTGGATCGGGGGAAAATCGAAAAGCTGGTTGCTGCACTCCGCTCGATCGAATCCGATAACCCCCAAGTAATGGAGAAGATTCGCACCGAGGCAGACTATTTTGAACGGAATGCAGAGCGCATGCGCTACCCCAAGTTTCGCCGCCAACACCTATTTGTTGGTTCGGGCGTCATTGAGGCCGGATGCAAGACGGTGGTCGCTTTCCGTCTCAAGCGGTCAGGAATGTTCTGGACCGTTCGAGGAGCCAACGCGATCTTGGCCCTACGCTGCTGCCACCTCAATGGCCAGTTTGAAGATTATTGGGAGGAACGCAAGGCGGCTTAACTTCCACGTGTAAGTCGCGCACCCCCTAAAATCACTAAAATCAGCCCAGCCCTTTCGTCCTTTCAGCAAGCGTGGTTCCGAGCCAACACTCCATATGTCTCTAAGCGCACAGGCACCTCGGCAGCAGACATAAATCCCCTAAAATCAGTCGTATAGTTGTGGCACAAGGCCTGCTCTCCAGCTCTCACAGTGATGCGCTCGTCCAAAATCGCCCTCGCGCTGCTCATGGCCTTCTCAGCCTCTGCCATCCTCTTCGCGGCCGCACGCCCCCGCGCCGCCAACGCCCTCGCCCGCCACTATCTCTATTCCCGTTCGCGCAAATTTTTCCGCCACGCTCGATCGGGTGGCACAAGTAATCTCCCTGCTGTCATTTTCTGGGCATGGGAACGCCCCGAAGACTTACGCTTTCTAACTCCGGATCAAGCTGGCGTTGCCTTCCTCGCCAAAACAATTTATCTCCAGCCTCCTTCGACGGATCCCACTGACTCATCCCCTTCTTTCATCGTCCGCCCTCGTCTCGAACCTCTCCGCATCGCTGTGGGCACGCCGCTCATCGCCGTCATCCGCATGGAAACCCCGGCCTTGCCTCGGCTTTCTTCTCTCCAACAAAACCAATCGGCTTTACATGCCTTCACTTATTCCGACGCGCAACGCGCTCTCCTCGCCTCGGAAATCGCCGGCACGCAATCCGTCTCCGGCGTCTCTGCCATCCAAATCGACTTTGATGCCCCCTCCAGCGCCCATCCCTTTTACACTGCTCTCCTCCAGGACGTCCGCGGCCAACTCCCACCCACGCTTCCTCTGTCCATCACTGCCCTCGCCTCCTGGTGCATCGGCGATCCCTGGCTCGGCCAACTTCCTCCCGGAACCATCGACGAAGCCGTACCCATGCTCTTCCGCATGGGCCCCGACGCCGGCAACGTCGCAAAATTCCTTCACTCCGGCGACGATTTTCCCGTCGCCGCCTGCCGCGGCAGCCTCGGCCTCTCCACCGACGAAACTCTCTCGAATGACCTGCTCACCGCCGGCTCCAAATTCTCAACTTTCCATCCGCGCGAGAAGCGCGTCTACGTTTTCGCTCCACGGTCTTGGACACAATCCGCCGCCAAAACAATTCTTCAGGAGTTACAACCATGATTAGCCGCATCGCTCGCATCTCCACAGCCGTCGTTATCGCGTTGCTCCTTATCCTTCCTCCGCCGCTCTCCTTCGCATGCGGCCCCGATCTCTCCGCTCCCACATACACAGATTTCAACGCGCCAGACGCTCGCGACTCCAGCTACGCATCCGGCAAACTCGGCATCCTCCAGCGCGGCTACTATCACGTTTATCTCTTCGAGGCCTATCGCAATCTCAGCGCCAAGCCGTTCAATGCGGCCGAGTTGGCCTCCCTGGGATTTCAGTCAACTTCTTCATCGCAACAAAATGCATCGCCGTCCCAAAGGACCGCAGAACCAGAAAATTGGATGGCCACGTGGAAATCGACCCGTGCCAGCCTACTCGCCGAAAAACCTGAAAATTCACCCAGAGCTTTCGATCCCGTCGGAGTCACTCGCGCCGGCATGCAGGATGAGCGATACGTTGCCTATTACAACTGTCTGAGCGGCGCTTTCGAAAACGCGGTCCACACGCTCCAAAGTCGCGCAGCACAATTCGGCGCCCAGAGCGCCGTCGTGAAAGAATGGATCGCCGCGCAAGACCAAGTCTTTGAAAACTGTTCCGGCGACATGGGCTATCCGCCCGCACCCAAGCCCGCCGTCATTCCTGCCGCCTCTCATCCCGAAGATCCCGCCATCGTTCGCGCGGACCGCGCCTACCAGATCGCTGCCGCGCTATTCTACGCTGGCGACCTCGACGCCGCTCAAAAAGCGTTCGAGGGCATCGCCAAAGATTCGTCATCCCCGTATCAAAAAATCGCACCCTACGTTCGTGCGCGTGTTCTCGTCCGCAAGGGAACTCTCCAAGCGAACGACTCCGAGTATGACGCGGACGCCTTGTCGCAAGCAGAAGCACAGCTCCGCGCCGTCCTCGCCGATAAGAATTCCGCCGAGTACCACGACGCCGCCCAACGCCTCCTGGGCTTCGTCCGCATCCGCCTCCACCGTCAAGAGCGTCTACACGAACTGGAAGCTTCTCTTCAAAGCGGCTCCTCTTCAAAATCCCTCGGCCAGGATGTAATTGACTATCTCTGGCTTCTCGACCATCCCGTTCTCACAAAAACGGCGACCATTGCTCCGGCATCCGAAGGAAAGCCTGCTCAAAGAGGTGTCGCCGTCGACGACTCCTCTCGCCTCAAGGGCGGCGACATGACCGACTGGATTTTCACGTACCATCAAGCCGGCGATGACGCGTATCAACACTCTTTCAAACGCTGGCAGGAAACGAAATCTCTGCCCTGGCTCGTCGCCGCGCTTTCACAAGCAGAGGCGAAAGATTCTGCCGTGCCAGCGCTCTTCGCCGCCGTTTCCAAAGTCACCCCTGACTCGCCTGCTTACATCACCCTGACCTTCCATCGCCTCCGCCTCCTCGAGCAATCGGGGAATTCCGGCGCCGCTCGCCACGACCTCGACGTGCTGCTTTCCCGGCTGGGCCCGGCCATGCCCATCTCCGCAAGAAACGAATTCCTCGCCTTGCGCATGAAGCTCGCCTCAAATCTCGCCGAATTTCTCCAATTCGCCCCGCGCATTTCCGCCAACGCCACCGGCGTCGCTCCGATTCCCGGCGGCAAATCTGACTACGACCCCGGCACTCCCGAATACGCCGCCACTCGCCCCCATTTCGATTCCGATGCTTCCGTCGTTCTCACCGAAAAATTGCCGATCCGTCTCCTCGCCGACGCCGCCAAATCCAATGTCCTCCCGCCTTCTTTGCGTGCCGATGTCGCCGTCGCCGCCTGGACACGTGCCGTGCAACTGAAAAATGACGCAATAGCCCGTGAAATGACGCCGGTCCTAAGCGAATTGCTTCCAGAATTGAAGGACACTCTCGCGGAATACTCCTCAGCCCCCGACGGTCAGCCGCGCGAATTTGCCGCTGTCTTCGCCATTCTCCGCAATCCCGGCTTCCGGCCCTTCGTCAGCGCCAGCCCCGGCCGCGGGTGGTTCTACAGCGTCAGCGAACCGCACTTCGGCTCCCTCGATAATTTTGGCGACAACTGGTGGTGCAGCTTTGCTGCTTCACAAAACGAGCAGAACGGTCGCGGTTTCTATCGAATGTTTTCCATGCTTCGTTCGTCGCTCCAGGAAATTTATCGCGGCGGCGTGCCCGAGCCCGCTTTTCTTTCCGAGCAGGAAAAAAAGACTGCGGCCGATGATGTGAACGCGCTCGTCGGTCTTCCTTCCGCCCCACGCTGGCTCGGCCAACTCGCCGTCGAGTGGGCCAAAGCCCATCCTGATGACGCCCGCGTCCCTGAATCTCTCCATCTTGCAGTTCGCGCGTGGCGCTATGGATGCACCGAAACCGGTCAGAACGATGCACCCAACTATTCAAAAGAAGCGTTTGAAATCCTGCGCACCCGCTACCCAGACAGCGAGTGGACCAAGAAAACTCCCTATTGGTTCAAATGAATAATTGACCGGCCATCCGCTCCGCACTATACCGAACCATATGGTTCAGCATCGGGCGGCCAGCAACATCGATCGTGTAACCGCGGCCATTTCTGACCCGACTCGCCGCGCGATTCTCGAGCGCCTCTCGCGCGGCTCAGCAACTTTTAATTGTCGGCGAGCCAAGGAAAAACGCCCGTGCTGCGCGAACCAATCGGGGAATTTGTCCGACCCAAACTGCTGGCCGATCACGCAGCCGTCGCTAGAACTCCAGGCGAAGCGAGAGCTGCAAGTTGCGCTCGCCTTGCCCGGAGCTGCCGCTGCCCTTCGAGAGTACTTTGCCAAAAGTCGTGGTGTTGGTGGGGTTGAGACCAATATTGGTTGTGCCGCTGCAACCGCTGTTGCCGCACCAATTCGGATGATTCCAGACATTGTAAGCTTCGGCGCGGAACTGGAAGCGAAAGCGTTCGTTGACGGGAATGGTCTTGAACAAGCCCATGTTCCAGTTCTGGTATCCGGGTTGGTAGATAAGGTTGCGAACCCGCTGGGTGTTGAAGGTGCCAGGCGCTGGCGCGGTGAAGATCGGAGAGCCATCGGGGTTGGTGGTGGCGAACCACTGGCCCCTCGGACCAAATGTGCCGATGATCTGGGGATTACCCTTAACAACCCAATATTGGCCGTTCACACCGCATCCGAAATTCGAGTCTAGGCCCACACCAGCGTAGTCATTGGCGGCTGCCACGCTGCAGGGTAGGCCCGTCTGGAATTGAGTGATGCCGCTAATTTGCCAACCGCCGAGAGCCTTACCGGCGAAGCCCGATTGCTTACGGAAGAGGGGAAGTTGGTAAAGGTAGTTGATGATGACGATATGGCGGGCATCGAACTCGGACGGCCCCCACAACATGCTCGTGTTGTAGGTATCGGGAACGACATCGCGCTGGTTGGAGCCGTTATCCATGCTCTTGGACAGGGTGTAAGACACACCGAACTGGAGAGTGCTGCTGAATCGGCGGTTCCAAGCTATCTGAAGTGCATTGTACATGGAATTAGCGACGTTATCGGTTTCGCGGATGGAACCGAAGCCTTTGTATGGCCTTATGGCATTGAGATTGACGCCAGGGTTGGCCGCCGCTACAGCGAGGGTCGGCTGATTGATGTCGGACTCTCGTTGCAAATGCACGCCACGGCGGGCCACGTAACCGACGCTGAGGAGAGACTTCCAGAACAGCTCGCGTTCGACGGTGAAATTCCAAGCCCAGGCTTCGGGGTTCTTAAAGGCTTTGCTCTGCGTGGTTACCACCAAGGGAACGTTGTTGGTTCCCGTACCTCCCGGATTGTCCGCGGACCCAAATGACACGCTGGCGTTCGGCTGGAAAGGCGGATTCCCGCCGAGGAAGATGGAGTCGCTGACGCCGAGGCGCGTGAAAAAACGACCTCCGCCCGCTCGGAGCACGGTCTTGTTATTTAGCTGGTAGGCAACGCCCATGCGTGGCTGGATGTCGCCCCACTGGATGTCGGAGTAGCGATTGGGAAGGTTGTGAAACAGGCCGTTATATAGACCCGCGCTGGCCGCGGGAACGCGGCCCGTGGCGGAAGCCGGGAAACCGCTCCCCGGAATAACCATTCCATTGTAAAGCTGAGCGATCGTAGGTGTGCCGGTGATGAGACCCGTCTTGGGATCAACGGTCACGGCGTTTCCCGGATCATAGAGGTTCGGATCGAAAACGATCATGTTATTCCAAATGGCGTGGTAGGGAACGATGACCGAGTACCGCAGACCGTAGGTGATGGTCAGGTTCTGACGGGCCTTCCAGGAATCCTGCCCAAATCCCTCCCACATGCTTCCGCGGAATACCGTATAAGCCCGAGGGCCAATTTCCGAATACGAATCGAACAGTCCTAATGCCGCATTTGCGGCCGCGACGCCGGTAGAAGCCAGAGCAAATCCAGGCCGTACAAATTTGCCCCCGTTGTCGCTAAACAGAAATTGACCGTTCTGGTTGTTCGTGCAGGTGTTGCATGCTTGCACGTTAATCTCATCGTTGTCGTTCTCGCCGTCATATTCGTACAGACCACCGAATTTAAGAGTGTGATTTCCCTTGATCCACGTAAAGCTGTCAGACATGTTGATGATGGGGCCAGCGGAATGCGAGGGATACGGCCCCCCGCTTAACCCGGAAAAGGCAGACATGTTCACGGTGGGAATGCGGTTCTGGATCTCCTTGCCAGTGGGGAAGATGTAGGGATAGTTGAGACCGACCGTGGTGCGGTCCAGGAAATGCGCTTGGTCAACCGGGATGTGGACATTGTCCTTGCTCGCGGTCAATAAAACCTCATTCACTTTGGTGGGGCTGATGGTCCACACGTAGTCGATAGAATTTGTTTGGTTGGGGCGGTTGAAGAACTTTGGCGTTTCGTTGGTGCCGCCATCCAGCGGCTGGTACTCCCAAAAGGTAAAGTACACGCGGCGCAGGCGGAGCCTCTGGTTCTCGGAAAGGTTTATGTCGACGGCTACAGTGTCCTTCCGCTGGTATTGGGGGTGCTGGGCCGAAAAGAACCAATTCTGGTTTCCGTTGATTGGCGTGGCCAGATTCGGCGCCGGATAAGCCTTCAGAATACCCAGACCATTAGCGCTGGCTACCGACCCTGTTGAAGAGGAGCCCGGCGACGGAATGATGTTGCCGGGAAATGGAAGGCCCGTCTTCGGGTCCATGATGAGTACCGCCTTGTGGTAGAAGACATTGCTGGGATTCAGCAGTTCGCTGAAGTCGCCGTTACGCATCTTGAGTGTCGGAACGACAAGGCTGTTTGTATCCGTAAAGATGTACCTCACCCATTCCTCTCCCCAGTACCAAAACACCTTGGTCTTGTTGGTATTGAAGTGGTCAGGAATGTAGAACGGACCGCCGATATTGTAGCCGAATTGATTGTAGTGAATGGGGGCGGTGACACCAGTGGTTGCCGGGACCGCATTGCGCTGCCATGGGTTGGCATCAAAGATGGTATTGCGGACGTATTCGTAGGCGGCACCGTGGAAGACTTGCGATCCGCTTTTCGAGGTGATGCGAATCTGGCCGCCGGAGGACCGGCCGTATTCAGGGGCATAATCCGCAGTTAGAATCTGAATTTCCTGCGTGGAGTCCAAGTCCGCAGCCCCTATGCTGGTGCCGTTTGAGCGCGTGCGAACGGCGGGAGCGCCGTCGTAGGTGATCAGACTTTCCGGCGTGCGCGCGCCGTTGATGTTTGATGGACCCTGCGTGAAATTGAAGGCGAGGTTTGCAAGCGTGCCGCCGCGGGTGCCTGGCACGAGATTGGCCATGAAGATGGGATTGCGGCCGTTAATCTCGAGCGCGTCAATCTGCTCGCGGGTGACGACTTTTTGCACCGATGCCGATTCCGTCTGGAGCTGAACCGCCGAGGCCGAAACTTCAACTATTTGCGAGGAGCTGCCTACGCTCAGCGTCGCGTCAACAACGAGGTTAGCGCTGGGATCGAGCTTATCTTCGTTGGATTGAAACTTCTTAAAACCGGACGCATCGACGCTCACGGAATAGAGGCCGGGCGGGACATTGGTGATGGTGTAATAGCCGGATTCGTTGGTTGTGGCCTGGCGTTCGACGCCGCTCTTGTTTTGGATCGTGACCTTGGCTCCTGCAATCGTCCCGCCTGACGGATCTTTGACAAAGCCCGAAATCGTCCCAAGGTCCGACTGCGCAAACAGTGCTCCCGAAATCAGCAAGCACGCGGAAAGCAGTAGAACCGCCTTAACCCGTCGGGTATTCATTGGTGCGCTCCTTATTCTGAAGTCGTGGTTCGGCAGGAGATGTTCTGTCATCCGCACGGTAGGGCGCTTTTCCGCACGGCGCAAGTGTTTACCCGACGTGCGTCAGGTGTATACACGTGTATTCGCACGCTTATAAGCTATTGATAAAATACGGCTTGCACGTTTCATAAATTTTCGGTAAATGTGATTTGCGTACGGCTGCCGCCGCCGCTCACATTCATCGTTCGTTTATCGGAGCTCCGTATTCTTAGGCGACGAGTCCGCTAGTGTTCAGACGCTCGCTTGGAGACGACCGCTATGGAACATCCCTCAGCTACTCGCACCAACCAGAAAGTGCCGCTTATCCATGAGTGGCCGGATTGCTTGGAAGGGGATCCGCGTTTAAGTTTGTCGCGGCGGGTTGTCGCCGGTCGCCATTTTGCGAAATCTCCCTTGCTGTCAAAGTTCTTTCTCTATGTCGTGACGGAAACACTCGCGGGCCGGCAGGCAGAGATTACCGAGCATCAGATCGGTGTGCAGGTATTTGGCCGGTCTCCGGGGTACCTTACCGTCGAGGACAACATCGTTCGCAACTACGCACGCCAGTTGCGCAGGCGCTTAGCCGAGCACTTCGCGGGCGAGGGCAGCTCGGAATCGCTGCGGGTCGAGATTCCTCACGGCGGTTACATACCGGTCTTTACACGCGCCTCTGACGCCGGTCCCGCTGGAGGACAGCGTAATGGCCCGACGCCAGACAACGCCGGGACGCATTCGGCAAGCGGCTTTCCACTCTCTTCCGGCGCGCCAATTGCCCCCCGACGGAACTGGCAAACCTTACTGCTGCGTGCCTCGGTGCTGGCTGCTTCGGCGGCGGTTCTCATTTCCCTGACGTGGTTCGCTGCGGCCCGTACTCGCGCTCCGCGCCAGGCTCCCGAACCGGCACAGGCGCTCTGGGCGGCGCTTTTTGATGGTCCGGCCAATAGTTACATCGTCCCTGCCGATGCAGGCTTCAATCTTTTGGAAGACCTGTCGCGCCGTCCACTGCCGCTTGCAGACTACATCAAGGGCGGATACCTGGAACTGCCGCTTGCGCAGGTCGATGCGCACAGCGCTCAAGATCTGCGCTCCCAACAGTTCACGAGCTTCGTCGACCTCCAGATTGTTACTGCGCTCGCCCGGCTGTCGGAATTCAATCCGCAGCGAGTCATTCTGCGCTTTCCGCGCGACCTGCGGCTCGATGATCTGAAAAACGCCAATGCGGTGATCATCGGCTCGGTCGGGAGCAACCCCTGGGCGGCCATCGCAGGGGACAGCACCAACTTCCGCATTGTCTACCGCGAAGACATGCAGGGCGCAACCCTGGTTAACATGAAGCCGCAATCCGGCGAAGCACCATCTTATGTAAGCCAGTGGAACGAGCCGGCGCATGAGACCTTCGCCGTGATCTCTTTCCTTCCTAACCTTGGCGGCAACGGGCATCTGCTGCTTCTTGAAGGGCTGGATGTTGCCGGAACCCAGGCGGCTGCCGAGGTACTGTTCCGTCAGGATGCCTTAGCTCCTGTTCTTCGGCGCGCGGCACGTCCGGACGGCTCGCTTCGCTTTTTCGAAGTATTAGTGCGTTCAACCAGCATCCAGTCGAGCGCCGCAGGGACTCAGGTCATTGCCTTCAGGATTCACTGACGCTCCGCATCCTACAAATGTGGCGTGCGAAGAGTCTTCTTACCGCGTACTTTTGCCTTCCATGGTCAGCCAGGAACTCAATCTGCCGCGCCCCACCTGGCAAGCCTACCCCGCGATCTATCCCAACTCTTGGTTCGCGTCCGCCACGGAACCCGGGCCAGCGGTCCCCAATCGCCAGTCCGTAAGGCTGCCGGGCCCGCGCCTGTTATCGGTCACCCGAATGTTGGGAGTGCTTCCGGACTGCCCACTACTCACGATTCACTACCCACTTCGCGCTCTGCTAGTCAAACAAATCCGGCTGCTCGTGCGAGATGCGGTCCCACAACGGCTGGAACTGGAACCAACCGACCATGGGCATTCCAACCTGCGAGTGTGTCAGCTTGGCCATTTCGTGAGGAATTTTGCGCGGCTCGCCCGCGGCTTCTGCCAGCAATTGCGCCTGGCAGGAACGATCCATGGTGATGAACCACCACGTCGCTTCGTCCACGGTTTGCCCGACCGTCAGCAACCCGTGATTGCACAAGATGGCGGCTTTCCTGTCACCCAGCACGTTGGCGATGCGGTCGCCTTCGTCGGTTTCGTAGACCACGCCGGTGAAATCGTCAAACACGACGTGATCTTCATAGAACGCGCAGGCATCCTGCGTCAGCGGATCGAGCAGCCGCCCCAGCGAAGACCAGGTCTTGCCGTTGAGCGAATGAGAATGCGCGGCCGCAATCACGTCGGGGCGCGCTTTGTGAATCCGCGAGTGAATCGCAAACGCCGCGGCGTTTACTTCACGGTCGCCTTCCACGACTTCGCCGCGATCGTTGACCAGCAAAAGATCCGACACACGTATTTGGCTGAAGTGTATCCCGAAGGGATTCACCCAGAAATGGTCCAGCCGCTCCGGATCGCGCGCGGTGATGTGTCCCGCCACGCCCTCATCGAAACCACACTTCGAAAACAGCCGAAACGCTCCCGCGAGCCTTTCTTTCCGGTGGCGGCGCTCCTCGGCGGGCGTGGCAAAAACGGGCGGGCGCGGCATTCGTTCCAACCGCGATTTTACTTGAGGCATAAAATCCTCCTTGCTCTGTTTCGCCTACTATACCGAATTCCGGCCAAACGTGACGGTCGTTTCTCAAACCTTGGCAACGCCGGCGTCTCTCGCTTGCGCCGCGTGGCGCCAGTCAACTGCGCGACGATTTGCTTGACCACCCGCCAGCGTCTTCCTTACTGTTTCAGCAGACTTCGGGCAGTCATGCTAGGTTGCATGGTTCGCGGACGTTTTGGCTTCCGGCGCCTCGAGATGTTCATGGAGTTGCGAGGAAAGCGGTACCACCATACGCACACGGTGAGGACCTACAAGTTATTTTCGGTCGACACCGGTAATACCATCGTCAAACCGAAGTAAGATCCCGAGCAAGAACAGCAATAGGTCGAGACTCCCCCAGTTCTCCAGGTTGTCAACCGCGCCGCTTGAAAAAGAGCGCCGCAACAGGCGAGCATTGTTCTTCTCGAAAAGAAAACGCCCCCGCGTTTGCGGAGGCGTTTTGACAATAGAAAATATTGTGGCCTGGCCTTCCCAGCGAATTACTGCTGAGGCGGCTTCGTAGCTGGCGGCGGAGTGGCTGGTTTGGGTGTTGCGGGCTTGGCCGTCGCCGGCGGCGCCGCGCCGGTCTTAACGGGGTACTGCTGATCATAGAGGCGGATGATGTCCTGCGTAACATCGACCTGATTTGAGGCGTAAAGGATTGGCGAATTCTGGCCGGAGGTATCCAGAACTACGCTGAAGCCGTTTTCGCGCGCGTAGCGGTCAAGAACGTCCACCATCTTGCGGCCGATGCGTTCGAGCACTTCCTGTTGCGCAGCGGTAGCGTCCTCCTGAAAATCATTGCGCCGCCGATCAAGGCGCTGCGTGAGGCGTTGGCCCTCGGCGGTGAGGCGCGTTTCTTCCTCTTGGCTCAGTTTTCCCGTACCCGCTTGGAGCTTTTGCTGCAGATCACTGATCTGCTTCGTCAGCGCGTCGATTTCGGTAGAGCGCGGAGCGAACTGCGACTGCAATTCGGCGGATGCCTGCTTACCCTCGGCGGTGCTCCCAATGGCACCACGCAGATTAATAATGCCCACCGTCTTGACCGGTGCGGCAGCGGCTGCCGGCGCGGCCTGTGCCCAAGTTGCTGCTGTGCCGACCAGGCATGCTGCGGACAGAGCAGCGAATCTCAAAACAATTCTCAAATTCACTTTATTCTCCTTGTTTTTGGGTGGCCCGATGAAATCGAGACCAACCGGAACCAATCTTTGATTGGCTTGAACCTGTTTCCGCCTGCCTGCGCCATCCGCGGGCACCACACAAACCTTGAAGTATAGCCGAGCCGCTCGTGCTGCTGCAATCAGAAAGCGCGCATCGCCAGCTTCGGAGCATTCGCTGTTCCCGTTCCCGCCACAACAGTGGCAGGTCCTAGTTCGGCATCGGGAAGATCAGCAGCCGGTTGTTGGCTTGATCCACGATGACGGCGAGATTCGTAAATTGGTCAATGGCCACGCCGAACTGACCGGAGCCCGGAAGACCAATGGTCTTGACAGTCTTCAAGGGACTCGAGGTCGTATCGACGATAGATGCCGTTTTGCCCGCAAGGTTTGTGGTTAAGATCGCTCCGGTCTCTGGATTGAGCGCCAGAGCGGTCGGATTGATGCCGACGTTGACGCTGCTGGTCTGGTTAGGGTTGTCCGGGTTGAAGGACGAGATCACGTTGCCGCCGCTGGAACTGGCATAGAAAACGCCGCTGTTGGCGGTCCCGGTGAACACCGTGGGGTCAAAGACGATACCAGTCGTCGGCGCAGTCACGCTGCCGGCCTGGCCCGGGCTGGGGCTAAGAATGGGGGTGGCCAAACCAATGTCCACAACTTGCAGTTCCCCTTGGGTTGGCTGCCCGCTGACGAGTCCCAACGCAGTGACCACGGCGATGCCTTGATTGTTCGTGCCGCGATCTGGATCGATGGCCACGGCCGTGGGCTGTTGGAAGCCGCCGATGCTCACGGGAGTAAGCGTTGTTGCCGGAGTGGTTCCGAACAACAGACTCAGGTTTATCTCAGAGATGGTGTTCGAGCCGGTGTTGGCGACGATGGCCGCACCCGTCGCATCGTTAATGGCCACTCCTGCCGGGCTAGACCCGGTAGCAACAGAAGGAACAGCAAGCGAATTCGTCAACAGATTGACGATGGAAACCGTGCCATCGCCATGGTTTGCCACCACGGCCAGGCCAAAGGGCTGGCTCACGGCCACCCCTTGCGGAGTTAGGCCTACGGCAATGGTGTGGAGAATCTTGCCGAAGTTGGGGTTTTGCATCGTCGACCCGTTCGATGTCACCGTCGGATTGATATCGATCACCGAGATGTTATTGCAGCCGCTGTTGCTGACCACGGCGATGGGGGAGAACGGTCCGTTGACGAGCTGGTCGGCGATGGCCACGGAGCTGGGATGTTGGGTGTTGGCCACGGCCGGAGCGCAGACGGAGGTCAGGTCGACGGCTTCGATCACGAAAAAGTCGGTGGCGTTGGATTGCGGGCTCCCGCTGACCGTGTCGGGGGTAACCACGTCGAGCGCGTAACGGTGGGGGAACGATAGATTCGCAGCCGGAATCGTGACCTTGAGCTGCCTGCTGCTAACCAATTGAACGTCGGAGGCGGGGATGGCCGTGCCATCCAACCTAACCTGGGACGAGGCATCAAAACCCGAACCAAAGATTTGGACACCGGCCAAGTCGGTTGCCGAGGTGAGCGTTCCCTGCGGGACGGTCGCATTGGGAATCCCCCCAATAACGCCAGGTCCAGGATTAGGGCTGGGCACTAGAATCTCGGTTATCTGAACTGCCTTTAGCTGATTCGTGGGCGACGGGCCGAGATTGATGATGTCGATCTGGCTGCTTCCGGACATAACCACGAAGGCCTGGTTCGAGGCTGGATCGACCGCAATGCCGCCGAAAAGCGTGAGTGAGTTGGTGGTGCCATTCGTGACGGCGAGTTTGGCGCTGCCTGTTCCTGCTAAGGTGGTTTGGCTGTTGAATACGGCTTGTTGCGCCGGGGTTTGCGGGTTAACCAGGCAAGCCGAGGGCGCGGCATTACAAACAAAAGCATAGCGCCTGGCGCTGACGGGATCGGAAATGGAAACCTGGTTGATACCGGGGTTATAGGAAACGATGGCATTCGAGTACGGCTGCCAAGCTACGTCTGCCGTGCCCAGCAGCTCGGGGGAATTGGCGCACGGGATGGTGGTCGTATAAAACGTGCACGTAGCAAAGAAGGATATTGAGCTGATGGTCTGATCCAGGTTATTGATCAGATTGATCTGCGGGCCATTGGAGCCGATCGCATTGGCATCGGCAAGCGCGGCTGTGTTGGTGACGGGATTGATGGCGATACCCTGCGTGAACGATGAAAGGCCGCCAAAAATCAAATTCGGAGTGCTAAAGAACACGGAGGCTCCGGTATTCCCGTTGGCGTCCGGAGTGAGAGTCACAGTGCCGCTGGCCGTCGAGTTCACGATATACGTGAAGCTTGTGTCGCTGACCGCGGCGACGGTGAAGACGCCGTTGAAGTCCGCGGTGGTGCTATTGCCCGGCATTCCGGGCCCGGGCACGCCTCTGATCAGGACTGTGCCGGAATTTCCAGGCACTAAACCATTCGCTTTGGTCGTAGTCACCGTCACGATTCCGGCGGCGAGAGTAAGCGTTTGAATTTGGGCCGAACTCGAAGCTTTAGTCACATCCACACCCTGCAAAACACCGGAACCCCCAGGGGTTACGAATGCGAGGTGGCCGTGAGGCGCCATGGCCACCTGTGGATTGGCACCCGTGTTTAGAGTGACCTGCGCAGAGACGCAAGGGCCAGGGTTCTTGGTGGTCGTCGTATCAGTAATGCATCCAAACGGCGGCGCGCTGCCAGGGTTCAAATTAAGGAGGAAGCCGAGATTCGCTGCCGAAGAAGTAGATGTCGAGGAATAGGCCACGACCGCCATATTCGTGTCGGGATCCACGCCAATCGCGTATGGCAACGGTGCCGGGGAAACCTGGCCCGCGAGCACGCCGGAAATATCGAGAGTGAACGGAGTGCCAGGAGCCTGGACGAGCGCGCCGGGGATGGGCAGAACGGTCACGCTTTGATCCTGGTAGTTGACCACCGCAACGGTGTGGTTGGTGCGATTCACGGAGAGACCCGTGGGAACCTTGCCCACGGCCACCGGACCGCCGATTGGCGTCAGGGTACCGGTCCCAATGCTATAGAACTGCACGGCATTTGAACCCGTCTCGGCGACAACCACCACACCCAACGCGGAATCAATATCGATTGCGCTTGGATTGGTGCCGACACCCATAATAGTTCCTGCCAGTACGGGCGGAGTCACCGAATAGTTCGGGAACACAGCCAAATCCGTGACCGCGGGGTTAGCTGTAAACGGAGCTGGCAGCGAGTCACTCGAGACAGAAAGAGAATAGAGTCCGGGGAGGCCTGCGTTAATCGCATCGGCTTTCAACTTTATCTGCAGTTGACGAGCCGTGGATAGAGGCTGTCCCTGGCCGTTGGTCGCAGCGGGAACGGTGTTGTCAAAAAATACATTTGCCAGCTGGCCGCCCGGTCCGAAGTAACCTCCGTCAATGGTCACCGGGATAGTTCCGCCGGAAGACACGGCCCCCTGGACGATGTCATTCGGAGACGAAGCCAAAGTCGTCGGGCGTACCGGCAAAATGTTGTAGGTGAAGACGCCTCCGGCGGTGGTCGTCACCGGTTCGCCGGGGTCGGTGACAGAGACAGTGACGGGGCCCGCCACATTTAGATTGTTCGAGAAAAGGCGCACACGGGCGCCTCTCGAGGGCGGATTTGTGACTGTCCCGGTTGGAATCGGAAACAGCACTTTGATCTGGCCGGCCGCGGAGTTGAGTTTCGTTATACCGTTATGTGCGTCTGTCAGCGTGATTTCGGAAGCTGAAGATATGCCTGGCGCGCTTAAATAAATGTCCCAATACGCGGCGCCCTGCGGTGCGATAGTGGGACTGATTCCGTTAAAGGTGATGGGCCCGCCGGCCGTGATGGTGATGGTGCCGATGGCGAAGCGCGTGGGGTCCTCGACAGAGGTCGCGACTATGGTGACGTTTGTAGGCGTAGTGCTGGCGCTCGCGGGCACACTGGCAGTAGGCACAGCGGTAGGAGCACTGTAGATTCCGTTCGCATCAATCGAACCGCATCCTGTGGCATTGCCGCTCACGGTGCACGTGGGAAGCCCCGCATATGTGTTGGGGGTCGCAGTGGTGGTGCTGCTGGGAGTCGTCTGCGTGAGGGTCCAGGTCACGCCTTGGGTTTTGAGGTCGTTCGTCAGGATGGCAAAAAAGGGCTGCTTTTCTTTCGTGGGCACAGCCGCGGTAGTGGGAATGAGCGCGACGGAGATGCCCGAGTCGATGCGCAGCGTGATGGACTGCGTGCCGTTCTTACTGGAGTCCGCAACGGCTTGCACGGTGATGATGATGGCGAGTCCAGGAAACTTAGTTGGATCCGGGAGAACCGACGGGGCGGTGAATGTCGCCGTCCCGGTGGCCTGTTCGTTCGATAGCGTGCCTAAGGAACCGTCCTTCGGGCACGCAACGGCCGCCGTTGTTGTCGGTGTGCCGGTAGAATTGGTGGTGGTGGTCGTATAGGTGCAACCCACCCAGGTGACATTCAGATTGTTATTGGCCGGCCCGGTAACCATAGCGGTGAGGGTAGTCGACTGACCCAAAATGAGTATGCCGGTGACCACGGATGAGGTAAGCGATACGCTAGTCCTGATGGCGCCGTTGCTGCTGCTCCCGCATCCGCTAAGGAGCAAGCCGGGCGCCAGGACTGCCAGCGTCAGGTAGCTCGAAATCTTCCACAACTTCATTTCCCTTGCCTCCCCAAGTTCACGTGCGCCGCGAAGGTTGCGGCCGCGCCGGCCTGATT
>Ga0210410_10002425_pt1 | contig 16705 bp, 18 predicted proteins | sample IncBWC4MmetaG_FD_161058 | JGI IMG/M metagenome (GOLD analysis project Ga0210410, IMG submission 161058) | Forest soil microbial communities from Barre Woods Harvard Forest LTER site, Petersham, Massachusetts, United States - Inc-BW-C-4-M | ecosystem: Environmental > Terrestrial > Soil >... | reverse complement strand
GCTGGTGATCGAACACAATCTGGACGTGATCAAATCCGCCGACTGGCTGATTGATATGGGGCCGGAAGGCGGCGACCGGGGTGGAAAGATCATCGCCACGGGGACGCCGGAGCAGGTGGCCCGGAACGCCCAGTCACACACCGGGCGGTTTCTGGCGAAGGCGCTGGCGAACGGAAATGGACCGGCGAAGCGTCCGGCCAATGGGGTTGCGGCGGCCGATAGCGTGGCGAGCCCACGCGGGGAAAGCGGCAAGCCGGCTTCGCGGGAGCCGTGATGCGGAATCGTTTGCTGCGAAGGATGAGCTTCGCGTTTCTTGTTTCGATTTCCGCCATTCTACTTACCGCGATTTCCGCCGCGAGGTTGCAGCAAGCACAGAATCCCTCAAGCAAATCCTCGCAGAACAAACCACAAAAAGTTCAGAATCCCTTGAACGACCTTCTGGACGAGGCGCAAGCGGCTCTGGACAAGAATAATTTCGAAGCGGCGATTGGGCCGTTGCAGAAATTTCTGGCTGAAAAACCGGACGTGGCCTTTGCGCATTTCCAGCTTGCGTACGCTTATACAGGGTTGAATCGGGCGGAGGAAGCTCGCGCCGAGTACGAGCGCTGCGTGGTGCTGGACCCGAAGATGGCAGAGGCGCAGCTGAATCTGGGGATTTTGTTGCTGGAGAAAGATGCGGCCAGGGCTGTGGTCCCGTTGCGCAGGGCGGTTGATCTGATGCCCAACCAGAGCCGGCCGCGATTTCTATTGGGCGTTGCGCTGGAGCGGTCGGGTGATTTGGCCGGAGCGGCGGAGTCGTTTGAAGCTGCTTTGCATTTGAATGCCGGCGACACGGAAGCACTTGCTCATCTGGGCGGAGTGTACCTGCAGCTGAAAAAGCCAGCGGAGGCGGAGAAGAAGTTTCGGGCGGTGCTTGAGAGCCAGCCTAAATCTGCGCTGGCTTTGCGCGGCCTTGCGCTGAGCCTGGATGCGGAGGGCAAGCCGGAAGCAATGGAGGCTTACCGGAACTATCTGGCCGCGGACCCACAGGACACCGCGATGCGGGCACGGTTCGTGCAGCTTCTCATCGCGAACAAACGGTTTGACGAAGCGCTCGCGGAATCGGAGAAGCCTGCCGGCGGCCAGGCGTCCTCGCTCGACGCGCTTCGTCTACGCGCCGATATCCTGGTCGGGCAAAACAAATTTGAGGAGGCCATCGCCACCTTGAAGCAGGCGATTTCGGTGGCTCCACAGGATGCGCAGCTGCATGGTGGGCTGGGACGGCTGTATTTGCAGAAGCGCGAATTTCCGGATGCGGAGCGGGAACTGAAAATTGCCATTCAACTCGATAAGGGCAACGTCGTTTACTGGAAAGATCTGACCGCGACTTTTTACCAGGCGGGGAATTACGCGGCGGCGCTGGCGGGTTACGACGTGGTAGATAAGATGGAAAAGCCGGGCGCCGGCGTGTGGTTTATTCGGGCGCTTTGTTACGATAAACTCAATCAGGTTCAACCCGCCCTGGACTCATATCGGAAATTTCTGGACCTGGACCAGGACCAGCATCCGGACCAGGTTTGGCAGGCGAACCAGCGGATACATGTCCTCGAAAAACGGGCGGAGAAGAAGCGATGACCGGTGCGCTAGACGGCGCCACCGGCCGGTTGCAGTTATAGTGGTGGCACTGTTTTCGTGCGCCATGGCGTTTGCGGCGACGGACAAGCTGAAAGAGCTGCAAACCCATTTCGAGCGGGAAACCCATGCCGGCGCCAAAGTTAAAGAGCTGCAAAAGCTTGGCGCGGCGGAATTTGACGCGGCCATACAATCGAGTAAGGCGGGCGATTTCGTTGCCGTGGGTCTGATATTCGAACAGTACCGGGACAACGTGCGGCAGGCTTTCGAGCTTCTGAAGAAACAGGAGCCCGACGCGGACCGGCATCCGAACGGATACCGGCAGTTGGAACTGGAACTTCGGCAAGGCATCCGCGAGGTGGAGGACGCGCTGCTTGTGGCGCCTCTGGACATGCGGCCTCCGCTGGAGATCGTGCGGAAGGATTTAATCGAGATCGACGACGCGTTGATCCGGCTGTTGTTCCCGCGGCGAAGCAAGGACCCCGTGAAAGTACCCCCTGCGGCCGAGGCGAAACCATGAAGAAAGTTTTTTTGGATGCATTGCTGAGCGTGATTGCGGTGGCGGGAATTTGCTGCGCCTTGCCGGCGTGCACAGCTGCGCAACGCCCGGACAAGGACTACCTTTCTTCCGTCGAGGCGGCGAAAATTCGAGACGCCGAGACGACCAACGAGCGCATCAAGCTGTTTCTGACGTTTGCGGAAGACCGCCTGACCAAATTCCAATACGAACTGGAGCATCCGTCGTCGAATAAACATACGGAAATGCTTAACTATCTGATGAATTCCTACATCGGCTGCGTGGACGATGCGGCGGACCTGATTCAACTTGGCCTGGAAAAACAGGACAACATTCGGCAGGGAATTGACTTGATGGCGACCAAGTCCAAGGACTTCTTGGAGATTCTGAAAAAGTATTCCACCAGCGGCCCGGAGTTGGAAGTTTATAAGGACAATATCGACGACGCGGTGGAAGGCACCGAGGACGCGCAGCGGGAAGCGGAAAAAGCGAAGAAGAAGGCGGCCCCACCCCCGGTCCGGAGAAAGAATTGAGGCGCAAGGATTGAAGCCGCGCGGCAAAGTTGGTTCGCACGTTTCCGGCGGAGAAGCGCTGTTTCAGCGGATGTTTACCCGGATTGGTTGCGAGGGGCGGCCGCCGCATTTCCACGTGGAGTTCTACGCCTACAGCAGCCTGGTGATTACGTTACGCCGGCGCGGCGACGTGTACTACGTGCGCTTTTCCGATCTTTTGCGGCGCGCGCCGCAGTCAGTGCTGGAGGGAGCGGCAGCGCTCTTGCTGGCGCGGGTGTTTCGGCGGCGGCCTGCGCAGGCTCTGGTGCGGCCGTATCTGGAGTATGCAAGGTCGGACCGGACGCGCAGCCGGATCAATCATTTGCGGCGCCGGCGGGTGCGGCCCGCACAGATTTCCGCGCAGGGAGAACATCACAATCTCGTTGCGCTCTTCGAGCAACTGAACGAGAAATATTTTTCGCGGCAACTGGAGCGGCCGCACATTGCGTGGAGTAGCCGCAACTGGCGGCGGCAGTTTGGCTGCTATGATCCCGGCCCGAATCAGATTGTGTTGAATCGGCGGATGGACCGGCCGGGCGTGCCGCAATTTGTGGTGGAATACGTTTTGTATCACGAGATGCTGCACGTGAAGCATCCGACGCGGCGGTCGGGGTGCAGCTTGATTTCGCATTCGCCGGAATTCCGAGCGGAGGAAAAGCGGTACGAGCATTTCCGGGCGGCCCGGAAGTTTCTGGATGGTTTGGCGCGGTAGGTTGACTCTCCTGCGATTGTCATCCTGAGGCTATCCGACGAGGTCCGGTTTGTGGACTCCGGTGGGGTTATGGGGCGAACTGAAATCACCGGACTCCAAAAACCGGAGATAGCCGAAGGATCTCAGCGTCAAAATTTTGCTCGGTCTTGCTCTTGAGATCCTTCGGAGCGCAAACGGCGCGCTCCTCAGGATGACAAGTTACTGGGAGTTTGGCCTCAACAAGGGTTGGCCACCTGAAGGTGGCCGCTACAGTTTGGTTTTTTCTTTGTCGATTTCTTTGTTCAGCTTTTCGATTTTTTTGCGGATTTTGTCGCCGTCTTCGGCGTGGGGATAAAGATCCAGGTAGCGCTGGTAGGCTTTCACGGCGGGCTTTTTCTTGCCTTTCTTTTCGTAGGCTTCGCCCAGATAGAGAAAGGGAATGGCGAATCCTGGCTTTGCAGTCGTGGCGTCCTCGAAGCGATCGATGGCGGCGTCCACGTCGCCTTTCTTCATGTAGAACTTGCCAATTTCGATGTCTTTTTCGGCGCGCAGGGGATCCCACTTGGGTTGGTCGGGAGCGGAGTTTACCGCGGAATCCACGTTCTTTTTTTGCTTGGGTTGCGGCTGAGTGGGAGGGGGCGCGCTAGCCGGCGGGTCCTGCGCGTTCACTTGGGCGACACACAAGAAGACACCGCAGATTGTTAAGGTCGCCAAATCGGCCAGGGTTCGCATGCGCATCAAGTCGAGTACTCCCCTTTGTCCGATTCAGTTTATTCCAGGTTGAGTTGCCAGGCCAATACGCTCCTGGCTATGGGGCGCTCTTGTATCTTGGGTCCTGCCCGGCGAAGCCCTTCTGGCGAGCATCATCGCCGGCGAGCAGGAAGGCAGCGTGGTAGTTGCCGAAAGGCACCACGTGCGCTTTGCCGTCAATCAGGTCCTGCTTGAGGCGGTGGTGAAGTTCGGGCAGTTCCGACCAATGGACCCGGGGATGGTCATGATGCTCGGAATGAAAACCGATGTTGAACATGGTGAGATTGAAGAAATTGGACACAAACACAGTGGAGTGGCTCACCGGTTTTGAGGGAGTCTTCGGGACGCAGCCCGCGTGCTGGACATACATCCCTGAATTCATTACGAACGCGTTAGCGATCCAGTGGGGCAACACCCACAGCCAAATGGCCATGACGGGGTCAATCCAGAAGGGTATTGACCAAAGGGCGAGGAAGATAGCAAGTTCGCGGAGCGAGCGACGGCGGAGGTTTTGGCGCGCGGTCAGATCTTTCCAAAGATGAATCGAAAGGCGCCACGGCCAATGTGTGAATAAGTAGCGCTGAAAATTTTCAAATTTTCCCTCCGCCGTGTGCTTGGGTAATGTCCAATCCTCAGCAGTCAGGAGATTGGCATGGTGAATCGTGACGTGGCAGTACTCCCAGAAAAACGACGGCCAGCCGCCGGAAAATGTCCACATCCGGCCGAACCACCGACTGAGAAACGGCGAGGTGAAGATTGGCCGGTGCGAATGGTTGTGAAAGTTGACGCCGACGTCTATCCCGGAGATCCAACCAAGTACCGCAGCCGATGCCAGCACAAAAGCTATGCGGGACCACGGCCCGGCGATGCCAGCTGATTTGGGATGGAGGTAGAGCCAGAACGCGCAAGCATAGGCCGTGAGGCAAATGACGTGAAACAGTATGCAGTGCGAGTCCTGCGGATGGGAGAGAAAGCGCCGGGGCCTCAGCAACGTTGCCGGGGCCGGGGCGCCGGGAGCCTCTGGGATCATAGAGACCTCAGGGAAGTGCCTATAGCGATGACCGTGACTCCCAGGCTTACCCAGGGTCCCCAGAGAGTCGCACCGACGATGATCGCAATTGCAAAAAGCGGAAAAAAGGATCTAGCGAAAACAAGGCCGGTTCGTGACACGAAGGCGCGTACGCGATGCCGCATGTTGAGCTCTTTTCCACTGAGGCTTGGCTGGGGGCGGTCTCCAGAGCAGCGAAGGGTGATCAGTGCCCGGTATGGGTTGGAACCGACGCTTTGAAGGGCTCGCGCCGCCGAGGTGCTGGCAGCATACCATCTAACGTTTGCATAACCCCTCAATTATTCCCAGCATAACGGAGGCCCCCCAACTGCATCTGTCTAAAAGTGGACACTCGCCACTTATCGCCATTTGTCTGCTTTGGCGACGAAGTGTGAGGGAAGTCAGAGAACGGGGAACTGAGCCGATGACCCGCCGCCACGTCCGGCTGGAGCGGAGCGGCTCGCGAGGAAGGAGTTTCTCTTTCGGCTGGAAAGCACCGTAAGATGAAAGAGGCGGCCGGAAGGCGTGGCCGCGCCACAGCAATCCCATGGAACCCCGCGAAAAAGCGGCGTCGCTCCCCGAATCGCCTGGTGTGTATCTGTTCAAGGATGCGGCGGGGAAGGTGGTGTACGTCGGGAAGGCGCGGTCGTTGCGGAATCGGGTGCGTTCGTATTTTCTGGAATCGCGCTGGGTGGATGCGAAGACGGGTTCGCTGGCGCGGGAGATTGCGGACCTGGAAACAATTCTGGTTGAAAACGAGCGCGAGGCCCTGGCGCTCGAAAACAATCTCATCAAGCAGTACAAGCCGAAGTTCAACGTCATGCTGCGGGACGACAAAACGTACCCGTACATCAAGCTGACGCTTTACGAAAAATACCCGCGGGTTTATTTCACACGGCGGGTGAAGAAAGACGGCTCGCTTTATTTTGGGCCGTATTTTCCGGCCAGCCTTGCGCGGCGCATTCTGCACTTCATTCACAAACGGTTTCTGGTGCCTTCGTGTTACGTGGACCTGACGAAGGTTCACCCGCGTCCGTGCCTGCAGTTTTATATTCACCGCTGCCTGGGGCCGTGCGCGGAGGGACTGACCACGGATGCGCGGTACGCGGAGGCGGTGCGCGATGCGCGGATGTTCCTGGAGGGCCGGCGGCAGGACCTGATGAAGAGCATTGAGGAACGCATGCTGGCCGCGGCGGAAAGCGAACGATTTGAGGAGGCCGCCTCGTACCGCGATTTGCTGCGCACGCTGGATGACATCGAAGAGCGGCAGCGAATCGCCTCGGCGCAGGGCGACGACACGGATGTGCTGGCGTATTACGCGGAGCCGCCGCTGGTGGCTGCCAATCTGTTTCACCTGCGCGCGGGGCGCGTGGTGGATCGGCGTGAATTTTACTGGGAAGATCTGGAAGAGTTCGATCCGCACGAATTCGTGCCGTCGCTTTTGAAGCAGCTTTACCTGGAGGCGGAATACCTGCCGAGGATGATTCATGTGCCCATCGATTTCGAGGATCACGCGGTGCTGGAGGAATTGCTGAGCGAACGCGCTGGGCACAAGGTGGAGATTTTCACGCCGCAGCGCGGCAGCAAGCGCGCGTTTCTGGATCTGGCCGAAACCAACGCCAAACATATTTTCGAGCAGAGGTTCCGCGTAATGAAGCCGACTTCGAAGGCCATCGGCGAAGCGCTGCAGTCCGCGCTGAATTTGCCCGAAGAGGTGAAGCGGATCGAGAGCTTCGACATTTCGCACATCCAGGGGACGGACACGGTGGCGTCCATGGTGGTTTGGGAAAACGGGCGGATGAGGAAATCGGATTACCGCAAATTCATCATACGCGGCGATGAAGCGCCAGGCGGACGCGAACGCGCGCAGAACGACGATTTTGCCAGCATGTACGAAGCGGTGGTGCGGCGATACCGGCGATTGCAGGAGGAGAAGAAGCCGTTGCCAGGTCTGGTCCTGATCGATGGAGGCCTTGGGCAGTTACACGCCGCGGCACAGGCTCTGGAGTCATTGCAGATCATCAACCAGCCGATGGCCAGCATCGCGAAGAAGGAAGAGATTCTCTACGTCCTGGGGCAGGAAGATGAGCCGGTGATCCTGGAACGGCACTCGCCGGTGCTGCACTTGATCCAGCAGGTCCGCGACGAAACCCATCGTTTCGCGGTCGGCTTTCACCGGCAGCGGCGCGGGGCACGGCAGACACATACGGCGCTTTTGGATATTCCCGGGATTGGGCCGCGAACTTCACAAAGGTTGCTGCAGCGGTATGGCAGCGTGGCGAATCTGAAGAAGGCCAGCGCAGAGGAGTTGAGCCGGATGCTGCCGCGGAAAATGGCGGAGAAAATAGTGCAACATTTGTTGCTGCACCAAGATACGCCATAACCTGTAAATGGCAAGTATGGTGGTTATGTTGTATTGCGGGGTTCATAGGCGTGTGCTACGTTCGTTGCGTGGAGGCTACCATGGCTGACAACGTTGGAAGCAAGGTTAGTTACTTTCTGGTGGGACTCGGAGTGGGCGCGTTGATGGGCGTGCTGTTCGCGCCGAAGTCCGGCGAAGACACGCGCGAGTATCTGGCAAAGCGCGCGGATGATGGGCGGGAATTTGCGCAGAAGAAGGCGAAGGAATTGCGCGAACGTGCCGACGAATTGATCGAACGCGGGAAAGACGTTGCGTCAAAGAAGAGGGAATCGCTGTCCGCAGCAGTGGATGCGGGTCGTGAGGCGTTTCTTCGGGAATCGAAGTCCTAGAGATTTGTCGGGGTGGGTTTGGATGTTCCGCTGAAGCTGCGGAGAGGGTCGGGTGTGTATGCAACTAACAATGCAGGTTTTCATTCTTGCGGCGGCAATCGCGCTGCTCGTGCAGACGACCATTCTGATCGTGATGTTCCTGCAATTGAAAAAGACCACCGAATCCGTGAACAAGATGGTGGGAGACCTGCACTCGCGCGTCGGGCCGATCCTGACGCGCACCCAGATTTTGCTGGACGACACACAGCCCAAAATTTCGGCGCTGGTGGAAGACGCGGCGCACATCGTTTACATGACGCGTTCGCAGGCGCAGAAGTTCGACAAGATCGCCACGGAAGCGTCGGACCGGTTGCGCGGGCAATTGCTGGCCGTGGACCGCATTCTGACCGGGACGCTGGAAGCCGTGGAGGACGCGGGTTCGCAGGTGCGGCGGAGTTTCTGGGCGCCGGTGCAGAAGGCGTCCGCGATCGTCCAGGGAATCAAGATCGGGCTGGATGTGCTTCGCTCGCGGCGGGGTCCGTCTCCAGCGAGGGAAAGTTCGGTGGAGCAGGAAGACGAGTTATTCATCTGAAGTTTAAATGTTTGCGCGGAAACGCTTTGCGCTCGAATGAGTTGAGAATCCTTCCATGAGCGGTACGCGCGCGCTCCTCGTATTTGCAAAAACTCCCAAACCAGGAAAAGTGAAAACGCGATTGCTGGCCGCGGTGTCGGCGGAGGTTGCGGCGGCGCTGCATGCGGCGTGCATAGAGGACACGCTCCGGCTTGCGCGGAAGGTGCGCGGCTGTGATGTGTTTGTGTTCGCGGCGGACGGGACAAGTTATTTTCGCAAGCTGGGGAAGAAACTCGGAAGTGACGCGCGGGTGCAAGTGTGGCCACAGCGTGGGGACGATCTTGGGGCGCGGATGGAGAGCGCGTTTCGAAAGTGTTTCGCTGCAGGTTATCGCGAGGCGGTGGTGATTGGAACGGATACGCCGTGGATGGGAGCGCAGCGGGTGCGGCGGGTGTTTGCGGAGTTAAAGACAAACGATGGGGTGATTGGCCCGGCGGAAGACGGCGGATATTATTTGCTGGGGACGCGGAGGATGGTGACGGAGATTTTTCGAGGGATTCCGTGGAGCACGGAGCGGGTGCTGGGGTTGACGTTGAAGAAGACTGCGGCGTTGAAACTGCGGACGAAATTGTTGCGGAGAGATTTTGATTTGGACCGGCCGGAGGATCTCAAAAGGGCGGCGGGGATGTTGAAGAGGAGGCCGCAAGCGGCGCCGCGATTGGCGGCGGCGATTGGGAAATTGAAGGCACCCGCCTCGGATGGCGGCCGCTACTAAGAGATTACTTGATCCAGCCGCCGGCTAGGACGGTGTCGTTGTCGTAGAAGACGGCGGCCTGGCCTGGGGTGATGGCGCGCTGCGGAGTTTCAAAGGTGATGCGGGCGCGGTTGTTGGGGAGCGCTTCGATGGAGGCGGAGGCGGGGTCGTGCTTGTGGCGGATTTTTGCCTGGCCGTGGATCGGCGCGGTTGGCTTCGCGATCGAAATCCAGTTCACATTTTCAATTTCGAATGTTGTGGTGCGCAGCGCGTCGTCTTCTCCAACGATGATGCGATTGTTTTCCGTGTCGATGGAGAGGACGTAGACGGGCTTGCCGGCGGCGAAGCCGAGGCCTTTGCGCTGGCCGACCGTGTAATTGTGCACGCCGGTGTGGCGGCCGATGACGGCGCCGTCCTCGGTGACGATATCGCCTTCCTGATTATTCACGGCGATCCCTTCGGCCCGGGAATAAGCGTGGATGAACTGGACGTAATTGCCGTTGGGCACGAAGCAGAGTTCCATGCTTTCCGGCTTTTCTGCGACGGGAAGATTCGCGTTGCGCGCGACGTTGCGGACTTCTTCCTTAGTCAGCTCGCCGAGAGGGAAGTCGCTGCGCGAGAGCTGTTCCTGCGTTAAGCCCCAAAGAAAATAGGACTGATCCTTCGAATCGTCGTGGGCGCGGAGCAGTTCGAACCGCCCGGTGGATTCGTTTTGGCGAATGCGGGCGTAGTGGCCGGTCGCGAGGCGGCCGGCGCCGATCTGGCGTGCCATGCGGAGAAGGGGCTCGAATTTCACGTCGGTGTTGCAGTTGGTGCAGGCGATGGGCGTACGGCCGGAAAGATACTGTTCGACGAAGGGGCGCACGACGCGAGCTTCGAACTGTTCTTCGAAATTGACGACATAATGCGGAAAATTCAGATGCTGGGCGACGCGCTTGGCGTCGTAGACGTCGTCGAGTGAACAGCAGCGGTGTTGCGCTGGGCCTTCGCCCTGAAGTTCGGGGAGGCGGCGCTGATTCCAGAGCTGCATGGTGAGGCCGACGATGGGGCGATTTTGCTGGAGGAGGACTGCGGCGACGGTGGAGGAGTCGACACCACCGGACATGGCGACGGCGACGAGGCCGGGAGTGGTTTCGGCGGCGGGGGTCGCGGGGAGAGGGTCGAGTTGGAGCTGCGTGGACATGCTGGTTCTATTTTAGCGTGAATGGGGAATTGGCGCTTGAACGAAGGAGGCTATTTGGAGTGCGGCAGCTTTGCTGCCGCTTTTGCGGAGATAAATGCGTCGCCAAATTGCTGGTTTGGCCGTGATGTTTACACCCGAAAAGCGGTGGCAAGCCACCGCACTCCAAAGGAAGAGCGCCCGCCTCAGAAGGCGGCCACTACAAAGGCAAGAGTGTCCACCTGAAGGTGGACGCTACGCGGGGTGGTAGGTGGGGGAGAGTTTGCGGAGGTGGGAAACGGCGGCGGGGATGAGTTCGAGGGCGGTATTGATTTCGGATTCGGTGGTGTGGCGGCCGAGGCTGAAGCGGATACTGGCGCGGGCTTCGGGGGCGGGAAGGCCGATGGCGGTGAGAACGTGGGAGGGCTCGACGGCGCCAGAGGAGCAGGCGGCTCCTGTGGAGCAAGCGAGACCTTTGAGATCGAGGGCGATGACCAGGGCTTCGCCTTCGAGGCCGGGGAAAAGGACGTTGGTGGTGTTGGGGGTGCGCGGAGCGTTGGTTGAGTTAACGCGGGAATCGGGAACGCTGGCGAGGATCCCTTGTTCGAGAGTGTCGCGGAGGCGAGAGACGCGCGCGACGTCGTTTTCGAGTGAGACCCGGGCGAGTTCGGCGGCTTTGCCGAGGCCAACGATGCCGGCGACATTTTCGGTGCCAGGTCGGAAGCCGCGCTGGTGATGACCGCCGTAGAGAAGTTGGCGGAGGCGCGTGCCGCTTTTGATGAAGAGCGCGCCGACACCTTTGGGGCCGTAGAACTTGTGACCCGAGATGGAAAGAAGATCGAGTTGCAGGGCTTTGACGTCGACCGGAATTTTTCCGGCAGACTGGACGGCGTCGGTGTGGAAGTAGACGTCGGCTTCGGCGGCGATTTGGCCGATTTCGGCGAGAGGCTGAATAGTGCCGAGTTCATTGTTGGCGTGCATCACGGTGATGAGAACGGTCTCGGGGCGAAGGGCTCGCCGGAGGTCGTCGAGATTAATGAGGCCTTCGCGATTCACAGGGAGATAGGTGACGGCGAGGCCTTGTTTTTCGAGAGCCTGGCAAGCGTTGAGGACGGCTTCGTGTTCGATGGTGGTAGTGATGATGTGCGTGCCGGGGCGCACAGGCAGGAGTGCCTGTGCCACGCCGAAGATGGCGTGGTTGTCGGATTCGGTGCCGCCGCTGGTGAAGACTATTTCCTGGGGGCGGGCGTTGAGGAGCGTGGCGACCTGCTCGCGAGCGGTTTCAACGGCGGCGCGGGCGCGCTGGCCGAACGTGTGGATGGAAGAAGCGTTGCCGAAGTCGGAGGAGAAATAGGGGAGCATGGCGTCGAGAACGGCGGGGTCGACAGCGGTGGTGGCGTTGTGGTCTAGGTAGATGCGCTGCATGGGGCTAGCAACAGGATACTACCAGCGGGGAATCGTGAGGAGTGGCGGAGGACTACTGGTCTTGCTTCCTGGGACGCCAGTTTATGAGATTGGAGGTGTAAAGGGCGATACAAACGAGGTTTGCCGGGACGAAACCGAACTGGGCCGTGCGGACGCCGATCACACAGACGACGGCGCTATTGAGTGCGGCAACAACCCAGCCTTGCCAGAGCTTCTTGCCGAGGAGGACAGTGCCCAACACGGTCAAAACGCAGGAGAGATAATCGAGTCGAATCATGTGGAGCATAGTTAGCATGTTGAGCTGATGAGCCGTTGTCGCAGCCTTTCAAAACAGTGCACTGGTGCGCTTGGGTTTCCAGTTCTCCTTCGTACAGGAACAATTTCCGCATCCGGTTACCAACCGCTGGTTAGCGGAGACTGGGAGGTGTGCGTTTGGAGGACGCACGAAAAATCGACTCCCATCCGGCAGAATAAAGGAGCAACTTCGAGGCCACTTGCGAGACTGCAAGGGCTGGCGCTGCCTTTACTCGCGCAAGTAAAAGGTTGCAAAGCAGATCCGCGAACACGCCAGAAATAGATTTGAATTTGAAACCACCATTCGGCTGAAGAAATTATGTCCGGTCTGAGACTGCGTGTGTCACATCGAGACGAATATGAGTTGCAGATGAAAGGCAAAGCGGTGGTCAGTCAGCAATCGACTCAAAAAAGAGCCGGAACCTGCGGTCAGGTTTTGCCCACGCGAATTCCTGCGCCGGAGGGTGATGCAAAAGTGGCCGATCCGATTCAGCGGATATGGAAGACCGTAGGACAAACGCTCGTCACTCACTGGCCGCGGGCCGGCGACAGGCAACCGGAGGAGAAAGCCGGCCATCAAGCAAAATGTGTACAAATCGGGGCGCAGAGAGGTTGGACTGCTCGCGAACCGTTGGGAAGAGGGACCGTGGGGCACGTCAATTTGCTAGTGAAATTGGCAGCTTGGATTGGAACTACAGAGTGGGAGAGAACTCGGGAACGGATTGGCTCCGGTTGGAGCTGGAGAAGGCGGCTCGGCGGGGCACTGTTCTGCCTGCTGGTTACCGCAACACCGGGAACGTGCGCTGACGCGAAAAACGTTTCGTTCAAGATTCCACCGGTCAAGATACCGCTGACGGTGAAAGACCAGTCCATTACGATCACGGCGTGGGCGCAAATCTCGATGGTTTCCAGCAACAAAGACATGCAGATTTTCAACCTGGAACTGGACGCGGATTTGGGCGAACTGCAACAGAATTTGACGGGACTGCTGAGTGCACAACTGGATAAGGACGACCGCTGTGGGGAACGCATCCAGATCCAACAGGCGACGCTGGTGCCCGCCTACCCGGCGAGCATTGCGACGGTCCAATTGCACTTCGAGCGCTGGGCGTGCATTAAGGCATTCGGAAAGCAACAACCCAAGAAACTGGTTGCCGGGAACGCGATGATTCCCCTGAAGTTGACGCCGGCCGTGGAACAGGACAAAACGGAGTTGAAGTTGGTGCCGGAAGTCGGGACGATCCAGGCCGACGGCTCGCTTGGAGAACTCTTGCGGTCTGGCGCGGTGGGCGAAATGATCCAGGAGAAAATTCGATCGTCCATACTTTCCGCGTTGCAGAAGGGCACGAACCTGGGAGCGACCTTGCCGCCGGCGGTGCAGGGATACGTGAGGATCGAGAACGCGGCGTTCAAGGATGCGGGCTCCGGGCGGCTGCAGGTGGAGTTGGACGGGCAGGTGCGGATTACGAAGGAGCAGGCGCAGATGCTGTCGGAACAAGTGAAGGAACGAATCGGCAAGAAGTAGAGAGTATTAGGTAAGAAGTAGGAACTAAGGGGCATTGCGGGGAGGGCGTGCGTTTTACCGGTTTGGCCGAAGGAGGTTGCAGAGTTTTCCCCTGTGCGAGAATTGGGACAGGAGAACATCGTGGAGTTGGGTCGCGGAAGGCGGATGCTATCGGCGCCGGGGTGAATCCATGCGGATGAATATTGAGATTGACGACAAATTGATGATAGAAGCGATGCGCTGCGTTAAAAAGAGGACCAAGCGGGAAACGGTGGAAGCGGCGTTGCGTGTGCTGGTCCGGGTGAAAAAACAAGAAGGCATCAGAAAGTTACGCGGGAAGGTGGAGTGGGAGGGGAATCTGGATGAGTTGCGTGGCGGAAGATTCTGAAGCTTGAAAAGGCCTGAAAGTCGAGTTGCTTAAGAGCACTTAAGCGAAAGTTAGGCGGCCACGCGGAGTGGGGATGGGTCTGCCGAGGCGTTTGGCGGTTTCGAGCCATTCGGCGATAATGACCTCCACGTTTTCGAGAGCTTCCTTGTAGGTTTTACCGTCAGCTGCGCAGCAAGGCAGTTCGGGGACCTCGGCGATGAAAGCCGAGTCCGCTTCACTCCAGTAAATAAAAATTTCGTATTTAGTCATCTGCTTGTCCTGCGAGTCGATACTTGATTATAACTTTGCGAACCCGCTCACCTGATAAGGTTTGCACTTGTTGCCGTCGGCTTGCAAGTTGAGAATTTCATCCACTCCCTCTCGATAAAAGATATGGTGAGTTCCCTTGATACGTTCTGCAAACCCAAATCGTTTGAGAAGCTGAAGCATCTCAGAAAAAGAGATATTGGCGTCAGCTTCTCCCCGCAAGATTTGATCAAGTAGAGATAAGTGTCGAGCCATGAAAGGGGTCGCGGCGGCCACATTCCCACTTGAGGACCTTCACTGCCAGGCTCTCAAGTGGCGATTTAATTGTGTGAGACTACTCCTGCAACGAAGGGTGGTCAAAGCGGGCCCTGCTGGAAGAATGCCTGAGTTTGTTCGTGCTAGAGTGACATTGCGATGGGCCCAAACGGGTGGGATTTCAGGAGGCTGGAGTGGGATACGCGGATTTGCGGGAGTTTGTTAAGCGGCTGGATAGAGAGGGAGAACTGCGCCGGGTGAAGGCGGAAGTGGATCCAGTGCTGGAAGTGACGGAAGTGGTGCAGCGGGCGCAGGCGATGCCGGGGCCGAACGGGATGCCGGGCGGGATGGCGCTGCTGTTTGAGAAGCCGAAGGGCTCGCGGTATCCGTTGCTGATCAATGCGTTTGGAAGCGTGCGGCGGATGGAATTGGCGTTCGAAGTGGAAGAACTGGATGAGGTGGCGGCGCGGATTCGTGGGTTTCTGGATATGCAAACGCCGCAGGGACTCTTCGACAAGTTGAAGATGTTGCCGAAACTGGCGGAGTTGGGTTCGTTCATGCCCAAGAATGTGAAGGATGGGCCATGCAAAGAAGTGGTGCGCCAGGGGAACGACGTCAACCTGTTCGATTTTCCGATATTGAAGTGCTGGCCGCAGGATTGCGGACGATTCATCACCTTTCCGCTGGTCTTCACGCGGAATCCGGAGACGGGGAAGCGAAACGTCGGGATGTACCGCATGCAGATTTACGACGAACGGACGACAGGGATGCACTGGCAGACGCAGAAGCATGGCGCAGAGCATTTCCGGCGGGCGCGGGCGAAGAATCCGGAAGGACGGATTCCGGTGAGTGTGGCGATTGGCGCGGACCCCGCTACAACGCTCGGAGGGATTTTGCCGATACCGCCGGACCTGGACGAAATGATGTTCAGCGGGTTCTTGCGCCGCGAGCCGGTGGAACTTGTGAAGTGCGAAACGAACGACCTGGAAGTTCCGGCGAACGCGGAGATCGTTCTGGAAGGATATGTGAACTTGAACGAAATGCGGACGGAGGGACCCTTCGGCGACCACACGGGATTTTATTCCCTGGAAGGGGAGTATCCGGTATTCCATGTGGAGTGCGTGACGCAGCGGAAAGACCCGATTTATCTGGCAACGGTGGTGGGCCGTCCACCGCAGGAAGATTTTTACATGGGATATGCAATCGAGCGGGTGTTTTTGCCGCTGATGAAACTGACGCATGCGGAAATTGTGGATGTCTCCATGCCGGCGGAGGGGATTGTCCACAACCTGATGATTGTGTCCATCCGGAAGTCGTTCCCGGGGCACGCGCGGAAGGTGATGAACGCGATCTGGTCGCTGGGGCAGGCGATGTTTACGAAGGTGATTGTGGTGGTGGATCACGACGTGAATGTGCACGACTACCGGGAAGTGGTGTGGAAGGCGCTGTGCGCGATAGATCCGGAACGGGACGTGCAGTTCACGCTGGGGCCCGTGGATACGCTGGATCACGCGGCGCGCATGCAGGATTTCGGGTCGAAGATGGGGATTGATGCGACGCGGAAGTGGGCGTCGGAAGGATTTGCACGGCCGTGGCCGGATGAGATGCTGGTGGATGAAAAGACGAAAGCCCGGGTGGAAGCGATTTGGAAGAGTTTGGGGATTTGAGTGGTGATAAGAGAAAACAGAAGGGACTTCACGCAGAGTACACAGAGGTAAGCGCGCAGAGTTCGCTGAGAAGAGGGAAGTGAGCGCGCAAGTGGTAGAGAACGCTGAGATAGAGAGCGGATTGCGAACTAAGGATTACCGTCCGTGCGGACAGGCGCGGTGACGCGAAAAACTACAACGGGTTGTGGTGGCAATCGGGAGGCTATGCAATTAGTAGTCCTACCTGCCTGCAATAACAGGTGAATTGCCTAAGATTACCTGCATTCTTAGGACAACTGCAGAAGAGAATCGCTTGACGCTCCGGCAGAGTGAATGACATAACGTATTCACGAGCGGCACCCGGGGAAACATGTGTCCTGCAACAAAAGCAAGAAATTGGGTGCGGCGAAGTATGCAAGAAGGGCAAGTGGTAGACAAGGTGGGCGTTCCTCGTGAGCGAATCGCGCGAAGTGATGAACGTACGACAGGCGTCCCAGTATCTGGGAATCAGCCCGGACACACTGTACCGGTACATCACAGAAGGCGAAATACCTGCATTCAAGTT
>Ga0210410_10002423_pt1 | contig 16708 bp, 20 predicted proteins | sample IncBWC4MmetaG_FD_161058 | JGI IMG/M metagenome (GOLD analysis project Ga0210410, IMG submission 161058) | Forest soil microbial communities from Barre Woods Harvard Forest LTER site, Petersham, Massachusetts, United States - Inc-BW-C-4-M | ecosystem: Environmental > Terrestrial > Soil >... | reverse complement strand
CAGGCTGTTCGTCGGCCGCTCAAGATGGCGAGCGTCAACATAGCTCCAACGAACGCGGCGCAAAGCGCGGAAAAAAACCATGCGAGCAGATCATCCCCAAGCGTATGGAACAGAGCATCGTGGAGCGTGGGGGCGATAGTGAGCATGATGGCAACAACGAACGCTACAACGAGAAATGGAGACGCAGCAGGTTTGTTGCCGGCTTTGGGCGTCCGCGCTAGATTTGTGTCCGCATCGCGGAGATTGGCGGCGGCGTGTCGCTCGCCTTTCTCCGCTTCCTTTCTCTGGTCTATTGTTCTTTCGTATTCCGTCTGATGCATTGCATCGTGCCGGTTTGCGGAAGGATCAAACCGGTCGCGGTAAGTGTCTTTCGCCATCGCCTGCGAATGATCCTTGAGCGATTGGATGTCATCTTGGTTCGGCTCCGTCGTGCCGCTTTGTAACGCCCGGTTCCGACCGAGCTGAAAGAGGCCCGTCTGCATTTCGAAGATGGAGCCTCTCTCGGAAATTGCAACAACGCCTTCGAGCGGATTCGGGATTGAATGATCTTGTCCGGTATGTGTAGTTTCATTATTTTGTGATTCGGGTTTCTCGGAATTCGCTTTCATATTTCCTCCTCATAGGATTTTGTGTTCTGGGAATTGCGCAAACCGCGTGAGTCCGCTTTTTCCCACCAATAAAAGGAGCCTGCCGATAGGGCAAGCTCCGTGAAACAAAGAGCTAGGATGATTCGAGGATCTTTCGCACTTCCTCGAGTTTTTGGAGTTGACGTTTGGTCTGCTTGAGTTCTTCTTCCTTCTGCGCGACACCTTCGTGCAGTCGGGTGATTTGGCTCAGCACGACCTCGACGGGGCTTTTCTTGACCCACGGCTTGCGTTCTTTTGCTCCGCCGAGGGGCATTTGTGGTTCCGATACTTCTGCAGCTTTCTTTGCGGTCATTCTGGATTCCTCCTTTGGAATCGTGGCCGGGGAGTGAGTCCTGAAGAGGCGCGCCGCACTTCCTCGCGGCACTGACGGCACGCTTTAGGATCACCCTCCTCGTGTTTCACCCGCTGATTTACAGCGAATGCGGAAAGAGGTTCACTACGAAGGTCTCGGACCAGCCTGCTGGCCTCTTCAGGCGATAGGTTGTGATCCAAAACCGTATAGGCGTTATTCTTTGCGTTATAGAGAATGACGAGCTTGAAAGTCTCAGACATTTGGTTTGCGACTCCTTTCGCGGTGAATTTCGATAACGTTGCTCTCCTTTCGTTGTGGAATTTCCAGGACCTCTTTACTGGAATCGTCGTTGCGCAACTGCATCGACATCCACGTTTCAAGTTTCCGGATCGCTTCACGCTTTGCCGGGAGCTCGACGTGGGTGTAGATGGAGTTGACGTCTTCTCCGCTCGAATGCCCCATCAGTGCCTTCCGGACTTCCTGCATAACGCCTGCTTCCATAAGTCTCGTGTTGAACGTGTGGCGGAGGTCATGGAACCGGCGATAGCGGATGCCCGCACGGCGGACGGCAGCAACCCAAGCGGTTTTGATGATGCGGATAGGTTTGCCCTTGAAGGTAAAGAGCAAACCCTCCTTCTTGCGTTCGGCAAGAAGAAGATCGTGAACGCGGGCGGTGAAGGGAATTTCGCGCCCTTCGCCTCCTGCGGTTTTTGAACGGGTGACAAAGAGCAGATTGCGGTCGAGGTCGACGTGCTCCCAAAGTTGGTTTAGGAGTTCGCCCCGGCGCATGCCGGTATCAAGCGCAATAATAATGATGGAGCGGAGATGGGAAGCAGCCGCTGGGAGCAGCAGCGTTTCCTCATCGAGTCCCAATACTGAGCGAGGTTTCCGCCGTTCAGGTTCGAGGTGCATCCCTTTCAGCGGGTTTACGGTTAAGAGTCCTTCGTCGACTGCCCAAAGCAGGATGTGCCTGAGTGCTTCGAGATCCCGGTTGATCGTCGTGTCGGTGACGGTCTTTGCCGCATGGCGGCGCTTGCGGTAGTCGACCGCCATTGCCTTGTGGATTCGTCCGATGGGCGTCTCGCTCCAATAGGGCAGCAAGAGTTTCAATCGGTCGACGTGCCAACTCTTGCGGTCGCCTTCGGCGAGAAACAATGCCGCGAGTTCGCCGAAGGTCATCTGCGGACGAGGCTCCGCGATCTGGTGGCGCTTCAGGTTGAGTTCTTCCCGGAAGCGCTGCTCGATAGTCGTTGCCTGTCTCAGATTGGCGGTTCCGGTTGACTGCGAATACCGAATGCCGTCGACGTAGATGTAGCTCCAATACACATTGCCGCGCTTCCAAAGACTCACGTGATCGTTCCTCCTTTCTGCTGCTCGGTGAGCAGCCAATGAATGATTTGGTTTCTGTAAAAGATCAGTTTTCCGTACGGTTGTAAGCGCACGAACGGAATTCCAGCTCTGAGATACCGCTGCCGAATGGTCCACACTGAACAGCCGATGAGGCCTGCGACTTCGCGGATCGTGAGCGGCTCGCCCAACGGCTCCGGCAACTCGCCGGATTCGGCATTCTCCGGGTACGGGCAATGCTGCGGGCAGCAGCGCGGGCAGTTCTGCCCTAGGCTTGCGGCAGATAAGTGCAAGGAATCCGCACTCTTCCGCGGGCCGCCTCGGGCGTACTCGGCCTTGAATTCGGGCATCTCGTCGGCCTCGTTCATGCGTGGTCGTCCTTCCGTTTGCGGCGGAGCAGGCGACGGACTAGGTTGCGGAACCAGAGAGGCAGTTCACTCCAGATCCAAGCAAGGATTCCGGCTGCAATGACGAGCGGAAACAACGCGAGAAGCCATTGCGGCTTAGTAAGCAACTCGTGGATCAGGACGATTGCTATGAGAAGCGAGACGACGACGAGCAAAGTGCCGGGAAGAAGCGACAACAGAAAGGCCATGAGGCGAATCTGCACGGGAACGCGGGGCTGCGGCGTCGAGAGGTCGCGGCTTCCGCAATCCGAACAAACTTCGGCGTTGCGGGGATTCGCATGCTTTCGCGGACAGAGTTTTACGTTGTAGCTTCTGCCGCACGAATTGCAGTAGAGAGGTTTTCCCGTCGTGACGTGCCCGCATTGGTAGCAATATTTCATGGTCTCTCGACAAGCGCGTGGAGTTCTTTGCCCGCTGGTTTCCGCCAAATCGCCGACCAGAGCCCGTGCTCCCCAATCAAGTCGAATGTCGTGAACCGAAAGATTTTTTCAGTGAGTTTTGCGATTGCGCCGCGCAGCGATTCCATCCGGCCGTGTGACTCGCACACAACGAGGACAACGAATCGGTTCCTGCCGAATTGATCCCGGAAAGAGCCCGAAGCTGCGAAGTGGAGGTAGTTTCGAACTTTGACCTGCCAGACCGAAAGGCGCTCGTGCGCGAGGTCGACTTCAATGAACGCGGAAAGATCGTCGGCACCACCGCATTCGACATAACCATCGGGGATCAGTGGAACGGTGCGGTCGAGAGGCGCTGTGAATGTGACCCACCGATTAAATAGCACTCCGCCTGGGGTCGCAGGTCCGTACTTGAAGTCACAGTAGAGTCTGTTGATACCGGATTGGTGTGCAACGAAGAGGTCGGTGGCGACGATTTCATCTCGCTTCCTTCTTAGTCCGGTCGCCGAAGCCCCGATGAGTTTGGCTCCTGACGGTGACAGCATGTAGAGCGCCTTCTTTCCTCCGGCCTTTGTGCCAATGTAGAACCGGTGCAGAAGGCCCGCGAGTGTCAAAAGTAGAAGTCTGTAATTTGCCCGCGTGACAGAACCGAACGGGCCGACACGGCGGGCCAATTCGCAGTCGATCACGCGCATCACCGCAAGCTCTTCGAGCAGGTGTCGGTCGCGCGTTTGCAGAACCATGCCTTTGCGTTTATTCCCAATCATCGATCGCGTCCCTTGTGCTTTGAGTGACCATGGACTGACGCTCTCGGATCGCAGTCTCGACATCACTGCGCTTCCGCGCCCAGCGCGTACGGCAACGGTTGTAGAGGTCGGTTGCATCGGATTTGGGTTCAGCAAGCGCCGGCACCAAGCCCTCCTGCCACCGCGCACTTCCCGTTTTCACGATCAGGTGGCGGCGCGGCAAATTCTTCAGTCTCTCGGCAAGCGGTTTTCCGCCATCGAGTGCGTTTGAGATTTGCTGTGCGTCTTGTGGCGAAAGCTGGAAGAAGGCGTGTGTGCCGACGGCCATGATCGCGGCCCGCATTTCTGATGGGTATTGATCTAGGAATTGGTTGGCCGTGACGAATCCGACTCCAAACTTGCGGGCCTCTGAGAGCATCGTCTCAAGGCCGCCGCCGTAAGCGACTAGATTCTGAATTTCGTCGGCGTAGATTGTGAAGAGCTCGCGGCTGGTCCGCGCGAACAACGCGTTCTTGATAGTTGTTAGGAAAAGACTACCGAAGGTCGCGGCTTGCTCTCCAAGTCTGCCTTTGTGGAGGTTCAGAATTACCCAGCGTCCGTGATCCATGGCCTCGACGATTGAGAATGTCGATCGTTGCTGTCCCACAATCGCGCGAAATCTAGGATCTGCTGTAAAGGCTGAAATCTTGTTCAGGATCGGCTCGCGCATAGCCGCACGCATCGGTTCGCTCGCCTGGTCGTAGCGGATTTCAAAGTACTGGCGCACTTCGTCGTTTCGCACGTTCTTCAAGCAACTCGCGCGAAACGCACCATGAGCAAGAAACGGCGCGACTTCGAGCAACGTGAATCCGTTTGAGGCAACCGCGTAAAGCGAGTTACGAAGCAGTTCGTCCGTTCTTGCACCAAACGTATCCAGTTGCCACTTCTGCCTTAGGGTTTGCGTGAATTCCGCGATCTGAACGAATCCCGAATCCGCACTTGCCTGCTCCAACAGATTCAACCCGACAGAGAACTCAGGATCGGCAGGTTCAATGACTACAAGCTTGTCGCTTAAGTCTATGCCGGTGCGACGTTCCTCCGCTGCGCAAGTTGAAAGCAGAAACGGCATCGCGTCGCCGTGAAGGTCGAAGTAAACGGCACCGCGTCCGGACTCGATGTCTTGTTTTGCCAGATACTTTATGAGCGAGGATTTTCCAGAGCCAGTTCTACCGAGAATCGCAATATGCTCCGCGCGTTTACCGATTGGAAGGGCAATCCGCCCCTTGGCTTCTGTGTCTTCTGAGAACTTCGCGGCCAGATCGAGAACGCGCGACAAGACAACTTTAGTGTGACGTCGCACTAAACGGCGATTCCAAAGTCGAGCAACGACTTTTTCGACCCACTCTTTCATTTAGAGCCTCGATCACGCAGTGGAAAGTTTGCGATCAAGAGCTCCCGAAAACGCTTCCCGGCCTTACGCTGCGCCGTGTAGGGAAGCTCGATCTCAAGGAATTTGAAGCCGGCAAAGATTTTGCGGACTTGAGGAACATCATTCAGCGACAGAACAAACTTACCTTGCAGTTTCTTGAGGCAGGCGGCCAACTCCGTGAAATCTTTTTCCGAGAAGTTATAACGGTAAAGCTTGAGCCCGAAGTACGGTGGGTCAAGGTAGAACAGCGTTCCTGGCCGGTCATAACGTCGCAAGATGTCTTGATACAGCAAGCATTCGATTTGAACTCGCGCCAACCGTTTGTGAGTGTTTTCGATGAGTTCCGGTAATCGCTCGGGATTGAACCGTCCAGGTGTTTCAACTGCATACCCGAATGCGCGGTGTCGCACGAGACCTGCGTAAGCGTTCTTCTGGAGATAAAAGAAACGCGCGGCGCGTTGGATATCCGTGAGCAACTTCGGATCCTGCGCCTGAAGGGAATCAAACCACTCGCGGCTGATATGTACGTACTTCATGTACCGAATCAATTCCTCGTGATGCGATTGGCAAACACGGAAGAACGTGACGACATCGCCGTCGATGTCGTTCAGGACTTCGACCGACGCTCGGTCTTTGTGGAAGAGCACTTGAGCGCCACCGGCGAAGACTTCGACGTACGTCTTGTGTGGCGGGAACAACCTGATAATTTGTTGGGCGATGCGGTTTTTGCCGCCGACATACGCCAATGGGCCTTTCATTTCATTTATGAATTGAGAGATTTGTTTGGTGACGACTTGAGAGGCACCAGCTTCGAGATCGACCTCATCGAAGCGTCCCATCAGGTTAACAGGGATAGGATTCCCGGCAAGACGCAGAAATATGCGTGGCGTCCAACCTGCGTCGCTCTTACCATCTACACGTGGGCTGATCATGGTCTCCATCATTTACGCGGCCCTGCTAAATTCGCGGCGCGCGTTCGAAACTCTCGACAGCGGTTGCCAATGTCTCCCACGCGCGCGTCGAGATATCCAAGCCCCCAGCGATCGTTGAACTTCAGAATTGAGTTGATTGAAGGGAAGGTGCAGTTTGGCAGACGAGCGTGTTAGGCCAACCGAGAGAAGGAATCCTTGAGCCGAGGTCCAAGCATCCAGAATAACGGGCGCACAGGTCGGGATTTGAAACAGCCTTCTCAGCGCAGCATATTTTATTGAATACAAGCTGACCGAGGATTGAGGGTGAATCTTTGCGATCCGTGACGCTATGCGCGCCTTGGTCTCTAACGTGAAGGCATTACGTGGTGCTTCTTCTTGGAGAATCTCCTTGAACGTCTTCCGTACTTGATTTCCCATCGCGTCCTCCAAACCTCTGAATTTGAAAGCGACGCGATATTAGGTATTGCTATCTGATCGTGCAGCTCACAGACTGTGTCCTCTTTAAACGCTCCTTGTTTGCGGTCAAATTGATTGTTCATTTTGTCCTGTATTTCAGAACAGTAATTGTTGACATATTGTGAGGTCCTATCGCAGAATCCCCGCGCGCGTAGTCAATCTGGAGTAAATATCATAAGGAGTTATCTGCGATGAATATGACGCCGACCCATGATGCATTTCTCGTTACGTTTGACCGCGTTGTGCGGGGACGGACGAAACAGATGGGAATCTCCTGCCGCGATCTTGCCGACAAACTCGGACCTCATCATCGTTCGTTTTCTTACTGGCTGGAAGGCCAGCGCAAGTTCCCCGCCGATCTAGTACCGCAACTCTGCGCCATTCTCGACAATTACGAGCTATTGGATCTGCTGGAGCAACAAGTCGGCCGCGTCGCGTATCCTATTCCCAAGATAGATAAGCTCCCGAAAATGGAGGATGTTAGGGCGATCCAAGGCCTCGTGAAGGAAGTAGGGGAGGCCCTCGAATCCTTGGCGGAAACGCTAGAGGATGGAATTGTCGAGAAGCACGAATTGGACAAAACGATCCCGGCTTTGGACGACGTCATCCGTGAATGCGCCCGATTGAAACATTGGCTTCGTGAGCACCACGCCGCCGACCACAGCGTCAAACTAAGGAAGATGCCGGTCCGCGAGTAGTTAAACCGCGCAGCAGCGGGGTTGGACGGCTTCCAAAATCCAGCGTCTATTCAAATTGCAGTCGACTGATAGACTGAACCAGGGATCATCGGCGCTCGTCTACGACTACGGGCGCCGAACTCCCTCTCGTGGTCCCTCACGGGGTTTTCCAATCCTTTTTCTTCGTGAGCCAGACGAACTTAGGTCAAGAAGGATTGCTCCCGAGAGGCTGCGGCTCCGGCCTCGCACAGCCGCAGCCTCTCACGTGGAGAAGGAGCCCGCGCAAATCCACCCACGCTTTTCAGCTGGGCGGGATTTGCAATCTACAGAAGCTGGATTAAGCAGCCTTCTCGAGGTTTGGTTCAGGATTGGCCTCTTGAATCAGGTAATTAAGAATTTGTTCCCAAGTTCGACAACTCCCCCGACATGGTCGACACAGAATCTAGAGCCGACCAACATTGAGTTTTGTGGTTCGACAGTAAGGAATGTCCATGTCGGGCTACGTTTTCGCATCGATCAGAGCCGGTTTGATCTTGCTAGAGAATCACGGAAGGAAAAACCACGGAGGGATCAGTCCTTTCGGTGGTGAATGCTTTTCAAACAGGTCGCAGATTTCGTCATAGAGCGTGAGAATGCGTTGCGCATCCTTGGGAGGCATACGCACGCCAAAATCTCGCTCATAGTCGGTCACGAATGCTTCTACGCCCTGCTTCTCGTCATTCATACGGGTCATTTTGGGTCAAATGATTGTTAAGGAACGCTTCATGATCGATCAGGGTCGCGCGCCGGGATCCCGGATATACGCGCGCAACCCAATGAAGCATTTCTACGGAGCGAGACGCACGACTATTCTCCCGTCACCGCAGGTCAATTGTTACAGATGAGAAAAAGCTGTAAAGATACCGAGATTTGCATCCCATGCACATTTTGAGCCCGATTGTGGATAACTCTGTGGATTGAAGATAAAAAAAACCCGTGCCGAGAACCGAAGTTCAGGGCACGGTGTAAGTAGCTCAATAATTTAGAGAATCACAGTCCATCTCCGTTGGATTTTTTTGTTCAAGAAATACAAGCTTTGACGACCAGCCCAACGACGAGGGCTGCGGTGCAAGCCCAGCGGATCAGCCAGAATATGGCATATCCTTTGGACTCATAGGTCGGATCATATGCTGTATCACCGGCCTTAGATCCTTCACTGGCGCAATGCCCCATCCAGAGGAAAAAGGCAGCGAATCCAGTAATCCAAAGAAATGTCGACATTTATTCCTCCTTTATGTGAAAGTGCAAGTGTGTCGTTAGATAGTATATACTATCTAGTTATATCTGTCAAGACAGCATCAAATCCAAATTCCGCCGTCTATTCAAGCCGGATGAAATCCCTAAGATGAGATGATTGAATCAGGCCGCCTGGGCGAGCTCTTCTTCAGCTTGGCCGGCAATGATAAGTTGTTTTAAGATTTGTTCCCGAGTTCGACAACTTCCCCGACGTGGTCGACATTGTTGCAGTTTGTCGCGTTCCGCGATGAGATTGAACGGCAGAGCCAGCGTCACTTCAATGTTTTTTTGAGATACGGTTAAGTTCGACAGTAGGATTTTTGAGAGTTCCCGTTTTTTCTGAGGAATTGCTGATCCGTGTTGAATTGACGGGTTTTTTGCGAGTTCGACAGTGGTTTCGATTCTCCGGATTAATTCCAGACCTCCCTTCTCCAATTCGTTAAACAGACTTCGCAGTTTCGCTTGTTCGACCAGTAGCTCTCGCTGCTTCGTTTCGAAGAGCAACTTGTCAATTGTGCCGTCCATGAGTAGGTCGGTGGCCTTTGCAAGCCGCGTGCGAATATTCTCAATTTGGATCTGAAGCCCATTCATGCGGGACTCTCGGTTTTTCTCAGCGTCTGCGCGATAGTTCTTCAGCATGATCCGGCCAAGCTCAAGTTCTTCATCTGACAAATCCACATCTGACAACTTCGAGCTGATGGCCTCATCAATCATTTCCTCACGTACTGAGGTTGATGGACATACGGCAGGCGTTTTGAACGGGCGATTGTGGCACCGGTAGTAGACGATTCCCTTTTGCGTCTCACCGATCAGAGAGTATCCGCAAGATCCGCATTTAACGATTCGGCTATACGTGAATACGTGTGACCTTGACCGGTCAACTCGCTTCCCAGCCAGAATTGCCTGAACCTTCTCAAACAGCTCCGGCGAAACTAGCGGTTCGTGGATTCCCTCGAACGTCTGACCCACCTTTTGAATGCGTATCAGCCCGATGTAAAAGGCATTTCTGAGCAGCGTCGTCATCCCGTTGATCGTCACCGCACCACCTCTCAAGTTCCGCAAGCCGCGCACGAACATTTCATTGCAGAGAACTGGAAGAGAGAATCTGCCGGAGCCGTACAGGTTAAATGCTTGTCGGATAAGTGGGGCGCGGGTCGGATCGTGGATCTTCGCCTTGGCGGATCCTCGATCTATGTAGCCGATTGGAGCGCGCCATGGATAGAAGCCTTGTTTCAGTCTGCCGTAGAGTCCTTTCTTCACTTCGTCCCGGAGGTTGCGGCTGTAGTGGGCGGCAACAACGGCTTGTATGTCCGCTGACAACCGGCCAGCCACGGTCCTGAGGTCAACATTCTCGGCTGCGAAATGGACTTGTACGCCAGCGTCAACTAGCTTGCCGACATCGACCCAGTCGTCCAGGTTCCTGGCGCTGCGGTCTATTTTGTGAATGATCACTCCCTGGATCTTTCCAAGACGCAGCAATCGGAGCATCTCAGTAAACGCCGTTCGACCGGTGTGAGATGCGCTTTCTCGATCCTCAAACCATCGCGCAATCTCTAAACCATGAATTCTGGCGTATCGCTCAATCGCATCCCGTTGCTCCTGCAACGAAACTCCTCGTTCTCCTTGTCGGGGTGTCGACACCCGGGCATATGCGAAATACATACCCGTGGTGCGATTAGTTTTTCTTAATTTTCGACCTTTCCTCAATCGTAGGACGTGGACTTTGGGTGTCAAGTTCTCTAGTCGCGCGGGACTCTAATTCCTGTTCGAAATCGTCCGTGACTTCGAAATACCTTTGCAGATTTTCACGCGCCTGGATTTGCTCTACATTCGTTAATACCGGGTAAAGATGGTGGATGATCTTTTCGATCTGAGCGTCTGAGGCGTTCGCTTTGATGATTGCCTCTTTCGCGGCATGTTCTCCGTCTGCAATTCTTGGGGGAGTAAAGGACATCTTGATGATTGTTGTCCTCCTAGATTAACCACTGCAAACATCCTGAAAAGACACCGAAAACTGGCCGTGACACAGTCCCTGCCGGAAATCTCAAGTCCGCACTGTACGCGGTCTTCGACGTCTTTCAATGTTGGGGGCATCTGTCAACATGACTACATGATCTGGATCGAACTCTTACTCGCAAGATTGGTCGATTGGCTCTGGGAGATACCGCCGGATTTGTTGGGACGAAAGGTCGAGCAATTTCTCGATGAAGCTGCCGAGCGCCGGCACTCACGTCGGAAGGGTCGCTCGGCGATGAAGAAATCCAGAGTGCGACAACCGCTCAAACGAGGTCGCCGAGCTTAATAATCCTTGTTGTTTTTCCTACACAAATTATCCCCAAACTATCCACATGTCCGCGTGCAATCTTGTTGGCTTTTTTGGATTTTCGTGCTCAAGGATTGTGGATAAGGCAAACATTTGCGGACGCACTGTGCACAACATCCAAATCTCGGTATCTCGACCAATTACTACCGCTTGCTAGATTTGAGGAAAGGTCGAAAGGAAGCAAGCGTATGCATAAGCATGGAATCTGGATCTTCGCAAAATTATCTGAAAGCGTACAGACTTAAGTCTGGTCTCAGCCAGGAGGATATCGCCAATATCATTGACTACAAAGATTCTGGTGAGGTGTCTCGCCACGAACGAGCCGAGACTATCCCCGGCCTGGCAGGCGTATTCGCTTACGAAGTAATCTTTCGCGTGCCAGCCTCAAAATTGTTTGCTGGAATGTACGAGGAAGTTGAACATGACATCGAGAATAAGATTCGCAGGTTGGAGCTTTCCCTGGAGCGTCGCAGCAGCAATGAACCAGGAGCAAAGCTCACAGCCCATAAGCTAGTCTGGTTGAATGAACGCAAAAGGCCCGCGTTGTTTTAGCCCTCAATATCATCCATGTCCTTCCGGAAGCGATCACTCGCGCTAGAAGTCCGCACAGGCAAATTGGGCTTTGCTGTCTTTGAAGGGCCGGCAAGCCTGCTCGACTGGGGCGTGCGAACATTTGAAAAGGGTAAGAGGACATTTGCACCCAGTGTCAGAGACAGGGCTCGGGTGTTATTCGCTTTTTACACCCCTGTCGAGATCGTACTACGTGCTCACACCTACCATTTGAAATCGCATAGGAACGCGTATACCGCGATCCTGAAGACGATTAAATCGGAAGCCAGGAATCATTCAATCAAGGTTTCAGTTCTTTCAGGTAGGCAAATCACAGCTGCCTTTGCGAAGCAGGGAGAAATCTTGAAACATGAGATTGCGCTTACCATAGTTAGACATTTCCCGGAACTGTCTTGGAAGCTACCGCAGCGAAGAAAATTCTACCAAAGCGAACGCGCCGTGATGCTCGTATTCGACGCCGCGGCAACTGGGATTGCGTACTTCCGGAGGCAAGATCGTTCGCATTACGAGATGCGTCTGGACAACTGATGGCCGTTTCGATGGCCTCTCACTGACGAATAGACTCTTTTAGGTCCGTCAGAATATTTGAGAGGCCATCAAAGTGGCGATCCAGAGTGCAATATTCTTGGCAAACGACGTTCATCTCACTCGAATTACAAACTCGTCTTCGTTTTTTGAAACACTCGAGGGTAGGCTCCGAGCACAACGGGGAGCGCCGCCCGAAAGCGCCTTCGCATACCGTCTGATCGCGCGATACTCCGGAGAGTCTGAAACGGCCGTAAAGACAACCGATCGTACTCGCGTCCGACGAACCAACTTTCGCAACGCAAGCAGCAACAAGTGTATCGCATCATTTCGCCGGCCTCGAGGAGACGCTGCAAGCTGCCAAACGTAAAGAGATTTTTCGCGCGATGTGTTGACCGGCAAAGAGAGCAGGTACCCGGCGAGACCATGCGTAGCATCTTCCGCCACCATACAGGATCTAGAATTGGTTCTTTTTAATAACCACAAAACGTAGCGGGGAGGACGCGTAAATTGAAATTGCTTCGACGCCAAACGTTGGATAAATCGAAAATCATCGATTTCCATCGGCCGAACTCGGACTGGTTGGGGGCTTCGCGGCATAGACTCGAGGGACTTTATCTTCAACTCTAGGAATGAGATCTCTCGCTGTCAAGTGAGGAGGTATGTCTTATTAACTCACATCGAACCGGCTCCCCCGCCGCCACCTAAGCGGCAGTCGACTCCCTCCCCAAAACCAAAAGGAAAGTAAACAACGGTGGAGATGTCGGTTGGAAGTCCTTAGAGAAATGGTTTCTCTCCCGCGCGTTTTCTGTACCTCAGAAAGGGCTATTAAATGGAACGAAGCTCCCGCGTTACCCTGGGGAATGGAAGAACGATCTCTCTCCAGAAATTGAATTCAGCATCGCGGGAAGGCACGGTACGTCTAGAGATGTGTTCGATTCTCATCGTTTGTTGAAAATGCAAAGTAACAATAACCTTGAGCGATTTCCAAGCGCTTTCTATACAGACGAGCATGAGAAGCAGATTTGGAGAGAGCAAGTCTGCCTTTAGCGTATCCCGATAAATTTGGCATCGGAACAGTTAGAGGCCGCGCTTGGCGATATTGTGACATTCTGCGAGGTCAGGCATTACCCTGATCGCGTCCCTCACCGTTAATGTACTTCGTTTCGAACTCTGACAATTCGTTCAACGCGAGGATTCCATCCAAAGCCTTTGTAACTAATGCCATGGCTCGAGTGTCCTTCTGCATTTCGTCAATATCGCCCCGAGCTTTCCTTGCACGCCCGATGAGGGTCTCGTACTGCTGCTCTAAGTCGTTCGCTTCTTGATGCCCGAGGTTCGCTTCACCTGCCAAACGCTCTTTCAATTTGGCAGTTGACATGAGCTCTTCAACTGGAGTTACAAAGTCCATCGTTTTGCCCATATTGCGACCGAACTTTTCAGCCGAGAAGGTTGCCTTAACTAAAAGTCTTATGAGCGGAGACTCTATTGCCTCAATTTCTTGTTCTCTTTTCGCGATGCCATCACGGGCATTTATTTCTTGTGCAAGCCTCCTGGCATGTTCCGGATCATATTTCCCTTCCATATTAATGATTCATATACTATTATCACGACCTTTCTCATATTATACACAATCTCATTGCGAGTGCCCGAGATCGCTTGGGAATGCGGCCGCACGGAGGGAAAACGGTGGACGGCACCAATAACACCGGCATCTCGCTTCTGACGCGGGTACCTGAATGGTTTCTTGCCCTTGCTGGGATCGTTTACGCAACCGGCTTCCTAATTGTGTTCACATATTTTGAGAGTTTCGGAATCCACGAAACGGGAGCTGAGTTTTTTAAAGTGAAATACGTACACGTCGGAATTCTTTGTACGATGTTTGTTATTCTTCTCGGTGTCCCTTGCTTGGCTTACAGATTCATGCGGTTGGCCGAGAACAAGAACAAAAGGGATAACCGCCGGACTGGTGGATTCACACATCTGTCTTCGATGGTCTTCGTATTGAACATGGTCTTGACGTTTTACGGATTGGTTATGTTTTCCCCACATGGCTATATCGAAACACGGTCATTTCTAATTCCTGTAATACTGATGGCCACTAGTGGGTGGTTAATTCTAATGCGCATTCTTGAAAGTAAACAGTTGCTATGGGCGGATTCACAAGCTGGAGCACCGCCCAAGAACGTGGATATGGAACAAGTGGCGAACATCGGTAGGTGGTTCGTCGGCATCATCGGACTTGTCATTCTTGATTGGTATTCGTTTCGCGGGTTGGGGCACACGTTATGGCAGATGCTGTCAGGGGCGGGTACGTTCAAAACCGGAGGATATATTTTTTTGATGTTCGTTCTAGTAATCATGTTTCTTCTATGGCGAGTAAGCGATCGTGTGAAGGAGATTCCCGACGTTGGCGTACGCATTGCGTTGTGGGCTGTCACCGGATGTCTACTTCTCGCCATCTATTATCTTGCGGTGCTCTCATTCGCCTATCGTGTTTATCCATACATCCCAGTCGATAGGGGCGGAGGCAGCTTTGTCGATAGCTCAACTGTAAAGCTTAGGTTTAAGAACGACGCGCGCAATTCGCTTCCTTCAGAGATCGTGAGGTGCGAAATGAATAGCTGCACGGAATCCATACCGCTCGTTTTTATCGAGGCGACGAGTACGGTGGTGTTCGTCGCGAATCCTGCAGATGCTGGTGGGGCTGCCGAATGGAGGCAAGGAAGGAGGCCTCAGATATATGCTGTTAGAAGTGAGCTCATTGATAGCATGTTCTTCGATAATCTGCGGTGATCGCAACGCAGGACCCCGTCTCAGGGCGTACACCGAACTTGGGAACCAATTCTTGAATGTCTTCTGAAGCATTTTGAGACCGAGGCCGCACATGTGAATCGATCGACTTTCCTCGGATTTTACTCTCAGAACCGACTTGGAAACGGCTGTTAACTCGCGGACGCATCCCGTCCCGCTGGTGGTCTTTGGACTGGTCAGTGAATACGGGCAATTCTTAAAGTATGATGAGTTTGCCGCCTTCGCCCCGCTGCAATACGAATGGCGCATCTCCAGTCAAATGACTTCCCTGCAAAATAAAGAGATCTCCAACGTAGCCAGGGCTTCCTGATACGAAATTGAATTTCACTGCATAGACTTCAGCAGCAAAATCAGCGGGAGTCGCGCTGTCTTCGAGGCCCCACGACTCGCGAATGGCTGGAATCATCATGATCTCCTGCAACTCCGCCAATGTTAAAGGGTAGGGCTTTGTATCCTCCATGTATTCAGTTTAAGAGACCCACATCCGGTGTCAAGGCACGAAGGCGGTAGGGAACGACACCCCGACGTTACTGGTCCACTGCGTCTTCTTTCAGGTTAAGGCTGAGATTTCTAACCGTTTGGATACGGGGAAGCGCGCCGTGTGATACAAGCATTGGACGAGGATCGTCTACCAATCGCAGTTCGCAAAGAGCCTTTTGCGATTGGCAAACAATAAGAAGATGAGCGTACCGCTATCGGTTTATTTTCTCTTTGGAGGCGCGGTTACAGCATGCGCGTTTTTTCTCGCGACCGACCGTCGATGCAGGCAAGTAATGAAATGCAATTGGCGGTTCATTTGTATCATCATCTTGCTGGGAATCCTGTGGCGCCTCCCGTTTGACGGACACTTTTTCTTCGGCTTGGAGTATGAAGATTCCTACATCTACACAGTTGCGGGCCGGCATCTCGACAGTGGTTCGCAGCGTTGCGCGCCAGATAATTCTTGCTACCTGACAACTGTGTGCGCCGTTGGCAGCTGGGAGTCGTGCAAAGCACTGGAAACTTCTTCCGGCCACTACATCGGCTATCCATTTATCATTGCTGCCGCCTCTCGGTTGGTTGGGTACCGCCCAACAATCGGAAGCTACATCAGTTTGATTGCATCGGCCATTAGCGCTGTTTTAGTTTTCTTTATTGGCAAAGCGATTGACGTCAACGGAATCACAGGCGCTGCTAGTGCGGTGATTTTTTGCATTACGCCGATATTTGCGGTCTACGGTGCGGGAACTTTTGCAGAGCCTGTTTCGGGTTCGCTGGTTCTCATGTGCCTGCTAGTCTCAATACATCTAATTACGCACGATTCAAATGACACGTCACCCCGAACCCTGCTGACGTGGTTAGCCCTAACTTTGTCGTCGCTGTTTGGCGTTGTCGTAAAAAGAGAGAATCTAGTTGTGATGCCAATTCTCTTTCTTGGTACAGCGATACTCGCAACTGGGAAGAGCAGCGAAGCCAAGAGAAGGATTTGGTCGCGAAACTTTCTCGTGTTGACGAGTATTTGCCTTTGCGTTTGGTTTGCGATCAGCCAGCTCGAGCTCATTAGATCGCTCCAGAGAGAGGCGGTTGAATATTCTGGTTTTTCGTTTAGGTTTTCTCTCTTTCGAACGACGTTCCCGCTGTTTTTGAAGTCCTATCTGTCGCCTGTTTGGTACTTGAGCGGCGGGGTCTTAGTCCTATTTGGAGTGTTTGTTTCATTACGACGAAGAGGGCTAGGCATTTTCCCAGCGATGCTATTTTTGACGTTCCTCATATTTTATGCGGCCCACGTCCGGAGCTACTATCAACTGGAGAATGCGAGCGTTTCAGAAATTGAGACAATCCGCTATTCCATGAACTTCGCAGGCGTCTGGGCAATTTTGGCTGGTTTTGGTTCTTCATATCTCATAAGTCTTCG
>Ga0210410_10002422_pt1 | contig 16708 bp, 18 predicted proteins | sample IncBWC4MmetaG_FD_161058 | JGI IMG/M metagenome (GOLD analysis project Ga0210410, IMG submission 161058) | Forest soil microbial communities from Barre Woods Harvard Forest LTER site, Petersham, Massachusetts, United States - Inc-BW-C-4-M | ecosystem: Environmental > Terrestrial > Soil >... | reverse complement strand
CCGGGAACATGCAGTGGCGGCACTCGTCAACAGCGACGATCCCTGGCTCAAGTCTTGTGGCGCATATGCAATCGGCACGTTCGGACTGAAATCTCTGGAATATGAATTGGATCGATGCCTGAATGATTCGGACCCGCTGTTGCGAGAGACCGCGAGAGCAGCAAAACTGCGCCTCTAGGAATCGGCGGCGAAAGCGTGATCTCGACGCCCTGAATGAAGCGGGACGCTCCCAAACGGTAACGCCGTATCAAGGCAGTCGCAAACCATCCCGAAAGGCTGGGCAGGCGGGAGTTCGCCAGTACCGAGGAGAGCAAATCTCACCTGTGGAAATTCGAGACTGACGGCCATCGCGAATAATTCTAAGTTGCCGGTCTCGGATTTAAGGAGTAGGCTCTGTGGGCATAATTCGGGGAGGTACTCCGATGCACATCCTTCATCCGCAGGGGTCGAAGCTCGCGGCAGCCGCGTTGCTCTGTTTGATTTGCCCATATTTTGTCAGGGCCGCGGATCAGACTACTTTCACCAAAGAACAAATCAAGAATTTCCTTCTCACGGCCAAGGTCGTGAAGAGTGAGCCGTCCAGCAAAGGCATCACCCACACCTTGCGGCTTACGCTCACCGACGGCACGGTGACGCATGACGCCTCTTTCCAGGCTGTTGATGAACACCAAGCGTTGAAACAGCTACCCAGCGGCAACGAAGTAGGGTTTGTCGATTCTTACAAGTACAACATCGCAGCCTATCGGTTGGCGGAGCTGATTGGCATGGACGATGTGCTGCCGGTGTATGTCGAACGCAAGTGGCAAGGCAATCCAGGCTCGCTCAGCTGGTGGTTGCCGGTCAAGATGGACGAGGAGGAACGACGGAAAAAGAATTTGAAAGCACCGGATTTGGACGCTTGGAACAATCAGATGTATAAGATAAGGGTTTTCGACCAGTTGGTCGACGATACAGATGCCAACCTCACCAATGTGTTAATTGGAGAGGATTGGAAGATTTGGCGGATTGATTTCACCCGTGCATTCCGATCTCAAAAGGACCTGAAAGATCCCCAGGCGAACCTAGTACGCTGCGACCGTCAGTTGTTGGAAAAGCTGAAGACTCTGGATGGGAAGGAACTGGCGGAAAAAACAAAGCACTACCTGGACAAAGATGATGTTAAAGCGGTGATGGCGCGACGGGATAAGATCGTCGAACACTTCCAGAAGCTGGTCGCTGAAAAAGGTGAGAATGCAGTGCTGTATTGATTCCACTGAAGACAACGGGTTAACGGGCGCGGCCCTGCATTGGGCGTGCTGGATTGGATTCCCAAGTCATGAACGGCTTCCAAATTTGGATACAGCTTGCTCTTTTGAGTTCACTCGGTTTATTGTTTCTTGCCGCACAATCTTTGCGATGAAAAAGGAGAAGGTCACATGGTGAATAAGCTATTCACTCTGTTGTTCGCGTCGATACTTGTGTTCCCGCTGTCAACGGCGGTATTCGCGCAGGAGGCTCCCCAGGAGGCGAAGGCCGCGAAGCCGGCGCGTTGGGAGGGTATTGTAACCAGGGTCAGTAAGGATCACTCTACACTTACCGTTCGTAGCGTGGGTTCGAGCCACGAGAAGACCGTCCAGTACGACAGTTCGACGAAATGGGTCAGCCAGGAGCACGGCAGCAAAAAAGTCAGCGACATCGATTCCAGCCAGGTGAAAGATGGTGACAGGGTGATAACCGAAGGCACTTGGGATAAGGATGGCGTACTCCACGCCACTGTAATCTCCAAGCGGCTCACAAAACTCTAATTTCGGTGGTCCGAGGCAACGACGATGGCCGACGAGGGGCTTGGTCCGGACAGAGGACAGAACCGTGCATTTCTGGCTGAAGCATCCACGCGACGAGCAAGGCCTCTAGTACATTTGGTCAGCAATTCAGGGGGCTATCCCATGCAAACATTTCATCTTCAGCGGCAGAGCCTGATTCTGGTGGCGGTGGTGTGTCTGATTTTCCCATGCTTGATCATGGCCGCAGACGAGTCCACCCCCAACAAAGAGCAGATTAAGCATTTCCTTCTCACCGCCAAGGTGGTGGGCAGCAAGCAGTCGAGCAAGGGCGTTACCCAGCCCTGGCGGCTTACGCTGAGTGACGGCACATTGACGCACGATGCCTCGTTCCAGCCCATTGACGAACACAAGCCCATGGTGACGTTGGCCAGCGGCCGAACTGAAATGAACTTCGTAGATTCCTACAAGTACAACATCGCGGCTTATGCGCTGGCTGAGTTGGTCGGCCTGGACGACATGATGCCGGTATATGTGGAGCGCTCATGGAAAGGCAATCCCGGCTCACTGAGCTGGTGGCTTCCGGTGAAGATGGATGAGGAAGAGCGCGTTAAGCAGAAGCTACAGCCCCCCGATGCGGACGCCTGGGCCAATCAGATGTACAAGATAAGAGTCTTCGATCAATTAGTCTACGATGACGATCCCAACCTCACGAACGTGCTGATCGGTGCGGACTGGACGATTTGGAGGGTTGATTTTAGCCGCGCATTTCGGCTTAAGAAAGACCTGCGGAACCCCGGGGACTTAGTACGCTGCGACCGGCAATTGTTCGACAAACTGAAGGCTCTGGACGGGAACGCCGTGGCGGAGAAGACCAAGCACTATCTGACGAAAGACGAGGTGAAGGCCGTGATGGCGCGGCGAGACAAGATCGTGGCGCAGTTTCAGAAGCTGAGCTCAGAAAAGGGTGAGAAGGAAGTTTTCTACTGAATCCTGCGACTCGAGTGAAGCACTGGCGAATCGCCCGGTCTGCAGAAACTTTGGCGATCCCCGGCCGGGCTCATGCCGTTCCGCGGATTGGCTTGCTCTTTTCAGTTGCAAGGTTTATTGTGTCATGCCACACATCACAATCTTTCGAGTGAATGGTTAAGGAGGAGGTCAACATGGTAAGAAAGTTATTCGCATTGTTGTTCGCGTCTGTACTTGTGTTGGGGCTCTCAACACCGGTGTTGGCACAGGAGGGCTCGAAACCGGCGGAAGGGAAGGACGTGAAGCAGGACCGTGTGGAGGGTATTGTCACGAGAAGCAATAAGGACAAGTCTACCCTGGTGGTTCGGAATCGGGACACGAATGTCGAGAGGACTGTCCAGTACGACAGTTCGACCCAATGGACCAGTCAAGAGCACCACAGTAAGACAGTGAACAATATCGATGCCAGCCAGGTGAAGGACGATGATCGCGTGATCTGCCTGGGTACTTTTGACAAAGACGGCATACTGCACGCCACTTCGATCTCGAAGCGGCTCACTAGGTGAGTTCGTACCCTGTTGCAGGTTGAAATGCTGAGTTCCGCGCGAAACGGCTTCCCCATCGGGAGCCGTTTGCCGTGGCCACCAAATTTTTCTGGGGTCGGCTGCGGCTGAGCTTCTCGGCAGTTCCTTCGCGTACTGTCAGGTAAAGTGCTGCACAAAATTCTCTTTACTATTCCGTAGCGCTGGACTATCCTCTGCGACGAATCCCAACCTGTCGTGAGTCGGATCAGAAGCATTAGCTACCCAACATGGAGGATGCAATGAAGGTTCCTGTAACTTTACTTGCCTTAGTACTGGCCGGATCGGCGTTTGCTGCCATGCCCGCAGGCGCCGCCCAGGAAGCGGCTGAGAAGAAGGATGCACCGGCAGCGAAAAAGGAGATACAGTGGCAGGGCAACGTCATCAGATTTTATAAAGACCAGTCGATGCTGGAGATCCGTGGAGGCCTCGCCCCGTCGAGCGATCTAAGGAAGGTTGCCTACGACAGCTCGACCCACTGGACGAAGCAAGGAAAGCCGGGGCAGCAGGACGAGGTCAAGGAAGGGTCGTTTGTGATCCTCTTGGGCCATGTGGATGATAGCGGTGTGCTGCACGCGACGCGCATCGATCTGCGACGCCCGCGATAATTCTCTTCGAGATTTTCATGGCAGCGGCCCCTGCATGGGGAGCAGAGGTACGCCTCTCGGTACGCATCGGGGCTGCCGGGGAACGACGCCCGCCAGGAGCGTTCGGTTGCCTGTCACCTTACACCGAGCTGCCTTGAGGCTCAGGTTCGGGCGACGGACGAGCGACGCCTTCTCTGGCCGGCCCTCGAAACGATAGCGAAACGGCCAGAGACCTTTCTGCTCGGGAGAACCTCCAAACAGAATCCTGTTCCGTCGGTCACAAGGTAGCGCCCTCGCTGGTGCTTCAAAGCTCGATGCCGGTATCCGTCAGTTCATCTGCCCTCTTCCCAATGTGCTCCAGTTCTATTTTCGACTGGTTACTTTGCTGGGAGTACCCTGCTTGCGTACTCCGCTGGACCGTGTCGGACTTGTATCCATGATTTTCAATGGTTTATCCAGCGACTTTACATCTGATTGGACCTCGAAGGACGGCTACTCTATTTTCCGATGCAGAACGTGCTGAAGATCAGGTTGAGGATGTCGTCGGTGGTGGTGGCGCCGGTGATTTCGTCGAGCGGACGCAGGGCTCCGTAGAGATCGAGCAGGAGCATCTCGTGGGGGACTCGGCCGACAACGGCATTGGTCGCGGCGTCGAGCGAGGCGAGCCCGTCGTTGACTAGCTTTTGATGACGTACGCTGGTGAGAAAACCGGATTCTTGCTGCACGGTGGAGTCTCCGGCGACGTGATGGAGGATGGCGGCGCGCAGGGCGGGGATGCCTTCGCCGGTCAGCGCGGAGGTGGGGATGTGCGGCGGAGATGGGGGTTCCGTCGACGAAACCCTGCCGGGCTCTGCCCGGCTGGACAGCCGAGGGCGGCTGTCCCTACGTGTGGGCTGCAGGTCGGATTTGTTTTCTACTACTATCGCTGGGCGGCCTTCCACCTGGATCAGTAACTCGCGGTCTTCATCGGAGAGGGGCTGGGTTTTGTCGATTACTACGAGGACTAAGTCGGCGTCGGCGAGGGCCTCCATCGACTTTTTGATGCCGATGCTTTCAGCTTCGTCGAGGGCGCGGCGGATGCCGGCAGTGTCCACCAGTTCCACAGGAATTCCACCGATGGCTACGGTTTCGCTGACCAGATCACGCGTGGTACCGGGCTGGGCGGTGACGATGGCGCGCTCGCGTTCAACCAGGCGATTAAAGAGGCTCGACTTGCCTACGTTCGGACGACCCACGATGGCTAGCGTCAGGCCCTGGTGAACGATCTTGCCGTAAGTAAAGGTGGCGGCTAGTTGCGCGAGTGTTGTTTTTACTTGAGCAATGCGATCGAGGATAGTGGCGTCGGAGGCGATGGAGATATCATCCTCGGCGAAATCGATGCCGGCCTCGAGCAGGGCGATCAGGTCGACTAATTTCCGCTTGATGGGCTTGAGGCGATTGGATAGGGCACCTTCGAGTTGCTGGGCGGCGACCTTGGCTTGAAACAGGGTTTGCGAGTCGATCAGGTCGCGGACGGCTTCGGCCTGGGTTAGATCGAGGCGTCCATTGAGAAAAGCGCGCATGGTGAACTCTCCGGGCTCGGCGAGACGGGCGCCGCGGGCCAGGGAAAGTTCGACGATATGGCGCAGGACTACCGGGGAGCCGTGGGCGGAGATTTCTACGATCTCGTCGGTGGTATAGGAGTGGGGCTTGGCGAAGTAGGTGACTACCACTTCGTCGATGCGGGCCGGAGTTGTGGGGGTGTCGGTAGCTGCCGAGCCCCGCACCGTTGGACGGGCGAATGCGTCGGTCCCTACGCGAGTTGGGGAGGATTCGATTAAGTCGCAGCGGATGGCTCGGTTCGGTTCCAATTCGCGACTTAAGCTGAGCATGGGCTGGGCAATGGCTCGCGCTTCGGGGCCGGCGAGGCGGACAACACCTATGCCGCCGCGACCGGGCGGGGTGGCGATGGCTACGATGGTGTCATCGAGATTCATGACGGACCGCGGATCAGGGTCATTGTAGCGAGTACCCGTGTTTGCCGGGGAGAGTCAGCGTCATTTATACTTGCGGTTTGCCTCAAGCCATCTGATTCGATCAGGAGCAGGGATTTTCGATGCCGAAACGTACATTTCAGCCCAACAAGCGCAAGCGCTCGAAGAAGCACGGGTTCCGGACTCGCATGAAGACGAAGAGCGGAGCTGCGGTGCTGTCGCGCCGGCGGGCCAAGGGACGCAAGCGTGTGTCAGTGAAGCCGGGTTTCCGCGACTAGTTTTCCCACCACGTGCTGCAAAGGCCGTCATTATTACTAATTATTATTGCTAATTATTATTGCTAAATCATTGTGCAGGATTGTGAACTGGTGAGCGCCGACGCTCCGGACCGGAGTGTAGAGCGGCCCGCAGCGACGGCGGGAGCAGGCTTTCCGCGCTCGGCGCGGCTGCTGAAACATTCCGACTTCGAGCGGGTTTATAAGCAGGGGCGGCGGCACTTTTCCTCGCACATGACGGTGTTTTACCTGCGGCTGGGGGAGGCCCCTTCAGCCGGGCAAAGCGCGCGTGTCGGTTTTACGGTGGGACGCGTGCTGGGCGGCGCGGTGGAGCGGAACCGGATCAAGCGGCGACTGCGCGAAGCGGTGCGGCTGCGGCGTTCGGCGCTGCAGGACGCGGGCGCGGTTGATGTAGTCATCAATCCGAAGAAGTCGGTGCTGACGCTGGAATTTTCGGTCGTGCTTGAAGAAGTGGGCCGGGCCTTGGATGTGATCGCGAAAAAGCTGGTGGAGAAATAGAAATGAAGTCTCTCGCGCTCGGGCTGCTGCGACTTTACAAACGGTGGATTTCGCCGGCGTTTCCGCCGTCGTGCCGTTACACGCCGACGTGTTCGGAATACGCGATGGAAGCGGTGGAGCGCTATGGCGCGCTGCGCGGGGGGGCGATGGCGGCGTGGCGCGTGGCGCGGTGCCATCCGTTCGCAAAGGGTGGGCTGGATCCGGTGGTGAACGACGCTGTGCGGAATCCCACTCATTCGCGCAAAACCCGGATGAGTGGGGCACCCGGCCTCTGAAGCGGCGGAAGGAATTCGCATCGCTGAGCAATGCCGTGATGGGAAACGACTGACGAAGAAATGATGAGCTACTGATTTGGCAGAATTTAACAATCCTCAACAAGAACCCGGGATGGAGCGCAGGCTGTTGATCGTCTTCGCGCTGACGTTCCTGGTCATCATGCTGTTTCAGCCGCTTTTGAAGAAGTACGGGCCGCAGCCTCCGGCGAAGCAGGGGAGCGCCGCCGAGACGCGCTCAGCTGGACGGCCGGGGGCGGCTGTTCCTACAGAGAACCCCACGCCATCCCCGCAAGCTTCTTCGGCGAATGGTGCGGAGACCCCGGCATCGGCTCCCCTCCAGGCGGCGAACGAATCGGAGACAGTGATTGAAAATGAAGTGTATCGGATCCTCTTCACCAATCGCGGCGGACGGGTTAAGTCATGGGTGCTGAAGAAGTACACCGACGATAAAGGCGGTCCGCTGGAATTGGTGAATACCGCGGCGGCCGAGAAATACGGATATCCGCTGATGTTGTGGACCTATGACGAAACCTTGCGGAACAAGCTGGACTCGGTGCTGTACGTGACACCCACCCTTCCGCAAAGTGCGCGGCCGGATGGGGCAGCCTCAGCGGCTCCGGCAGAAATCACGTTTGCCTACAACGATGGCGACGTGTCGGTACAGAAGACCTTCAAATTTGATCGCGACAGCTATGTGGTCGGGGCGCGGACTTCGGTGACGGTGAAGAGCGCGCAGGTAACGGCGTTTCCGATGTGGCCGGCTGGCTTCGGCGGCGACACGACCGGTCCACAGTACGCGACCGGCCAGATCGTGTACCAATACGACAACAAGGTCGAGCGACTGCCGATCAAGAAGATTAGCGGGGGCGGGACGCTGCCGGGACCATTCCACTGGGCGGGAGTGTCGGACCAGTATTTCGCGGCCGTTTTCTTGCCGCAGGATCCGCAGAATGCTGCGATGGTGACGCTGCGCAACGCGCTTGAAATTCCGCACGGCGGGTCCGATACGAAGCAGATGGATAAGGTGGACGTGCTGGGCGCCGCGGTAGGCAATCTAAAGGGCCCGACTGATGTCCGGCTGTACGTCGGTCCGAAAGCGCTGTCGGATCTGGAATCGGTGGCGGTGCCGGGAATCACGGGCGCGGAACCGGATCTGCGGGCGATCATCGACTTCGGCTGGCTGGGAATCATCGCGCGGCCGCTGTTTCTATGGTTGAAGTGGATGTACAGCCACATCGTCGGAAACTGGGGCTGGGCGATTTTGTTGCAGACGCTGGTCATCAACCTGGCGCTGCTGCCGTTGCGGCTTTCGCAGATGAAATCGATGCTGAAGATGCAGCGCGTGGCGCCGCAGATCAAATCGCTCCAGGAAAAGTACAAGAAATACAGTTTGCGGGATCCGAAGAAAGCCGAAATGAACGAAGAGATTTCGGCGCTCTATAAGAAAGAAGGCGTGAATCCGGCGGGTGGGTGTCTGCCGCTTGTGATCCAGATGCCATTTCTGTTTGCCTACTACCGCATGCTTAACGTCGCGATGGATCTGCGACATGCGCCGTGGATGTGGATCCACGATCTTTCTGCGCCCGATCCGTGGCACATTCTGCCGGTTGCGATCATCATTACGATGCTAATTATGCAGCGGATGACGCCGCAGGCGGGCATGGATCCGGCGCAGCAGAAGATGATGAACATCATGATGCCGGGCATGCTGGGCCTCATGAGCTGGAACCTCCCAGCCGGGTTGGGGTTGTATTGGTCCGCAGGCCAGTTGATCGGCATCGTGCAGCAGTCGGTGATGAATCGCACGGCGCTGGGCCGCGAGATGCGCGAGATGATGGAGAAGCGGGCGAGGAAGAAAGAGAAGTAGCTGTCAGCTGAGAGCTTACTTATGCCGATCACAGACAAGGTTGCCGCCGCAAAACAGATTGGGGAGTTCCTGCAAGCCGTAATTTCGAACGGCGGCTTCAAGCTGAAGTACAGGATTACTGTGGATCCGCCCATCGCGCAGAATCGCGAGTGGGAACATCCGGAAATTCTGGTGGAGTTTGCGGGGCCGGATTCGGGCCTATTGCTGGAGCGGGGTGGCGAGTTGCTGCGATCGTTTGAGCTGCTGGCATCGGAGATTCTGCATCTCCAGGGCAACGAGCACGAGAAGATCTGGTTCGACTGTAAGAATTTCCGGGCGATGCGGATCGACGAGTTGCAATTGGCCGCTCGGGTGGCGGCAGAGCAGGTGCGCCGGACGAGCGAGCCCTACCGGTTCGGACCCATGTCGTCGCGGGAGCGGCGGATCGTGCATCTGGCGCTGCGTGAAGAAAAAGATTTGCGCACAGAGAGTGACGGCGAGGGCGGCAGACGGTCGGTGGTGGTGTATCCGGGGAATTACAAGACGACAGCACCCGCGAAACGGGAACCCCGGACGATTTCGTAATTGCACATTTTGCGCGGCAGTTAGTTTCTCGACACTTGACAGCGCAATAAAATCGCGATCTGACAAAACGCTCACGCGGAATATTTTTGTTCGAAGACGCCGACGCGGCGTTTTTTTTGTGCTAGTATGCCGTTCGACTCCTAATAAATTTCAACCACAACCCGTACTGCAAAACACAAGCTGCTCTGCAGTAAACAGAAGAATTTATAATTTCAAGACCGGTTTTTTCTGGACGTTTTTACTCCGGCGCTTTCGATATTCTGATAAACATATTCTGATAAACAATGTCTCTCACCAGTTCTGCCATCGTCCCGAATCCGTGGGCGCGCATCCTCGACGCCCTGGAGAAGAAAGTCAACCGGCACTCCTACGACACCTGGTTGAAGCCGACGCGGTACAGCCACGCCAGCAATGGAGTTCTGTTCGTGCTCATCCCGACCGCCGAGTTCCGTCACGTGGGCGACAAGTACGCGGATCTGATTCAGGAAGCGGTCGACGTTCTCGGGCTCGGATATGAGGATGTGAAATTCGTTACCGCCGAGGACGATCCTTCGCATACGCCGATCCGGCATAATGGCGGGCTATCGGCGCATGGTCCGAGCGGCAGTTCGGGGCCGCAGGCGGCTCCGGGGTTGCATCCGGCACAAGGGCGGTTCGACTGGGACAGCGCCGCGCAACTGAATCCGCGCTATACGTTTGACGCGTTCGTGATCGGCAGTGGGAACCAGTTCGCGCATGCCGCCTGCCAGGCGGTGGCGGAGCGGCCTTCGAAAGCCTACAACCCGCTGTTCCTGTACGGCGGCACCGGGATGGGGAAGACTCACCTGATGCAGGCGATCGGGCATGAGATCAAGCGGAGGACGCCGCAGTCGGCGATCTGCTACGTGTCGAGCGAGAAGTTCACCAACGAGATGATCAACTCGTTGCGCTATGACAAGATGATCAGCTTCCGGGATAAATTCCGGACGGTGGACGTGCTGCTGGTGGACGACATCCAGTTCCTGGCGCAGAAAGAGCGCACCCAGGAAGAGTTCTTCCACACGTTTAATGCGCTGCATGAGTCGATGAAGCAGATCGTGATCGCCAGCGACCGTCCGCCGAAGGAGTTGGCGGAATTTGAGGATCGCTTGCGCAGCCGGTTCGAGTGGGGACTGATTGCCGATATTCAGCCGCCCGACCTCGAAACGAAGGTCGCCATCCTGCAAAAAAAGGCGGAGCAGGAACGGGTAACGCTGCCAACCGATGTGGCGTTGTTTATCGCCACCAACATCCGGTCGAATGTCCGTGAACTGGAAGGCGCGCTGATCCGCCTGGTAGCGCATTCTTCGCTGATCGGGGCGGAAATTACGCTGCCCTACACCCAGCAGGTCTTGAAGAATTTCATTGATTCGCAGGCTCGCAAGGTGACGATTGAATCCATTCAGAAGGCGGTGGCTGAGCAATTCGGTCTGCGCCTGGTGGAGATTAAGGCGAAAAATAATTCGCGTTCCATCGTCTATCCGCGGCAAATTGCGATGTACCTGGCCAAGCATCTCACGGAAGCTTCCCTGCCTGAAATTGGACGCCAGTTTGGCGGGAAGCACCATACCACGGTCTTGCATTCGGTGGACAAGATTGACGGGGTTCGCAAAAACGACAAGGATTTGAACAGATTGCTTAATAAACTGGCCGAGCAATTGGGCGCGTAGATAGTGGTTTCCACCGGTTTTTCCACTCTTCAGGCCATTCTGCCTGCCTTCAGACTGTGGAGTGTTTGTGGAACCTGTGCGAGACCAGACGGGAACCTCGGAACGGTCCGCGAGTTCGGATGGCATCGGTCGAGGCGGGGAGTGATTCTTCACATAAAGGATTGATGTGGAAGCAATTGAACCGCAGGGACCTGGACCAGTTTTCCACTTCTCCGAAGCGCCTACGGTTACTGCTGGTTTTCTTGCTTTTGTATTTGATATAAGAAGAGAACAGAAGTAGAGTCGGGAGACCCAATATGCCGGTGGAAGTCGCCCCTGCCGTAGCCGCAACATCAACGACCATGGAAATCACGGTCAGCAAATCTGAGCTTCTTCGCGAACTGACGGCCACTCAGGGCGTGGTGGAGCGCAAGACCACGATCCCCATCCTCTCCAACTATCTTCTCGAGGCGGCGGCGGACAAGTTGTCGCTGACAGCGACGGACCTCGACCTGAGCCTGCGCACATCCTGCAACGCCAAGGTAAAAAAGGAAGGCGCCTGCACAATTCCGGCACGCAAGCTTTATGACTATGTAAAGCTGCTGCCCGACGCCGATATCAGCATCCGGCTGCTGGAGAATCATTGGGTCAGTATTCGCTGCGGACGGTCCAACACAAAGATGGTAGGAATGGCGCGATCCAATTTCCCAGGCCTACCGGTGTTTCCATCGGCGGGAGTCATCAAGATTCCCGCGGCTGTACTACGGTCGATGATTGCCAAGACCGGCTTCGCCATAGCCAGCGAGGAGTCGCGCTACACGCTGAATGGGGCGTTGATGGTGCTGAAGCCGGAGTCGATCACCATGGTTGCAACCGATGGCCACCGCCTCGCGCACGTGGAGCGCACGGGAGAGAAGTTTGAAAGCGTTTCCGGCGAGATGAAGACGCTGATTCCGAAGAAGGCAATGGACGAATTGAAATCGCTACTGGATTCAGAAGCCGAGACCATCGACTTTGCCAAGGACGAGTCCACGCTGTTCTTCCGCGTGGGTCCGCGGTTGCTGACGTCCCGCCAGCTTACGGGGCAGTTCCCCAACTACGAGGCCGTGCTGCCGAAAGACGTCTCCAAGTCGATCACGTTGCAGGGCGAAGAACTGGGAGCCGCGATCGCGCGCGTGGCGCAGTTCGCCGATGAACGGTCGCGCGCCGTGCGCCTGCGTCTGGAGAAAGGCGAGTTGAAGCTTTCAGCATCGTCGACCGAGACTGGGGAGTCGGAAGATTCCATCGAAATCGCCTATGACGGTGAACCGATGGCGATCGGATTTAATGCTCAATACCTCATCGATTTCATCAAAGCAACCGGGTCACGCGAAGTGAAACTGGAACTGAAGGATGCTCAGTCCGCCGGCCAGCTTCGTCCCGCCGAAGGCGAAGATTACAAGTACCGGTATATTGTGATGCCGATGCGGATTTGAGCCGAGCCTACCGTCCCCCCCGCTACACAGCCGACGAGGTGATTACTCTCGCGCCTGATGAGCATGCCGAATGGCGCGAAACGAGACCAAGCCGAGCAGTTCCACGATGAAGATCCTGGGGCTTGTTCTTGCCCTCCTCTTGCCGAGCATCGGTATTCTGTCGGTCGCGAGGCCGGTGCTTGCCTTACAGGCGAACATTCCTTTACCGCTTCCGTGGGCGGCGGGTCTTCCCGTGTACGACCACGTCGTGATCGTTGTCGAAGAAAACAAAGATTACGAGCAAATTATAGGCAATAAGAAGGCCTCGTATATTAACGACGTTCTGAGGAAAGAGGGAGCGAACCTCACCAAATGTTATGCCGAGGAACACCACAGCGAGGGGAACTATTTCTGGCTTTTTTCGGGAAGTAATCAGCGCGTCGGATTTACCGACAACATCCCGAGCCATGATCTTACAACCGGCAATCTGGGAGAGGGGTTGATCCATGCTGGCCGTTCCTTCAAGGGATATTCCGAAGGTTTGCCCGAGATTGGCTCGCTGGTCGAAGAAAAAGGCCTTTACGCCCGCAAACACGTTCCCTGGGTGAGCTTTTCCAATCTCCCTCGGGGCAAGACGGTAGACGATTCCTCAAACCTGCGATTTCCACAAGACTTTCCCTCGGATTACAATTCGCTGCCGACCGTTTCCTTTGTTATCCCGAACCTGGTTGACGACATGCACAATGGTTCGATTTCATCGGGCGTCGCGGCTGGCGACAGATGGCTGAGGCAGCACATCGACGGCTACTACAAGTGGGCGAAGCAGCACAACAGTTTGCTGATTCTGACTTTCGACGAGAACAGTCAATTCACGTTCACTGGGGGCGTGACCGATCCAGGGGATAAAGACCCGAGGAAAGCGAATCATATCGTCACGATTTTTGCTGGGGCTCGCATAAAACCTGGCGATTACGAGGAGGGAAAGGGCGTGACGCACGTGAATGTCCTGCGGACTTTGGAAGCGATGTATAAGCTGAATCGGTCGGGCAGTCAACAGTTTAACGCTCTAAAAGCCGGCATTGCCGACGACTTCTTGATCAAGGATATCTTCGACGCAACGCCTTAAATTGCGCGGGGCGGGCGCGGGTGCGAGCCTCTGCACCGTTCAAAACCTTCCCCAGTGTGGCCGAGTGGGATTGCATCGAGCGGGATTGCATCTTGACCCAGGGCCACTGAGCATATACAGTTTCGGCCATTCCGGGATGAAGGGAAGCCCAAATGTTATCCGGCTTTAAGCAGTTTGTCTTGCGCGGTAACGTGGTAGATCTGGCGGTTGGAGTGGTCATCGGCGCCGCATTCGGCACAATCATCACCGCCCTAGTCAAGGACATTATCAATCCCATCATCGCGTTCCTGGTGGGCAAGCCCGATTTTACCGGGATCTCTTTCGCGATCAGAGGCACGGTGTTTCCGATCGGCGATTTCATCACCGCGGTTGTCAGCTTTCTGCTAGTCGCGGGTGCGGTTTACTTTTTTGTCGTGCTCCCGATCAATGCCCTGGTCGCGCGAACTCGCAAGGATCCTGTGCCCGCTGATCCCACAACCAGGAAGTGCCCGGAATGCCTGAGCGAGATTCCGATCGACGCGCGCCGCTGCAGCCATTGCTCGCAGCCAGTGATGGGCCAGGCGGCCTAGGCCGCGCGGTCCGCGTGGCCCGCGTGGCTGTTCCTTTGGCGAAATTCGCCGAATTCCTGTAAAATCAGGGTTTCGGCAACAAGCCTGGAAGGATTTCAGAGTTATGGCACGAGTTTGTGATATCTGCGGCAAGGGGCCGCAGTTCGGAAATACCATCAGCCACGCCCACAATGTCAGTAAGCGGCGCTGGAACGTCAATCTGCGCCCGGTTCACGCCAGGGTGGGAGCCGCTACCAAGCACATACGCGTCTGCACTTCCTGCCTGCGCAGCGGGAAAGTGGTTAAGGCGTAGCTTTCTCGAAAGCCCGCGGATGGTTGGAATTCCTGCGGGCTTTTGTTTGTCTGCGAGCTACTTTACAGCGACCAATCGCACGTCGAAGATCAGGGTTGAGTCGGGCGGGATGACGGTCGAATAACCAGCCTTCCCGTAGGCCAGGTCCGGCGGAATGCGCAACTGGCGCTTGCCTCCGACCTTCATACCGGCGACGCCTTCGTCCCATCCCTTGATGACCTGGCTGGCGCCTAGCATGAAATCAAACGGTTTGCCGGTTCCGACCGAGCTGTCGAACTTCTTGCCGTTGGGGAGCCAGCCGGTGTAATCAACTTGGACGTGTTGTCCGCTCTCGGCGACTGCTCCGGCGCCAACTTTAATGTCCCAGTATTCGAGGCCGCTGGCGGTTTTGGTGGGAGCGCCGGTCACTTTCGTGGGACCGCCGCTGGCAGGCCTCTTGGCCGCTGCCTTGTGGGTTGGAGCCTTCTGGGCGACGACCTGGCTGGCTAGAAGAAGCGTGATGGCAAGGATGGCGATGAGAGTTTTCATAGTTCCCCTTTTCTTGCGTCTGCAAAGTTCCTGATTTCTGTCTCTTCCATTTTTCTTGCGTCTGCAAAGTTCCTGATTTCTGTCTCTTCCATTTCGTTTTATTCAAGCCAGCGCAATCACATCAATTTCAATCAGGACGTCTTTCGGAAGCCGGGCTACTTCGACGGTCGAGCGCGCTGGCGGCTCCTGCTGGAAGTAGCGGCCGTAGACTTCGTTCATGGCAGCGAAATCTCCCATGTTTTTGAGGAAGACGGTGCAGCGCAGAACTTTCTCCAGGCTACTGCCCGAGGCCTGCAAAATGGCAGAGAGGTTCTTGAGCACGCGGTCGGTCTGCCCGCTCACATTGCTGGCAATGATCTGCGCGGTGGCGGGATCGATGGCGATCTGTCCGGAAGTAAAGATCAAGCCTTGGGCTCGAATTGCCTGCGAGTAGGGGCCGATGGCTTGCGGAGCCTGCTCGGTGGCGATCACTTCGCGCATGGTTCCTCCAGTGCGTGCTGCGTTCTTCGGAGATGAATGACGAGAGTGATTAACGCAGATTGCCGCGGTGGAAGTCAAACGCGGATTGCGATTGCCTGGATTGCCGCGCGCCCAGAGTGGATACGGCCTGCCGGCGCCCGCGCCCACACGATCAAGCCTAGAAGAGCGAGCTTTGGCGGCGGTTGGGAGTGATTCCGAAATGATCGTACGCTAGTTGAGTGGCGACCCGGCCGCGGGGAGTGCGGTTCAGAAAGCCGATCTGGATCAGAAAGGGCTCGTAGATTTCTTCGATGGCGTCGGGCTCCTCGGCGAGCGCCGCGCCGAGCGTGTTCAAGCCCACCGGGCCGCCCTGGTACTTCTCGATGATGGTGAGCAGCAATTTGCGGTCGACTTCGTCGAAGCCATGGCGATCCACTTCGAGCATGCTGAGCGCAGACTGGGCGGTCGGCAGATCGATGGATCCGGCGGCGCGCACCTGGGCGTAGTCGCGCACGCGGCGCAGCAGGCGGTTGGCGATACGTGGCGTTCCACGAGAGCGGCTCGCGATTTCGCTGGCGCCTGGGCGATCGATGCTCACGCCGAGAATCTGGCCGGAACGCTCGACAATGACGCGGAGGTCGTCATGGGTATAGAACTCGAGCCGGAGCAGCAGACCGAAACGCGAGCGCAGGGGCGCGGAGAGAAGTCCTGCACGCGTCGTGGCGCCAATGAACGTGAAGGGCTTTACGTCCATCGTGTGCGTCCGCGCGGACGGGCCCTGGCCGATCATGATGTCGAGCTTGTAGTCTTCGAGTGCGGAGTAGAGGATCTCTTCGAGCGCGGGCTGCAGGCGGTGGACTTCATCGATGAAGAGAACTTGCCGATCGCGAAGATTGGTGAGGATCGCTGTCAGGTCGCCCTTAATCTGCAGCGTCGGGCCGGACGTCTGCTGGAAAGCGGTGCCGAGTTCGTTGGCGATGATGTTGGCGAGCGTCGTCTTGCCCAAGCCGGGGGGGCCGTAGAGCAGGACATGGTCAAGCGCCTCGCCGCGAGACTTTGCCGCCTGGATTGCCACATCGAGATTCTCTTTGACCTTGTTCTGGCCGATGAATTCCTGAAGGCGTTGAGGGCGAAGCTTGAGCTCAAAAGAGGAATCGTCTTCGACCGGGGCGGCGGAGACGAGGCGGTCTCTGACGGGCAACGCGGGATTGTCCTTGGCGGCGGACACTGAAGGGGATGGTAG
>Ga0210410_10002421_pt1 | contig 16711 bp, 12 predicted proteins | sample IncBWC4MmetaG_FD_161058 | JGI IMG/M metagenome (GOLD analysis project Ga0210410, IMG submission 161058) | Forest soil microbial communities from Barre Woods Harvard Forest LTER site, Petersham, Massachusetts, United States - Inc-BW-C-4-M | ecosystem: Environmental > Terrestrial > Soil >... | reverse complement strand
GCGATACTGTTACGTTCGGCATTTCCGTTAAGCCACAATTCGCCGGCGTGCCCACCGGAACCGTAACTCTCCTGGACGGCGCAACCTCCATCGGATCTTCTTCACTTGACGCTGCGGGCAACGCGAACATAAACGTTTCTAATTTCACAGCCGGGTTACACAGCATCACCGCAAGTTATCCCGGTGACCCAAATTTCAGCGCCTCCGCTTCCCCCATCGTGAACCAGAGCATTCTTTCCTCTCCGGACTTCACTGCGGCGCCGCCTTCCTCCGCTCCGACAGTTTCCGTCGGACAATCCGTGAATACCACCGTCACTCTCACACCGATCGGGAATTTCGCAGCGCCGGTCACGCTCGCGTGCTCCGGCCTCCCCAGCCTCGCACAATGCGCGTTCAACCAGTCCACCTACACTTTAAACCGCAACGTCGTAACGCCAGTAATTACGATTAGCACGGTCAAGGGCGTGGCGATTGTGGGGCCTCCAGGTAATTTCAATTTGCGATTGCTCCGGCAGGCCCCGCTCGCGGCAGCCTCGGAATTGCTTGCCCTCGCTCTAATACTGCTCGCCAGCCTCTCCGCGCTCGCCAGCGGCAGCGGCAGCAGGAATTGCAAGTCTTTCGTGCGCGGAGCTGCGTTTTGTACTCTGCTGTTGAGCATTTCTTTCGCCGCAAGTTGCGGCAGCTCACCAGCTCCACCACCTTCCACGCCAACCGGCACCACAAGCATCACCATCACGGCAACGGCCGCGGGCACGTCCGGCACCGTTACGCACCAAACCACAATCTCGTTGACGGTCACTCCTTAATCAACGAGCCGTCAATTTGTTTAAGGATCTTTCGGTCGACCGAGGATCGCTAAGGCATGCCTCAGGTGCCGCACTTGCAACTGAGGTTTTTTTTCAGTGCAAAAAACTTACAACCCAATCCATCCACCGCGAATCGCCATCAAAGTACCCACCGCCACAATCGCCCACAAAATAACTCCCTGCAACAGCGGACGCGCACCAACTTGTTTTATCGTGCTCTTCGATATCCCCGTTCCAATCAAAAACAATGTGACCGTTAGCCCAATTCTTCCCAGGTGGCTCAACACCGGATACGCCGGCGCAAAAATCGGCGCGTACGTATTCGCCACCGCCGCTAAACAAAAAAACAAAATAAACCACGGCCACTGAATCCGCGTTTTGCTTTTCACCACCGCTGCCGTGATCAACGCAATCGGCACAATCCACAAAGCGCGCGCGAGTTTCACAGTCGTGCCAATTGCCAGCGCTTCAGCGCCGTATTTCGCCGCCGCGCCCACTACCGAACTTGTGTCATGAATTGCTAGCGCTGCCCAAAGTCCGAATTGTGACTGGCTCAAATGCAGCGCGCCGCCAATAAAAGGGAAAACAAATAGTGCGATGGAGTTCAGCACAAAAACAGTTCCCAGTGAAACGGCAATATCTTCGTCTCCCGCATCTGTAATCGGAGCGACCGCCGCAATCGCGCTGCCTCCACAAATCGCTGTCCCCACGGTGATCAAATACGAAACTTTTCCGCCAACGCGAAACATCTTTCCCAGCAAAGTACCCAGTACCATCGAAGACGTGATTCCAATGGCGGTATAAACAAATCCCGCGCGCCCGGCGTGAACAATTTCGTGCAGATTCATGCCGAATCCCAGGCCAACAACCGAAGCCTGCAACAAATACCGCGAAACTTTTCGGGAATGAGTTTGATATGCGTGGGCAAACGAAAATCCGTAAATTAATCCGCCCAGCAACGCAATCGGCGGCGAAACGTATCCACTTGCGGCGAGCACCAAACAAATGAAGAAGATTAATTTAGAGGCGGTCAACAACAACCTCTTCCGCCCGTGCGCACAATCTGAAGGCTAATCACTGAATAATGTCCGCTCCCCCAACTTAAATTATGGCTTAAATCCGACACTTTCCCACAATTTCCCCGAGTCGTACATCCATCCGTTGGTCACGACTTTCGCCACTTTCCGGATGTCATGAATATTTTCCTCTGGATTTCCGTTCACCAAAATCATGTCCGCGCGCTTCCCCGCTTCAATCGTCCCCGAATCACCGTCCAGCTTCATCGCGCGAGCGGCCACAATGGTTGCCGATTGAATCGCCGCCATCGGCGTCATCCCCGCCTGCACATATAATTCAAGTTCACGATCCAAGCCATATCCGACGAGTCCGGTATCGCTTCCCGCCACGATCGGCACGCCAGCTTTATAAAGCGCGCCAATCACCAGAAGATTTTCCGCCAACCGTGCGTGCACTCGCGTGCTGTCCGTCGCGGGAACTCCCATGGCCATATACTTCGTCGAAAGCGTGTAGGGAGCTTTCACAATTCCCGGCTCAAATGTCGTCACGTCCATATCTTTTGAGTGCCCGGCCATTTCTCCCCAGCCCGCGGTCGGATCCACCACCGTGTGATGCTCCAGCAAAAATTGAATTGTCTTTTTCACTTCCGGCGAACTGAAATCAATCGCGCCCGTATTTGCCGGCGCGCGCATCATCCGAGACACATATTGCAAATGATTAATCTGATCCATCCCTGCTTCGATGCCTTCAAACGTATTCACCGAATTGGGCACGTGTCCGGTCACCGACATTCCCACGCGATGGGCTTCGCTGGAAAGAGCGCCAATTACCGCGGGCTTCAGGTACGTGTAAAGTTTAATCTGCTGAAAGCCCGCCGCTTTGTATTTATCAACGACACTTCGCGCTTCATCAGGATTGTCCGCCGTGACCGCGCCAAATCCGGTGATTCCGCTGGCGTCCACCAATCCTGCTAACAATAATCGCGGCCCAAGTCCGTGACGCTGATCAATTTCGTCGCGCTCGGTCGTCAGAAATTCAAATTCACCTCCGCAATCGCGCGCGGTAGTAATTCCCGCGGCCAGTAACGCCGGACCAAATTCCACTCCGGAAAAATGGATGTGCATTTCCCACAATCCGGGCAAAAGTGTTTGTCCCCGCGCATTCACAATTGCCATTCCGGCGGGAATTTGCACTTCCCGGCGACGGCCGGCCGCAACAATTCTTCCATCCTTCACAATCACAACTGAATTCAGCATCGGCGGACGTCCCGTTCCATCCACCAATGTCGCACCTTCGATCGCGTACGTGCCGGTTTTTTCCGGCGGGACGCGTTTTTCGATCCCCGCGAGATCGCGCATCTCTTGCGCAACGCCCGCATGAAATAATTCATTCAACGCCGGTTCGCAATCCGTTCGCACCGCTTCAAACGGCAATCCGCCTGCAAACGTCATCAGCGCCACCAACTGTCCTTGCGGGTTCATCCACAAAATTTCGCGGCCAAAAACAATATTTGCCACGGTGTAGCGCGTCAACTGCACCGGACGGCTTTCAACGATGATGCTGTCCGTGCCGACCATTTCGATTTCCACATCAGGCGCACCGGGAATCGCGCGCAGAATTTCCATCGCCGTGGGTTTTCCGTGGCCCATCCAATAACGCACCATCATCATCTGAATCGAAACCGGACTTGCGCCAAATCCCACAAAATATTTCGCCGCAGGAGTAATTGAGCGGCTGGTTTCGCCTTCGCGCACTGTCGCTGTTCCGCCGGCAAGTTCCATCGAATCAACCGCGGCAGCCGCTGCAGCGATTTGTGCCGGTGTTGCAGTTGCTGCGTTTACTGGCGCGCCTCCGCGCTTCTGCTCAAATCCGACAGCGCTGAAATCCGTTTTCATGCGCAGCGTCGCGGAAACTGTTCGTTTGTTGCTCCGGTCGGTTAATTCCGAAGAAACATTCATGACTATTTCGTCGCCGTTTGCGCGTTTCACTTCATAAGTTTCTTCGCCGATTGCGTGCAGCAACGAATGCAGTTTGAAGCTGCCCTTTTCGATTGTCTCCGATCCCGATTGCGGACTCGGTTCCGCAAATCCGCGTGCCGGCATCAACATGAAAAACAAAATCAATGCGCCTATGCGCACTCCGACATACGTCCCAAGTTTCTTCACTCGTCCTCGCTCCTGTGCTCCGACTGGTGTGCGCAGTTTATCATTTTCTGCGCACGATTTTTCACCACAACTTGGGTGCCGGCGACGAATTTTCAACGAGTTACAGACAATTAGAGGCACGATTTTCGAGCTAAGTCTCTTATTAGCACACACATGCACATCAGATCGCCGTAAGTCCTTAATTAGCACACACATTGCTATCGACCCCCGGGGTGGGGGGTACGACGATTTTTTGAAGATTGACTTATTTTATTGAGGGGGCACGCCGAAGTTCGTGCTGACTTGAAGTCGTTGGGGCAACCTTGTATCTTCGCGAAGTCCAAGGAGCAAACAAAAACATGCGCCGTCTTATTTTATTGATCGCGACAGTAGTCCTCACATATCAAGCCGCGGTTTCAGTTTCTGCGCAAAATCCGTTGATGCCGCATTCGGCTTATGAACCGCCGGCGGCGAAGGATGCTGCGTCGCTTACTGCGAGCACGAAAGCTTCGCCTGCGAATTTGTTGACGACCAGTGAGAAAACAAATTGGGCGGAAACGGGAAATTATGCCGAAGTTATTGACCTGGCACACAAACTGGAAGCGGCGTCGAAAGAAATAAAGGTGATCACGTTTGGAACAACGCCGGAAGGGCGTCCGATGACGGCGCTGATTGTGTCCAAGGATCGCGCGTTCACTCCTGAGGCTGCGGCGAAAACGAATAAGGCGATTATTTTGATTCAGAGCGGAATTCATTCTGGAGAAATTGAAGGTAAAGATACAGCGCTGATGCTTGTTCGGGACATGGCGGTGACGAAGCGATATGCGTCCTGGCTGGACAAAGCAATTTTTGTGGTGATTCCGGTTTTCAATATTGATGGGCACGAATATTTCAGTCCATATCATCGCGTGCAGCAGAATGGGCCTGCATCCACGGGACTTCGCGAAACCGCGCAGGGGCTGAATCTAAATCGCGATTACATCAAGGGTGATACGCCGGAAATGCGCGCGTGGCTGGCGCTTTACAACGCGTGGCTGCCGGACTTCATGTTCGATAATCACGTGACCGACGGCAGTGACATGCAATATGACGTGACCTGGGACATGGCGCGGAATCAGGACATTGCCGAGCCGGTGCGCACGTGGATTAATTCGCGATACGTTCCGGAATTAGATAAGCGCATGACGAGCGATGGGCATGGCGTGGCGCCTTATGGAGCTCTGCGAAACAATGCGGCGAGCGGCAAGCGCGAATTTTATATGGAAGTTTTCACGCCGCGCTATTCACATTTGTACACCGCGGTGCAGAATCGGCCGTGTTTGCTGGTGGAAACGCACAGCCTGAAATCTACGCGCACGCGGGCGTGGGCGGATTTCGACATCATGCGGAATACGATGGATATTATTCTGGAAGATCCGCAGGCGCTGCGCAACGCTGTGCGTGAAGCAGATAAAACTTTGGCGGCGCAGGCTGGTGATACTTCTGCGCCGGCGGTATACCTCGGAGGGAAAGTCAGCGAGGCGCAGAGCCATCCGCTTACCTATCGCGCGCTGAAAACCGGTCCATACAAAAGTGAAGTGACCGGCGGAAATGTGAATGGATATCTGGCCGAGCCGGATAATTTGGAAACGGTAATCCACGACAAGATTGATACGACCACCGAAGCGCAAATGCCGCTGGGCTACATAATTCCCGCGGCATGGAAAGTGTATGCCGACGAATTGGCTCTTCACGGCGTGCAAATGGAAAAAATCACAGCGCCGTTGGATCAGGAATTTGAAACGTATCGCTTTTCAAATGTGAAATACGGCACGGCGCAAAATGAAGGCCGTGTGATGGTGGATTTCGATACGAAGTTGGTGAACGAAAAGATCGCAGTGCCCGCGGGATCCTACTTCGTGCCGATGCATCAGCGCCGCGCGCGATTAATTCTGGCCATGCTCGAGCCGCAAGGACCGGACTCGCTGGCGCGCTGGGGATTCTGCAACGCCGTCCTATTCAGCGGAGGGCGTGGAGGTGGCGAAGGCGCTTATCTGACGGAGCCCATTGCGCGACGGATGATGCTGGACCATCCTGACCTAGCGAAACAATTCCAGGATAAAGTTGCGAGCGACGCCGCGTTTGCCGCGGATCCTCAGGCGCGATTGATGTGGTGGTTCGAGCGATCGGATTATGCGCCGAGTAATGCGGGCAGATATCCGATTTTGAGGGTGTGGAAAGCAGTTCCATCGACGCCAATCAAATGAGCATTTGTAAGTGGACCGCGGATTCGTCGGAAAATGATCGTCTCTAGAGTGATGCTCGCTCAATTGGACTGTTCGAGGATGTACCAATCTTGAGCGATTTTCTTGAAACGATAGGCGTACGAAGTTGAGGTCCCGTACATGCCCGATCCAGAACTTCTTCTTCCGACACATGCCGGTTCAGAATTTCGGTCCTCGTTTGCGATAGAACCGCAATGCAGAAAGCTCAGACTAGTACCCGCGGGGACGATTCCCCAGCTCCAAACATATATAGAAACGTCGCCTGTTTTCGCATTTCGCGAGACGCCGTCCTTGAAACCTTCACGATCAAAGATTTTTCGGTACTCGTCCCAGCGTTCGCGCGAGATTCCCCAATCTGTCTCAGGACGCGGCCAAGCGGCACTGTCCTGCCGCCATGTAAAGTCGGTCGCGATCCTCGACATCTGCGCATCTTCGTTCATCATCGCGACAATGCGTTCGAGAACAGGACGCTGCTTGTAAAACCGATTCTCGAGAGATCGATCACTCGGTTGATGCGGTCCGATAAACCACAGCAAGAGTGCAATTAATGCGAGAAATGCCAGAATGCCGAGGCCGAATATTTTTAGGAGTTTCATTCAGTGCCTGCCGTTTGCGATTGCTTCCGACCTGAGCGCTTCCGAAAGAAAGCCCGGCCAAACTTGACAGGAAGCGACAGCCAAAATTTGGCCCAAATGAGCAGCCACTCAGCGACAAGTGGTGGAATCAGTTGCAGAGGCAAATCGACTTTTCGATCCTGATGCTCAAAGTAAGAAACGTTTTCACCGTCCCAAGACATAGAGAATTTCGGTTTGTACCTAATGATTGATAATCGAGGTAGCGTCAGGCCCGCGGGAGAAGCGAGCGCTTCCAACACGTAAGAGTGGCCGTCTTTCTGAAATGTGACCCAGCCGTGTACCTCACCGTATCGGCCCGACCTGCCCATAACGAATCGCGACGGATAACCCATGTGGAGCAGTTGGCGCCACGCCCACAGTGCAAAGTCTTCGCAATCTCCCTGTCTTGTTTCTTCAAATTGATCGGGAGGTTCCCAGTAATCTTTTTTTCCGAATTGCTCCTCATCAGACACATATTTGCATTTGGAGAGGAAACGCCGCATGTCGGCGAAGTCAGTGCACCAATATTTCAAAGGCTGTGAGAGGAAACGACCGGCAGGAAATGTTGGCTTGAATCCGCTGCGGCGACGAGAGTCAGGACGGAAGACTTTCTTGCCTTCAACGTCGTAGAATTCGGGAATGATTTCGGCAATCAAGAAGATCACCCGCTAATCTAAAAATCTAATGCGTTATTGCGACGACGGAATCACGGTATGAAAATCGCGGCTATGCCTTTCCGATCCAGCAAACAAAAGTATCGCGAGCACTAAAATCACCACAATCTCGAAGCCTGCTAGCGCCCATTGATATCCGACTCGATCGCGCAGCGCGAATTCGATGCTGTTTGTCGGCGCGGCGAATAGGATTCCTAGTTGATAGGCGAGGCCGGGGACGAGTCCGCGGGCGGCATCGGGAGCCAATTCATTTAAGTGCACGGGAATAATTCCCCACGCACCCTGGACACCGGCTTGCATCAGGAATGCGCCGAGCGCGAGCATGGTGGCGGTGTGACTGAAGGCCCACATGGGAATTACCAGCAGCGAAACTCCGAGCGATGTGACCATGCTGAATCTGCGGCCTAAACTTTGCGAGAGTTGGCCGAATAGGATTGCGCCCATTACGGCGCCGACGTTATAGAGCATAGCGATGTAGGAAACATTTGCGGGGGAAATGTGATGCACGGTGCCGAGAAAATCCGGATACAAATCCTGCGTGCCGTGGGAGAGGAACATCATGAAGGTCATCAGGAAAATTAGGTATCCGAAGAGCTTCCATTCTTTAGCAGCGGTAGCCAGAATGTCACTCACACTGGACGCGCGATGTTTTTTCCACGCTTCTGATTCTGGAACGCGGGTACGAATGTAAAGGGCGAGCAGCGCGGGGGCGCCGCCGAGCCAGAACATTGGACGCCATCCCCATGCGGGCAGGACGAATCGGGCGACGATTGCGGCCAGCAAATATCCGACGGAATATCCGCTTTGCAAGATTCCGCTGAGAATTCCGCGCCATTTTTTTGGCGCGGATTCCATGGCTAATGACGCGCCGACGCCCCATTCGCCGCCCATGCCGATTCCGAAGAGGGTGCGCATCACCAGGAAAAATGTGAAGTTGGGCGAAAATCCGCAGAGCAGCTCGATCACGCTGAAATAAATTACGTTGGCCATTAGCGGGATGCGGCGTCCGTAACGATCGGCGAGGACGCCGAAGATAAGCGCGCCGATGGGACGGGTGGCTAGCGTGAGAGTTGTCGAAAATACGAGCATCGCTTTGGATACGTGGAAGACTTGCGAGAGCGTGCCGAAAAGAAATACGACCACGAAGAAATCGAAGGCGTCGAGAGTCCAGCCGAGGAAGCTGGCGGCGATGGCGTGGAAAGATTTTTGTGAAGATTCGGGCAAATAATTTTCCTTGGAATGCAGTTTCTAGAATCGGTCTGTGATCTGCGTCCCCGTCGACCTCAGGGGTTAAAACCCCTGATTTTGCGAGCCGGTACGGCACGGCTGAAGCCGTGCCCTGTTACGAAGCGAACGGCAATTGCCGGAGCGAGCCGGATTCATCTAACCGGTCGTGGTTCCTGTAGCAATCGTCGCACCAGTCATTTTAGCAATCTGACGATACAAGCCAGCGGCGCAGGCCGCGGAAAGCGCGAACAATCCGATTCCCGGCGCGTATTTTCCGAAACAAATGTCGCCGATGGCGAAGAGCGCGGAATAAACCATCACGCAGCCGAGAATCCAGGAAAGTAAATTGGTGCCGAGATCTTTTGTCTGCTTCACTTCGGGAGCGAGGCGCGCGATTCGTTTCCAGCCGGAGACGTTGGGACGCACTTTGGTGTAGAACGCGACGAGAATGCTATCTGGTTCCGGACTGGTGAGGAATGTGACGAGCACCCAGGCGACGGTTGTAACCAACGTGGTGAACATGGTGCTCTTCGCAAAGATAATAAATTCAGGGCCAGTAAACGGATGCCACAGATTTACGTAGAGCGCGCAGACTAGCGCGACGGTCATGGCAGAAATTTCGCTCCAGGCGTTGATGCGCCACCAGTACCAGCGCAGTAAGTAGACGCCGCCGGTTCCTGCTCCGGCTTCGAGAACAAATTGCCAGCCGGCGCGGATGCTTACCAGTTCGGCGGAAACAAATCCCGCGGCGAGGACGAGAAGCACGGTTACCAAGCGCGAGGCGACGACATAGTGTTTTTCTGTGCCGTCTTTTTTCAGGAAGCGGCGATAGAAATCATTTACGAGATAGGAACTGCCCCAATTCAATTGCGTGGCGAGCGTGGACATGAACGCGGCCATGAATCCGGCGATCAAAATTCCGCGCAACGCGGGCGGCATGAAATTTGTGGCCACCAACATGTATCCCGTTTCCGGATGCGCGAGATTCGGATAGAGCGCGGCGGCGACTAGCGCGGCGAGAATCCACGGCCAGGGACGAATGGCGTAATGCGCGATGTTGAACCAGAGGACGCTGAGCAATCCATTGCGTTCATCGCGCGCGCTGAAAATTCTTTGCGCGACGTATCCGCCGCCGCCCGGCTCCGCGCCGGGATACCAGAAGGCCCACCACTGCACGCAAAGCAAAACTAGAAACGTCATTACAGGCAAAGTCCAGACGGCGGAGCTGTGAAGTCCCTGCGAAAAATCGGGGAGCATGCGGGTGATGTCGCCGGAGCCGGGAATTGCCGCGCGCTGGGCGGCGAGTGTGCCCAACAAATGATCCATGCCGCCGGCGGCGCGAACTCCGTACCAGGCGACGGCGATTACGATGCCCATTTTCAAAACAAATTGGAAGACGTCAGTCCAGAGGACTCCCCAGAGACCGCCGAGCGCGACGTAGAGTCCGGTGAACGGCATGAGAAAGAAGATGCAGATGGCGAGGCTCGTTAAATCGGTGACGTGGAGGGTGACGCTGACGATGGAGGTCATGGCTTTGGTGACCCATCCGAGGATCAGACAATTCATGAGCAGCCCGAGATAGACGGCGCGAAATCCGCGAAGAAATGCCGCGGGTTTTCCCGCGTATCGCATTTCGGCGAATTCGACGTCGGTCATGAGGCCGGAGCGGCGCCACATACGCGCGAATAAAAATACCGTCATCATCCCGGATGGCAGAAAACTCCACCAGAGCCAGTTACCGGAAATTCCCTGCGCGTAGACGAGGCCGGTGACGGCGAGCGGAGTATCGGCGGCGAAAGTGGTGGCGACCATGGAAGTTCCGGCGAGCCACCAGGAGACCTGACGTCCGCTGACGAAATAATCTTCGGTGCTTTTTCCGGAGCGGCGGCGGAAATAAAGTCCGAGCAGAAGCGTGCCGGCGAGGTAAGCGAAGATGGCGATGGCGTCGAGGGCGGTGAGCTTCATGCGCGTCGGGGAGTAGTGTTATCGGGCGAAGGCGAAGTGTCAAACGAATTGTGGGGGGAAATTCGCGAGGACAGGAAGGGCAAAGGCTCTCAACGCAGAGACGCTGAGGCGCAGAGAAAGACTCTAGAGGAAATTCTCATGAGCACCGACAGGAGTGTCGGTGCTACTGCTGCACGACGATTGGCGCGTACGTTGCGTCGGGTGGGACCACGATTAATTTCCCGCCGCTCACGATCAACATTGGCTGCGGAGTTTGCAGCGGCCAGGTGACGGACATGAAGATGTCGCCGCTGCCGACGCTGTAGGTTCCTTGCAAGATTGGAAGCAGCGCTTGGCCGTTGGGGCCGCTGGTGGCGCCGGTGCCGCTCACGGTACCTTTGCCGTCGAATGCGAAGGAGACGACGCTTTGCGTCATCGACGGGCCGGCTGGAAATACTGACGCGCCGGCAATTGTTCCCTTAAATGAGGCGGCAGAAATTGTTCCGGTGCTCTGCGCTTGCGTCCAGCCGACCATGACGCTGGCGTCGGTGCCCAAAACAAATCCTGCGTTCGGGCGCACCAGATAAACAATCGGATCTGCCGCTACTGAACCGGGTGCTGCGCCAAGAGAAACGCGTCCATTCGCGGCAACACTTGCGATGTATTTGGAGTTCAATTCGGAAGCGCCACCACCTGAAAGTTGCGCGGCGGTTAGGGCGCTCGCGCCGGTTGAGGCGTCTACATTCAACATTCCGAAAATCATCTGCGTTTCGCCGTTGTTGAATCCGGTAGCTTGAACGATTCCATTTCCTGAAAAGGAAGCGCTGGTAAACGATGCCGCGCTTTGCCGGACGATTGAGCCGACCATGAGCGGCTGCCCCGCGGCGTCAGTTTCGACGGCGAAGAATTCGTCCGCGGAAACGGGGTACAAACTCAAATGGCCGCTCACAATTCCCGCGTTGGCCTTGGGATCGAAATCAATTTCGGCGGTACGAGCGCCTGAAGTGGTTTGCGCAAAATTTCCCGTGAACGGCGCGTTGGCCATGGTGCCCGCATCGTTCACATCGGCGACGCCAGAACTCATCGCGCCTGCATCATTCACTGTGAACGCGCCCTCGGCGGCCATTCGCGCGCCTTGAGAGTCCACACCCGCCAATTGGAAAACGTAGTTTCCGGCAATTTTCAGCGACGCCAGTGAAGCGGCGTCTTGCTTTTTCATGTCGCCGGAGCCATTTGTTCCGGATAGTCCGCCGGCGCTGGCGTCAAATTCGATGAATCGCGCGCTGCCATCGGAGGAAACGGCCATTGCGTAAGTAGCGGCGGTGCCGTCGGCAAGATTCAGCGTCATCACTCCCAAATTGTTTGCGCCGATGGAATAGGTCCCGGTCAAACCAAGGCCGTGCTGCGATCCGCTGGAGACGCCGGTGCGATCGACGAGTCCGCCGATAATATTTCCATTGCCGTCGGCGGTGAAACTTCCCGCGGCAGCGGTCATACCCTGCGGACTAAATCCGCCAAAACGAAACGCGTAGTCGCCCTGCACTGAGGAATTGTTAACTCCGCCGCCTGCAAGTGATTTCAGGATCGCGGAGTTTGCGCCCGGCCCAGCGGTAATCGCGAACGACGCGGAGTTGGATGTGCCTCCACCCGGCGTTGGATTTACAACTGTTACCGTCGCCGTCCCAGCCGTCAGAACGTCGGCGGCTGTAATTGCTGCTGTCAATTGACCAGAGCTGACGTACGTGGTAGTGCGCGGGCTACCGTTCCACATGACGGTAGAGCTAGTGACGAAGTTGCTTCCATTTACTGTCAACGGAAACGCAGCCGCCCCTGCAACTGCGGTACTCGGCGCAAGCGTAGTGATAACCGGCGCAGCATTATTCATCGTGATGGTGAAAGACTGTTTCGCAATAGCGCTGGTGACGTCGTTCACCTGCATCGTAAAGTTGTATGTCCCACCGTTCGTCGCAGAGCCGGCAAACGTTATCGAACTGAGGCTGGCTTGCGAGAGTGCGATTCCCGGCGGTAAATTCCCGGAAGCAACGCTCCAGATGTATGGCGCCGATCCGTTGGAAACCGTGGCGTTCCCGTTATACGCGGTTCCGGTCGTGCCGGTTGGCAGAGTTCCCGCGTTAATCACTGGAAGAGGAACCATGTAAAGGCTGGCGCTGGCGATTTCGAGGGGATTGGCAACGCCTGTAACGGTGATGGTGGCGGTATCGGCGGGGGTCATTGAGCCCGTGTAAGTGGCGCTGGTGGTCGTGATGTTGCTGAGCGAGCCTGGCCCGGAAAGCGCCCAGGTAACGCCCTGCCCGGTGGTGTCACCTGTAATGGTGACCAGCATCTGACGCGTTCTTCCGACGTCTACAAAAACAAGTCCCGCGGGTGAAATGGTGATGGTGCCGTTGGGCGAAGTTCCGGTGTTGGTCGGGGCGATGGGTACGTTGTAATTCTGGCATCCAGAGATCAAGATTACGCACAGCGCCAGGCAAACCGTGCCCAGCCCAATTCCTCGTTTTGTTCGCCCAATGCCAGCCTGCACACTCACCCCCACAGATTTACAACGTCTTTGATTTCGCGCTAGGACTACAGATGAATATCCAGCGTCTTGAGTTGCTTCCACTTCGTCGCGAAATACATCCATCGGCAGCCGACGTTACATGGCACAACGCGGTAAGCGTCGAAGCATCATAACATGCGTGGGACGGGGCCGGGAAAGCTAGAACGCGAATGACACATTAACTTTTGTAAACAGGGCCTAAAAAGAGGGAAGGCCCCAGGTTGGTCAGGGGGATGACAACCTAGGGCCCGGGGGAATAAACAGAGGCAGGGCCGGAGTAATTTTTCGCTTGCTGGTTACGAGCTAACGATGCTCGCCCAATTATCTTCTTCGACGGCCATGATCATGTTCTTGAACACGTCAATGTCCCAACCGTCGCCTACTCGGAATCGAACCGCGTCACCGTTTTCGCCGATGATCACGCCGCGCAGCGGAACTCTGAGCTCTCCTGCGGACACTTGCAGCACCACCGGTGTTCCAACCCAAGATTCGTACACGCTCGGCATCTCGATTCTCCGAAGTAGGGATCGTACAAGCTGAGGACAGAATGCCGGGAGCGAAAGTGTTCGCCAATGGTACGCGGGCACTACCGTACTGGAACCAAAGTACTGTTGGTATTTCCGTCACATATTTGAGGGTGTTGATTTTGCCGCCGCACTGCGCGGGATGGCAGTACATCGGTACCGCTCGATTGGGCCGCCCGGTTCATTGTCCGCGGAAATGCAAAATCGCAACATCAATGCAGTTGAGACCCGCCGTCTCGGATTGCCTCTTAACTTTTATGCGGCGGCGGGTCAAAACAACTTCGCCATGATCTACTACGCCCAACGAACGGCCACGATTCTGCGATCGCTCAGCTTATGGACGCTGGTTAATTCTCTCGCCGTAACCTGGCAAGAAAGCTGCGAGAACCCTTCGATTTTCTGCTACCGTGTTGGAAGGCGAATTTTTACGCGGGACGCGGCCTGAAACACGCGCGCGCCCGAAGGCGCATGATCGAATCCATAAAGCATCTGCTGCACACCCTTTATGACGTCCGTAGCCTTATCCAGCACGGCGGAATACTGCTGGTGTGCTCAATCGTTTTTGTAGAAACAGGCTTCTTCGTGGGATTCTTTCTGCCGGGAGATTCTTTGCTGGTCACCGCGGGAATCGTGGCCGCCGCGGGGCTGCTGAACATTTGGATTCTGCTGCCGCTGGCGATTCTTTGCGCCATTCTGGGCGATCAAATTGGATACGGGATTGGACGCCAGGCAGGACAGGCGCTATATGGCCGGCCGGACTCCATGTTTTTCAAGCGACGCCATTTGGAACGCGCGCACGAGTTCTATGAAAAGCATGGTGGCATGACGATTATTCTGGCGCGATTTATGCCGATCGTGCGCACATTTTGCCCGCCAGTGGCAGGCGCGGCGCGCATGAATTATTCCAAATATTTGACGTACGATATTGTCGGCGGAACGTTGTGGGTCGGCAGCATGACGCTGGGCGGGTACGGAGTTGGCAAACTGATGCCTAATCTCGGCGACAAAATTCATTACGTGATTTTGGCGGTGGTCTTTCTTTCGCTGTTGCCCGGAATTATCGGCGCGCTGCGCTCCCGCGGAAGCAAGCCAGTGGCGCCAATCGCTTAAGGCGCTCCCAGCACTCCATGCCGAAAGCCGCTTGCTCCCCAATGAAACCTGAAATCGAAGCGATCATCTTTGATATCGGCCGCGTGATCATTGATCTGGATCCCAGCCGCGCTATCGCGACAATTGGGGCGGGCTCGACACTGGCGCCGGACAAGTTATGGCAAGAGGTACAGAAAGATCCTCTGTGGGAAGGCTGGCAGGAAGGGCGCGTGACGCCGCGCGAATGGTACGAAAATCTGATCGCGCGTTTTCGCACTCCCATCTCTTTCGAGGAATTCCGCAGCGCATGGAATAGTGTGCTGGTTCCAAAGCTTCTGCTGCCAGAGCAATTATTCCAACACTTCTCCAAAAAATACCGGCTGGTGCTGCTTTCCAATACCGACCCGATTCACGTGGAATACATGGAATCGAAATTCAGTTTTCTGCGGTATTTTCCAAAGCGCATTTATTCGTGTGAGGTTGGCGCCAGCAAGCCGAGCGTAAAGATTTTTCGGGCCGCGATCAAAGCGGCCGGCGCGCCGCCGCGCCGAATCTTATATCTGGACGACATTCGCGGCTACGTGTTGGCGGCGCGACGCGTGGGGCTAAATGCCGTCCAATTCCGCAGCCGGCGTCGATTAGAAGCCGCCCTGCGAGCGCGGCATCTGCTTCCCTAGCGAACCATAACTCTCGGCGTCGCAGGCGCGTGGATTCACCCCCCAGCTCCAGTTCAATTATGGGAATCGGTAAAAATTTGCCCATACAGTTACCCCCAACCGAATGTCCACCGCTCTATCTCATTGAAAATAAAGGGCCCTAACTGCCTGTACCTGGATAAAATAGTGGCACCTCGATTGCCCATATTGTGCAGGTATGGCACTCGAATTGTCCGCCGGAGACGAGAACGAAGTGCCCTCTCGAGCCGTTGCGAACGTTTTGGGGCCCGACCAAACCACTTCCGCGCCTTGGGCGCACGGAGGCTTTAATATGCGAGCACTAATTGCAAAACTGAAAGTTCCCGCGTCAGAATCACAGCTCAGCCTCGCATTAGCGCTCAGCGTTGTGGTGATGAGCGGCCTGCTGTGGGGATTGCTCTGGCAGTCGAACATCATCGCGCAACAGCGCGAAGCGATCCGCTACTTGTTCTCGCTGCACGGCGGACATAGCGGCTAACGCTTAGCCAGAATCTTGCAGGACAATTTTTCTCTCTCAGATGGAAGTGTTGAGGCCGCTCGCAGTTGGGCGGCCGCCTTCTTTTTAGGGCACAGCTGCGCAAATCTGCACAACATTTCCGCTTTGCTTGTGTTAAACAGTTGTGCGGGGAGAGTATCTCTGATTTAGAAAACGAATTTGGGAGGGGAAAGTATGAACATTTGGCGCAAAAAGATTTTCGCATTTCTTCTGGCGTTGATCGCAATTTCCGTTTTCGCGGGTCCGATCGCGATTTCCACTTCCGCGGCTCCGGCGCGTGCCGCGCAGCACGGGAAGCGGCATCATCGCCGACACCACCACCGGCCGCGACATCACCGATAAATAGGTTGGGTGATATTTGCGTAGCGGGCGGGTCACAGACCCGCCGCCACGATTGCACATTGGTTGCGGAGATCAGCGGCAGGCAGGAACTGCAATCCTCGAAGTGACTTCTACTTAACGAACAGCCCTTCTCTTAACTGGTCCCGCCCCAAATAAGTTTTCGAGGTGTGGAAGCGCGTAAACAGATCTGAAATTTCGCGGTTCTGAAACACGCGCGCCATCGGGAAAATTGACGAGGACGGAACCATCTCCAAAGTTTTCTCATCCAGAATTCGATAGCGCTGAAATTGCTGCGGCCGTTTGCTGTGGAACATG
>Ga0210410_10002418_pt1 | contig 16723 bp, 10 predicted proteins | sample IncBWC4MmetaG_FD_161058 | JGI IMG/M metagenome (GOLD analysis project Ga0210410, IMG submission 161058) | Forest soil microbial communities from Barre Woods Harvard Forest LTER site, Petersham, Massachusetts, United States - Inc-BW-C-4-M | ecosystem: Environmental > Terrestrial > Soil >... | reverse complement strand
GAGCAGGATCGCGCCGACGTTATTGCGTTCTTCGCCAGCGCGGGCGGCGGCGCTCAAGCAGCAGCGGCGGCGCCCGGCAACGCACCTGCACCGGCCCGCGAGGCGCCCTCTTCGCCCAGCCAAGCGCCGCAACCGCAACCCAATCAAGCACCGCAGCCGGCGCCCAATGCCGGCGTCACCTATGTGCCGGACGCCAGCTACACCCTGCGCTCCGGCATCGCCGAGGGCCGCATGGTCTATATCGGGGTCGGCGGCGCTATCGACGAAAAGGTCAATCCGATCCTGACCGCATCCGAAGGACAAGTCGTCCAGCTCACGCTCATCAATGGCGAGGGCGCCGAGCACGACATCGTGTTTCCGGATCAGAACACCAAGTCGCCGCGCGTCACCGGCAAGGGCTCCAGCACCACCATCGCCTTCCGCGCCAGCAAAGCCGGCGATTTCATCTATTTCTGCAGCGTCCCGGGCCACCAGCTCGCCGGCATGCAGGGCCAATTCATTGTCACGACACGGCCGGCGCCGCAGACGCTGGTCGAGGCCGACATCTCGCGCGAACCGACCGACCTGCCACCACCGGTCGGCAAGCGCGAACCGCAGACCGTGCGGGTCGATCTCGTCAGCGTCGAAGTCGAAGGGCGTTTGGCCGAGGGCACGACTTTCGGTACTGGACGTTCAACGGCAAGGTGCCTGGGCCGTTCATCCGCGTGCGGGTCGGCGACACAATCGACATTCATCTGAAGAACTCGGCCGACAGTGCGATGATTCACTCGGTCGACTTCCACGCCGCAACCGGGCCGGGCGGCGGCGCCGCCGCGCTGCAGGTCGATCCGGGCCATGAGAAATCGATGACCTGGAAGGCGCTGGTGCCTGGGCTCTACGTTTATCATTGCGCCACACCGATGGTCTCCGAACACATCGCCAACGGCATGTACGGACTCATTCTGGTCGAACCGGAGGAAGGACTGCCGCCGGCCGATCATGAGTTCTATGTCATGCAAGGCGAGATCTACACCGATGTGCCCTACGGGCAGCACGGCAGCGCCGAGTTCAGCGTCGAAAAGCTTCTGAACGAGCGCCCGGAATATTTCGTCTTCAACGGCTCGGTCGGCGCGCTGTCGAAACTGCATCCGCTGCAGGCCAAGGTCGGCGACACCGTGCGCATCTTCTTCGGCGTCGGCGGCCCGAATTTCACGTCGTCCTTCCATGTGATCGGCGAAATCTTCGACAAGGTCTATGCGCTTGGCGGCGTGCTTTCTCAGCCGATCGAGGGCATCCAGACCGTCAGCGTTGCGCCGGGCGGCGCGGTGATCACCGAGTTCAAGACCAAAGTGCCGGGCAACTACACCTTGGTCGATCACGCGCTCGCGCGTGCCGAACGCGGCCTGCTCGGCGTGCTGCATGTTGAGGGTCCGCCCAACCCGGAGATCTTCAACGGTCAGGTCATGTCGGGCATGGGGCATTAGCAGTGAGCATGAATGCCCCCGCAGCACTGCGCCGCCGGCTCGAATATGCCGGCCCCGCTCTTTTCTCCTATGGCTTCCGCCCGTTCTTTCTCGGTGCGGCGGTGTGGGCCGCGCTCGCGATCGCATTATGGCTGCCGCAATATTTCGGCCATCTGAAACTGCCGACCGCGTTCGGACCGCTCGACTGGCACATCCATGAGATGATCTACGGCTATGTCGCGGCGGCCGTCGCGGGGTTTCTTCTGACGGCGATCCCCAACTGGACTGGACGACTGCCCGTCAACGGCTATCCGCTGGCGGCGCTGTTGGCGCTCTGGCTGCTCGGACGCATTGCCATTGCGGGCTCCGCGATCTGCGGCGTTCTGTTCGCGGCGGTGGTCGATGTTTCCTTTCTTCTGGTTTTCGCAGCCGTCGCATTCGGCGAGATCGTCGCCGGCCGCAATTGGCGCAATTTGCGCGTCCTCATCGTGCTCGGGGTGCTGATCGCCGGCAACATCGTTTTCCACGCGGAGGTCATTTGCAGCGGCAGCGCCGACTACGGCATCCGCATCGGCATTGGCGCATTGATCGGACTGATCATGCTGGTCGGCGGACGGATCGTGCCGAGCTTTACGCGCAATTGGCTGGTGCGAAACAATCCCGGACGCCTGCCGCGACCATTCTCCCGCTTCGACGGAGCAGCGATCGGCGCGAGCGCGCTTGCGCTTATTTGTTGGATCGCGGTTCCCCAATTCATCGTCTCAGGCGTCCTGCTGATCATCGCCGGATTGTTGCAGACCGTTCGGCATGGGCGCTGGGCGGGCGACCGGACGCTCCCCGATCGTCTGGTGCTGGTGCTGCATGTCGCCTACGCCTTCGTCCCGCTCGGCTTCCTGTTGATGGGCGGGGCGGTTCTTTGGCCCGCAATCTTTCCAACGAGCGCAGGCTTACACGCCTGGATGGCGGGAGCGGTCGCTCTGATGACGCTCGCGGTTATGACGCGCGCAAGCCTCGGCAACACCGGCCAGGAGCTTGTTGCATCGCTGCCGACTCAATTGATTTACCTCTGCGTATTCATCGCCGCGCTGGCCCGCATCGTCGCGGCATTCGAGCCGTCGCGCGCGCTTCTTCACATCGCCGCGGCGGCCTGGATCCTTGGCTTCGGCGGCTTTGCCGTGTTCTTTGGTCCCCTCCTGATGGGACGGCCGCCGGTATGGAGCGGAAGAACTTAGCGGCCGAGGTTTTCCGTGTTACCGCCCCATACCAAAGATCACGGATAAAGGCTTATGGCGGCCTGTTGATTTCAATTCAATTGAATTTCGAGTTTGCGGGGCCACATTTGATGTATCGCGTCGCGCTCGGCAGAGTATGCCCCTTATGACCGACACCACCCTTGCCAGCGTCCCCGCCAGCACCACCGCCAAGCCGCGCAAACGCATCCGCGCGCTCCTCCTGAGCGACCGCATCGACACGTCCAATCTCGAGCATGACGGCGTCGTCTCGACCGCCCCCCTCACCTTCAAATACGGCAACGGCGGGTTCGTGACGCTGTTCCGGTACGGGGTTGCCGTGCTCATGGGACTGACCGCCGCCGAAGAGGATCAGATCCTGCGCAGCCTGCGGCTGCGGCTGGTGCGGCCGGTCGCGCCGTCCGAGGAGGAATCCGCGCTGATTGAGATCGTGCCCGACAAGGACGATCAAATTCTACCCGGCGGCCCGATCACGCTGAAAACCATGACGCCGGAGCACCTGATCGTCATCGCCGACGCACTGTCGAAAAGCGTCGTGCTGGCGCGCGACGAGCGCGAAGTGGCGAGCGTGTTCGATCTGGTCGAGCCGTTCGCGCGGCAGCTTGCCGACCACGGCCGCGTGGTCGCCGGGCGCAGCGCCATTCTCAAGATCATCGGCAATGCGCTGATCGTTCAGCACCGGGTCTCCGGGCGCGTGGCGGTGACCGAGAAACCCGATGCGGTCTGGGATCGCCCGGACCTCGACCGGCTCTACGCACGCCTGGAGGACGAGTATGAACTCCGAGAGCGGACCGAAACCTTGACGCGCAAACTTGCGGTGATCGCCGATACCGCCGAAGTGCTCACCGACATTATCGACACGCGGCGGTCGCTGCGGTTGGAAATCATCATCGTGGCGCTGATCGCGATCGAGTTGGTCGTCGCCGGCATTCAGGCCGGCTATCAGGCGCTGCACTAGCATCTCGATTCCGAAGTTCGCGCCGACGCGCCCGGTTCGCAGTTTTCCGAGGATCGCGTCGCAGCCTCGCAGCGTGTCGCCATTTCTTTGATTTGACTCGCGCTTTCCGCCCGCTCTCGCATGTGCAGCAAAAAGGCCGTTGGATAAAAGTTAAACAAATATTGACTCGGGACTCTCGACAAATCGATTCGCATCGATTCTTATGTCCATGATTCGGAACGAGATGCGGCAACTCTTCCGATCGCGGGTACGGGGAACAAGCCCAAGCGGAGGCAGGCATGGCGCGCGCCGAGACGGCGAGTGCGTCTCTACGTTCGGATTCCATCCAGGGTCTGGCGAAGTCAATCGCCAAGCCGGCCTACCGCCGCCTTCTCAGCGCAGAACCGCTTTTGCGACGCGCCGTGCCGGCGCTCATCATCGCCTTTCTGTTGACGATCTGCGTCGGGGCGGTGGTGCAGGTGCTCGAGCAGCGCCGGCAGGTCGTGCGCGACGCGCGCCAGGCGATCGAGGCCCTGGCCGATCAGATAACGTTCGGGCTTGAATATACCGGCCGTGACTTGCGCGGAAATCCCAATCGCAATTCCGCTGCGCTCGAACGCATCATGCCCGCCTGGGCGGCGACAGCCGACCGCGTGGTTCTGCTGGCCGACGCCGATGGTGCGATCATCGCGAGCTATCCGAACGATCCGCAAAAGCTTGGCCGGCCCATTCTCGACTTGCTCGGCCCCACCCAGCCTTTGACCACGTTCGGCGCCGCGGCCGGAACGCTCGAGATCACGCTGCCCGACGGCGTCACCGCCTTGGCCACGGTGCGCGGCCTGCGCAATCCGCTCGGCGCGGTCGCGGTCGTGCAGACGGCAGGCGACGCGCTCGCCAATTGGCGCGCCAGCACCGCGCTGACCATCACGCTTTCGGCCACGACCGGCTTCGTCGTGCTGATCCTCGGTTTTGCATTTCACTGGCAGGCGACACGCGCGCGCGAAGCCGATTTGATTCATGATACCGTGCGCGGCCGCATCGATACCGCGCTCAACCGCGGACGCTGCGGCTTGTGGGACTGGGACCTGGCGCGCGGCCGGGTGTTCTGGTCGCGCTCCATGTTCGACCTGCTCGGCCTGCCGGCGCGCAACGATCTCCTGAGCTTCGGCGAACTCAACGCGCTCGTGCATCCCGACGACATCGATCTTTACGGGCTCGCCCGACAGCTCGCCGACTCCGAAGTGCAATCGATCGATCATGCGTTTCGCATGCGGCATGCCGACGGCCACTGGCTCTGGCTGCGGGTGCGCTGCGAATTGGCGCGTCAGGAAGGCGAAACCGGGCCGCATCTGATCGGCATTGCGGTCGACGTATCGGAGCAGAAGCATCTGGTGGAGCGCACGACCGCCGCCGACCTGCGGCTGCGCGACGCCATCGAAACGATTCCGGAAGCCTTCGTCCTGTGGGACGCCGATAATCGGCTGGTGCTGTGCAACTCGATCTTCCAGGAACTGCACCGCCTGCCCGATTCCGCCGTCGAGGCCGGTACGCCCTACGAAACGGTGGTGGCGGCGGGCACGCGGCCGATCGTGCGCACCACCAACGTCAACGAGGACGGCCAGCCGCAAGGCGCGCGCACCTTCGAGGCGCAACTCACCGACGGCCGCTGGATGCATATCAGCGAGCGGCGCACCAAGGACGGCGGCTACGTTTCGGTCGGCACCGACATCACCAAGATCAAGCAGCATGAGCAAAAGCTGATCGAAGGCGAAAAAAGGCGGATCGCCACCATCAACGACTTGCGTCATTCGCAGCAGGCGCTCGAGCGGCAGACCGACGAACTCGCCGATCTCGCCGAAAAATACGCCGAGGAAAAAACTCGCGCCGAGGAAGCCAACCAGGCCAAGTCGAAATTCCTCGCCAACATGAGCCACGAGCTGCGCACCCCGCTCAATGCCATCATCGGCTTTTCGGAAATCATGGAATCGGGGATGTTCGGCCCGCTCGGCGCAGCCAAATACATCGAGTATTCACGCGATATCCGCGCCAGCGGCCAATATCTGCTCGACGTCATCAACGACATCCTCGACATGTCGAAGATCGAGGCTGGCAGCGTCCACTTCAATCCTGAAACAGTCGAGCTCGACGAGATTCTCGCCGACAGCCTGCGGGTCGTCAACGGCCGCGCCAGCGAAAAGCAGCTCACGCTCAATTCCAATGTCGCCCCCGGTATCGTGCTCCATGCCGACCGACGCGCAATCAAACAAATCGCGCTCAATCTGTTGTCGAACGCGGTCAAATTCACCCCGGACGGCGGCGCCGTCAGCGTCCATGGCCGCATCCGCCGCGGCATGGTCACCATTGCGATCCGTGACGACGGCATCGGCATTCCGAAGGATGCACTGCACAAGCTCGGCAGGCCTTTCGAGCAAGTCGAGAGCCAGCTCACCAAACGGTATCAGGGTTCGGGCCTCGGCCTCGCCATCGCCAAGTCGCTGGTCGAGATGCACGGCGGCGCCATGCGCATCCGCTCGGTCCTGGGCAGCGGAACGACGGTGGTGGTGCGCTTACCGCTGCAATCGCCGGCGATCCAGGCTGCCGACATCGACCAAGACAATAGCCACGAAGGCCCCGATCCCGAGCGCCCGGCTCCGTGGCAAGCTTCGGGTGGCGGAAGCGTCATGCCGCGGACCTCGTTTGCCGCCATCGCCATGGCTTAGAGCGGGGTGACTTTTCTTCGAATCGTCATCCCGCTCTAAGTCATTTGTTTTGGGCATGATCTTTTCCGAAAATCGGGTTCCACTTTTCGGGATCATGCTTTAATAGCCGCATGGCTTTGGCACCCGCCCGCTGCCATGCTACGCGTGATCTTGCCGCTGCGCGGTCAAGGACAGTGTGAGCCGATCGATGCCGCAGAAAATTAGTACGGGATTTCGCGCGCTGGTCGACGCCGCCGAACGCGAGATCGTGACCTTGCCGGTCGAAAAAGCGATCGCGCAGCACGGCCGCGACGACGTGACCTTTGTCGATCTGCGCGACGTTCGCGAGCTGGAGCGCGAAGGCCGCATCCCCGGCGCCTTTCACTGTCCGCGCGGCATGCTCGAATTCTGGATCGATCCGGAAAGCCCATATCACAAGCCGATCTTCGCGGAAGACAAAAGCTTCGTGTTCTTCTGCGGCGGCGGCTGGCGTTCAGCGCTCGCCGCGCAAACCGCGCAGCGCATGGGCCTTCGTCCGGTCGCCCATATCGGCGGCGGTTTCGGCGCCTGGCGCAAAGCCGGCGGGCCGATCGAAGCGCCGCCGCCGAAACCGAAATAGTCAAGCGCCTTCCAGAATGCGCTGGAAGCACGCGCGCACTTGGCGTTCGGTTTCAACCACGTGCGCTTGCAGCGCCGGAAAATCCGGCAAGTCGGCAGCACGCGCCAAGAGGGCGAGCACGCCCGCGTTCGCCGTCTTCGCATCGAACGCGGTCGGCAAGCAAAGCCGCAGGATTTGGATGAGGCTGTGAAACAGCGCCACCGCCGGCCGCAGAATGTCGGCGTCTTCCGCTTTCAGGATGCCGGCGCGCGCAGCCTTCTCCAGCGTCCGCGCCGTCGACGTGTCAAGGATCTCCGGCTGCACGGCGGCGTGTACGAGCTGCAGATATTGCGCGACGAACTCGATATCGATCAGCCCACCGGCGGCATATTTGAAGTCCCACACATCGGCATCGCCTTTTTCGTTCGCAATCGCGGTGCGCATTTCCACGACATCGCCGGCAACCGCATGCGCATCGCGCGGACGCCGCAGCACTTCGGCAATCGCCGCTTCGATCCGCACCTTGAAGGCGGGCGGCGCAGAGACGACGCGCGCGCGCGTCAGCGCCATATGCTCCCAGGTCCAGGCTTCGCGCCGCTGGTAATCGACAAAGCCGTCGATATGGGTGGCAAGCGGACCCGAGCGTCCTGATGGGCGCAGCCGCATGTCGACTTCGTAGAGCACGCCGTAGTTGGTCCGGGCCGTCAGCGCGCTGATCAGCCGTTGCGTCAGCCGCGCGAAATACTGGGCGCCGTAGAGCGGGCGCTTGCCGTCCGAATTCGGATGCTCGGCGTTGAAGTCATAGACAACGATGAGATCAAGATCTGAGCTCGCCGTCATCTCGCGGGCGCCGAGCCGGCCGAGCGCGAGGATCGCGGTCTGCTGGCCGCGGACGCGGCCATGGACGCCGGCAAAATCGGCTTCGACGCGGGCATGCAAGGCGCGGATCAGAACGTCGGCAAGGTCGGCGAAAACGTCGCCCGCCTGCTCGGCCGAGAGCGAGCCGGACAGAATGCGCGCGCCGATCAGAAACATGTGCTCCTGGCCGAACAGACGGATGGCATCGAGCATGTCTTCGTAACCGCGCGAAGAGTCGAGCGCCTGCGCCAGCCCCGTTTCCAGACGCGCGGCGTCGGGAAGCGCGCCGAAGAAAGTCGGATCGATCAATGGATCGATGACATGCGGATGCTGCGCCAGAATATCCGCAAGCCGCGGCGCGACGCCGAGAATGAGCGCGACAAAGCGAATGAGCTCCGGATTTTGCCGCAGCAGCGGCAGCAAGCGGCTGCCCGGGCGTAAGCCGGCGAGGAACCGGTCGAACGAGGCGAGGGAGGCATCCGGATTTTCCGATCGCGCGAATTGATCGACGATAATCGGTACGAGCTCGATGAGAATTGCCCGCACCTGCTCGCTGCGCAGCGCGCGATAAGTGCCCTCCTGCCAGCGCTGCACGGCGGCAGCGACCTCGCGCGGTTGACGAAAGCCCAGTTCCGCCAGCCGGTCCAGCGTCTCGCGCCCGGCCTCGCCGTCAACAAGAGCGAACGATAAATTTTGCTGCTGCGCCAGGAGGCTCGGCGCGCTTTCAAATAGTTTCACGTAGTGCTTCTCGACCGCGCGCAGATGCGAAAGCAGAATGGCGGCAAATTCGTCGCGATTCTTGAAACCGAGGAAGCGCGCGAAAGTTTCCAACGCCCCGCGCTCAGCCGGCAAGGTGTGGGTCTGCTCGTCCGCCATCATTTGCAGGCGATGTTCGACGCGGCGCAGGAAGTCGTAAGCCGCTGTGAGATCGTCGCGCACCGCGGCGTCGATCCAGCCGCCGGCGGCGAGCGCGGCCAGCGTGGCGACGGTCTGGCGGCCGCGCAGATCGGCGTGGCGTCCGCCGGCAATGAGTTGCTGGGTCTGCACGAAGAACTCGATCTCGCGGATGCCGCCGCGGCCGAGCTTGATATTGTGGCCCTCGACCGCGATTTCGCCGTGGCCGCGATAGGCGTGAATCTGCTGCTTCATCGCGTGCACGTCGGCGACGGCAGCGTAGTCGAGATATTTGCGCCAGATGAAGGGCGACAGCTCGCGCAGCAAGCGTTCGCCGGCGGCAAGATCGCCCGCGCATGGGCGCGCCTTGATCAGCGCGGCGCGCTCCCAATTCTGCCCGCGCATTTCGTAATAATCGAGCGCGGCTTCGGTCGCGATCGCAATCTGCGTCGAGGCCGGATCGGGACGAAGCCGCAGATCGACGCGAAACACGTAACCGTCTTCCGTGCGCTCCTGGAGAAGCTTCACCAGTTCGCGCGTGATGCGCACGAAAAACGCCGCCGGCTCCACGTCGGGCGCGAGCGCGCGGGTCGCCGGATCGAAGAAGACGATGAGATCGATGTCGCTGGAAAAATTCAGCTCGTAGCCGCCCATCTTTCCCATGGCGAGCACGATGTAGCCGGAGCCCGCAGCGGGATCGTCGGGGTCGCTCGGCGTCAGCTTGCCGAGCTTGGCGGCTTCGCCGAGAAGATGACGGACGGAAGCAGCCAACGCGTTGTCGGCGACTTCCGTGAGGGCCGCGGTCACACGCGCGACCGGCCAAACGCCGCCGATATCGGCAAGCGCGATCAGCAGCGCCGCCTCCGCTTTGGCGCGGCGGAGCACGCGCATGAGCGGCGCGGCGCCCTTGGCCGCAGCAGCTGCTTTGCGTAGGCCAGCGAGCAGCGCCGCCCATTCGGTTTCGGGATCGTTGGTCAGAAGCCGCAGCAGGCGTGCCGGATCGGCGCAGGTGAGATCCCAGAGATAGGGCGCGGAACCGGCTATGCCGCCGAGCGCTTTGGCCACCGCCGGATGCCCGGCGACAAGCGAGCCGAGCGCCTTGCCTGATGCCGTGCGCCCGATGTTCGACAGCCATTCGGCGACCTGCGCGCGGCCCTGCCGCGACGCGCGCGGTAGCGTGCCGGCCATGCGCCCGGCCAAAGAGGCTAGTTCGACGCTGCGCTTCATGCTTTTGCCGGATGCGGGCCGCCGCATTACGCACGCGCCGGGCCGGCGCGCGGCAAAGCGAGCACCGTCCGCAGTCCCGGGTGGTTATCTTCCAATTTCAGTTCGCCGCCGTGCAGGCGCGCCACCGCCGACGCGAGACTGAGCCCCAGGCCCGAGCCCGGCAGCGAGCGGCTTTGCTCAAGCCGCACGAAACGCTCGACCACGCGGCCGCGCTCGGCGTCGGGAATGCCTGGCCCGTGATCGGCGACAGACAACGAAATGCGGTCGCCCTGGGCGTCAGCACCCAGCACGATCTCGGCGGCCGCGCCATTGACCTTGCTCGCCTCCGGCCCGGCATATTTGATCGCGTTATCGACCAAATTCGCCAGCGCCTGGCTCACCAGCTCGCGATTGCCGCGCACCGGCGCCGTGAGCGGGGCTTGGACTTTGATCGAAAGGCCCTTCTCATCCGCCAGCGGTTCGTAGAGCTCGCAAACGTCGCGCGCGATTTCGGCGGCGTCGAACTCGATCATATTGTCGCGCGCCTGCCCGGATTCCGCGCGCGCGATCATCAACAGCGCATCGAAGGTGCGGATCAGCTCGTCGGACTCGGCGATGGTGGATTCGAGCGCGGCGCGGTAGTCGGCTTCGCCGTTGGCGGTGCGCAAAGCTTGCTCGCAGCGATTGCGCATGCGGGTGAGCGGCGTTTTCAGATCGTGGGCGATATTGTCCGAGACTTCTTTGAGCCCGCGCATCAACGCCTCGATGCGCTCGAGCATGGCGTTGACTTTTTCCGCGAGCCGATCGAGCTCGTCGCCGGTGCCGGCGATCGGCAGCCGCCCCGAAAGATCGCCGGCCATGATCGTGTTGGCCGTGCCGGTCATCGCGTCGATGCGCTTGAGCACGCGGCTGCTGACAAAGAATCCGCCGGCAAGCCCGAGGACGACGACCAGCGCAAATGACCAGCGGCCGGCATTGGCGATGATGCCGTAAATGCGCTCGCGCTCCTCCAGATCGCGCCCGACCAGGAGGCGGAAACCGCCGGGCAATTCCACCACTTGCACCAGCGCGCGATGATCGACGTCGTCGGTGGCTTCGATACGGCGGTAGGACGTTTCCATCCAGCCGGGATGGTCGAGCACGCCCGGCTCGAGCGAACCGACATTGCCCGCAAGCCCCTCCCCGCTCGGCGTGGTGACGAGATAAAGGCTCGATCCCGGGCGGCGCGAACGCAGATCGATGAACAGCACCAGGCCGCGGATGCCGGCTTGCGTGTATTGGTCGCGGAGACGGTTGATTTCACCGGTGACGGTGCGGGTAATCTGCTCGTTGATCAGCCTGCGCGTATTCAGCGCGAAATAGCCGAGCAGCGACGCAGCGAACACAACGAAGATGAAAAGATAAACGAGCGTCAGCTGGAACGCTGTCGTGCGCAGCAATTTTCCCAGCGCGGCCACTGCTTACACTCTCTCGTGCTGCGGTCGCAGCTCGTTCTCGGAGAAATCTTCCTCCCAGAATTCAAACACCGCGCGCTTGCCTTGATCGCGATTGGCCGCTTCCGCCCGACGCAACTCCACGCGCCGGATTTTGCCCGAAATCGTCTTCGGCAGATCGGCAAATTCCAGCCGCCGCACGCGCTTGAACGGCGCCAGCGCCTGCCGGCAATGACGGAAGATCGAGAGCGCCGTGTCGCGATTGGCCGCCTGTCCGCCGGCGAGCGCGACAAAGGCCTTTGGCACCGCAAGCCGCATCGGATCGGGCGACGGCACGATGGCTGCTTCGGCGACGGCCGGATGCTCGATCAACACGCTTTCGAGCTCAAACGGGCTGATCCGATAGTCGGAGGATTTGAACACGTCGTCGGCCCGGCCGACATAGGTCAGATAGCCGTCGTCATCGAGCGAAGCCACATCGCCGGTGCGATAGACCGTGCCGCCGATCGCAACGACTTCGCCGCCACCGCCCTGGTAGCCTTGCATCAACCCGGTCGGCCGCGGCGCGAGATCGAGACAAATCTCGCCCTCCCTGTGCGCCGCCCCGTCGGGATCCAGCAAAGCGACGCGATAGCCCGGGAGCGGCCGGCCCAACGAGCCTGGTTTGATTTTTTGGCCGGGCGTATTGCCGGCGAGCGCGGTAGTTTCGGTCTGGCCGTAGCCGTCGCGGATGGTAAGCCGCCACGCTGCCTTTACCTGCCCGATCACTTCCGGATTGAGCGGCTCGCCGGCGCTGATGAGCTCCTTCAAGCGCACCGGCCAAGCGGCGAGATCCTCCTGGATCAGCATGCGCCACACCGTCGGCGGTGCACAAAAGGTCGTCACCCCGCAGCGTACGATGGTGTCGAGCAATCCGCGCGCATTGAACCGCGGCTGATTGACGATGAACACCGTTGCGCCGGCATTCCACGGAGCAAAGAAACAGCTCCAGGCGTGCTTCGCCCAGCCCGGCGACGAAATGTTCAAATGCACATCGCCCGGCCGCAATCCGATCCAATACATGGTCGACAAATGCCCGACCGGGTAGCTTTGATGGCTGTGCAAAACGAGCTTCGGCGTCGCGGTCGTGCCGGAGGTGAAATAGAGAAGGAACGGATCGTCGGCGCGCGTCTCCCCATCCGGCGCGAACTGTGCCGACGCCTCGTAGCCTTCTTCATAGGCGAGCCAGCCCGGCACGTCCTTGCCGACGGCGATGCGGGTGTAGTCGCCCGGCAAATCCTCGAATTTGGCGGCGGCATCGGCGGCAGCAATCACATGGCGGACGCGGCCGCGCGCGAAACGATCGGCAAGATCGTTGCGAGCGAGCAGCATCGTCGCCGGCACAATCACCGCGCCGAGCTTCATTGCCGCCAGCATGGTTTCCCACAGCGGCGCCACATTGCCGAGCATGAGCAGAATGCGGTCGCCGCGGCGAACGCCGAGCGCGCGCAAGAAATTAGCGACGCGGTTCGAGCGTTCGCTCAATTGCGCGAAGGAAAGCTTGGTTTCGCCGGCGCCCTCGTCGACCAGCCACAGCGCCGGATGCGCATTGCCGCGCGCCATCGGATCGAAATAATCCAAGGCCCAATTGAAACGGTCGAGCCGCGGCCAGCGGAAATCGCGATGGGCGGTTGCATAGTCTTCGCGATGCCGGACCAGAAAATCGCGCGCCGCCAAGAAGGGTGCTGCGTTGTCCGATGTCATCTACGATCTCCGGCACGGCGAGGAAACAAGCTTTTCCTGTTGACAAGAAATACGGCGCGCACTCCTCTCTGCGCGATCTGTTGCCAGACTAGATAGCATAGTGCCAGTGAACAACCGGAAAGGTTGAGAAACCGCTTATGGGACCTCTTGCGGGTATCCGCATTGTTGAATTTGTCGGCATCGGCCCAGGCCCGATGGCCGCGATGCTGTTCGCCGATCTCGGCGCCGATGTCATCCGCGTGGACCGGGTGACCCCGAGCGGGCTCGGCATCGCCATGCCGAAACGTTTCGGCTTGTTGGGGCGCTCGCGGCCGTCGATCGCGCTCGATCTCAAAAACGCAGCGGGAATCGCACTTGCCGGCGATCTCATCGAAAGGGCCGATGGCCTGATCGAAGGTTTCCGCCCTGGCACAATGGAGCGGCTGGGGCTCGGCCCGGACATGGCGCTCAAGCGCAATCCGCGTCTGGTCTACGGACGGATGACCGGCTGGGGACAAAATGGCCCGCTCGCGGACGCCGCCGGCCACGACCTCAACTATCTTGCGCTCGCCGGCGCGTTGCATGCGATCGGGCGCAAGGGCGCCAAGCCCACACCACCGCTCAACCTCGCCGCGGATTTCGGCGGCGGGGCGCTTTATCTCGCCTTCGGCATGGCATGCGCGCTCATTGAAGCGCAGCGGTCGGGCAAAGGCCAGGTGGTGGATGCAGCGATGGCCGAAGGGGCGGCGTCGCTGATGACTATGTTTTACGGCTTGTACGCAGCCGGGCTGCACAGCCTCGAACGCGGCACCAATCTGCTCGATTCCGGATCGGCGATTTACGACACCTACGAATGCGCCGACGGCCGCTACATTTCGATCGCGGCGATCGAGCTGAAATTCCGCGAAGAGTTGTTCGAACTGCTCGGCCTGCCCTACACCACCGACGACGGGCCGGAGCTGGTCAAGAAGCTCGAAGAGATTTTCAAGACGCGCAGCAGAGATGAATGGTGCAAGCTGCTGGAAGGCACAGACGCTTGTTTCGCGCCGGTTCTCACGATGGCTGAAGCGCCGCATCATCCGCACAATGTCGCGCGCCAATCGTTCGTGGAAGTCGACGGCGTGATGCAGCCGGCGCCGGCACCGCGCTTTAGCCGCACGCCGGCAGGCTGCCCGACGCCGCCGCGGGAATTGGGACAAGGCACGCGAGCGACGCTCGCCGATTGGGGCATTCTGCCCGAAAAGATCGCGACACTGTTCGCCGGTGGCGTTGTTGTTGAGGCTGCGCAGCAAAAGGTATCGGCGGAGTAACGCTCTTTCCGCTCGTCCGGAGGTAAACTCCGGCGGGAACCCGGCAACTGGATACCCGCTTTGGCGGGAATGAGCGGGGAAAATTACTTCCCCTCGTCGCGGATCATGTAACCGGCGCCACGTACGGTGTGCAGCAAGGGCTGGGCGAAGCCTTTGTCGATCTTGGAGCGCAGCCTGGAAATGTGCACGTCGATGACGTTGGTCTGCGGATCGAAGTGATAGTCCCACACATTCTCCAACAGCATCGTGCGGGTGACGACCTGGCCGGCATGCCGCATCAAATATTCCAGCAAGCGGAATTCACGCGGCTGGAGCTGCAAGTCCTGCCCTGCCCGGCTCACCTGATGTGACAGCCGGTTGAGCTCGAGATCGGCGACGCGATAGATGGTCTCCTCGCCGCGGCTGCCGCGCCGGCGCGCGAGCACTTCGGTGCGGGCGAGCAGTTCGGAGAAGGAATAAGGCTTGGCGAGATAATCGTCACCGCCAGAGCGCAAACCCTTGACGCGGTCATCGACCTGGCCGAGCGCGGAGAGAATGAGCACCGGCGTTTCCACCGACTTGCCGCGCAAGGCGCCGATGACCGACAGACCGTCGAGCTTCGGCAACATGCGATCGATAATCAGAACGTCGTATTGGCCGTCGAGCGCGAGCGCCAAGCCCTCTTCGCCGTCGGTTGCCCGATCGGCGATGTGGCCGACTTCGCGAAACGCCTTGACCAGGTAATCGGCGGCGTCGCGGTCGTCCTCGATGATGAGCAGGCGCATGGTGAATGGTCGCGTTTGGGTAGCCAAGGGAAGACCGGGCTGGGTGGTCTCGCGGCCCATGATATCGTGTTGCACGGTACCTCCTAAAAGAGAGTGAGGGGGCGGCGAGACCTGCTCGCCACCCCCTCGACCGAACTCTACACCGGCGGGGGCGACGTAAGCCGGGGGTAGAGTTGGTGTTTGAGAGGGGACGGACCTTGCAGCCCGTCCCCAGGGTACGCCCGCCAGCGGGGGCGACGGATGCCGGCGGATCGCCCCATTACTCTAGAGCCGCTTGAGGGTGATACGGGCCGGTGGCCACAAATCCCCCTACGCGGCTCCGTCTCATGCGTTGCCGAGCGGCAGAGCGACGAAACGGGTGCCCTCGCCCGACTTCACGCGGAACATGAGTGCGCGCTTACCTTCCTTGCGGGCGTCCGCGAGCTGCTTGCGGACATCCGACGGGTTGGCGACCGACTTGCCGCCGACATCCAGGATGACATCGCCCACCTGGAAGCCGTGGTCGGCAGCGACGCCACTCGGATCGACGGCGGTGACGACGACGCCACTGCCTTCCGCGCCGGACATCTTGTTGCTGGGCGCGAGCGTGAGCCCGAGCTTCGGCATGTCGTTATCGGGCGTGGCTCCGGACTTTTCCTGGTTGGCAGCCGCCTTCTCGTTCGGCAGCGTGCCGAGCGTGACGGTCACGGTCTTTTCCTGACCCTGATGCAGCACGCCGAGCTTGACCGAGGTGCCGGGCGCCATGGTGCCGATCCGGCGAGCAAGGTCGCGAGCGTCGTTGACCGCGTTGCCGTCGACCGAGATGATGACGTCACCGCTCTCGATGCCGGCCTTCGCCGCCGGGCTATTGGCCTGCGGCTCGGAGACGAGCGCGCCGGACGCCTTCTTCAGGCCCATGCCCTCGGCGATCTCGGAGGTCACCGGCTGAATCTGCACGCCGATCCACCCGCGGGTGACGGTGCCCTTGTCGCGCAATTGCGCGACGACGTTCTTCACCGTATCAGCCGGAATGTCGAAGGCGATGCCGACCGAACCACCCGACGGCGAGAAGATCGCCGTGTTGACGCCGATCACGTTGCCTTCGACGTCGAAGCTCGGGCCGCCGGAATTGCCTTTGTTGACCGGGGCGTCGATCTGGATGAAGTCGTCATACGGGCCGGCGCCGATGTCGCGGCCGCGGGCCGATACGATGCCGGCAGTCACGGTGCCACCGAGGCCGAACGGATTGCCGACCGCGAGCACCCAATCGCCGATGCGCGGGGCGTTGTCCGACAGCTTCACGAACGGGAAGTCCTTGCCGTCGACTTTGATGAGAGCAAGGTCGGTGCGCGAATCTGTGCCGATGACTTTGGCGGTGTAGGTCTTGCCATCGTCGGCCGTGACCTGCACGTTCTCGGCGTCCTGCACGACGTGATTGTTGGTGACCGCATAGCCGTCGGCGGTGATGAAGAAGCCGGAGCCCTGGCCGGTGACCATGTGATGGCCGCCATTGCCCTCACCGCCATTCGGCATGCCGAAGCGGCGGAAGAAGCGGTCCATCGGAGAGCCGGGCGGGAACGGTGCATCATCCTCGTTGAGCGAGACACCCGCCGGCTTGTCGATCTTCACGC
>Ga0210410_10002417_pt1 | contig 16725 bp, 15 predicted proteins | sample IncBWC4MmetaG_FD_161058 | JGI IMG/M metagenome (GOLD analysis project Ga0210410, IMG submission 161058) | Forest soil microbial communities from Barre Woods Harvard Forest LTER site, Petersham, Massachusetts, United States - Inc-BW-C-4-M | ecosystem: Environmental > Terrestrial > Soil >... | reverse complement strand
GGGAGGGTGCCGAGCTCGGCAGCGCACTTGCGCGCCAGAGCGAGGCGGGTGGGGGTTCTTCCTTCGAGCACGAGGCCAACGCCCCCACCCGTCACATCATTCGCTGCGCTCATGATGTGCCACCCTCCCCACGCTTCGCGGGGGAGGGATAAGCGCACGCCTGATGTTCCGCTTCCTCGCGATGTGCCAAACTCTTCCAATGCCATCTCTCCTCCGCATCCTCGCCCTCATCCTGCCGCTGCTCGCGATCTCTGCCGCATCGGCCGCACCCGAGACCGTCTATTTCAAAAGCGCGGACGGCAAGACCGACATCGTCGCCTATTTGTTCAAGCCCGCCGGTCCCGCGCCGCATCCGGCGATCGTGATGCTGCACGGCCGCGCCGGGGCTTACTCCGCCAACGACAACGGGGCCTGCACTTTTGTCGCGCGCGGCACGGCTTCGCCCTGCAATGCGGGCACGCTGTCGAAGCGGTATCTGATGTGGGGCGAGTTCTGGGCGGAGCGCGGCGTGCTCGCGCTGTTGCCCGACAGCTTCGGCCCGCGCGGCAAGGCGCATGGTTTTCCCCGCTTCAGCCGTGACGATCCCGATCGCGACCGCGTCAACGAGCTCACGGTGCGGCCGCTCGATGCCGAGGGCGCGCTCGGCTTTCTCGCCGGCCGCGGCGATATCGACGCGACGCGCATCTTTCTGCAGGGCTGGTCGAATGGCGGCTCGACCGCGCTGAACGCGATGATCCGGCAGGGCGGCAAGGGCGGCTTCCGCGCCGCGCTGGCGTTCTATCCCGGCTGCGGCGGCGGGGCGCTGCTGGAAGAGACCATCCGCACCACGACGCCGGTTGCGATGTTGCTCGGCTCGAACGACCAGGAGGAGTCGCCGCTGATCTGCCAGCATGCCGCCCAGCGCTCGATCGACGCCGGCACCAGGATCGAGCTGACGGTCTATCCCGGCGCGACCCATGATTTCGACGACCCCGGCGAAAAGCGCCAGGAGGTGCCGGGCAACGAGGCCGCGAAAGCGGAAGCGATGGCGAAGGCCGCCGCGTTCGTCGAGGGGTTCGGCAAGTAGGGCTCGTCATTGCGAGGAGCGACGCGACGAAGCAATCCAGAAATGTGCAAGCGGATAGACTCTGGATTGCTTCGCGGAGCCTGTCATCGGGCGCGCATTCGCGCGACCCGTTGGCTCGCAATGACGACTAACTAGGCGACCTTGTCGGCATGCGGCTGGGCCACGAGGTCTATTCCGAGCGCGCGCAGGACCTTCACCACCGTGGCGAACTCCGGCTTCGCATCACCGCCGAGTGCCCGGTAGAGATTCTCACGTGAAAGTCCTGTCTTCTCCGCGACCGCGCTCATTCCATGAGAGCGGGCAACGGCGCCGATAGCCATTGCGATCGCGGACGGATCGTCTGACTCGAAAGCCTCGGTAAGATAGGCGGCCACCATCTCCGGGCTGTCGAGATATTCAGCAGCATCGAACGGCTTGGTTTTTACCATTGTCAGTCCTCCAACTCGCTCGCCAGCTTCTTGGCCTCACAATATCCGACGACTGAGAGCTCTTATCTCCGCCGCAAAGAAGAATGACGACATCCTCTCCGCGTTGAATGAAATAGACGCGATAACCGGGTCCATAGTGGATGCGCATCTCGCTGACGCCGTTGCCCACAGGAGCGACGTCTCCCGGATTGCCGAGCGCCAGGCGATCGATCCTCGCGACAATCTTCGCTTTGGCCCGGAGATCACGCAGATTTCTCAGCCAATCCGAGAATTCGTCGGTTCTCCTGATCGTGGCCATCTGTAGCTTATACGCTACAGTCCGTCGAAGGGCAAGAGTGGCGGCTGTTCTGCGCGGATTTTTCTGATTCAATTGTCAAACAGCCACTCACTCGTCATTCCGGGGCGCGAGTGAAACGAGCGAGCCCGGAATCCATAACCACCATCGAGAGTATGGATTCCGGGCTCGCGCTTCGCGCGCCCCGGAATGACGAAGGAGTTTGGACACGCTTCCGCGTTCCCGCGGCGCATTTCGCCCGAGTGATGCCGAACATCGTCCCTCAGAAAAATCGGAGGGCGCAGGGAAAGCCGGATGCTGGCCGCACCCGCAGGCTTGTGTGCTGAAAGGGTAGAAGCGCACACAAGTTAGTCAGGTAAAGCCGATGCGAACCGGCCTTCCCTGCGCAATGGTTTACGGCTTATAGCGCGCTCTCCCCGGAGTACCGGGCTTGTTAGCCTCCGTCCTCCCGGGCTCCTTGACCCGGGGGTTGACCCCAGCGTCGGGGGGACAGGACCACACGCCTTCGCCGTCCGCACGCGATGCCATTCGCCTGAAGGCACCGCCCGCGTCCATCGCATCCCGCCCCGCGTAAGTGACGACGCGTACGCCCCTCCTGTGGGACGAGACGGGCGCATCAATACACGAGTTCTGGTTTTCGTAAAGAGAAATATTTTCGCACCTGGGCCTGAACGCATGCAGTCCATTGAATTGATTCTGAAAATGAGAATCCGCGCGCAGGCGAATTCGAGGGCTTCGGAGGCGGCGGCGGGCGAGGCGAGCGCGAAAATCGCGCAAAAAGCCGCTCAGGCGTTTTGCCCGTCGGGCAACGTCGCGCGGTGGGGCCTTCAGTTCTTGGTCGCGGTCAGCGCGAGGTTGAGCAGGCCGCTGTTGCCGGTGATGTGGGCGCCATCGGACGACACCAGATAGCGATCGGTCCAATGGGCCCAGTGCGCCTGGACCGCGCCGTTGGTGCACGACCATGTGCCGTCGTCGCCCTTGGTGGATGACATGGCGCCGCCCGGCTTGAAGACGACGCCGACGCCGTTCGAGAACGACCACGAGCCCAGCAGCATCTGGCAGCGCGGGCTCGCGGCCGGCTCCTTCGGCGAGGCCGTGCGACCGCCCGGCGCGGTGTCGGTTCGCTGCCCGTTCGGACGATGCGGCACTGGCGCCGCCGGCTCGATGGCGTTTCGATCGCCCGACAGGGTCTTTTCGCTGGGTCCGACCGAACCGCCCGTGCTGCCGGCCTGCGCCAGCGCGGAAAAGTTCACAAGCAGCAGGCCAAGTACGACGGCGCTTGTGGATATCCTTCGATTCTTTGGTCGCCTCCCCACGCTTGTTTTCTCCCCTTGGCCGCGGCTCATTTTGTAGCACTTCTGGGGGTGCAAAATAGGAGGTGTTTGCGAAATTCGAATTTTGCGCGCTTACGAATTTAGGAGTTTCGGAGGCGTTGGCGGGCGAGGCGAGAGTGAGAATTGCGCAGAAATCGCGGAGGTGTTTTCCCCGTCGGGCCGAAGCACTGATGGGTAGCTATCCCGGTTTATTGCGCGCGCCGCTTCGCGTGTCTGCCCCTGATTCGGCCAGCGAAGATTTGTCCGTCTGACTAAAACGAAATGCCTGCGACTTTATGGTGCAAAGCAAAAAACAATCCACTATAGGTTATTCGTAGTATTAGAGATGTGCGGAGTGCGGTGTGGTGAGTGCCGGGTTGTCGATCAACGGATTGCAGATGCCGTCCGATTTCCCGACGGTCACCTTTGAGTCCATTTATGGGTCGGCGCGGAAGAGAGAGCGACTGTCGCCGGTTTTATTCGAACAGTTTGGTGGTGCATGGAACGCGGTGGCATATCGCTACTTCACTCGAAAGCTGAGCATACTGACGGCCTCCTAGCCGTTGGAAGGACATTGGCGACAGCCGCAATCTAAAACAACTAGAGCGAGCGAGCCAGTCCATAGAATACTTTGGGAAGAATCATAATCGAGGCGCTTTTGGTGATGTCATTCGACGGTTGCTAAACAAAACGGCCGGATCGTTTCCGACCCGGCCGCCACAAACTCGAACTCAACTCTAAGCCTACGCCACTGGACGCTTACGCGCCCCCAGCTCGTTAAGCCCCAAAATTCAGCTCGCCTTCTTCTCCGCGGTCCCGCCGACCTTCTTCTGGATCTGGCGCTTCAGCTCCAGCGCGCGCGGCGACAGCACCGTGGCGCGGGCCTTCAGAAGATAGGCGTCGAGGCCGCCATTGTGGTCGACGGTCTTGATCGCATTGGTCGAGACGCGCAGCCGCACATTCCGCCCCAGCGCGTCCGAGATGAACGTGACGTTGCACAGGTTCGGCAGGAAACGCCGCTTGGTCTTGATGTTGGAGTGGCTGACCTTGTGGCCCGTCTGGGGGCCTTTGGCCGTCAGTTCGCAGCGCCGCGACATGTCGAAAAATCCTCTTTTGTCCTCATCCTCCGGCGGCCCTGCATGGCGCCTCGAGGGGGTCAAATCCACCGATCCATTTAAGGAGCGGGCGGACGTATAGGGGGCCGGCCCGCGCCCGTCAAGGTTTTACGCCCGCTGGAGGGCTGAGGGAATGCCGTTTCGGCAAGCCGTTCCGGGGCTTAGCCCACCATATAAAGGGCGCATTCGGACGCGAAAAAGAGGGGTTCCCGGCGGTGTAGGGCAAAGGGCTCAAACGCTCGGCGTTGAGCCGGATGATGCGTTTTTTGCCGGATTTTAGAGCGTAAATGAAGTTTCATTCGCGATCGCTCCCGACGTCCAGAAGGACCGCCGCCCCTGTGACGACCTCCCCGAAGCTTTCGGCCGGATCGGCGCTTCTTTGCGCCGGCGCAATGCTTGCGATCGCGGCACCGCATCAGGCCAGCGCGCAGGGCCGGCTCGAGGCACAATATGAGGCGACGCTCGCCGGCATCCCGGTCGGCCGCGGCACCTGGGCGATCGAGATCAGCGACGATCAGTATTCGGCGGCGGCCGCCGGCGGCACCACCGGCCTGCTCAAGACCATCTCCAACGGCGCCGGCACCGGCGCCTCCCAGGGCCGCGTCGTGGGCGGCGCGCTGGTGCCGCAGGCCTATCAGGCCTCCACCACCACCTCGAAGAAATCCGAAGCCGTCCACATCACGCTCTCGAACGGCAACATCAAGGAGTTCGGCATCGACCCGGTGCCGCCCGTCGATCCCGACCGCATCCCGATCACGGACGCACACAAGAAGGGCGTGTGGGACCCGATGTCGTCGACCCTGGTGCGCGTGCCCGGCAGCGGCGAGGTCGTGAGCCCGGAGGCCTGCAACACGGTTGCGGCCGTGTTCGACGGCCGCATGCGCTACGAGCTGAAGCTCGATTTCAAGCGCATGGAAACCGTGAAGGCGGAGAAGGGCTATTACGGCCCGGTCGTGGTCTGCGCGATCTATTTCACGCCGATCGCGGGCTATATCCCCGACCGGCCCGTGATCAGATATCTCGCCGGCCAGCGCAACATGGAGATCGCGTTCGCGCCGATCGCGGGAACCCGCTTCCTGGTGCCGTTCCGCACGGTGATTCCGACCCCGCTCGGCACCGCCGTGCTGGAGGCGACGCATTTCGTGACGCAGGCGATGCCGCCGCATGTGGCGAAGACGCAGTGACGCTCTTCCACCTCTCCCCGCATGCGGGGAGAGGTGAAAAAGAGCTGGTGGAGGTGCCGCGCCCCGGCCATGACGAAGAGCCAAAGCACGCGTGAATCCTGTTGACTCTCCGCCGATTCTGATTCGACTCCGGGGCGGCCGGAATTTAAGGAATCCGCACCTCAAACCGTCGCTTGCCGCGCCCCGCCAAACTTGATCTAGTGCTGACCGAGCAGTACATGCGCGAGATGTTGCGGTGAACGAAGCAGGTTACCGGGTGGAGTCAGCGATTCGGCCGCGATTCGTTCCGGACTCGTTCGCAACCGTAAAGACTGACCCCATATCATCATCGACACGTCGCAATCTGAGACAGAATCGAGCCCTTTTCGTCATTGCGAGGAGCGAAGCGACGAAGCAATCCATACTTCCCTAGCTGCACGATGGATTGCTTCCGCGGAGTTTATCATCGGGCCGGCCAAAAAGGCCGGACCCGTTGGCTCGCAATGACGGCTGATCGCCCAAGGTAGAAACACCCGAAAAATATGGCTTTCTCTCCCTCCGCCTACTCCAACGAGCGGGCTCCCGGCGCGGGCGTCACCGCCGTCCTCGGGCCGACCAACACCGGCAAGACGCATCTGGCGATCGAACGGCTGCTCGCGCATTCGAGCGGGATGATCGGCCTGCCGCTGCGGCTGCTCGCGCGCGAGGTCTACAACAAGATCGCCGATCGCGCCGGCGCGGACTCGGTCGCGCTGATCACCGGCGAGGAGAAGATCAAGCCGAAGTCGCCGCGCTTCTGGGTCTCGACCGTGGAGGCGATGCCGCGCGACATCGACGTGTCGTTCCTCGCCGTCGACGAGATCCAGATCGCAGCCGATCTCGAGCGCGGCCACGTCTTCACCGACCGCATGCTGCACCGGCGCGGCCGCGACGAGACCATGCTGCTCGGTGCAGCCACCATGCGCCCGACCATCGAGCGGCTGTTGCCGGGCGCCTCCATCGTCACGCGTCCCCGACTGTCGCGGCTCGAGTTTGCCGGCGACCGCAAGATCACGCGCCAACCAAGACGCACCGCGATCGTCGCCTTCTCCGCGGATGAAGTCTACGCCATCGCCGAATTGATCAAGCGCCAGCATGGCGGCGCCGCAGTCGTGCTGGGCTCGCTTAGCCCACGCACGCGCAACGCGCAGGTCGAGCTGTTCCAGAACGGCGACGTCGACTATCTCGTCGCCACCGACGCGGTCGGTATGGGCCTCAACCTCGACGTCGATCACGTCGCCTTCGCCTCCGACCGCAAATATGACGGCTACCAGTTCCGCCGGCTGAACCCGGCCGAGTTCGCGCAGATCGCGGGCCGTGCGGGACGCGCCACGCGTGATGGTACCTTTGGTACGACCGGGCGCTGCGCGCCGTTCGAACCGGAACTGGTGAACGCGCTGCAGAACCACACCTTCGACAGCGTCAAGGTTCTGCAATGGCGCAATGCGAAGCTGGATTTTTCCTCGCTCGGCGCGTTGCAGGTCTCGCTGCTGCAGCCGCCCGCGCATGAGACGCTGACGCGCGCGCCGATCGCCGAGGACCAGCGCGTGCTCGATCACGCCGCGCGCGACGGCGAGGTGCGGGACATGGCGCATGGCGCGGCCGCGGTGGAACGTCTGTGGGACGCCAGCCAGATACCCGACTACCGCAAGCTGTCGCCGGCAGCGCATGCCGAGCTCGTGACCACGCTTTATGCATTCCTGATGCGCGGCGGTAAGGTGCCGGACGGCTGGTTCGCCGCCCAGGTCGACCAGGCCGATCGCACCGACGGCGATATCGACACGTTATCGGGGCGGATCGCGCAAATCCGCACCTGGACCTTCGTCGCCAACCGGCCCGACTGGCTGTCCGATCCCGATCACTGGCAGGGCATCACGCGCGAGGTCGAAAATAAATTATCCGACGCGCTGCATGAACGCCTCACGGAGCGTTTCGTTGACCGCCGTACCAGTGTATTGATGCGCCGCCTGCGGGAGAATGTCAGCTTGAGTACCGAAATCGGCAAGATGGGCGAGGTGGTCGTTGAGGGCCATGCGATCGGCCGGCTCGACGGCTTCACGTTCGCGCCCGACGCGGCGGAAGCCGGTTCCGACGCCAAGGCGCTGCAGGCCGCCGCGCAACAGGTGCTGGCGCGCGAGATCGACGCGCGCGCCGAGAAATTGGGCGCGGCGGGCGACGAGCATTTCGTGCTGACCTCGGACGGCACCATCCGCTGGACCGGCGATGCCGTGGCCAAGATGGTCGCGGCCGACGACGCGCTGCACCCGCGGCTGCGCATCATCGCCGACGAGCGGCTGACCGGCGCGTCCCGCGAAAAGGTCGAGGCGCGGCTGACGCTGTGGCTGAAGACGCATATCGAGAAGCTGCTCGGGCCGCTGTTCGATTTGTCGAAGGCCGAGGACGTCACCGGGATCGCGCGCGGCATCGCGTTTCAATTGGTGGAGGCGCTCGGCGTGCTCGAGCGTTCGAAGATCGCGGCCGAGATGAAGGATCTCGACCAGCCCTCGCGCGCAACCTTGCGCAAATACGGCGTGCGCTTCGGCGCCTATCACATCTATGTCCCGGCGCTGCTCAAGCCCGCGGCGCGCGCGCTGGCGGCCTTGTTGTGGGCGATCAAGCAGGACAATGTCGATCTGTCGGCGCTGTCGGGCGCGCAGCATCTCGCCGGCAGCGGCCGCACCTCGTTTCCGGTCGACCAGACCCTGCCGCGCGATGCCTATCGCATGCTCGGCTATCGCCAGTGCGGCGAGCGCGCGGTGCGCGTCGATATCCTGGAGCGGCTCGCCGATCTGATCCGCCCGGCGCTGGCGTGGCGCGAAGCCTCGCCGGGCGACAAGCCGGCCGGCGCATTCGACGGCCGCGGTTTTGTGGTGACGCAGGCAATGACCTCGCTGACGGGCTCGGCCGGCGAGGATTTCGCCTCGATCCTGCGCGCGCTCGGCTATCGCAGCGGGCGCGGGCCGCCGTTGCCGCCGAAGCCGGTCGTGGTCGAGACGGTCGCGACTGATGCGCCGCCGGTAGAAGGCGCAGGCATGGCGCCCGCCGATGTCGCGGCGGAGGCACCCGCTGAGGCGGCAACCGATGCACCGGCAGAAGCGCCTGCCGAGAGCACGGTCGAAGCAACCGCCGAGAGCACGACCGAAATTGTCGAGCAACCTGTGTCCGGCGATCCCGCGCCCTCGAGCGCGTTGTTGCCGGACGTCACACCGTTCGTATCAAGCGAAGAAACGCCTGCGATTGTCGAAGCGCAGCCGGAGCCTGCTGCAGAGACGGCGCCTGAACCGGTTGCGGAAGCGGCTGCTGCCGAGCCGGCGAGCGAAGCGCCCGCGGAAATTGCGCCGACCGAGGCAACATCGGAAGCGGCAGCCGCGCCTGAGGTTCCCGCCGAACCGCAGCTGGTCGACGTCTGGCGGCCCGGCGGACGCTCTGAGGATCGCCGCCCGCGGCATGAGCGTCCGCGCCATCGCCATCATGGTCCGCGCAAGGAGGGCGAGCCGGGCGCTGTAGCCGCGGCAGGCGAGGGCGGCGAGAAGCGCGAGCGGCCGCGTCACCGCCGCCACGGCGGCAAAGATTTCCGAAGAGGTCGCGAGGAGGCCGCGCCGGCCGAGGCCGCAACCGCATCGGCCTCCACTGAGGCCGCGCCTGCGTCTGCGCCCGCGCCAGGTCCGGAGCAGCCGCGTGACCGTGACGATCGCCGCGGGCGCTTTGAAGGCAAGGGCAGGGATCGCGATCGCGACAACAAGCGCGAGAAGTTCGGCGATCGCCAAAGCGATCGTCAGGGTGATCGCCGCGAGGATCGCGGTCCGCGGGACCGTGATCGCAGCCGCGACAAAGGACGAGACAAGCGCGACCGCGAGAGCGGCCCGGCGCTGCGGCACTACGCCACCTCGGCGAGCCCGCGCGACCGCGCCGCCGATCCCAACTCGCCCTTCGCCAAGCTCGCCGCGCTGAAGGAACAGCTCGCGTCCAATCGGAAAGAGTGAACCCATAGCGTTTTCAAGCGAAGTGGGAACCGGTTCGCGTCAAGAAAACGCGTCAAAAGAAAAAATGGATCGGCAGCGGCTCGACAAGTTCCTGTGGCATGCGCGGGTGGTGAAAGCCCGCACCAGCGCCGCCGCGCTTGTCGAGCGTGGCCATGTCCGCATCAATGGCGTGCGCGAGACCGCGCCGGGACACGCGGTCAAGCCGGGCGACGTGCTCACCATTGCGCTCGACCGCAGCGTCCGCCTGCTCAAGGTGATCGGCTTTTCCGAGCGCCGCGGCGATGCCTCGGCCGCACGCTCGCTCTATGAGGATTTGCAACCGCGGCAGGAATAACTATCTGCCATGATGGTTGGAGCATGATCCCATCGGCAAGCCCGATGATCCAGAGTAGTTCAAATCTAGCCCGCGCTTGGCTTGCGGCACTGCGGTTCCTGCGCTAGCAAGCGGGCGAATTTCGAGCCTTTCCGGAGTTTTGGATGACTTACGTCGTCACTGAAGCCTGCATCAAATGCAAATATACCGATTGCGTTGAGGTCTGCCCCGTCGATTGCTTCTACGAGGGCGAGAACATGCTGGTGATCCATCCGGACGAATGCATCGATTGCGGCGTGTGCGAGCCGGAATGCCCGGCGGACGCGATCAAGCCGGACACCGAGCCCGGGCTGGAAAAGTGGCTCGAGGTGAACACCGAATATGCCAAGTCCTGGCCGAATATCACCCAGAAGAAGGACTTTCCGCCCGAGGCAAAGGATTTCGAGGGGATGGAAGGCAAGTTCGAGAAATATTTTTCCCCGAACCCCGGGACCGGGGATTAGAGGGCGAATCAGCGCGGTATCGCGTATGTGACGGAGAACCGTCGTCCGCCGGGCCGAGGTGACCTTAAAACCGCCTCAGACTTAACCCTAATAGTGCTGGATCGGCCTAAAGCGGCCCTGACAGCCTCTAAATCATTGATTTTTCCGGAAAATGTGCTATATATAGCACATTCTGAGCTGAATCGGTCAGCCGCATTGACCCTTGCAAAGGGTTTCCGCGAAAAACCAACGAACAGGGGCGTGGCAGTTCCGCGCAGAGGCCGTGTCACAGAAAACGCGTAAAAAGAGTACCTCCAAGCCGTCGAAAAAAGCCGCCGCGGCCAGCCGTAGCGCATCCAAGAGCCGTGCCCGGGATACCCGGTCCGCCGGAAAGGCGACGGCTGCAAAGTCCTCAAAGAACAAAAGAAGTGCAATGCCCCAAAAGACTGCCAAGACTGCCGCGAGAGCGACGGGCTCGAAGGCCACTGCCTCGAAGACCGCCGCCAAGGCTGCGAAGACTGCGCCGAAGGCCGCCATCAAGCCGGCCGCGCCCGCCAAGCCCGCGGTTGCTCCCCGCGTCGAAGAAAAGAAGGTCGTGACCCAGCGTCAGGGCTTCAAGGCCAATGAATTCGTCGTCTATCCCGCTCACGGCGTCGGCCAGATCCTGTCCATCGAGGAACAGGAGATCGCGGGCGCGAGGCTCGAGCTGTTCGTCATCAACTTCATGAAGGACAAGATGACGCTGCGGGTGCCGACCGCGAAGGTCGCCAATGTCGGCATGCGCAAACTGTCCGAGCCGGTGCTGGTGAAGAAGGCGCTGGAAACCCTGAAGGGCCGCGCCCGCGTCAAGCGCACGATGTGGTCGCGCCGCGCCCAGGAATACGAAGCCAAGATCAATTCGGGCGATATCGTCGCGATAGCCGAAGTCGTGCGCGACCTCTATCGTTCGGAATCGCAGCCCGAGCAGTCCTACTCGGAACGCCAGCTTTATGAAGCCGCCCTCGACCGCCTGTCGCGCGAGATCGCGGTGGTGCAGCACTCGACCGAGACCGAGGCGGTCAAGGAGATCGAGAGCCAGCTTGCCAAGAGCCCGCGCCGCGGCGTCAAGACCGAAGGCAGCGCCGAGGGTGAAGGCGACGCCGATGGCGATCTCGACGAGACCGATGAGGCCGAGGGCGACGATACCGCGGTCGCCGATGAGGCCGCCTGAAAGCGTAAGCAGGATTGAGACAATCCAAAGCCCGGTCGCAAGACCGGGCTTTTTGCTTTCTTCGGCATGTCTCGAAGGTGCCATGAGCGGAAGTGACAGCTGTCTATTCGACCACTTCGGGCTTGGTGGCCAGCACCGTGTTGTACGGGTTGCCGAACACAAACACCTTCGAGGTGCGCCAAATGATCTTTTCCAGGTCCACGAATGTGCGCATCTTCAGCCGGTACTTCCACAACACCAGGTGCTGAATGAAGTTCAAGGTGAGGCCCCAGGCCCAGAACGGCAATCGCCGATAACGGATCGGGTTGAAGCCCAGTCGGCGCATCTTGTGGACGAGAAGATTGGCGCCGACGAAATTGTAGCGCCAGTTTTCGAAGAAGGCGGTGACGCTCAGGTAATCCTCGGTGCGGCGACAATGATCCAGCGACCCCGGTGAGCGGATCAGCAGGCGTCCCCCCGGCTTGAGCATCCGCCAGCACCGCGCCAGCCAGGCGTCGAGGTCTTTGGTGTAGCCGATCGATTCGAGCGCGTAGATCGCATCGAAACTTTCACCGGGGAGATCGAGGCTGTCGAAGTCCGTGACGATCACCTGTCCACGCCCGCCGAGTTTCGCGAATTTCCGCCGGCAGATGTCTGCCTGGACAGATGAATTGGTCACGCACACAATTTCGATATTGCGCCGGCTGGCGAGGTATGCGGCCGCCGCTCCGGATCCGCACCCGAGATCCAGGAGCCGCATCCCGTCCTTGGGTTTCAGAAGAAGGTATTCGGCTTCGTACGGCCTCGAAAAAGCCGTCCGCGGGAACACGCACGTGCTGTAGTTCGCCTGCTCGTCGCGATAGGTGCCGAACACGTCGTCATATGTGCGCTTCTCGTCGTCGTGCTTGAGAAAGTCGTTCGGCTGCGGTGTCCACTCGACCATTTGGCGCTGCTCGAATTGATTCAGCTCGTGGCCGATCCGCCTCGCGTCCTTCGGTTGAGTCACCAGAAGAAAGAGTACGTAATGAAGAAAGTTGTATGCCACGAACAGCGCAATGATGATCGCCGCTGCCAATTGAAATATCAGAACAATGTCCAAAGTTGCTCCCTGACCGCTGAAACGTCCTAAAAGCAAGGGGCATTCTCACCTCGACGAGGAGCCGCGCCCAACCAGCACTGTGCGTCATTGTTATACGATTTTATGTCCTCTTGTGGAGCCGAATGGAGCGGCGGATAGCGCGCCCGGGATCAGCGCCCGCGGCCGGCAAAGATGGGGACGTCGCTCGGCGCGAGAACGGAATCCATGGCACGCCTCGTACCCTATGTGGTGTGAACTCGGCCAACACCCATCGTTGAGGTACTCCCGGAACTGGACTCACCCGGTCCATCCACGAAGAAATTCTCGCAGTTCTTGATTCACGCGTTCCGGCTGCTCTTCCTGCGGGAGATGTCCGCACTCCGGGATGGCGACGCCGCGCACGTCGCGCGCCAATCCCTTCCAGACCGCCAATACATCGAAGGCTTTTCCGACCAGTTCGAAGTCGGCCCCCCAAATCGCCAGCACCGGACAGTCGATCGGATTGTGCTCATCCTCGATGTCTTGCTCCAGATCGACCGGCCCCGCGCGATAGTCGTTGAACGCTCCCCGCAACGCGCCGGGCTGGGAGTAGGCGCGGACATACTCGGCGACGGCAGCGTCATCGATCGCACCGGGGTTGTAGCACCACGTGCTGTAGAAATGACGGAGGAAGATTTCCTCCCGCCCCTGGATCAGCGCTTCCGGCAGATGCGGAACCTGTTGGAAGTAGAAGAACCAATAGAGCCTGGCGAGCTTGGCGTCCGTCGCATTGAAGACGACGCGCGTCGGGATGTTGTCCAGCACCGCCAGGCGATCGACCGTGCTCCGGTGATCTTTGGCGAAGCGCGTCGCGACCCTGGCACCACGATCGTGGCCGATGAGGGCGATCCGCTGATAGCCGAGATGAGCAACGAGCTGGCGGATGTCTTCCGCCATGGTCCGCTTGTCGTAGCCGCTGTTGGGCTTGTCGGTGTCGCCGTAGCCGCGCAGGTCGGGCATGATCACGCGATAGTCGCGTGCCAAATCCGGCCACTGCTTGCGCCATGCGTACCACGTCTCCGGGTAGCCATGGAGCAGGACGACGGGCGGGCCTCGTCCTGCTTCCACGACATGCATTCGGATCCCGTTAACGGAAACGGTGTGGCGCTTCAGAGTTGGTGTCATCTCGGCACTCTCATAAGGGGAAGAACATCGGCGGGACGCGTTGCCGCTCAAGTAACGGCGTCGCTGTCGCGCTTAACCGCCCGCAAAGGAAACGGGAGAATTCGAGGACGTCCTAATACTGCAGGTTGGGGTAGGCAGCGTTGTCTCCGCGTCCCTCGCGCGTCAAATCGAGCACGCCGTAGATCGACCAGACCGGGTCGAGCGAGCTGGTATCGCCGCGCTTGAACGTCATCTCGCTCGCCCAATGATGACGGATCCCGTCCTCGCCGCGCGAGAACACGTTCAGGACCGCGAGCTGCACGCCGTCAGGCGTTTCCGCATGGTAGTCGCGGTTGAAGCTGTTGTTCCGCGAGGACAGCAGCCGCAGGTTACGCCAGCCGCATTCTCGTGCGTAGGTACCGAGGCGGTCGGGGCTTGTTTTTGCGACCACGACGAGGTTGGTCCGCTCGGCGAGGTGGAACGCGGCGCCCTCGAGCCCATCGACGACCGATGTGCATGACGGGCACGGCTGCTCGACAAGCGGCAGCTCGGCCGTCTTGCCGCCTGGGGCACCCGCGCGCGGGTCTTCCGGCCAGCGCGGGAACATCATGTGGTAGATCACCAGCGAGTTCTTGCCCGCTGCGAACAGCTCCGAGAGCTTCACCTTGCTGCCGTCGGCCGCGGACTCGAAGACGTAATCCTCCTTGATGAGGCCGCCCGCCGGAAGCGCCCGGCGCAGTGCGGCGACCTTCTCGGTCTGTCGCCGGAGCTCGGCCTCCGCCTCCAACAGCTCGTTGCGTGCGCGCCGGTAGTCGCCGGACTCGCCGGGGAAGTGGACGTCCGGGTCGAGCAGGATTTCCCGCCACTTGCTCATGTCGCGTGGTTTGCCCTTGTGAGCCATGGTTTCGATCCTTTCGTCTGTGTCTGCTTCGTATTTGCCCACCTCTCGGCAAGCCCTTCGTCTCAGCGGCCTTGCGCAGGTTGTGCGGATATCGCCGGCCGCTACTGGGAGGCTTCCGCGGCGTTCCAGTCGGCGGCCCATTCACCGTCACGCAGGATTTCGTCGCCGCTATGAACAGTAAACTCGACGAATACCGTTCTCTTGGGGACGCCCAGCACCTCGACGCAGATGTCGACGATGCGCCGGCCCAGTTCGAGACGCTGGTCGAGCGTGCGGCCACGCCTGGTCTCGACCAGCACCATCGTGATCGGCTCGAGCCCGTCCGCGCCGAGGTGGAACAGATTGTCCTCGCCAAGCTCCGCGATGCCCACATTGGGCCGCCACAGCTGCGTCAGCATCACGTCTGCGTAGAGACGGCACAGGCGAGCCGCCAGCTCGCGCTTCTGCGCAATCGGGAAGCGGCCGGGTAAATCGAGATGCAGATACGGCATGACGTTCTCCAGACTGTGAGAGATCCAATATTTCGATCTCCTGTCATTCGGTCTTCTACGCCCCAATCCCGGTCACGTGCGCTGCGACCTACTTCGGTGCGTACTGCATGTCGCCATTGCCGAACGACCAGTCCTCGCGCCCGTCATCCACCAGGTTGATCCAGACGTCCTCTTTGCGGACGCCGGCCTTGGCGTGAATTTCGTCGGCAATGCGCCGGTAGAATTGCTTCTTGACCTCGGTCGAGCGTCCGCCGACCCAGGTCACCTGGATGATGATGAGGTCCGGCGAGTATCGGTTACCGAGATAGCCCTCCTCCGGATAGATGATCTCATCCGCGCTGTGGCGAGTCACGATCTGGAACTTGTCGTTGATCGGTACATTCGCAATTTCGGTCATCGCGCCGTAGATGGCCTGGCTGATGATTCGAATGCGCTCGGCCGGCGCGTCCTTGTTGAGGTCGATTCTGGCGAGTGGCATTGTGGTCTCCTTTCATTCGTTGCCGTCGCCGCCCTCAGCCGACAGGGTCGGCGTGGGCAGGCTTTGATTCATTGTCCGAGATGTGCGCGCGCTGTGCCACGCCCCGGCCGAACGAGATGTTCTCGCCGGCCGTCTCGTAGAGCGTGATCAGGAGATCGTCCGGAGAGACCTCGGCAGCGTCGGCCACGGCGTCGTTCAGGGCCTTCAGCACTGCCAGCCGCGTTTGCTTGGGACGGCCGGAGATGAAGGTGATTTCAAGGACGATCAGGTCGTCCGAATAGTGAAGCCCCAGGAACGATGGCGTATGGCGAAACTGTCCCCGCGGCAAAACGTGAATGACTTGGTAGAAGTCTTCTGTCGGAACGCCCAATGAGGTGATCAGCGCATATTGCACCGCGCTCGATACTTTGCCGATCCTGGTCTCGTTGTACTGTCCTTCGAGCACGTTGATTTTGACGAAAGGCATTGGCTCTCTCCAGGTCTTGATGTGGAGGCCTGAGTTTCTCTGGCTTGCCGTCGGGGTGCGGACACAGGCCTGCGATGAGCCCGATGTAGGCTTGGCAGCCCGCGACCGAAATGTCATATAAGCGTCGATTTCGGACATCCTTCGGACATCCGGAGAGCACGATGCGCAAAGTCGGCTTCATCATCTGCCCCGGCTACCAGTCGATGGGCTTCGCCGTGACCGCCCCCTTCGAAATCGCAAATCAGCAAGCAGCCGAACCCGTCTACGACATCCGAATGCTGTCCAAGCGCGGCGGGCCGGTGCGCACCTCGCTCGGCTTCCAGGTGCTGACCGAGCCGTTTTCCGAAGAGCCGTACGACCTCATCATCGTCGGTGCGAGCATGGAGGATGCATCGCCCGAGGTGGTCGAGTTTGTCCGCCATGCGCGATCTCATTGCCGCCGGATCGCCGCGACCTGCCACGCGGCGTTTGTGCTGGCGGAAGCCGGACTTCTCGACGGGCGGCGTGCGACCACCCATTGGATTCGTGCCGGCGAGCTTCGGGCCCGCTATCCGAACATACGAGTCGAGGAGGACCGGATCTTCATCGCCGACGGACCGGTATGGACGTCAGCCGGCATGACCGCCGGCATCGATCTTGCGCTTGCGCTGATCGAAGAGGATCTTGGCGTGGATTTGGCGCGCACGGTTGCGCGCACGCTTGTGCTGTACCATCGCCGCGCCGGCGGCCAGTCGCAGTTCTCCTCGCTGCTCGAACTGGAACCGAAATCGGACCGGATTCAG
>Ga0210410_10002416_pt1 | contig 16726 bp, 10 predicted proteins | sample IncBWC4MmetaG_FD_161058 | JGI IMG/M metagenome (GOLD analysis project Ga0210410, IMG submission 161058) | Forest soil microbial communities from Barre Woods Harvard Forest LTER site, Petersham, Massachusetts, United States - Inc-BW-C-4-M | ecosystem: Environmental > Terrestrial > Soil >... | reverse complement strand
CGCAGAGCATTCTCAAGAGATTCATTCTCCTGAATGACTACTTCTGCCAATGTACTTCACCCCAATTCCGGTTCGGATTGCCTGCATGCAGTGCCGTCGCTGTTGTACCGCACTGCGCCTGAATACATTATCGCATGAGGTTGTTGGCTTCTTGTAGTCAATTCACCCCCACAAGTCAAGCAATCTTTCGGGGAAACGGGCCGTGCGGCCGGATAGATAGCGCTGGAGTTACTAGTGCTATTTGTCTAACCTGCCGCTCGGCTGCCGTCCGCTTGCCACTGCTGGTACACTGGAGAGCCTCAAACTTCTGCTTCGGGAGCCGACCTCCATGCCCGATATGCGCGATGCGGTTGGAGTACTTCTCGCCGGAGGTCAGGGCGAGCGATTGTGGCCGTTGACGCGCGACCGAGCGAAGCCCGCGGTTCCTTTCGGGGCGCTCTACCGAATCATTGACATCACCCTTTCCAATTGCGTGAATTCCGGGCTGCACCGGGTTTTTGTGCTGACGCAATACAAGGCTCTGAGCCTTACGCGGCATGTGCGCGCGGGCTGGTCGCCGCTGATGGGGCTGGGGGAATTTATCGAGGTGCTGCCGCCACAGATGCGGGTGTCGCAGCAATGGTACCAGGGGACGGCCGACGCGGTCTATCAGAACATTTATTCGCTAGGCAGTGAGCGCTCCAAGTACACGTTCATTTTGTCTGGCGACCACATCTATAAAATGAATTACGCCAAGATGCTGCAACAGCACATCGATTCCGGCGCGGAGGTTTCGGTCGCGACGATCGAGGTGCCTGCGTCAGAGGCCGCCCGGCAGTTCGGGGTGATTGAAACGGACAAGGACTGGCGAATTGTCGGGTTCGAGGAAAAGCCGGCGGCGCCCAAGACGTCCCCGCACAAGATCACGCACTGCAACGCCTCGATGGGCGTTTACATTTTCAATACCCAACTGTTGATCCCGACGTTGATGGCGGATTCCGAGGATCCGAAATCCTCGCACGACTTCGGGAAGGATATTATTCCGCGCATTATTTCCAAGCATCGCGTGTTCGCGTACAACTTCGTGGATGAAAACTCCAAGGAATCGTTGTACTGGCGGGACGTCGGCACGATTGACGCCTACTACGAAGCGAACATGGACCTGGTGAGCGTTTCGCCGGTGTTCAACCTCTACGACAAGGCGTGGCCGCTGCGCACCTGGCAGCACCAGTATCCGCCGGCGAAGTTTGTCTTTGCCGACGCCGACCGCATGGGCATCGCGCTGGATTCAATTGTGGCGCACGGCTCGATCCTTTCCGGCGGGCGGGTGCAGAATTCGCTGCTGGGCTACGACGTGCGCGTGAACAGCTATTGTGAAATCACGGCGTCCCTCATTTACAACCACGTGAACATCGGGCGGCACTCGCGGATTTGCCGGGCGATCATTGACCGCCACGTGAGCCTGCCGGAACACACGGAGATCGGCTACGACTTGGAAGCCGACAAACGGCGGTTTCATGTGACGCCCTCCGGCATCGTCGTCGTTGTTCGCCAAGAGTCGCTCATCGAAGAGCCCGAAGCCCAGTAGCACGGCATTGTAGGGCCCGCCTTCTGAGGCGGGCCGCTCTCGAGTTCTATTTGTAGCGCTGGCTTTTATGCCAGCGCTCTTTTCTTTCCACGAGTTACTACCCACGAGTCACCTCCAAAAGCTCTGCTACAATCTTGAGTTCGATTGCACATAGGAGAACGCACACACATGTCCACGAAAATTACCCGCGTCCGCGCACGGCAGGTTATTGATTCGCGCGGGAATCCCACTGTTGAAGCTGACGTTTACCTCGAGTCGGGCGCGTTTGGGCGCGCGGCGGTGCCCTCCGGCGCTTCCACGGGTGAGCACGAAGCGCTGGAACTCCGCGACGGCGACAAATCGAAATATCTGGGCAAGGGCGTACTGAAAGCGGTGCACAACGCCAACACGGAAATTGCCAAGGCGGTGGCCGGCCTGGACGCGGCGGACCAGCGGGCCCTGGATCACAAGATGATCACGTTGGATGGCACGCCGACGAAATCGCGGCTGGGCGCAAACGCTATTCTGGCAGTGTCCATGGCCGCGGCGCGGGCGGCGGCGGTGGCGCTGAAGCAGCCGCTCTACAAGTATCTTTCGCGGTATTCCACCGATACTTCCGCGAATCTGCTGCCGGTGCCGATGATGAATATTCTGAATGGCGGCGCGCACGCGGACAGCTCCGTGGATTTTCAGGAGTTCATGGCCATGCCGGTCGGCGCTCCGTCCTTCGGCGAAGCGCTGCGCTGGGGCGTGGAAGTTTTTCACGCGTTGAAAGCCGCCCTGAAAAAGCACGGCTACTCCACTTCGGTGGGCGATGAAGGCGGGTTTGCGCCGAGCTGCAAATCCAACGAAGAAGCGATTCAGATCGTTCTGGAAGCGATCAGCGCCGCGGGTTACAAACCCGGCGAACAAGTGGCCATTGCGCTGGATCCCGCGGCGAGCGAGTTTTACGAGAAAGCCAGCGGCAAGTATGTGTTCAAGAAATCGGACAAGTCGGCGCATTCGTCTTCGGAGATGGCGGCGTACTGGACGAACTGGGTGGAGAAATATCCGATCGTTTCGCTGGAGGACGGAATGGCCGAGGACGATTGGGCCGGATGGAAAGCGCTGACACAGAGCGTGGGCAGCAAGACATCGAAGAAAAAGATCCAACTGGTAGGCGACGATCTCTTTGTGACCAACACGGAGCGGCTGTCGCGCGGGATCAACGAGGGCATCGCCAACGCGATTCTGATCAAGCTCAACCAGATCGGCAGCGTGACGGAAACGATTGACGCGATCGAGCTGGCGCGCAAGGCGGGATACAACTCGATCATTTCGCACCGTTCCGGAGAAACTGAGGATACGTTTATCGCGGACCTGGCCGTGGCCACCGCCGCGGGGCAGATCAAGACCGGCTCGGCTTCACGCACCGACCGCATCGCCAAGTACAACCAGTTGTTGCGCATTGAGGAAGAATTGGGAGCAGCCGCCCGCTTCAACGGCAAGGCGCCGCTACGCTGACGCAAATGTAAAGGCGGATTCATCCCGCCGCCTACGCCGGAGCACTTGTAGGGGCCGGGCTCGCCCGGCCCTCTGCTGCTGAAATGCATCTCACGTCCTATTTTCGCGACGGCGAGCGTGGGCTACCACCAGGCGGATTTCTTCGTAGGTGATTTGTTCGGGCACGGCTTCTTTGATGGGTTTCAGAAGGTCCAGACCTAGGCGGGCGCTGGCTTCGAGGATGTTTTGCTGGTGGATGGGATGGACCCAGTCCGGACGGAAGGGGGTTTCTCCCTTTTCGATGAGGTCGGCGACTAGAGCTACCACCGAAGAGACTTTTCTGCCGCGAAGCTGGGCGATTTCTTCGAAGGTGCGTCCCTGATTCAACAGTTCCAGTGTTTCCTGCGAGGGGCTTGAGGCCTTGGCATGCCACTCTTTGGTGGCGCGCTCTCCGTTGGAAAAGCGGCGGAGGGCGTCGAGGATTTCTTCGCCATAGAGTTCACATTTCTTTTCGCCGATGCCTGAAATCTGGCGGAGATCGGCGATGGAGCGGGGCTGCGCCTGGCAGATGGCGTCGAGGGTGGTGTCGTGGAGAACGATGAAGGCGGCGATCATCTTCTCGCGGGCGGTGTTTCGGCGCCATTCACGGAGGAACTCGCGGAGTTCTTCGTTGACCTGAACCGTCGGATTCAGCTCGTACTCGGAAGCTTCGAGGATGCGGTTGGGATTCTGGATTGGCTGAGTTGTTCTGGATGAGGTTTGGTTGATACCGGCAAGCCACTTGGGGGTGCCGGCGCAGATGTCGCAGACTTCGCAGCGCTCCCATTTCGTTACTTCGCCGAAATGATTGCAGATCTCCTTTTGCCGGCATTTTTGCGCACCGACGAACTGCTGGATCTGGTGGTAGCGGTCCCACGCGCGGTCCTTTACCTGGGAGCCGGAGATCTGGTTGATGAAGAAGGCGTGCAGGCTGTTGTCTTTCTTTTCCCAGAAGATGTAGCAGTCGGCGGGCAGACCATCGCGCCCGGCGCGGCCGGTTTCCTGATAGAGCTGCTCGATGCTTTCGGGCAAGCCGAGGCGGACCACGGCGCGGACGTTTGGTTTGTTGATGCCGAGGCCGAAGGCGACGGTGCCGACGAGCACGCGGGCTTCTTCGCTCATCCACTTTTCCTGATTCTCGCGTCGCGCGGAGGCGTCCATCTGGCCGTGATAGCCGACAGCAGCGACGCCGTTTTCTTCGAGCAGATCGATGACTTCACCGACTCGGGCTACGGTTGGGGTATAGACGATCACGTTTCCGTCTTTCACTTTCTTCACGGCTTCCACGACGCAATCGTCCTGCATCGATCCTTTGCATTGGCGGACGAAGTAGCGGAGGTTTTCGCGGCGGAAGCTGGAGACGGATTTTAGGGGGTCGCGGAGGTGGAGCTGGTCGACGATGTCGTGGCGGACCTGGCGGGTGGCGCTGGCGGTGAAGGCCGCGATGGGATGGTCGGGGAAGAGGGCGCGGAGTTTGCCGAGCTGGCGGTATTCGGGGCGGAAGTCGTGGCCCCATTGGGAGATGCAGTGGGCTTCGTCGATGGCGAAGAAGGAGAGCGGGACTTGGCGGAGCCAGTCGGCGGTGCCTTCCATGAGGGCGCGCTCGGGGGAGACGTACATCAGGCGGTATTCGCCGGCGATGGCCTTTTGCTTGAGTTCGCGGCGGTCGGATTCGACGACGGCGCTGTTGAGGAAGACGGCGGGGATGCCCATCTGGCGGAGCTGCGCGACCTGGTCCTGCATGAGGGCGATCAGGGGAGAGATGACGACGGCGGTGCGGTTTTCCTGCAGGACAGCGGGGAGCTGGTAGCAAAGGGATTTGCCGCCGCCGGTGGGCATGACGACGCAGACGTCGCGGCCGGAGGCGAGGGCGCGGACGATTTCTTCCTGGCGCGGGCGGAAGGCGTCGTAGCCCCAGTAGCGTTTGAGGGCGTCGAAGAAGCGGGAATCGGCTACGGTTGGGCTGGGCAGGGTTGAGGTGTCGGACATCGGGAACTCCGGGAGCGTCGCATCCCTGTGGGAAGGGAGGCGAAGAAGATGTGGAAGTTTCGCTTTAGTTTCGCCGAATGTCAAGCACATTTTTGTTAATTTTACAGTTGGTAATCCACAGCGGAGGAAAGGCTGTGGATATGCCCGTTTTGGAAAAAGGATAGCAGCTGGCAGATCGCAGCTTACCGCGAGTGTGTCGGCCACCTACCCACTTGTCACCTGCGCCGGTTCTACGAAGAGTTGCTGGCGCGAGGAAAAAAGAAAAAGCAAGCGCTCATGGCGGTGGCCCGGAAGCTGTTGCATGCGATGTTCGGCATGTTCCGCTCCGACCGTCCTTACGATGGGGCTCGCGTCTACACCACACCTGCTTACCGGACATCAGTTCAAGCCGCAAAAATGGCTTGAAGTTCAAGAGAGAATCTACATGGCAGAATGCGGAGAGGGCTTGCCGGCTGGAAGCCGGCGCTACAGGGAAGCAGGAAGAAGGCGGCATAAAGCCGCCCTACTACAACGATTGCGGAGATAGGATTGGGGCGCGGAGGGGCGAATGTTTATTGGGCATTTTGCGGTGGGATATGGGGCGAAGCGGTATGCGCCGCGGGCGCCGCTTTGGGCGCTGATGGCGGCACCGTTGTTGGCGGACATATTGTGGACGGTGTTTTTGTTGCTGGGGTGGGAGCATGCGCGAATTGCGGTGGGGGACACGCGATTTACGCCGCTGGATTTGTATGACTTCCCGTGGTCGCACAGTTTGGTGATGTTGGTGGTGTGGGCGACGGTTTTGGGGGCGGCGTATTTTTTGTGGAAGAGGGAATGGATGGGAGCGGTGGCGATCTGGGTTGGGGTGGTTAGTCATTGGGTGCTGGACTGGATTACGCATCGGGCGGACATGCCGTTGTATCCGGGCGGGCCGAAGATCGGGCTGGGGTTGTGGAACTCGATTGCGGGGACGATGGTGGTGGAGATTGCGATGTTGTTCGCGGGAGTGTGGATTTATGCGAGGGCTACGCGGGCGCGGGATCGGATTGGGCGATATGCGTTTTGGGGGTATGTGGTGGTGTTGATGATTTTTTATGTGGGTGATCGGTTTGGCGGGCCGCCATCGAGTATGAGGGAGATTGCGTGGACGGGAGTGATTGCGACGGTGGTGATGTTGGTGTGGGCGGGATGGTTTGATTGGCATCGGGAGGCGAAGAGTTAGGAGAAAAGAAAAGAGGAAAGAATAACGCGGAGGACGCAGAGGCACAAAGTTCGCAGAGCAGAGAAGAGAAGAAAAACGGAAAGGAAAGAAGGGCGGCGTAAAGCCGCCCCTACACATGCGGAGCTAGGGTTTTTCGTTCCACCACCAGAGTGGGGGGAGGGGTTTTTGTTGGGGGTAGATTTGGTTCAGGGTGTCGCCCTCGAAGAGTTCGCCGTTTTTCATTACGTATTGGATGGTGTTGGTGTTGTGGATGTCGTCGAGAGGATTTTTGTTGAGGACGACGAGGTCGGCCAGTTTGCCGGGCTCGATGGAGCCGAGGTCTTGCGCGAAGCCCATGGCTTCGGCGCCGCGAAGGGTGGCGGAGCGAAGGACGTCCAGGTTGGAAGCGCCGCCGGAAGCGAGCGCCCACATTTCCCAGTGAAAACCGAGACCCTGGAACTGGCCGTGGCTGCCGATGCAGACTTTGCCGCCGGCTTTGATGAGCTTGGCGTCTTGGGCGGCGAGGCGGGGGAAGGCGAGTTCGTCGTTGCGGGTCCAGATGCGGCGGCGGCGCGTGCGGTCGTCAACGATGTTGTGAGGAAGGAAGCGGCGGACTTTGGGGTCGTCGTGGACTTCGGTGTTTTCGTAGAAATAATTTTCAGCCCAAGGGCCGCCATAGGCGACGATTAACGTGGGCGTGTAGAAAATGCCGGAGCGGGACCAGAACTGGACGCTGTCATCGAAGAGTGGGGTGATGGGGAGGCTGTGTTCGTTGCCGCTGAAGCCGTCGATGGCGTGGGTGAAGTCGAGCTTCATGTCGAGGGCGCCTTCGGTGGTGGGCATGACACCTTCTTTTTTGCAGGCCATGACCATCCACTGGCGCTGCTTACGATTGCCGACCAGGTACGATTTTAGATAGGTGGTGCGATAGAAGTGGCGGTAGCGGCGAACGACGTCGTTGGCGTCGTCGAGGGACTGGAAGTCGGTGTCGGGAAAAACGCCGGGGCCGGTGGAATAAGGGCGCGGGCCGATGATGTCGCCGGTGTCGATGAGGTCCTGATAGGCGAACATATCGTTGGTGCCGGTTTGGGGATCGCGGCCGGCAGTGACGCCATAGGCGAGGTTGGCGAGGAAGCTCCAGTTTTGGAGATCGAGGACACCGCGGCGGATTTCGAACCAGTGAGGGTGGATATCGATGAAGCCGGGAACGATGGTTTTGCCGGAAACGTCGATGAGTTTGGCACCAGAGGGGACGGTGACACTGCCCGATTTGCCGACGGCGACGATGCGGTTGTCTTTGACGAGGATGTCGGCGTTTTCGAGGACTTCATCGCCGTGCATGGTGATGACGCGTGCGCCGCGAAGGACGGCCTGGCCGGAGGGAGTGTGGCGCGGGAAGGTGAGATTGACGGTAATGATTTCGGGTTTCAGCTTGGGGAGCTTTTTCTTGTCGTCGGCTTTGGCGTCCTCGGAGGAAGCGGTGGCTTTGGATGCAGACGCAGTGGGATTCGGCTTAGCGGCTGACTCGTCGGGCTTTTTGGGAGATTCGAACTCGACCTGGTCGAGAGGGAGGCGGAAGAAGGTGGAGCCTTCGGCCCAGGTAATCGTTTTTCCAGCGTTGGCAAAGTCCATATAGTCGCCGCCCACGTCGGTGAGTTTGCGGAGTGGAACGGGAGATTTGGATACGTCGACGGTGACCGCTTCACCGCCCATGCGCGGGACGGCGAGGAGATACACCTGGTTACTGACCTGGGCCAGGGCCCACTTACCGTCGGGGCTGATGCGAACATCGTCGGCGGGAGTACCGTCGGGTTTGTCGGGATCGGGGAACCAGGTTTTGCCGTTGACTTTGACGACGGTGCGGCGGTCGGTGCCATCGTAGCGGAAAGACATGAGGCCGTTTTCGGAGTAGACGTAGAGGCGATCGGGCTCCGGACCAAAGTGCGGATGCGCGGCCCCGCGGGCGGGAAGAATCAGGTTGGCGTCACCGCCGCCAGAGGGCAGCCAGATGAGATCGAGGTTGACTGGGGTGGCGTCCCATTCATTGAATTGCTCGACATGGCCCTGGCGGGGAGCGCGGAGAGCGACGATGCGCATAGCGTCGGGCGAGAAATTGACATCGCGATAATAAGCTGAGACACGAGTGAGCTGTTGGGGAGAGCCGCTGCCGTCGGAGCGGGTCTTCCAGATTTGTCCGCCGTCCTGGGTCCAAGTGACGTAGGCGACCCACTGGCCGTCAGGCGACCAGGCGGGCATGAATTCGGGAGTGGCGGCGGTGGTGAGGCGTCGCGGCGTCCCGCCGAGAATGTCCATAACGTAAAGATGAGTGAGCGCGGAGAAGGCGAGGCGCTTGCCGTCGGGAGATTGGACGGGCTGCTGGATGAGGCGAAGCTGGACGGGGCCTTCGTCGACGCGCATGGCGAGATTGAGGTCAGGACCGAGTTCGCGGGAGATTTTTGCGGTGAAGGGAATTTCGGTGTCGGCGCCGGTTGCGACGGAGATGCGATGGATCTTTCCGCCCCAAGCGGCGACGACTTCCTTGCCGTCGGGAGTGAAGGCGTAGTTGGGAAGAAAGTCGCGGGTGAAGAGGGACTCCTGATCGTCGCGCTGGACGGGATATTTCAGCCAGCGCTCTTCGCCGTTTTTGAGGTCGCGAATGCGGAGGCCGGTTTCGGTTTCGGTGCGGGTGGCGTAGACGAGGAGATTGCCGTCGGGAGAAATTTCGGGACGCATGGCGCTGCCGGGAGCGTCGGTGACGGTGTCCTCGTCGCCGGTGATCAGATTGCGGCGAATGATTTGAGAGAGGGGGAAGGTTACGTTGTAAAACCCGTCGGGATGTTTGCGGGCGGTGTAATAGAGAAACCGACCATCTATGGAGAGAGAGGGACCAAGGGCGTTGAGCCATTTGCGGGGAGTGGTGTCGGCCTTGGTGTGAGACTTGGTGACCTGGACGCCGGCGCCGCCCTTGACGTGGTACATCCAGAGTTCCGCGGCACCGATGGGGAATTGGGTGAAGCGAGAGACGATGACGTAGTAGCCGTCGGGGGTCCAGACGGGCGAGGCGAATTCGCTTTGCTCGTCCTGACTAAGCTGTTTGGGATTGGAGCCGTCGGCGTCGGCGATCCAGACGTTTTCGGCGCCGCCGCGATCGCTGAGGAAGGCGATTTTTTTGCCGTCGGGGGAAAAGCGAGGCTGAGAGTTGAACCCCATGCCGGAGGTGAGCTTGCGGGCTTCGCCGCCGGAGATGGGCATCGTGTAGAGATCACCGACGAGTTCGAAGAGGATAGTCTTGCCGTCGGGGGAGACGTCGAGGGAGAGCCAGGTGCCCTCGCTGGTTTTGAATTCAATGTTGCGAGAGGGCTTGAGCGGGAGGGGTTGGTCTTTCTTGGCGTCATCCTTTGCATCTTCGGCGGCGGGGGCGGGAACGGGTATGGCCAGGATTCCCGCTAGGATTGCGGAGAAAAGGAAAGCTTTCATGAATGCCTCCAGACGCAGAGCGGTACGTTAGTCTTGCCGGATAGGTGGTGTCAACGAAGAATGCGTCGAAGACAGGCCACTCGGGTGGTTACGTCCGCGCGAGACCGCTGTGCCGATTGGACGCGCGATTGAGAAAAAGGATAATGCAGAGACACTGGGACGCAGAGGAGCGCCGAGAAGAGGGAGGAGCGCAAGAACACAGGCTAACGCCCGTTCTACTTGAGGGCCGATCCGAAGATCGGCCCGCCACGGTCGGCGGGCCCTACATGGAAAATGCGCCGTGTCAATTAGCGGGCGTGGGTGATGACCCAGTTGGCGAATGAGTGCCAGAAGGCGGTTTTGCCGAGGGGAAGGCGGATCTGCTGGACGAAAATTAAGAAGGCGCCGGTCCAGAGGGTGGCGCGGTGGATTTTGCGAGTGGACCAGAGGTCGTAGGCGATGAGGAGAAGAAGAAAAATGTCGGACAGGAAGCCAGCGACGGAAACATTGCGAGCGCTGAAGGCGAGGGGCCAGCGGGCGATGGCGGCGACCATGAGGGCGGAGCTGGCGAGATAGATGTAGCGTTTGTGGGCGGGGGAGTCCTTTCGGTTGCGAAAGGCAAAATAGATGAAAGTGGCGAAGAGGAGCATGTCGCTCATCGGAACGAGGTAGAAGGCTTGAGGATCGCGGCCGAAGAGGTCGAGTTGGCCGGCATGGCGAACGAGTGAATCGGTAGATGCCATTACCCCGAGAATCGCCATCAGGCAGCCGAGGAGGAAGCCAGCGATGCCGAGGCGGCGATGTATGTCGGTGCGGCCGGCGGCGACGAGGGAGGTTTGCGTTATGAGGAGGAGGATCCATGCGGTGAAGGCGGCGCCGTGGACGTGAATGATCAGGCTGGGCAACGGCGCGCGAAAAACGCCGGCCAGGAAATAGCTGCGCGCGAAACCGACAAGGACGGAGACAAGCATGAGCAGCGACATGATGGAAAAGAAATAGTGGTCGTAACGGCAGCCGGGCGGGCCGGGGATTGGGCGGACGGACTGCTGCGGCTGAACGGTGAGTGTGGCCAGGATGCCTCCGTAAGAACGTGGACGGGCGAGGAATGCACGTCGACCTAGGAATTGCAGGCATTGTATACGGAATTGGTGTGGAGCGCACTGGAAGATAGCGCGGGATTGGGGCGGAGTTGAAGATCGCCAACTACAAACGTTTGTGGATAAAGAGCGGTTAGGGTTTGGCGGCGGGTTTTGTGCCTGGTTTGGTCATTAGTTTTTCGGCTTCGGCTAGGGCTTGGGCGGCGGGGATTTCGGCGCCGGATTTATCGACGTAGTGGATGTCGAAGGGGGCGTCGAGGAAGAAAATTGCGGCGCAGGGTTTGGAGCCGGTGCACTTGGCCTGATGGATGTGCTTGGAGGGAAGGTAGCCGTAGTCGCCGTTGGTGAGGAGAACCGGTTTTTCGTCCTTCATGGAGATTTCGAGCAGGCCCGCGAGGGGTACGGCGCTTTCGCTGGGGGTGTGCCAGTGCCAGGGGACGATGCAGCCGGGTGTGAATTTCATTTCGACGACGGAGGGACCTTTGCCGGGATCGCCTTTTAAGACGGCTAGCGAGGCGCAATCGGGGACGCCGGGGACGGCGGCGAATTTTGCGGACATGCCTTTGGTGACGACGGCGGCGTCGGGAGATTCTTGAGCGGACGCGGGCAGAGCGGCGAGGAGAAGTGTGGCGAGAAGAATTGTTTTCATGGGTGCTCCGTTTGATGTCGGGGTACGTTAGTCGTTTGGGTGGGGGAGTGTCAATGGCGATCGCAATTTGCAGCAGCCGTCGGGGATTTCGTTAGCGGGTTAGGCGACTGGTACTCTGGAGTGAGGATTTTTGTGCTGAAGGCAGATTGAATTCGGTCGGGTTTGGCGTGCGAGGGAAGATCTGTCGCACCTACGGCGCTCTCAATTTCTTGGACCTTGATCCCAGCGCTCACGCGCTGGGCTAATGTCTGCCACGCCGCCGGCGCTTCGGAGACGATTAGAAATCACCGTGTAACGAAGAAAGGGATAGGGATCATTGCCACCGATTATTAGCGCGCAGAAGTTGGGGAAGCGGTTTGGGGCTACGCCGCTGTTTCGGGAGATTTCGTTTACGGTGTCGGAGGGAGACCGGATCGGGATTGTGGGGCCGAACGGGTCGGGGAAATCGACGCTGCTGGCGATGCTGGATGGGCGGGTGTTGCCGGACAGCGGTGATGTGGCGGTGCGGAAGGGGATGCGGGTCAGCGGGGTGGAACAGATTTCGGAGTATGCGGCGGGGGATACAGTTCGTTCGGTGATTGATGCGGGGCTGGATCGGGCGAGGGTGGCGGAGGCGGATCGGGCGGGGCGGAAAGCGGAGATTCTGGGGCGCGCGGGATTTTTGGATCTGGATGCAAGGGCGGATTCTTTGTCGGGTGGATGGCGAAAGAGATTGGGGATTGTGGAGGCGCTGGTGCAGTTGCCGGACGTGCTGCTGTTGGACGAGCCGACAAATCATCTGGACCTGGCGGGGATCGAGTGGCTGGAGGGCGTGCTGCACAATGCAGCGTTTGCGTGCGTGGTGGTCAGCCACGACCGGTATTTTCTGGAAAATGTGGCGACGGCGATTGTGGAGATAAATCCGGTATACGAAAACGGGACATTTCGGGTGGAAGGGAACTACAGCACGTTTCTGGAGGGAAAAGAGGCGTACCTGCACGCGCAGAGAAACCGGCAGGAGGCGCTGGAGAATCGCGTTCACACGGAAATTGACTGGCTGCGGCGCGGGCCGAAAGCGCGGACGACGAAATCGAAAGCGCGAATTGATACGGCGCACAAGTTGATTGGGGATTTGGCGGAGTTGAATGCGCGGACGCGGACGACAAGCGCGAAGATTGATTTTACGGCGAGCGAGCGGAAGACGAAGCAGTTGGTGACGCTGGACGCGGTGACGCACGGGATGGGCGGGCGGACGCTGTTTCGCGATATTCATTTTGTGATTACGTCGGGGATGCGGGTGGGATTGGTGGGGCCGAACGGAAGCGGGAAGACGACGCTGCTGCGGCTGCTGAATGGAGAGAACAAGCCGGAGCAGGGGAGCATCAAGACGGCAGAGAATTTGAAGATTGTGTATTTCGATCAGAACCGGGAACTGGATCCGAACGTGACTCTGAGACGGGCGCTGGCGCCGGACAGCGACGCAGTGATTTACCAGGGGCAGGTGATTCATGTGGCGTCGTGGGCGGCGCGGTTTTTGTTTTCGGGCGAGGCGCTGAACCAGAAGGTGGGGCGGCTTTCGGGAGGCGAACGCGCGCGGGTCCTGATCGCGCAATTGATGCTGCAGCCGGCGGATGTGCTGCTGCTGGACGAGCCGACGAATGATCTGGATATTCCGACGCTGGAGATCTTGGAGGAGAGTTTGCTGGAGTATCGCGGGGCGCTGGTGCTGGTGACGCATGACCGGTACATGCTGGATCGGGTGTCGACGGTGGTGCTGGGACTGGACGGATTGGGGAATGCGGAGCGGTTTGCGGATTATGGGCAGTGGGAGATTTGGCAGCGGGGGCAGGTGGCGTCGGCGAAGAGCGAAGAGCGCGGGGCGGAGAAGGGCAGGGGGGCGGGCGCCGCGGCGGGATCGAAGAAGAAATTGAGTTACAAGGAAGCGCGCGAGTTGGAAACGATGGAGGAGCGGATTGCGGAGGCGGAGAAGGAGCTGCAGGGCAAGCACGAGTTGCTGCTGGATCCGCAGGTGATGAGCGATGCGGTGAGATTGCGGGAGCTTTCACTGGAGTTGGAGGCGGCGCAAGAGGCGATAGATACGATGTATGCGCGGTGGGGGGAATTGGAGAAGAAGCGAGGGGAATGAAGAGGGAAGAGAAAGAATTTAACACAGAGAGCACGGAGAAAGAGAAGAGGCAGAGGCAAGAGGGCGGCGTAAAGCCGCCCCTGCATGGTGTGACTACTCGGCCATGACGGCTACGTCATTGCAACCGTATGCGGTCAGGCTAAGACGTTGGCGAGTTCGTCGCGTTGCAGGTAGCGGAGTTTCGCGGAGGCCTCGGTGCGTTGGGTTATTTGCGCGAGGCCGAGCAGGGTGGCGCGCTCGGCGGTGGTCATTTTCTTGTTGAGCATGACGCCGCTTCTTTCAACAGCCACAAAGGGCGGGGAGTCGACCTTGCTGTTGAAGGATTCCGACATTTTCGAAGCGAGAAGATTGAGCGGAAGCAGAGGCATGGTGTGGCCCAGAAAAATGGCCTGGCATGGATAGAGGACGCCGCCTTTGAGAATCCGAAGGGATACCTCATCCGTGGCCAGAGCGTGCAAGGAATCGACATCCGGAAATTGCCAACTTGAAGAACGCGCAAGGGCGCCCAGCACAGCGGTATCGGGTTTCGGGAATGGCCGGGGAGCAATTACCAGGCGGCGTTCGACCTCAAAGAGCAGCTTTTCGGCCGAATCACAATCAGGCCCACAGACGACAAGTCCGTGATTCCCAAGAATGAGCACATCGGTATCAGGAGCGAGGTCCACGGCGGTTTCTATTGCTCGGGCCAGCGGGATGCCCGAAGCAGCGTAGGGGATCCATTGCCAGTGCAGAGGATCGAGGCGTTGCTTCAGTTGGGCGGGGCCATCGAGACGTATGGCCCAGGCAATCGTGTTGATGGAGTGCACATGGATCACGACGCGATGGCGGAGGATCGCGTGCATCGGGGTTTCGATGGACGGGCGCAAGTCGCTCTCCTGCACGTAGCCTGGGACAAGTCCGGTGACGTTCTGGATGGAGTCCCTGACTGCCTCGAGTTCGAGAGGCACGAACATATCGTCTTGCTGAGCACGAGCCAGCCATTTACCAGAAGCTTTTAACCACAGAATTCCGTCAAGTTTAATGGATGTATTCCCGTTGCTGGCTTGCACCAGGAGCGGATCGCTGCCGACTCGAGCGGATAGATCACGAAGGGAGACGACCGCCTGCTCATGGTGAACCGGCAATCGCCGGGAGGGGGCAAGGAGTTTCACAAACCAAGTCCTTCCTTGTTGCCGGCGGCGACATCCTTCTTTACCTGCAATATTCGCAAAGCGTCCTTGGCTTGCGGATGGCCCATGGCATTCACCCTGGCGTTCGCTCTTTTCTGGCCAATCTTGATGGATGCATTGAAAATGGTGCCGACGGAGAGAATTCCGGCCAATTTGTGGTCAGCGATGGAGGCCAAGCCCATGGAGGCAACGCAGCCACAGGAGGCGCAATCGGGATTTCCCCCGAATTGGCAGGGAGTGATGCGAGTTTCCAAATCCGCCGACAAAGTTTGGGTGGTGAGCGCGAAAACACAGTCCTGCGGACTCCGCGGCGGCGAAGCAAATTGCTGAATCACCACCGCCGGCATATCCAATTTCGGGAATTGCTTTCGCAATTGCATCATGTCAGCAATGGCGCGAGCACGCTCCTCGGGAGAGAGGATTTCCGGCATTCGATCGCCGACCTGAGGGGTGAACATGCTGAACCAGACCTTTTTGATTTCGGGGCGTGGGGTCCAGAATTCAAGGAATTCGGCGAGGTAACCGGTGCGCTTCATCATCTGGGCGGTGATGGTGCAATGAAGGGTGACCCGCTGGCCGACGATGTTTTTCAGGATGCGGTCGTAGGTGGCCGGCGCCCGGCGGAGATCATGCTCGGGCTGCAGACCGTCGATGGAGACGACCACGTTGAGACGATCGAGATTTGCCCAGGTGGGACCCATGGTCCGGAAGGCGCTGGTTACAACCTGGACGTGAATCCCGCGGGCCAATAGGAGAGGAAGCAGCAACTCCAATTCGCGAAAGCGGACCAGCGGATCACCGCCGACGATCGAGAGGTGCAGGGGCTTCAGGCGGTCGACGACTTCGAGAACCCCGTCCACCAGGGCCTGGCCTCTGCGATCGTTCAGATCGCGCAAGGTTTGGCCGCCGCCGAGGTGGGCGTCGTCATACGCGTAACATCCGGGACATTTCAACGGGCATTCGCGGGTGATTTCAATAGAGAGAGAAGGGGGTTCACCCTTGAGGATCTTTCCCCACGCTTGAAGAATCTGATAGGTGTGCAACGAAGGCGTCCCTTTTCCGACCGTTAGGCTGGAGCACGGTCCGTGGATACTCTGCGCAGGCGCGAGGCCTGCGGGAGAGACTGCTGATCACCAATCGGGTACCAAAACACGATTGGGCGTGACGATAGCCTACGAGCTGGGGAAAGTAGTCGTTCGGAAAAACAGGGCGGAAATGTGTCTTTCACCGGACGCCTATAGGTAGAGGGAAGAGCCTGTGTCGAAAACGGAACAACAGGGAACGCGCGTATGTATTTCCCTTCCCAGCCCGTCACCAGTATGCGCCTGATCGGGTTGGAGGACAATTTTTTCGCCGGGCCCGCGGAAGCGGAGCGATCGAAATGGAGCAAGGGCGCCAGGCCGAACTCGAGAAGAAAACACAATGAGTGACCATCTCTAAAACACGTTGGGAAAAGACGATTCCCGAGGGATGCTTGTTAGTTGCTTTTCTGTTGGGCGGCTACCTCTTCGTGCTCGAGGTCTGCTTTTTGCCAGGTTGGCGTGGGGTTGAATTCCCTCATGGATTTGGCGATGGACTCGGTTTTTTTGCCGAGGTCGTTCTCGAAGACGATGCCATCTTCACCAACGATGAAAGTCATTACGCCTGAAGAGCGATATTCGGCGGGATAGGCCACAAAGGCGAAGCCCCCGCTCATTTTTCCACTGGTGATATAGCTCTTGGCGCCGCCCGGCGCGTTTTTTCCCTGGCGTGTCAGAATTTCGAAATAGTAACCGCGGAAAGGAACGGGCGCTTCGCCCCGGCTTTTGGCGTTTTCTTCGGCAACTGCCCAGGCGACCAGCGGGCCGATGGGACTCTGGGGTCCACCCTCCGGCACCTCCCAATAGAGGCCGTTGTTTTGACCCTTATCGCTGAAGATTTTGGCGGCGTACTCGCTTTTCTGCGCGGAACGATATTCCTTTTGCGCGGCCACGAGTTCCTGGCAAACGCGAATG
>Ga0210410_10002415_pt1 | contig 16731 bp, 14 predicted proteins | sample IncBWC4MmetaG_FD_161058 | JGI IMG/M metagenome (GOLD analysis project Ga0210410, IMG submission 161058) | Forest soil microbial communities from Barre Woods Harvard Forest LTER site, Petersham, Massachusetts, United States - Inc-BW-C-4-M | ecosystem: Environmental > Terrestrial > Soil >... | reverse complement strand
ATTTTCCCGCCGCAACGCAATGTGCGTGCCGCCTTGCACGATGCCGAAAAGCATCTGCCGCGCGGGATCGCCGTGCGCGGAAAAATAATCGCGCGAGCGGCGCGCCCAGGCGAGTGTGCGAGCGGCTGCTTCGCGAGCGCGCGATTCTTCCGAAGGCGCTTCAATACACTCATCGAGCACCATGATGATGTCCGCGCCAAGCGCGATTTCGATTTCCAGCGCCTTTTCAGGTGAAAGAAAATGCTCGGACCCGTCCAGGTGCGAGCGAAACGTGACACCGTCGTCGGTCACTTTGCGAAGGTCGCTGAGACTGAAAACCTGGTAGCCGCCGGAGTCCGTAAGTATCGGGTGCGGCCAGGACATAAAGCGGTGCAATCCGCAAAGCGAGCGGATGAGCTCGTGGCCGGGGCGGAGATAAAGATGATAAGTGTTGGCCAGAAGAATCTGCACACCGAGCGCTTCGAGGTCTTGCTGCGTCTGGCCCTTCACCGTCGCGGCCGTGCCCACGGGCATGAACGCCGGCGTTTCAATGACGCCATGCGGGGTGGTGAGGCGGCCCAGACGCGCGCCGGTGGGATCGGTCGCTAGAATGTCGAAGCGAAAACTCATCCGCAGGAGTTTATCAGGAAGGCCGCAGAATCCGCACCGCGTGGCAGGCGAGCAAAACGGACGCGGCTATTTCATGCGTTCCCATACAAGTGCACGGGTAACAGGATTACCGTCCTGAGTTTTGGTGTTAAATTTGATTCTCAACGTGTCGCCCGAGATCGAGAAATTTCGTTTGATGGACTTGCCTATGTCGCCGGGAAACAAGGCGATCTCCAGGTGGTGAGTGACGACGCCTGCATTTTCGTCGATGGTGTAGGTCCCAAAATATGCGTCGTACCCAAGGATGCTCTGTGCCGTGTCGTTCGTTCCGCGAACCTTGGCCGCTTCGCGGCATTCGTCTGGAATCATTTCCACGGTGCGGCCCTGGCGGGAAAGTTGCGCCGCAACGTGTCCTGACCGGTCATAGATGAGCACGCCCTTGGGCGTTGCCGCAAGTCCGGGATCTGGAAGCACATTTCCGTTTGCCAGGGTGCTGACGCGCGAGACCAGGCTCCAGCTGCCGATCAATTGTTCGCGAACGTCGGGGAGAGGATTTGCGGCGACGCGGCCTGCAACTGTGCTCTGCGTCCCCGCACTGAACACGATGAGAAACAACAATGCCGACAGCGCAAGATTTGATTTCCTCTTCCACATGATTTGAGCTCCTTGCAGCGGAAATTGACGGGTTCGCTGCGCAACTGCGTGGCGACACTATACGGGAATTTGTGGGACGGCAGCGAGAAGAGTCTGCGTGTAGGGATGTTCGGGCCGGGTAAGTACTCGATCGGCAGGTCCCAGCTCGACGATGCGGCCGGATTGCATGACGGCGACGCGCGAGGCAAGTTGAGCGACGACCGGCAGGCTGTGCGAGATGAGTATCAGCGTCAGCGAAAATTCGCGCTGCAGGCGCGCCAGGAGCTCGAGGATTTGCGCGCCGATGGAAACGTCGAGCGCGGAGACAGGCTCATCGGCAATGATCAGCTCCGGGCGCAAGATCAAAGCCCGAGCAATGCCGATGCGCTGGCGCTGTCCGCCGGAAAATTCGTGGGGGTATCGATCGAGCGCTTCGGCACCGAGGCCAACCGACGCGAGAATTTCCGATGCACGCGCGCGACGCGACGCGCCCGGGAGTTGTGGCTCGTGAATCGCCAGCGGCTCGGCGACGATGGCGCCCACGCGCATGCGCGGATTGAGCGAGGCCACGGGATCTTGAAATACCATCTGCATGGCGCGTCGCAGAGCGCGCAATTCGGCGCCGCGGGCACGCAGCCAATCCTGGCCGCGGAAACGAATATCGCCGGAGTCAGGCTCGATCAAGCGGAGCAGCATGCGCGCGAGGGTCGTCTTGCCGCAGCCGGATTCGCCCACGATGCCGAGAGTCTCACCGCGGGTAACAGTGAGGCTGACGCCGTCCACAGCGATGCCCCGACGCGAAGTTTGGGTAAATGCGCCGGTCGAGACAGCATAGGATTTTCTCAGTTCGCGCGATTCGAGTAGCGCCTCGTTGGACAAGTCAGACTTTCTCCGCGGCGAGAAAGAGCGCCGTGTTCACCATCTCGATATCGCGCTCGAATTCCGGCTTGTCCGCCTCCGCAGCAGCATAGCGCGGATGAAAGGCTGCGAAATCGTCCGCCATGGTAGTCACCATCAACCGGCGCGTCTCGATGTACGCCACATCGCTGCGGCTCCACCCCGCCACTTGCATCCAGTGGTCGAACATCCTGGGAAGTTCATGTACTTCGCTTGAAAGCAAGCGCAGACCGGCGGCCTGAAACATTTCTTCAAAATCGCGCCGCGCGAGCGAGCGCGTATGTGAATCATCGCGGGCGATTTCGATGCGATTAGCCATTTCCGCGCGCGCAGAATCGTCGGGCACCAAGATGTCGATCACGCCGACGCGGCCGCCGCGCTTCACCACGCGTGCCATCTCGCCAATGGTGCGCGCAGGATCGGGCATGTGGTGCAGGCTGTAACTGGTGACGGCGATGTCGAGCGAACCCGCCGCGATGGGGAGCGATTGAGCGTCGCCGATTGCGAAAGCCATGTTGCCGAGATTCTCGGTCTGCGCGGTGCGGCGCGCGCGGTCGAGCATCGCAGGCGTCAAATCCACTCCGCAGACCCAGCGCACCTGACGCGCGAATTGAAGAGCCAGCGTGCCCGGACCGCAGGCCAGGTCCACGACGCGATCGGTTGGTTTCGCGGAAACAAGACGCGCAAGCGCGTCGGCGAATTGCGCACGATAGCTGACGGCATAGTCGGCGAATGCGGTGGCGGTGCGCGTGAACCGATCGCGGATTAGGTCTTTTTGCTGTTGGTCGCTCTTCCCGTTCATGGGATTAGGATACACCGCGCGCGTTGATCCGGTGTGGCTAGGCGCAAGGCGGGGACGGCGGTATCGCACTCCGAGATGTGCCGGGCGCAACGCGGGCCGAAGGCGCACCCCGGCGGCAGCGCATCGAGCGCCGGCACGGTGCCAGGGATGGCGACAAGTTTCCCGCGTTCCAGCCGCGGTGCGGCGCGCAGCAGGCCTTCTGTGTACGGATGTCGCGGTCGGCGCAGGACATCCGCCGACGGCCCCTCCTCGACGATGCGTCCGGCGTACATGACCATGATGCGGTCGGCGATCTGCGCCACCACTCCCAGGTCGTGCGTGATAAACACCAGCGAGAGTTGCAATTCACGGCGGAGCTTTGCGAGCAATTCGAGAATTTGCTGCTGCACGGTGACGTCCAGGGCCGTGGTTGGTTCGTCCGCGATCAGCACGCTCGGCCCTGCCGCCAGCGCCATGGCGATCATCACGCGCTGGCGGAGGCCGCCGGAAAGCTGGTGGGGGTATTGGCGCGCGCGGAGCTCAGGCTCGGGGACGGCGGCGCGTTTGAGTGATTCAAGGGCGCGGCTGCGGATTTTACTCTCCGGCAACTTTGGCGCGTGAACGCGGATAGCTTCTTCCACTTGTGCGCCAACGCGCATAACCGGATTGAGAGCGGTCATGGGTTCCTGGAAAATCATGGCGATGTCGCGGCCGCGGAGCGCGCGCATTTCCCGGGCAGAAGCGGCCAGAAGATTCACGCCGCGGCCATCATCCGCGTCATCACGGCGCTCAAGCCAGGCTTCGCCGATGCGGTGGGCACCGGGAGGCTCGAGTCCCAGCAGGGCGAGTGCCAGCATGGTCTTGCCGGAGCCGGACTCACCGACGATGCCAAGCGATTCGCCTTTGGCGAGAGTGAAGGAAACGTCGTTCACCGGCCGCACCCAGCCAGACGGAGTTGGCAGTTCGACGGAGAGGCCGCGGACGTCCAGCCTTGTCACCATGGAAACATGATAGCCGCGCATGGCTTGGCAGGGAGAAATTTTGCGGCGAGAATTGCTTATGGCCCTTCCCCAATGTCCTGAATGCCACACGACAGCGAAGCTCGCCGGCAAGCTCCCCTACTGCCCGAATTGCGGCTGGAATCGCGACAACGCTATCAAGGCGCTGCAGCTAAACCTGAAGATGATGCCGGTGGGAATCCTGGTGTTCGTGGGATTTGTGGCTTTTGTCATGCGCGGGTGGAGATTTCATAACCCCATACAACTCGCGTTTTTCTTCGGCGTCCCGGTGCTCGGTCTTTTGCTCAATTTTATTTTTACCCGCGTGAGCCTTTCAAAGTTGCAGGCGCTGCCGGCGCCGAAACCGCGCCCCGCAGCCGCAACGGACCAAGCCGGCGGATTTGCGTCGCCCGCCGAGGGGGTTTTTGAACCTTCGCCCGAGGCCAGCGCACAATACCAAGCATTGCTGCGTACCTCGCGGCCTCGCGAGATTCGCGTGTCGTCGCAGGGAAAATTCGGCGTGATTGCGGGATCGCTGATGGCCCTCGGCTTCGCCAGTGCGATTGGATTCCAAGTCTACACAAAATGGGCGCTGCATCAGTCCTTCGCCCGGTTTCAAGGAGGCGACTGGGCTATGGCCGGGGTCGGAGCTCTGCTGCTTCTTCTCCCGTATGGAATCTGGCGCGGGCAGAATGCGGAGTGTGACCTGCTCGAAAATGGTGAAGTAGCTCTGGCCAAAGTCACGCAGCAGTGGACCGGCAACAAGAACAGCGCGTCCATTGAATGTGAGTTCAAGGATTCTTCCGGCCAGGTTCGCAAAGTGATTTCTGCCGACAACACCAGGAAGCTGTATCAGGGGATGAGTGTTCCCGTTTTCTACGACCGCGACAATCCGAAGCGTCAGATCGCCTACTGCGCCACGCTGCACGAAGTGGTCACCTGAATTCCGACCAACTCCCATCGCCGTCCCCACGCAATTCCTGAGAAAAACCGAAAGGCCGTGCCGAACGGCGGCGCGCAATCTACCGCCATTTACGTTGGGGAATCATCTGGAAGATAATGCGTTCGCGGAGGACCATTATCATGCTCCCAGGCTTGCGTGCAGCTCTGAACTATCATCCGATCCTGGTACATTTCCCCATCGTGTTGTGGCTCGCGGCGCTGCTGTTCCAACTGCTGGCCGTCGTGCGGGCAAGCGACGAAATGCAACGCACGGCTGCGCGGATGCTTTGCCTTGGAACTCTGGCCGCGGTGGCCACGATTCTGAGCGGCTGGGCGGCGGAGAATTCAATTCCGCCGGGCGAAGCGCAGCGGGCGCTTGGAGTGCACGAAACCTTGATGCTGGTTACGTCGAGTCTGGCGCTGGCGTTGTGCCTGTTCGCATTCTTTGCGCGCAAAAATTTCACGGCACAGCTGCGCAAGGTGATGCTCGCCGGCCTCGTGATTCTTGCCGTCCTGCTGACCATTGGCGCCGACCGCGGAGCGGAATTGGTCTACGGCTACGGCGCGGCGGTGAACTGGTCCACAGCGCAACAACAAAAATAACTCCGGCTGCCGCTTACCAACGAATCGAAAAAAAATCAGTAATCGTTGGCCGAGCCTTCCAGGAACGCGCGCAGCTTGCGCGAGCGCGACGGGTGGCGCAGCTTGCGCAGCGCCTTGGCTTCGATCTGGCGAATGCGTTCGCGCGTGACGGCGAACGACTGCCCCACTTCTTCCAGCGTGTGCTCGCTGCCATCGTCCAGACCAAACCGCATCTTGATTACTTTTTCTTCGCGCGGCGTCAGTGTCTTCAGCACCGAGGACGTTTGCTCTTTCAAGCTCAAGTTGATCACCGCGTCGGACGGCGAAACCACCGCCTTGTCCTCGATGAAATCCCCAAGATGCGAATCTTCCTCTTCGCCGATGGGCGTCTCGAGCGAAATCGGCTCCTGCGCAATTTTCAAAATCTTCCGGACTTTGGCGACCGGAATATCCATGCGCTTGGCGATTTCTTCGGAGGTAGGCTCGCGCCCAAGCTCCTGCACCAACTGGCGCTGCGTGCGCACCAGTTTGTTGATGGTCTCGATCATGTGCACCGGAATGCGAATGGTGCGCGCCTGGTCGGCAATGGCGCGAGTGATGGCCTGACGAATCCACCACGTGGCATACGTCGAAAATTTGTATCCGCGGCGCCATTCGAATTTGTCCACGGCTTTCATCAATCCGATGTTGCCTTCCTGAATCAGGTCCAGGAACTGCAGTCCTCGGTTGGTGTATTTCTTGGCGATGGAAACCACCAGGCGCAGGTTCGCCTCGATCAATTCCTTCTTGGCCTGCTCGGCTTCTGCTTCGCCGCGGGTGATCACCTGCAGAGCGCGCTTCAGCTCCGTGGGGCTGATTTCGGCGGCGATTTCGATTTCGCCCAATTCCTGGCGGCGCGCCTTCAGGTCCTTGCGCGCTTCGGCCTGCACGTCGGCTTTCGAGGCTTCCACGCGGCGCTCAAGCTTGGTGATTTCGCGCTCGAGGTAATGAACGCGCTCGACGGTCTGGCGGATCTTGTCAATGAGCCGCTTTTTCTCGAAGGGATTGAAATCAATGTCGCGGAACTTGTTGGACATCTCCACGCGCGTGCGTGCCAGCGCGTAACGGGCGCGGAGATACGGTCGCTTCTTCGATTTCGGAACTTTTTCGAGCTTGGCCGCCTGCTTCATGCCCAGCAGGTAGAGCTTGGCCACCCTGTCGATCTGCTTCAGCGTTTCTTTGGTCTTGTGCTCGATTTTTTCTTCGGTCAGCTCTTCGTCGTCGAACTGGACGATTTCCTTGATGGAGCGCGAGCCGGTGCGCAGGTCTTCGCCGACTTGCAGCAGCTCTTTCAGGATCAGCGGCGCGCGCGTGATGGTTTTCAGGACCAGCAATTGCCCGCGCTCGATGCGCTTGGCAATGGCCACTTCACCTTCGCGCGTCAGCAGCGGCACGGTGCCCATTTCGCGCAGGTACATGCGCACCGGGTCGTTGGTTTTCTCGAGCGTGCCGGGAGTCAGGTCCAGCTCGCCATCTTCCGCGGCGTGATCTTCCTTGACCACCTCCGGAGTTTCCGCGGCATCGGCAGCGGCCAGCGCAGCCTTGGCGGTGGAGAGGTCTTCGTACACATCGATGCCATAGCGCTCGAAGGTCGAGAGCAGATCGTCAATTTCCTCCGAGGAATGCACCTCGGGCGGCAGGATATCGTTCACCTCATCGTAGAGCAGGTAACCACGTTCCCTGCCCATGGCGATGAGTTGTCGTACCTGATCGTATTTTTCCTCAAGGGCCAACGTCACTCTGTCACTCCTTCACGAGGCTGGGCCAGGCAAACAAAAGGGTTCCCAAGCACAAAACGGCCGAGTTGAGACACCTCGGCGGTGATTCCCAGTAATGATATTTGGACGGATATATAGGACGAATCCTTGAACCCGTGCCCGAACCCTGCGCCCACGAGACCCGCGCCTATACGGTACGAGGTGTTAGATGCCGCCCGCGGGCTGCCCGTTTCCTCCAAAACCTTGCGAATGTATAACAAACAGTGCTGCGAAGTCAAAACATTTAGTCTTTTGATGCTCCCGAGGGGGTGATTGGATTCAAAGCGCACAAAGGCACATGTGTGTCGAGTAGCAAAAATTAAGCCTCGCTTTCTCATGGAGTTGCGCGAAATTCTACTTTCTGGATGTGCCGAATAGAAGTGCTGTGAAAGTGCCGGGGGATGCGGTCCGCGGAGGCGGGCTCCCTCCCCTCGGCTGTGTCCTGCACCGTTCGGTGCGGGACTTCGCCCTTCAGCACACGGCGCGGGGCTGCGCACGTGGCAGGCGGGATGGACATCTTCGTCCGAGAAGAGAGAGCCGTCGGCTCATCCGCCGGCGCGGATTCGCGCAGGATGGCAATCCTCACCGGATTACCCCTTTCGCCGGAGAAGGAAAGGCGAATGAAAGGTTATAAGTTAGTACCCGGGGGGAGGGGGTCTTTTTGTTGCGATTAGAAAAAATCATGTTGTTGATCGGACAGGGGTTGCGGCGAATTTGGTTTCCGGGGTGTAGCGATTAGAATTTCCCGAGGCCGGGGGCGAAAGCGATTAGCCAAGGAGAGCGTTGCCGAGTTGAAATCATCAATCATGCCGCGCCAATGCTATCATGGTGGTTACTAAGTTGTCAAGGGAGAATTGGGCGTAGCGACTTAGCCGGAGTTGCGCTGCCGTGCCTTTCCGCAGGAGGGCGATCGGCGGGGCTGGAACGCGAACCGGAGCGACCGGAGAAGTCAAAACCCTCCCAGGCTTCGCAGACCCGGCGAAGCCTGGGGCACCCGCAAGTTCCAATCCGTCGGAAAAATCAACGGCCAAAGCAAAAAGAGATGAGTGAACCCCAGCATTATCAAGCGTGGTGGTAACATCGCCAAGCGGGAGCTGCGAATTGTGGAGAACAGCAGTTCGAAAGGTCGGGCCACCTGCCGAGGGGGTTGCCTATGGCGGCAGATTTAATTGACTGGAAAAGTATAACTCCCAACCTCCTAGTCAGCGCCGTCGATCATATCCGAGGACGTTTCGACCACGAGGCATTTCGGATCTGGCATGTAACTCAACAGATGTGTTTCAGCGGTCTTCACCCCGAGCGCGGTCAGGTTGCTCCGGTGACATTCAAAAAGTACCTCGACATGTATTTGAGTGGCATCGATGGCGCGAGCCAGCAATCATTCGACGATCTTCTTCAGATCGGCATTGCGAATCAGAGCCTTATAAGTGTCGGTTCCGTGGAGTGGGCGAAGTCGCACGTGCGCATACTGATTGCTGCGCAAGAACACAGGATCAAACTGTGGACCAAACAAGTGTGCGACGAGCAGCCCTTTTCGGACATGAGCACGCCGGAGGGAGTAGAGGAAACGCTTTATTGGCACAATTGGCGGGCTCCAAGATTTGTCCACATGAAGCCGTCCGGAAACACGTTATATGATTCTTCGTCAGCATGGTTACGCGAAGATCAAGAAAGAACGCGGACCCTGCTCGATGCGCTGTCTGAACGATTTTTGACCTTTGCCAAGATACACCTCGACAGGATAGCCGGTGAAGCTCATGTGCTGCTCGCGAAGAAAGGCCAAACGCCGATGAGAACAAGCCCTCCTGAAAAAGCTGTCCCGAGAGAAGATGCCAAGAAAAATCACCCGGTGGCCTTTATCTCGTACTCTTGGGAAGACGATGATCATAAGAAATGGGTATTGGACTTCGCTTCGCGATTACAGGGAGAAGGCGGTGTGGAAGTAATTTTGGACCGGTGGCAGTTGCCACTGGGTGGCGACAAGACCACGTTTATGGAACATAGCGTTGCTGGGAGTGATTTTGTAATCCTGATTTGTACTCCGGCTTACGCTACTCGGGCCAACCAGCGAACTGGAGGTGTCGGCTACGAGGCGATGATAATTAGTGGGCAGCTCGCGGAGGATACCAACCAGAACAAGTTCATTCCCGTTTTGCGAGCTGGAGACTGGAAGGCAGCTCTGCCTAGTTGGATCAAGACAAAGCTTGGAGTGGACTTTAGAGGGAATCCGTATTTGGAAAGTGAATATGAAAACCTTGTCCGGGCGCTACACCAGGAGCCACTTAAGCCACCACCGGTTGGGCCGAAGCCACGCTGGCAAGATGATCAGGATATTGGCTACCCCCTACCCACCAGATCGTCGTCAAAGATGCCCGTGAAGCAGAGCCTTCGCTTGTTTAATTTCGACGGCTCCGAAGGTCCGATTTTAGTTTCGGGAAAGCAAGCATCGGCCGGCGCCCCGGAGACAGACCTCTACTGTGTCGCGACTGTTGTGAACTACACCCAGACGCCCATTAAGATCACTTCCGTTCGCCTCCGGGTAGACGGCGCCGACGACCCACTGATAGGTTTCTTTTTTCGTCTCAAGTCAGATCCACTCTCTAAATTTTCCAGGATAAGCGTAGTAGGCAACCATAAAGAGGACTATGAATTGCACTTCATTTTTTCGAAGGATGCGTATCCGGTAGGACGCTCCGGCCAGATCATTCTTGAAACAGATTCTCAAGACGGCCCCATACAGGTGGATGTAAACTTTCCATAAACCTAAAGGTTCGATCGCGGAGCCGTCAATTGTGGGCAACAAGGATACGAGAGGCTGGCCCACTCGCCTCTAATGCTTGACTGACTTCCCAGTCTTCCACTCTGTGGACTTTCCATCGTCAATCTGCAGACGAATCGAATAGCAGCTCGGAGTCGCTGCTGCGCACGCGGGAAGCATCGCTGCCGAAGGCACGGTGAAGGTAACGGCGGTGCCTGTTGAGGTCTGCGCAACTACATGAGTTTTCTCAGCTGCGTCAGCGGAATCGAAGAAATACACCGCCGTAATTCCGTTTAAATTTGCGCCGGTCAGCGTCGCCGTGCCACCCGCCGGCACGGTTTGACCGTCGTCAATTGTCGGAGCCAGGCGGAACGAAATGGTACGCCCAAAGTCATGCTCCGCCTTGCTCTTGTCCACGCCAAAGAGTTCATAGAGGGGCTTGTTAATGTTTGCGGTGTCTGAAGCGGCGAGGGCCGCAGTTGCCGTCGTGTTGTCGCCACTCACCGTGACCTTTGCGTCGAGAGTCTTCTTCGCGTCGTCCGCCGCTCTCAGGCGTAGCGTTGTGACGGTATCCAGATCGGTTCCGGTCATCGAACAACTCAGTCCCCCAGAAGGTATGAGGTATTGGAGATAAGCGCCGGCACTGTCTACCGGCGCGTTGCATGTTATGCCATTCAATTGAGCCGCTTGCCCAGTCTGCTTGATGTGAACGCCTGCCACCACGGCATACGAGTGCAACTCCAAAGCCTGCATCTGGACAGGAGTCCAATACTTAAACGGCACTCGCTTGCTAACCATAGTCTGCTTGGTGCTGTCTTCACTGCAGATGTTCTTCCCGTCTGCCGCGTTAAGCGGATAGGTATCCGCCGCGATGTTGTAATCACTAGCCAGCCAGCAGGCTTGTTCGAGCGGAAAAACCGGAATCAGCACAATGAAAGGTACGGAGCCACTCTTGGGCACCACAATGCGGCTCGCGCTCGCCGCGCTGAAGGCTAGATCATTGAGTGTATTCAAATTTCTAGTAGTTAGATCCGGAAATAAAACGTGCAAGAATGGCAGAAGCCCACCATGATAAGCGCCTGTCGCTCCGGTCAATGCGTTGATTGATGGCTGCGGAAGACCCACGACTGCACCCATGATAGTGCCGATGCCGTCCGCGATGTTAATGAACACATGCTGGCGGTCGTAGGATTGCCCATATTGTAAAACACCTCTCGCCAATTCCTTCTCGTGCCCCACTTGAAACCGCGACAAGCGCGCCCCGTTGGCGTCCACAGCGAGTTCCGCAAAGTGCACAAGGAACTCATTGTTCGCGTCTAAATTCCGCACCGTGACTTGTACCACGAGATACGTGTCCGCGATGGTTCGTCCAAGCGACTTGTGTGTTTCGTCCCACGAAAGCACGGACATTGAGCAGGAAACGTCTTTTGGTGGCTGCACGCTGCTCGCTGCCAATGCATCCTGAACAGTTCGTGCGATCGAAGCCGATGCCTCTGCGCTTTGGGCCTTATCTTGGACCCCCGCTTCGCTAGCCGCCTGTTGAATCAAGCCCGGCACCGCTGCCTTAACATCTGAGTCGCTCGCCGACGCGAATCCGGCGAACAAGTGTAAAAACTGCGTAGACACTGCCTTGGTCGCAGAGGAAGTATTCGGAGCTGTAGCAACCTTCTGCACTGCCGTGGTGATTGCCTTGGCCGCGCTTGGCCGTGTCACCACCAGCCCGCGAGACGCATAGTTTTGCTGGTCGTTAAGCATGCACGGAATCTGATCGTTGATTAGGGGCGGGTGGTCGTCAAAGGTTACCACTTGCGCGTGCGCGACCGTACCTCTGAACAAAATGCAATAAAGTAGAGCGCACAGCGAAGCCCCCCGAACGAGTCGCCGAACAGACATTGTCACCCGCTGAATAACGGAGATATATAGCCAATGACAGATCGGTATGATTCCCAATGGTGTATACATTGCGGGCGGATATTAGCAGGAAAGGTATCGAAGTCAAGCAAGAGTTTTCTCTCAAGGATGCACTAGCGGACCGGTGGAGCGGTGACCCTGCCTTTCGCGTTTGTACTTGCGACAATTGATTGCAGCGCGCCGCCGATGAGACCGCTCGGGTAACCCATCACTCGTGACGAACCCCCAAGAGAAATGAAACAGCAGATCCCTCCGCGAAGAGCGCGTTCGGGGTGACAGCGCGAATGGGAAAATTGCGGGTGGCCCGCAAGGTGGGGCTGCGCTCACTACAAGTTCTCTTCGGGGTTGAGGGGGTGGGAGGCTGTTGAGTCGGTGCGAGAACTCTGAGATCAGTCCCTCAGCGGCTGAAGCCGCACTGAATTTGCAATACTTACGGCACGGCTGAAGCCGTGCCCTGACGAAAAGCGATGAGTGTACGGCAAATTGCCGCACTTAGTTCTCGACCTGCCCGGCAAAATGCCGTACAATAGCTTTGTGTTGGGAGGCCCATTGTGTCACCGACAAGGAGAGCACCGGTGCGATCGAAGCGCCTGGAAATTCGCGCCACTCCGGACCTGAAGCAGCTGATAGAGCGTGCCGCGAAAATACGCGGTACCTCGGTTACGGATTTTGTGGCCGCTAAATTGCAAGAAGCGGCGACAGAGATCATTCAAGAAGCTGAATCGTTTCGTATGCGCGAAGAAGATCGCAAGGTTTTTTTCAACGCGTTGACGAACCCACCTGAACCCAACGAGTATGCCAAGGCTGCGGTTGCCCGTTCCAAGAGGCAGGTAAGAATCTGATTGCAAGCCAACTCATAAATGCCCCAGCTGACGATCACACGGACCTCAGGGGTTGAAACCCCGGAAATCACGCTGCTTTTCGGCACGGCTAAAGCCGTGCCCTGACGAAATGCTATTCATGAGATGACTTCTGGAAGAAGGTAAAGAAAAACCGCAGTTCTTTTTCGAGCCGCTCGGGCCTGCACATGACCGGGCGGCTTTTGCTTGTGGGGAGCCTGTTTTAGACACCTACCTGAAGACGCAAGCAAGCCAAGAAGCGAAGAAAAAAACATCCGCCGTCTTCCTAATGACAACGGACGGAAAAGCAATCGCGGGTTTCTACACGCTGTCACAGTATGCGATTCTGAGCAGCGAGATCCCCGAAGAGATCAGGCGCAAACTACCAAAGTACGGCCAGATACCGGCAACCTTAATCGGAAGGCTGGCTCGACACACGGCCTATCGCAAAACAGGCGCTGGAGATTTGCTGCTCGCGGATGCATTAAGGCGTTGCTTAGACGCCAGCAAACAGGCCGCCTCGTGGGCGGTTGTGGTCGATGCTAAAAGCGAGTCTGGCACAGCTTTCTACAAAAAGTGGGGATTCGTGGCTTTTCCAAGTAATGCGCTGAAACTGTTTCTGCCCATGGCGACTGTCGAAAAAATGGTCGCGTGACTTGGTACTGCCAAACTGCGGCGGCAAAGTGGCGCGCTGGATGGGAAGTTCAACTTCCAGGAAAATAAAATTGTAAGGCTGGACTACCCGCCAACGGCAAACAGACAGGATTGTCTGTGCTACCACGGCTGAGGCAAAAGAGCCGGCAAGATGCCGGCGCTACGTAAGGCCGGGACTGTCAGGCGAACCCGAAGAGAAATTCAAAGGCCTCCCGCCCTTTGTTCCGCCGCGGTGGACAAAGGACGAACACCCTGAAGTTCAACTTCCAGGAAAATCAAATTCTAAGGCTGGCCCTCCCCCACCTCGACCGGCGCCCGACAGGAGACGACGGCGTTGCGGCGGCTGGTTCATCTGGTCACTAGGGCGCATCTTCCGAGGCGGCCGTAGCCAGGGTGTTTACTTGCTTCCGCCGGGTTTTTGTTCCGGGGCCGGGAAGAAAAGAAGCTCGCGCACCTCGCCGGGCACATCGCAGGAGATGGCACCCTTGCGCGCCCAGGCGAGTGCCTCGTCCATATCGGCGCATTCCAATATCCAAAATCCGCCCATGTGCTCCTTGGTCTCGATGTACGGTCCATCAGTGACGAGCACCTTGCCGTCGGGCTGGGCCCGCAGCGTCTTGGCGCTGCCGGGCGGGGAAATGCCGCAGGCGAACTTCCTCACGCCGGCAGCAATCATTTCGCGGTTGAGCGCGTGGATCTCTTCCATCATCGCTTCGGTTACGGTGGACGGATCGAAGTCGTCGGGGAGGTAATTAGCAACCAGATATTGCGGCATGATTTCTCCTTTTCCTGTAACCGTCTTCGGGCCGGACGGTTGCCCTGCCTGCAGTATGTAGACGAACGGCCGGGCCGGAATTCGACAGCTGGTGCAAGAAATTTTGCCTCTTCCGCCTTAAGGCAAAAGGCCTCCCGCCCAAAAGAAATGAAACAGCAGATCCCTCCGCGAAGAGCGCGTTCGGGATGACAACGAGATGCAAATCAGGCGGCGGGACAGGAAAGAAACAGCAGATCCCTAACCCGGAATGCAGTACGGTTCCCTCCTTCGGCCGGCAGGCGGGATGACAAAGCCAAGGAGCAACGACTACGGGGCCATGCCTTCGTCCATCCATTTTTTGAAGAGGGCGACGCGGTCGGCGGGCCAGCCGCCGTCGCAGGGCATCGAGCCCTTTTCGACTGCGCCGTGAATTTCCTGGGCTTTCGATTTCACCACGGCGTAGGAGGAAAGGTCGAGGCCGAAGGGCTTCATCGCGGATACGTCGTGGTCGCGGAACAGTGGGCGAATGTCTTTTGCGAAACTGAGGGCCATGGGAAGCCTCCAAGTGAGATGGCGGTAGATTGCAGGGAGAGGACAATAGCAAAGAACGGGCGGCGTGAAAAGACGTCGGAGGGCCGAACTGCTTTAACACAGAGGGCACGGAGAACGACGGGAGCACGCAGAGAAAGGCGAGCAAGAGCAAGAGGCAAAGCGTAGCGCGGGATTTGCCGCAGAGGGTCCTCCTTCGGCGGGCAGGAGCGATGACCGCGTGGGGAGCGGGGAGCCGGCGAGGAGGATTGTCCGGTAGCGCGACGGGGCGTCCGGAAACGTTCCAAGGGCCGGGCGAGGAAAGCGGAGAAGACGCTGTAAGTGGTGATTCGACAGCGAGATAGAAGTTGTTGGCTGGTGGGTAGGGACGTGCATGGGTAGCAGTGACGGAGAGGGGGCACCTTCATGGGGCAGCTTTGGCAGGATGTGCGTTACGCGCTTCGGATGCTGGCGAAGGCGCCGACCATGACCGCGATTGTGGTGCTGACGCTGGCGCTGGGAATCGGGGCCAACACGGCCATCTTCGGGATTGTGAATGGGGTGCTGCTGCGTCCGTTGCCGGTGAAGTCGCCGGAACAAATCATGGTGTTGGCCTCGAAGGTGGAGGGCGACACGCTGGGAATTTACACCCTTTCCTATTCGCAACTGGTGGATTTCCGGAAACAGGCGAATGTGTTTTCCGACCTCTTTGGTTATCAGCTCGATTTGGGCGGGCTGAGCGTCGCCGGCAAAGCGAATCAATTCCTGTACACGCGTGTGACGGGAAATTATTTTTCGAGCTTGGGCGTGCAGCCGGCACTGGGCCGGCTGTTTCTGCCAACCGAGGGAGAAGCCGGCGGCAAGGACCCGTACGTTGTGCTGGGGTATTCCTACTGGCAAAAAAAGTTTGGAGGCGATGCCGGGATCGTGGGGAAGCAGGCACTGATTGACGGCCAGGAAGCCACGATTATCGGAGTGGCGCCGAAAGAATTTCAAGGCACCAGGTTCGCCATCGATCCCGATGGATATGTCCCGCTGAACATGGTGCGGGCGGAAGATGCAGGCGCGCTGTGGAGCGATCGCGCGTCCCGTTCGCTGGTGGTGATGGGGCGGGTGAAACCGGGAGTGGGATTGAAGCAGGCGCAAAGTTCAGTGAGCCTGGTGGCGGAACGGCTGGCCGAGCAATATCCGGCGACGGACAAGGGCGTGACGGTGCGCGTGATTCCGGAAAACCTGGCGCGGCCGCAGCCATATACAAAAAATATTGTTCCGTTTATCGCCGGCCTGTTTTTGGCGCTGGCGGCGCTGGTGCTGGTGCTGGCATGCGTGAACGTGGCAAATCTGCTGCTGGTGCGCGCGACGATGCGGCAACGCGAAATGGCCATTCGAGCGGCGATGGGGGCGAGCCGCGTGCGGTTGGTTCGCCAACTGCTGACGGAGAGTATCGTGCTGGCGCTGTGTGGCGGAGCCGGGGGTCTGATGGTGGGGGTGTGGGCCAGCGCGGCGGTCGCCTCGCTTTTGCCACCGACCAGGTTGCCCATCCAGTTGAACTTCAGTTTTGATTGGCGAGTATTTGCGTACGCCATGGCCGCGGCTCTGTTGACCGGCACGCTGGTGGGGGTGTGGCCGGCATTGCGCGCGGGACGAGCGGACGTGAACAACGTGCTGCATGCAGCGGGGAGAAGCGACAGCGCGGGAGTGGGACGGCATCGAGTGCGCAGCGTGCTGGTGGTGGCGCAGGTGGCGGGTTCTCTGGTGCTGCTGATTGTCGCCGGGCTGTTTGTGCGCAGCCTGTGGCAAGCGCAACGAACGTATCTGGGATTCGATCCGGACAATGTACTGAATTTGACGCTGAACCCGCAGGAAGCGGGATATGACCAGACGCGGACAAAGGCTTTTTATCGCGAACTGGAAACCAGGGTGAGGGCACTGCCGGGAGTGCAATCGGCAAGCTTGGCGTTTGCTGTCCCGATGGGAGAAGTGCAGAGCACCGGCACGGTGTACGTCGAAGGCCGCTCACTCGCTCCCAGCCAGCAACCTCCGGTGGTGATCTACAACCGCGTGGACTCG
>Ga0210410_10002414_pt1 | contig 16731 bp, 11 predicted proteins | sample IncBWC4MmetaG_FD_161058 | JGI IMG/M metagenome (GOLD analysis project Ga0210410, IMG submission 161058) | Forest soil microbial communities from Barre Woods Harvard Forest LTER site, Petersham, Massachusetts, United States - Inc-BW-C-4-M | ecosystem: Environmental > Terrestrial > Soil >... | reverse complement strand
CGATTCCGCAACACCACTCCTTGAAACGTCGGCTTCCTCGACCGGCAGCACCATCACTCCTCAACAGATCGAAGACATGCCCATCAACGGCCGCAACTATCTGGATCTTTTGCAACTCGTTCCAGGCGTGTCGCTGAACCGCCAGGCCGACCCGGCCGGGGACGACGCAACCCCGATCCTGGGCGAGCGCGGCGGCAATGCCCTCTTCCTGATCGACGGCCTGCCAAACCGCGACAACTTCAATGGCGGCCCGTCGGCGCAGTTCAACCAGGATTCGATTCTTGAATTTCAGGTTGTCACTGGCGGTTACAAGGCGGAATTCGGTCACGCATCCGGCGGCATTATCAACGTTGTCACGCGCGGCGGTACGAATGACTGGCATGGGGGAGTGTCCGCCTTTTTCCGGAACTCGGTATTCGATTCCAATGACATTCCTAGTGCCACGACCGGCGCGCCCTTTCTCAACCGTTGGGATCCCACCGCCTATTTCGGCGGGCCGATCATGAAGGACAAGGTCTTTTTCTTCGGTTCAGCCGAGCGCATTCTTGAGAGTCGCGACTTGAATTTCACCTTCAATCCGAATTTGCCTGGTACCCTTGTTGCCCTTGAAACCCCGTTCAATAAACACTCCCTTACTTACGAAACTCGAGCGCGATTCAAGCTGGATGAAAATATTAGCCGCCACCGCCTCTCCGAGCAGATGAACTATACCAACACGCACATCACGGACTATCTGCCGTTGACGGCTTCCATAAATTTGCCAGACACGCGCGAAAACCTCGATGGCCGGACACTCATGCTTGGGTTCAACGATCTCTGGACCCTCGGCGACGCCTCTAATCCCTGGATTACTAACTCTTATTTTCAGTATCGCGCCAATCCGCAGCGCACTAGCCCCTCGCATCCCCAGTCCGGTATCCCGAATAACCTGTTCAATCTGTTTAACACCTACACCAGCGGCGACGAATTTGGAAATCTGGGGCAGGCCTCTTTTGGCCCGGGCTATAACTCTTTCGCTTTCTACCAAAAGTACATCTCCCTGGGCACCAATCTAGGCAAACAATTCGGCCGCCACAATCTCAAATTCGGCTGGGATTTCCAGAACGCAAAGGTCGATGGCGCAGAGCCGAACAACTTCTTCACCCAGCTTTTCGCCACGGTGAACGACTTCAACACGTTTGGCCCGATCAATTCCGGGATCAACCTGATCACGCTGCAGTCCGGACCAACACCGCAGGACAACCTGGTGCGCATTCGCAACAATTACAACGGCGTTTTTGTCCAGGACGACTGGAAAATCACCTCAAAAATCACCATCAACGGCGGCTTGCGCTGGGATTACGACTCCACCTTCCCGAATAAGACGGATTTCTCTCCGCGCATCGGCGCAGCCTGGGCGATCACTCCGAAAACGGTCGTTAACGCCAGCTTTGGCGTCTTTTACGATCAATTCCGCGAAGGCGTGGCCAGAGACATCCCCGGCTTCGGTGGCGCAAATATTCAACGGGAGCGCCTATTGTCATTCCCGCGGCTTTTTTACGGAAACCCCACAACTCTCACGAGTCTCTTTCAAAAGCTGGGGCGTCCCACCGTGTGTGTTTCGAACGCTATGACGGAGGCGCAAGTTCAAGCGGCCGGTGCCACGTGCCCCAACGGTCTGGGCACAACTCTGTATGGGATCGACTATCTGAATAGTGTGGTCATGCCCGGCCATGCGCCGATTCCCGCAAATGCAACGGTAAATATGAGCAACATTCAGCAATTGAGCGGCTACACTCCGGATCAGTTCCTGGCCGCAGCGGACGCCGCGGTCGCAAATCTTGCCGGCACGAATACCACCCTTACCGTACCCGCGAACTATTGGTCTTGGGATCCCTTCGGCAACCTCACCACCATCGGGGGCATCCTTGGCACCGCCGGACAGGTTCCCATCTCCGTCGACCCTGGGTTCAAGGTACCTCACACCTTCAACTATCATGCGGGCATTCAGCACGAGCTCGGTTCCGGAATGGTGCTGACGTTTGATTACTATCATAAAGACATCGCCGATATCACCACCGTTCGCGCCACAAACCTGGCCTTCGAAGCCCGCATGCCCGGCCACGGGAACGAACTCGTTCCCGGCACCGGCACACACAGAATTGAGAGCTATGGTCCCTGGGGAGCAGGAACCTACGATGGCTTCACCATCGGTTTTCAGAAGCGCATGTCGCAACACTTCACGCTCCAAGCGAACTATACCTTTGCTCACGCGAACGACGATGTTATCAACTCCACTCTGGCCTCGGAGATTCAAAACGGTGAGGGCGTAAATTTCCTCGCCATCGCGGGCCTCTCAGACAGCTATGTGGGAATCGTGCCGCTGGTCACGGATGCCGTCACCGGGCAGACGAATGCCAATGGTCCCTTTATCAACAACAATCTGAATCCCGTGCCCAAGGCGGGCACTTTTTATAACGGTGCCATCATTGATAAAGGTCCCTCGGACCTGGCACTGAATCACACCTTCCTCGCCCACGGCATTTGGCAACTACCTTGGAAGATGGAGTTCTCCGGGATTTTTCGCGCCCAGAGCGGCTTCCATTACGGCGTAAGCCCCTTCGGCGGTGGGTCAGACTTCGATGGAGACGGCCTGTTCAACGGGGCGGGCCTCAACTTCGACGGTCAAGGAGATCTCTACGCTCGGAATTCTCAAACCGCTCCCACCTTCGTCAATATGGATATGCGTTTCGCCAAGCGATTCAATCTCGGCGAGCGCGTCAAGGCCCAGGTGCTCTTTGAAATGTTCAATCTCCTCAATCGCGATAACGCCGCCGCGGTGAATGGGCTCGAACCCACCTGCCCGAACCCGCCTCCGAACCTGAACCCCCTGGGACCCCAGAACTGCAACGTCTTTCAGCCAGTGGGTCAGCAACCAGGAATAGGCACCGTGCAACAATACCTGCCCGGTCGTGAAGGCCAGATAGGAATCCGGTTCGAGTTCTAGGCATTGGCCCTTCCTTCCGGTAATCGAAAGCGGCCACAAGCTGTGGCCGCTTTTCTTTTTCTAACCGCTGCTGAATAGGTTGGTCACGATCATGGAGATTGCTCAGATCTCGCGGAGGTAAGGCCATGACGCGTCGCGCATTTCTGATACTCGCTTTGATTTTTTTGGCAATCCCGCCTGGTTTCGGACAATCGGATACCTTCGACGTGGTCATCTCCGGCGCACATGTCATCGACGGCTCTGGGAATCCCTGGTATCTCGCCGACGTCGGCCTCCGTCGCGGCCTCATCGTGGAGATCGGAAATCTCTCCGAGCGCCCTTCCACGCGCGTCATCGATGCGCATGGAATGGTTCTCGCTCCGGGCTTCATCGACATGATGGGCGGCACGACCCTTCCTCTGCTCGTCGACCCTCTCACAGCGCAGAGCAAACTGCGCCAGGGCGTCACAACCATGATGGCTGGTGAGGGCGACTCGATGGCGCCCCAGGATGAACGCACCATCAAGGAACTGAATCTGCCTGTGGGCATTTCTCATTGGAGCACCTTTGAAGAATACTACCGCATGCTCGACCGAAAAGGCACGGGCATCAACGTGATCCACAACGTGGGCGCCGCTCAAGTGCGTAGGGTCGTCATCGGCGACGAGGACCGTGAACCTACGCCTGAACAAATGGCAACGATGAAAGAAATCGTCGCCAAGGCGATGCAGGACGGCTCCGTTGGACTCTCTACGGCCCTAATTTATCCTCCGGGCAGTTACGCCAAAACAGAAGAAATTATCGAGCTGGCCAAGGTCGCCGCTCAGAATGGCGGCGTGTACTTCTCGCATATGCGCAATGAAAGCGGCCAGCTGCTCGAGGCCATCCAGGAAACCATTCGCATCGGCGAGGAAGCCCATATTCCCGTGCACATCTACCACCTGAAGGCCGCCGGCCAGGACAACTGGCCGCTTATGACCAAAGCCATCTTGCTCATTCAATCCGCGCGCGATCGCGGCGTCGATGTCGGCGCCGACATCTATCCCTATATCCGCAACGGCATCGGCCTTGGGTCGTTTCTCCATCCGAAGCACTACGCTAAAGGTCCCGAAGCGTTCCTGCCGACGCTCTCGGACTCCAAAGTCCGCGCAGAACTGCGAAAAGAGATTGAGACGACAACGGATTGGGAGAACTGGTATCACCACGTGGGGAAGAACTGGGACAATGTCCTCGTCGTTCAGGTCCCGGCAAAATTGGACAAGCGCTATGAAGGAAAATCCGTTCAGGAAATCGCCGCGCTTCGCGGCGCGGACGTCTGGGATACATTCTTTTATTTGGTTCAGCAAGGCGGAGTCGACGTGGATCCCCAGAGCATGGACGAAAATCAAAAGCAGCAGGCCTTGCGGGCTCCGTTTGTGAGTATCGGCTCGGACGCCGAGCCCATGAACCCGGCAACCTCGACTTTTGCGCATCCTAGAACCTTTGGAACCTTTCCGCGAATTCTGGCGAAATACGTGCGCGAAGAAAAAGTCATCAGCCTCGAAAGCGCCATCCGCGAAATGACTTCCCTGCCCGCCAATCAACTGAAATTGTGGAACCGCGGCCGCATCGCTCCGGGATTGGCGGCCGACCTTGTTTCGTTCGATCCCGCGAAGGTCGCCGACACTGCCACGTTTGCCAAACCACTTTCCTATGCCATAGGAATGGAATACGTCTTCGTCAACGGACAGTTGGCCATCGACAAGGGACAGCCGACCGGAGTTCTGGCCGGAAAGGCAATTCGCGCCAATCGCTGACAACTCTTCGTGACTTCCGCGGTAACAAAGAGAATTTGGAGGAAAAATCGTGCGACGTCATCGAAGGTGTTTCCTTTCTTGCATCGCCGTTGTGGCCAGCCTTGCTTTCGCGGCGGCTAGCCGCGCTCAGACTACCGCGCCGGAACAATACGACTATGACATCGTCATTCGCGGCGGTCGCGTGCTCGACGGCGCGGGCAACCCGTGCATTTTTGCGGACGTCGCCATCAAGGACGGCCGCTTCGTAAAACTAGGCAAAGTTCACGGCCGTGGCCGTACGGAAATCGATGCGCATGGCCGTTACGTTAGTCCCGGCTGGATCGACATGATGGATCAGTCCGGCATCGCCCTTCCGAAGAACGGTCTCGCAGAAAATAAATTGATGGAAGGTGTCACGAGCGCCATTGGCGGCGAGGGCGGAACCCCCGTTCCTGCTGAACAACTCCCCGACTTCTGGGCCGCTCTTGAGAAAAGTGGAATCAGCCTGAACTTCGGAAGCTACTTTTCCGAGACGCAGGCGCGCATCGCCGTGCTTGGCTATGAATCGCGTCCGCCGACTCCCGACGAACTCGCCAAGATGAAAGCCATTCTTGAAACTGCCATGCAAAATGGCGCTATGGGCATGACCACCGCGTTGATCTATCCGCCGAGCAGTTATGCCACGACTCCAGAGCTCATTGAGATGGCCAAAGTCGCTGCAAAGTACGGCGGCATTTATGCCAGCCACATGCGGGGTGAAGGCAAGGAGCTCGTCCAATCGGTGGACGAACTCATCGAGATTGCCGAAAAAGGCGGCCTGCCTGGCGAAGTATTCCATTTTAAGGCCGCATACAGCCCCGGCTGGGGCAAATTGATGCAAGAAGCGGGACAACACATCGACGCAGCTCGCAGCCGAGGAGTGGATGTCGCCGCCGATCTGTACGTGTACACCGCGGGCGGCACGGGTCTGGAAGCAACGATCCCTTCGTGGGCGCACGAAGGCGGAAACGAAGCGCTCATCAAACGGCTTGCTGACCCGCAGATGCGTGCCCGCCTCAAGAGGGAAATTGTCACGGGCTCGCCGGGTTGGTGGAACATCATCGAGGCTTCCGGTGGATGGCAGAACGTGATCCTGGTCAACGCGCAGAATCCGGATAGCGCAAAGTTCCAGGGACGCAGCATCGCCGACATTGCCAAGGAACTGACCAAGGATCCCGCGGACACGGCATTCGATTTTGTGGCACAGGCCAAGACCGGCCGTGTCCTCGCGATCTATCACATGATGAGCGAGCAAGACATTGTCACCGCTCTCAAATTTCCGTGGACCAGCATCGGCAGTGACGCTGGAACAGCGCTCACCCCTGGCGGTGATGACGCCCTCGGCCTTGCTCACCCGCGCAGCTACGGAAATTTTCCCCGCGTGATCGCGCGCTATGTTCGCGAGACCCACACCCTAACGCTGGAGGACGCTATACGAAAGATGACCTCGTGGCCCGCCACGCGAATGCGCATCGCCGACCGTGGCCTGGTCCGCGAAGGCATGTGGGCTGACGCAGTCATCTTTGATTACGACAAAATCCAGGATCGCTCTACCTACGAGCATCCCGATGTCACGCCAGACGGCATCGATTTCGTCCTGGTCAATGGCCAGGTCGTGATCGACCACGGCAAGCACACCGGCGCGCGACCCGGCAAAGTCCTCTATGGACCCGGCTTCCGCAAATAAAGATGGGATGCCGGCGAAGGCGATTGTGCCGATTGCGATTGCGGCTTTCTTCTCAGGACTCCCGCGGAGATCAGCGTGATGACGAGCCCAATCGGGAAGGGCTCGATGAACGTCATCGCTGCGTTGAGGAACGGGTTGTCGTACATCTCCTTGTATTCTCTTAGTTGCTGAAGTTGCGCCTGGATAGCGTCAGGACCCGCGCCCGAGGCCTTGAGCTTCGCGATCAAATGGGCGCCATATTTGTCCATGAAACCGGGCAGGAAGTGGAAGTAGAGAACCTCCCAGGTCACGACATAGCAAATGCACGAGATCAGGGTAATGGAGATCCCGACGGCAAAGGCTTTCGTGAACGTGATCTGGCCGTTGTCGCGGTACGAGCGGATGCCAAAGAGTACCAGCAAGAACGACAGCACAATGGCCGTGTAGCCGATGACCGCGCCCTTGTCAAAGCCTATCCTGTCCGCGAACGGCACTGTGGCCACCATCATCAGCGAGGAAACAGCGCCCGAAATCAGCCCGAAAATTAGTATGCTTTTTCTCATAGGTGTCTCCAGTCAGATTCACACGTGCTGATCGACTAGAATGGGGTTCCCGTCGGGGTCAATGGTGGTAAGACTCGCTGGCCCCGTGGAGGTCTCGTCAGCTTCGGTCAATAGCTGTACACCTTGTGCTCTTAATTCGCGCTGTAGATCGCGAACGTCTATGAATGCGCTGAGCTTGCTAGCATTGCTGTCCCAGCCAGGATTGAAGGTTAGAATGTTCTTTTCGAACATGCCTTGAAAGAGACCGATTGCGTGAGGGCCGTTCTTTAGAATCAACCAGTGCTGCGAGGCATCTGCGGCAAAGACCTTGAAGCCGAACTTCTCGTAGAAAGCTCTCGAAGCTGCAATGTCTTTGACAGCCAAGCTGATTGAAAACGCACCAAGTTCCATGTTCGCTCCTTCTGCAGTGTGAGTGCTTAAACAAATCCGCTACCGGGAATGCTAGACGTGAATGCTGACGCACCATACCCCATCAGGCAGGGTCTCTGTCGTCATCCTTTCGGGTGATTTTGGCGGTCGTGATGAAAAATCATTCGTTCGAGTGAGTAGTTCAACGGAGCAAGCCGAATTCCTTGCCGAGCTGCACCGCCTGCGTCCGTCGCTTGGCCCCTAATTTGTCGAAAACGCGGCTGGAATGGGTCTTGACCGTGTTCTCACTCACATAAAGCTTCTCGGCGATCTCGCGGTTGCTCATGCCTTGGGCTATCAGTTCGAGGATCTCAAGCTCGCGGCGCGTGATGCCGAGGTTCTCTCGTTTTTTCTCGTCCGGAATGAAGGGTTCGCCAGCCGGGACAGGCACTCCCTTCGCAACGACCTTCTGTTTCGTCCCTGTCAGCTTGACGCCGAGCCAGATACCAAGAACGGCAAAGATTGCCGCGGTCAGTCCACCGTAGATTTCGATCGAATGTTCGATTACCAGGAACCGATACTCAGTCCACTTCAGCACGGCAATCAGGACTCCACCGATTAACCCATAAATTAGCACGTGCCGTTTCATAAGTTCCGGAGCAAAGGATTCAGGCCAAGATTATCGCGACCGTGGTGCCGTCGATCCTACTACTGCTGGGGAGCATCAGCGTCTTCACCAATTCTGCCCGAATGACGCGGAAACCGGAAGTTATGCCGGGCCCGAAGTCCCGTTGTGGAAACCACACTGGCGTCGACGAGCCCGTCTTATTGCAAAAATTGGTCACCGGCCGCCAAAAATCTTTGCGCTTTGGGCGCCGCGAGTGTTTAATAGTCCGCGGAGGATTCATAGACTTATTGGTGGCAATAAAGCGTGAAGAGCGGAACCTCGAAAAACAGTTTTCCAAGATACAACACGAGTTGAAGGAGTCAAAGCCGCAGCGAAGGCCGAGGATCAAACCAAACACCCCGCAACGAAGGAATGGGAGCGCGTCTTTCGGATCTTTAGATTTGCTGCTCTAAACTTCGGAAACCTCCCAAGCATCCAATGAGCGGCGTCGATTCGTGTGACGGAGGTCTTTCATGCCTGTAATCCGTGCCTGCAGCCATTGCGGCCAGAACAACCGTATCCCAGCAAAATACTTGGCCAGCACCGGCCGTTGCGGAAGCTGTAAATCGCCGTTGCCGCCGCTCTCCGAGCCCTTGGCGGTCGACGAAATCCTATTCGATGAAATCATTCACAATGTGTCCGTTCCCGTGCTTGTCGATTTCTGGGCGGACTGGTGCGGACCTTGCCGCATGGCTGCTCCTGAAGTGGCTCGCACCGCGGCGGAGATGACGGGAAAGGCTGTGGTGCTGAAAGTGGATACCGAGAAATACCCGACACTCGCGGGACGCTTCGATGTTCGCGGCATCCCGAACTTTGCGGTTTTCGTCGGCGGGCGCCTGGTGATGCAGCAAGCCGGCGTGGTAAATCACGATCAGATGGAACAGTGGCTGAGGGCCGCCGCTCCGGTTTCGGCTTGAAGAACACCGCGACTGGCAATTAGCCCGTAGCAAGGTAGCGGTGCGCTAACGTAACGGCCATAGCTCCCTCTCCCACCGCAGAAGCGCAGCGCTTCACGGAACCGTGGCGCACGTCTCCAGCGGCGAAAAGACCTGGGTCATTCGTTTCCAGGTAGTAGGGCGCACGATCAAGCGGCCCTGCCTCCACTGACTGTCCATTGCGGCGGAGATCCACCCCGGCTAATAGGTAGCCTCAACTTGCTTCTCGCGATCGCTGGCGCGCTCTGGTAAGTACATTGGCGTGTCCTGCTAGTAACGCCGACCGCCTCCAGCACTAAGCTCTTCTCGTGAGTTAATCAAAGAGGCCAAAAGCCTGATCGTTAAACCTGGGAGGAGACCAGATCTTGGCATAAGTGTAGCGTAGTTTTCGGAAGCCTCTGCTGGCTTCCGAATACCAACCCACTCCCTCGCGCGCGCATTGACTTGCCAGATAGGGCGGCCTAATATCCATGCCCTACGGGGTTCCCCTCACTATGATTGGCCATATCCTCGGCCACTATCTCATTGTCGAGAAAATCGGCGCAGGCGGCATGGGTGAGGTATACCGCGCTCATGACAACCAACTAGATCGCGACGTCGCGTTAAAAGTTCTGCCTGCCGGTACGCTGTCCGACGAAGCAGCAAGAAAACAATTTCGCAAAGAAGCATTGGCGCTCGCCAAGCTCAATCACCCGAATGTTGAAACGGTTCACGAATTCAATGCCCAAGACGGCGTTGACTTCCTGGCCATGGAGCTTATTCAGGGGAGTTCGCTGAGAGAAAAACTCCAAGAAGGGCCGCTTCAGGAGAAGCAAATCATACTTCTTGGGATGCAATTGGCCGAGGGGTTAGCCGCAGCCCACGATCAACGCATCGTGCATCGCGACCTCAAACCCGGCAACCTGATGATTACCTCTGATGGACGGCTAAAAATCCTGGATTTCGGTCTGGCTCGTCTTCTTCAAACGGCACAAAACGTTGATGTCACGGTAAGCGTCGCGACCACCACAGGCGTCATATCCGGAACCGTGCCCTACATGTCTCCGGAACAGTTACGGGGACTTCCCGTGGATCCGCGGAGTGATGTCTACTCCGCAGGCGTAGTCCTGTATGAAATGGCCGCAGGTCTCAGACCGTTCCCGCAAACGCAGAGTGCCGAGCTGATGGGCGCCATCCTGCACCAGACTCCCGACCCTCCCAGCTCGCGCAATCACCGACTGTCGCCGGCACTCGAGAGCGTCATCATGAGGGCGTTTGAAAAGGAACCCGGGCAGCGTTACCAGTCGGCGCGCGAGTTGCTGGTCGCGCTCCAGGGAGTAGCCTCTGGCGGCTCCGCGAAAACTCCTCAAAGCCGGTTTCCTCTTTTTGCCTCCGCAGGCGCTGCAGGAGCACTCCTTGTGCTGGTGGGGTTGGGGCTTGGCCTGAACTTCGGCGGGCTGGGCGATCGCTTCCTGCATCGCGCCTCCGTGCCCGGTCGAGCAGTAGTTCCGTCACTGGTCAAGCCACGACGGTCCGTCGCGGTTCTTGGCTTCAAGAACGTTTCAGAACGCCAGAATGAGGCTTGGCTCTCCACGGCGCTTGCGGAGATGCTGACCACGGAGCTGGCCGCAGGCGAACAACTGCGAGCGATTCCCGGAGAAAATGTCGCGAGGATGAAAATCAATTTGTCGTTGCCGGAGACAGATAGTTTTGGCCAGGATACGCTGGAAAGAATTCGCAAGAATCTGAATGCCGATGAGATCGTTCTTGGCTCGTATGTTCCTCTTGGCGGCGGCCAGATTCGCGTTGATTTGCGTCTCCAGGATACCCGGGTGGGCGAAATTCTCGCAGCAGCTTCCGTCAAAGGAGATGAGGCCCAGGTCGATGATCTGGTTGGCCGGGCCGGGACAATTCTTCGGGAGAGGCTCGGCGTCGGCCAGATCTCGCCGGCACAAGCGCTCGCCGTGAAAGCAACCCTGCCGCAGAACAGCGATGCCGCTCGTTTTTATTCACAGGGCTTGCAAAGGCTTCATCAGTTCGACTATCTGCACGCGCGCGACTTGCTACAAAGAGCGGTCGCGGCGGAACCTCAGTATGCCCTGGCTCATTCCGCACTCGCCGTCGCATGGAAGGGTCTCGGCTACGACGCCAACGCGAAGGATGAAGCCAAGAAAGCGTTCGATCTCTCTGCCAACTTTTCCCGTGAAGATCGTCTGTGGATTGAAGGACAATACCGCGAGTTCACGAACGATCGCGCCAAGGCCGTTGAAACCTATCGCACTCTTTTCGATTTTTTTCCCGACAATCTGGATTACGGCCTGCGGCTGGCTTCGGCACAGACCTCCGCTGGCAAGGGGAAAGATGCGCTCGCAACGCTGGACGCGCTCCGAAAACTTTCCTCTCCAGCTGCAGAAGATGCTCGCATCGATCTCACCGATGCAACGGCCGCCGCATCCCTGGGCGACTATAAGAGACAAGTTGCGTCCGCGACAAAGGCTGTCGCCACCGCTGATTCCGAGGGCGCGCGTCTGCTCGCCGCCCAAGCCCGAATTTCCGAATGCTCCTCCCTTCGCTACGTTGGAAAGCCGAAAGAATCAATCTCCGTCTGCCAGGAGGCTCAGAAGATTTTCGAAGCCGCAGGAGATCGCGGCAACGCTGCGCGCGCGCTCAATAACATTGCCGTAGTGTTGATGGAGCAAGGTGACGCTGCCGGAGCCCGAAAAACGTACGAGGAGTCCCTCGCGGCCACCAAGGAAAACGGTGACAAGAGATCTCATGCCATGGCCCTCAACAATCTTGCCGGAGTACTTCGCGATCAGCTGGATCTCCCGGGTTCCCGAAAAATGCTCGCGGATGCCATGGCCGACTTTCGAGAGATTGGCGATAAGAGGGGAGTGGTAGGCTGCCTTGAAAACACCGGCATTATTTTCATGGACGAAGGAAAACTAGGTGAGGCGCGCAAAAATCAAGAGGAAGCCTTGGCCATCGCTCAAGAGATGGGAAACAAGAGCCTCACTGCCTACGCACTCTATCTCATCGGAGAGGTCTACGTTAGCCAAGGGGATCTCGCGGCGGCAAGGAAAAGCGACGAACAGGCACTGGAAATTCGGAAGGAACTGGGGGAGCCGCGCACGATCGGCGAGTCGCAACTCTCACTCGCTGCTTTGGCGATTGAGGAAAAGCATTTTCCCAGCGCCGAATCCACTGCGCGGGAAGCTGCCCAGCAACTCGAGAAGCTCAACAGCGAAGATGATGCAGCTGTCGGTTATTACGACCTTGCCCGCGCCCTCGCTGCCCAGGGCAAAATCGCCGACGCGCAAGCCGCCATTGACAAAGCCTCTGCGCTCACGCAAAAAGGAGCCGATACAAACATCCGACTTCGGGTGGCCATTGAAGCCGCCCTCATTCGTGCAGATTCTGGGGCCTCTGCTGATATCTCTGAAGCCAAGAAAACAATTGAGTCCGCCCTGGCCGACGCCACGAAACAAAACCTCAGCGGCATTCAATTGGAAGCGCGCCTTGCCATGGGCGAAGTTGAAATGAAGTCTGGCACGCACACTGCTGGCCGCGCACGCCTGGCGGCCCTGCAAAGAGACGCCACCACCAAAGGATTCCGGCTGCTGGCCCGCAAAGCCGCCGCCGCCCGTCAATAGAGAGTCGGAGCTACGCGCGCGTCATCCGCAGAACACCCGGATGGCTAGCAGCAAGCAGTTCGCGGTAGTTGGCAGGAAGGCGACGCTTGAAGCCCTGCGCGAACAGAACGGCCTTCCGGCGGTGGCCATTCGCGATCTTCTAAGAGCAGCCTCTCAAGCGAGCAAGCGTGCCACACTTTGCAATTTACAACTTGTGGCATGCTTTTTGTACTCGACGGAGTTGGGTAGCACCGGATGCAGGAATTCAACGGGCCATGCGTCATACAAGCTCCGAGACAAAGCGCCGGTATCCAAATCGGCATGGTCGAACAGGTTCGGTACTAACGCGACCGGCGAGCTGATAACTTCCGGGTTGCCGAGATTCGTTAGCGATCAGGTAAATTAGATCCGGTGCGGTTCTATTAGGCTGCCGGGCCCTTAGTGTGTAGTGTCCTCAGGACATTTACGGCAGCTCTCGCGAACCATGCGGTCTAACACTTGGCGGTCAAGATAGCGCCCTTCGGAAATCACAGCGGTGATGCGTTTGGTGTTCCTTATGTCCTGTAGCGGGTTAGCATCCATAAGGACAAGGTTTGCAATTTTCTTGGTTTCGATGGTCCCGAGCGAGTCGGAAAGACCCAGGAAGACAGCGGGGTTCAGGGTGGCTGCGCGCAAAGCCTCTGCTTGCGTGAACCCAGCATCGACGAGGAAAACCAATTCATCGTGGAGGCTTACGCCGGGTGGATCGCCTCGCTCTTCGAGAAAAGTGCTCGAGTCTGTACCGGCAAGAATCGACACATGATTCTGTCGGATAAGGGGAACGAGTTCTCGGAATTCTGAGAAGATCGCGCTCCACTGCTTTGGCGCAAAGTAACGAAAACTCTGAACAGTGGGGTCGAGCCAGGTACCGTTGCTGGCGAAGCGATGCAAGAGCCAACCCAGGGATTGCGAGTCGCAGCCAGAAGGCACATGCCGCGGAGCGGCGGCGGGCAACTCAAAGAGCGCATGACAAGGCTTCGGTATGAATTCGAAATGTTCAATGCTTTTTTCGCCGAGGTCTGATGCTTCAGCTGGCGTCATCGAAGCTGGCACGTGGCCCACGAACGAGATCCCCTTGTTTTTGCTGGCGGCAGCGATCGCAAGAAAGGCCTCTCGCGCAAGGTTGTCGTGCACTTTGATGAAATCAACGTGCAATTCCACCAACCGTTCGACGGCGTGCCGAGCTTCTTCGGGCGAGTGCATGATCCAGGTCTCTTCATCTGCCTCCAACGGCGGGCCTTCGAGCATCGGGCCTGCAAACACGAGACGCGGGCCAGTCAATTCCCCAGACTTGATGCGGCGCCTCGCGTCGGCAAGCTTCGTGAGATCTCCTGCCATGTCACGGATCCCTGTGATTCCGTTCGCAAGAAGCAAACGCAGCACGCGGTCCTCACCGTCAGTGTGGACGTGCATGTCCCAAAACCCAGGAAGGAGAAACTTGCCACGACCATCAATCACCTGTCTTTCCTCCGCCGGTACGCTTGTCTTATTCGTACTGGGTCGGACGGCGGTAATTCGGTCATCTTCGATTAGAACCATCATATCCGGCTTGATCGTTCCCGCACTAGTATCAATGATGGTGATATGAGTGATCGTAATTTGGGACGAGGATGTTGTCGCCGTTCCAAGCGCGCTGAGCGCGAAGCACAACAAGAGAAGATTTAACCACCGTGCCATCGGCCCTCTGGTTGGACTGCAGCCACAAGCGTACCACGCGGATTCTCAAAGAACCGACACGCACCGCGCGCTGTTTGCTGCATCGCGTTTTGCGAATGGTTCGTCAGCTAACCGGAAGCTATCCGGCTTCGACGGCAGGATTAGTCCTGTGAAGTCGGCATTTCGTCAGGAAATCAAGCCCTGACGAGATGGGGCGTTTGTGGGTGCTAACCCGACCGGCGAGCTGATAACTTCCGGTTGCCGATCACTCGGGCCCAATCCTGAGCGCGCTGTCATGCGGTGGTGGCACCGGTCACTTCTGCATATAAACCATTTTCGGCTAATAACTGCGCGACAGCCCAGGTCCGGCCGAACCAACCGCAGTTGCGGTGGTAGGACTTAGCCTTCCAGATCGAGCGCTCTATCGCTGTCAAAGCTTTCACCAGCTTTATGCACGATTTCCAGGGCACTCGCTGATTAGAACTGCTATTCAGAATGCGAGGGGCGCAGAAGGCAACTGCCCTCCGCGCGCTTCCTGTTTCCTGATGACCCTAACCGCATGGCGATTCCGCGCGAGCGTGCCGTGCCCGATTCAAGCGGCGGTTGAGTTTCGTCGGCTGAAGAGTTCATGGACGAGCTTCGTAGACGACGTTAAACGGTGTTTCCGCGGCTCGCCGGAAACGGCTGAAGCCGGCTGCGGTTACCACCTCACGAATCCGTTTTTCGCCGGACTGTGCCCCCAAGCAGAGGGCGACCTCCTGCGAACGCGAACAGGGCGTGCACAACAGAGTTGAAAAGGAGTAGTACACGCGGCCAACCGGATTCAGGTTGTCCTTTAGCTCATCGTTGGCAAACGGTTCGACGATCATCCATGTGCCATCCTTGCTCAGTGAATTGCGCACATGGGTTGCGGCGCCTACCGGATCACCCATGTCGTGCAAACAATCGAACACGGTGACCAGGTCGTAGTCCTTTCCCGGAAACTCTTTGGCCTTCGCGACGCCAAAGTTGAGGCGAACCTCGAGACCTTCTCTCGCGGCGATCGCGCGGGCGGCCTCGATGGATTCGTCGTGATAGTCGAATCCGAAGAATTGTGATTTTGGGAAGGCTTCGGCCATCAGCACGGTAGACGCTCCCTTGCCGCAGCCCACATCGGCGACGCGCCCGCCGGCTTCGAGCTTGGCCCTTACACCTTGCAGCGAGGGAATCCATGAGCTAACAAGATTCGCGGCGTAGCCCGGCCGGAAGAATTTCTCGCAGCCGTGAAACACGTCCTCTTCGTGCTCATGCCAGCCCATGCCTGCGCCGGAGCGGAAGGACTCGACAATCCTGGGAACAGCAGCCAGCGAGCCGAGAGCCAATTGGAAAGCTCCGGGAATGTAAGCAGGGCTATCTTCGTTCGCCAATGTAAACGCCTGTTCTTCGCTCAGACTGAACTTGCGCGTCTGCTCGTTATATGTGACGTAGCCACCGGCAGCTTGGGAGCCCAGCCATTCCCACACATAGCGTTCATCTGTTCTGGTCTTTGCGGCCAGCTCGGCTGAGTTCAGCGGGCCTTCCGCGAGAGCCTTGTACAACCCAGTTTCTCGCCAATCACCACCATGCCAGAGTGGACCGCCGCCCCCAGATCCCCAACGAATTGCCCTACGAACGCATTCAGTTTGTCCTTGTCCAGTGCCATTGTTTTTCTCCCTTGATGGTTTTTGTTGCCGGGTTGAACGCCGCGATTGTGGCTTAGAAGGTTCCTCGAGGACTGTTGTGTGCGGCCGCGCGAGTCTCGGTCTTGTAATGCCGCAGCACCTCAGAGGTGTTTCGGGAAGATCGGCCGTCCAAGGAATCGCCGTCCTCGGGAAGCCGTCCAATGATGTGTCCCAGTTCGTGCCCAGGAAGGGATTGCTGCCGCTTCCTGGGCCGTTTACCGTGCTGTTGACGGCTTTCGCTGTCGGGTTAGACCCCGGAATTGTGATTCAGATGCACGTGGGGCGACTCCGCTAACTCTCGTTCATGCAGCAATTTAGTTTCATGAATGAGCGGAGGACCGCTGATGGAATCGCATACTCGCCTCCGGGCACGCGGATCGGACTACCGATTCCGGCTCGGGTCGTCGTTGGGATTGACATAGTTGAACTGAAAGGGAGATTGGCCGTGGACTTGTACGATGGTCTCTCCGCAAGCCATGGCGAAGTGGTGCATGTTGGGGTCGAGAAACGCAAAGCTCCCAGCGGTGAACGCGGCCATCTTGTTGGCTTCGAATTCATCGCCCATGCCAACTTTGAACGTGCCAGAAATGACGGTGACGTTTTCTCTGTTCGGGTGCCAATGGGGCGCGATGCGGAACCCATCAGGCATCTTCAGGCGAATCGTGAAGTCGCCCGTGGAGGCGGTTGGGTCGCCTTCCAGCACGGCGAATTGCGCGCCGGGACGCACCACGGGTGGCGCCGGACCCCAGGGTATGGTATCCGGGGTG
>Ga0210410_10002413_pt1 | contig 16741 bp, 14 predicted proteins | sample IncBWC4MmetaG_FD_161058 | JGI IMG/M metagenome (GOLD analysis project Ga0210410, IMG submission 161058) | Forest soil microbial communities from Barre Woods Harvard Forest LTER site, Petersham, Massachusetts, United States - Inc-BW-C-4-M | ecosystem: Environmental > Terrestrial > Soil >... | reverse complement strand
ATTTCACGAAGAAAAGCGGTGTCCTTACGTCCTGTCAAAACATAGTCCCGATACACCATCAGAACGAATTTCGAATTCAGGTCTTTCCAGTCATTGGTGTCCTGCCAGCCCGGTTCATTGACAGAAAGGAAAGGATCGCCTTCGGGCACGCCCAGGTCGTGGGGTACAGCGCCTTTTTTCTTGCGCTTGTGCAGAACGGGCGCTCCGGTCTGCTGAGATTTCCAAACCCAGAGTCCTTGTTCCGGATACTCGCGCGGAACGGTATCCGCAAACTCGCGAAGCTCTTGTTTTTCGATCTCCGGCCAGAATTTCAGCAGTGGCATCGATGCATAGAATCGAACATCCAGAGTGGCGTAGTATGCGTAGTCGAAACATTCAAGGAGCGCAAAAGAGGCTGGAGCTTTCTTATCGCCTCCTGCGGGACGGCCCCAGAATGTGCCTCCGTCCGTGAGGGTGTAAAGTTCATTGAAGAGCATGCCGCGATACCAAAGAGGCTTGCTTTCATCGCTGACGAATGGCGCCTGCCAGGTGTCGAGGGCATTGCTCCAAGTCGCGGCATTCAGGAGACCGTCGCGGGCGATCGCCCAAGCATTTTTTCCAGAAGTTCCATAGAAATCTGTGTAACGGCGATTCCATTTGCGTCCTTGGCCAAACTCGACGATGGGAAAGTCCCAAGAGATAACCATTGGGACGATTTTCTTTTCGCCGGGTTGCAATGTGAACCGCACGGCGATTGCACCCGCAAATTTTTCGCTGGCGCTTACCCAAGAAACGTCGCTATTCGCAAGTCTTCCGTCTTTTGAAAAAGGGGCCCACACGGCCTTTCCATCGCCGTCTGCGAGAAATGTCGTTTGATAGGTGACTTCCACGCCGGGAGAGTCGAGCGCGGCAATTGCAAACTCGCCGTCCCATTCATTTTCAACACCTTCGGCGCGGTTGCGCTCGAACACGACGCCTTTCATCGTTCCCGATCGCCCAGCTGCCTCGCTCACAAAATGATTGTGGTTTCCCTGATTGAGCGCTCCTTTGAAATCGCGAGTGAAGGTGCGGAACCAACCATCCATGTTAGTCCAGGAAAGCAGGACAGAAACCGTGACCGCACGCTTTGTCGGATTTTCCGCGTGCCAGCGATAGACAGCAATTGGATAGCTTGATTCGCGATAGTTATCGGGAAGAACGGGTGAAAACTGCTCCAGCACTACGTGAGCGGGAAATTTGTCCCACCGGTAGTCAAACCAAGACTTGGGATAGAGAGCTGCGTATTCTCCCGCCCCGATGGGATAGTTCCATTGCCAACTGGAAAGTTGGTCGTCATGCGGGTGATCCGTCATCAAGACTTGCGCTGTACCCTCCGAGTCGCCTTCGGATTGCTGAAACATGGCGAACTGATTGGCATAGGGCGTTTCATATTTGTGAACGCCCGCTTTAATATGCCAGCGCGCAAAATCACCGCGATACGTTCTGGAAAATGTTCCGGAACCGAAGCCCCCCACGGGAGCGCCTTGCCAGTAGCCGTCATCAATGGCGGTGGCACCGCGCTTAACGCCTGGATTTTCCAGGGGAAGTCCGAGGGGACGCTTCCAGGCCGCTTTGGGGATCTCATTTCCGCCGCGCACGGCAGGCGCCAGGAGTAGCAGGGAGGAAAACACAAACGCTTTCAGGAATGACTGTTTCTTCACACATCCTCCAGAGACATTGTGCAGGTCTGAAAAGTTTATTTAACCCAGGTGCTGGTTGTCGCGATAATGTCCGCGCGTAATTTTCCGTCGGTGAATGCCGGCAACCCGCCTCCGTTTTTCCGCCGATGGGCCTAGGCAACGGTCTGCCCTTATGGGAAGGTCGAGAGCGCGGGAATATGGGAACGCGCCCGACCATCGTCAGATTTCCGTATCCATAAGCAAAGTGCGTCTTGTGGTGCAATCTATCCTTGCAATCCCACATGCCAATTATTGAAATATTCCCTGCCCCCAGGGCGTAGATACTAACTAACAGTTACGAAGAATGTCAAAGGAGACCTGATCGGGTTCCTTCCTCAAGGTTACGCTGGGCTGTGGTACTGCCGACAGATCAGCTTGAGGCCGGAGCGGTTTTCATCAACGACTTTGTGCGATCGGATCGGCGAGCGCCCTTCGGCGGGGTCAAAGGTTCGGGCTTTGGCCGCGAACGGGGAGCGCTCGGCGCACGAGAACTCAAAAACGCCAAACTCATCTGGGAGCCGGTCTGAGCCAGTAGCGAAAATTTCCGATAGCTAGTTGGCAGTCCAAAAGTTGTTGAAGCCGATGTACTCCGAGGGCATCACCGACAGGATCTTCCGGCGCAGCTCCAGCAGGTCTACGGAGCCTAGCGTTTTATACAGAACCTTGCCATCGGGACCGAGCAGCACTGTATAAGGTACGGCCGACTGCCAGGTGGGATCGAACGCCGCCTGCAAAGCTGCGGTGTCTTCGGAGGAGAACAGAAGGTTGCGGCTGGTGGCATGCTTCTTCTGCAGGAAGCGCAATACGCTCGGCTCCTCGTCCGGCATATTCACGGCCACCGTCACCAGGTCGAAGTCACGAACGCTGTACATGCGATATGTGTCCTGCAAATCAGAGAACTCTGCCACACAGGAGCCACACCATGTGGCCCAGAAACTCACTAACGTAAGGTGACCGGTGGCATTCTCGCGCAATTTCTTCAAGCCCGCTGCATCCACGCGCTCAACACGGACAGGCTGGGCTTCGAGCTTCTTTTCGGCCGCTTCCCGCGAGGCAGATTTCTCCTGCCATTTGGTCGAGCAGCCAAACACAGCTGTATGCTTTACCGCCACATCCTTGTTTGCCAGGAGTGCTTCGATTGCGTTCCTTGCATCTTGTGCCACGACCTGCTCGATGCGGTAGCTGTTGTCGATCCGGCCCTCGTAACGAAGGCGGCGGTCCTTGTCGAAAATGAAAACATGTGGAGTCGCCTGCGGCCCAAAGGCGCGTGTCACTGATTGCGTGTCGCCATCGAACAGATAGGGGTAACTCAGATGGCTGTATTGGACACGGATTTTCATCTCATCCAATGTGTCGCTTGTATCGGAGGAGTCCAGCTCATCGATCGTCAAGGCCTTCGGATCGTTACCCTGAATGGCCACGATCGCAACCCCTCGTTTTCCGTAGTCGTCATAGAGCTGTTGAATACGGCGTTCGTACATCTGGGCGATTGGGCAATGGTTGCACGTGAAGATCACAACGAAGACGGGGCTGCCGGCGTAGTCGATTAGCTTATGAACCATGCCGTCGACGCCAGGGAGCGCGAAATCTGGAGCGGGCGAGCCTAGGGGCAGGATTGGGTGGGGTGGTTGGCCCCAAGTGGATACGGATGCTAGCAGCAGCAAGAGGCAGATGGCCATCTTCGGCATTCAGTTACCCCCATCAGTGAATAGGACCCGCGACATCTCAATCTCACGAAAGCGAAGTGTGGTCAACTGCGCAATCATTTTGTCGATCGACAGGCCGTGATAGCGATAAGTGCCAACACCGACGTTGAGTGAAATGAGAGGAAGGTGCGGAGCCACGGCGCTGGCCAGACAGCAACCGGCAGTGAGCTTAATGAAGGTTCGTCGCGTGCTCATCCAGCGAGGCTCCTATTCTCTAAAGTTGTGGGGCTATCTGGACGAACCTGCCGCGACGGGAGGCTTGTTCGGGGCAACGTCAGCGTCGACCAATCCCATCGCCCACTTGATCGCTTCAAGGTACATCTGCTGAAGCCTGGGATCATCCCAATTGTCTTCGGGGTGCCCAAGGGTCGAGTAGTACACGCGGCCCTTTCCATACGTTTTTGCCCAGGCAACGGCAAAGTCGTGATCCGCACGATGCACCTTGGGATTGGCCATATCAAGCTTGCGGGCGTCCAGACTCATCAGAACGTGGACATTGTCACGCGAAAAGCCTTTCATCTGGTAAATCTCATCGTGAAAGATGAAAGCTCGCGGCCATTGCCCCATGCCCGGAAAGTTCGGGTCCTCGACGATGATTGGCGCATCGAACGTTCCCCATGGGTGCTCGTCAAAGGTGCCCCCAACCATTTCTACGAACTCGGGCCACCTGGTAAGCGTGATTGCCGCGCTGTGAACGCCGATGAATCCCTTGCCATCGTCGTGCACGAAGGACAGAAGGTCAGTCTTTTGCTGCGGATCCATCTCCAGATCGCCGCCGGTATAGAACAACACCGCATCGAAGTCCTTCAGGTTCTTAGCATTGAATTCGAGTTTCTTCTTCGTCAGCGCCTCGGTGTCCGTGCGGATGGTCGTCTCCCACAGGCCGGTTTGCTTTCCGAGATGGTCAATAATGGCCATGGCGTGCGAGACGGACTCGTGGCGGTAGCCCTTTTCCTCTCCGATCACCAGGAGGTGCTTCTTCTGGCTGGTCTGAGCGAAGCAGGAGCCAGTGAGAGTCATCAGCAAAAGCAGGAGTCCGCAGCGAGTGGTGTTCATGAGGTGAAGTGATGATGCCGCCTGCGACGCATCACTTTGTAATATTGTTAAACTAAGTACCGCAACCTGTCAATGGTGACGACGCGCAGGGGCTGTCACGGAGAGTTCCTGGAGGTGAGGCTGAGTTTTTAGTCCCGGGGCGAGGGAAGGAGCACGGAGGTAATGGCATCGAGGCCAACCGAGATTGCGCCCCAAAGTACGGCACGATCGCCAAGCGCGCCGGCCGCTATTTTTGTGACCGCGAACTCGCTTTCTTCCAGTTGCTTCTGCACGGAGGCAATCAGCACGGGGTGACTGCCAACCTCTCCGCCGAGCAGAACCAGGCTAGGATTCAGAATAAGCGCTAAATTGATAATTATGTCCGCAACGATGTCTGCTCGCTGCTGTACGATTTTTTGGGCGAGCGCATTTCCAGCCAGCGCCAGATTGAGAACGCGAACGGCGTCGGTTTCCGCTGCGTGCGGCTGTGTGTTCCGGCCGGATTTCCCGCTCTCCTGACGCCAACTCGCCAAAATTCCCGAGCGGGTGAGCACGGACTCGAGCTCGCCGAACTCGTGAATGGTCGGTTTTCTGCGCGAGACAAAAGGCAAACGAAGATAGGCGATCTCCCCCGCCGACCATTGGGAGCCGTGGTGTATTTTGCCGCCCAGGATAATGCCGGCACCAACATTGGCACCTATCTGGATCAGGACGAAGTCCTGCTCGGATCGCGCAGCGCCGAAATATCGTTCACCCTGCGCAGCAAGGTTGGTATCGTTTTCAACTATCACGAGACATTCGACGGTTTTGCCGAGCATGGCGCGCAGCGGCACGGACCGCCATCCTTCAAATGTACTGATTGAAAGCACGCTGCCTTCTTCAACGTTTGTAATAGCGGGAACTCCAACGACCATTAAGAGAAGCTGCTCGCGTGTCTTCTTCTTTTTACGAAGTAAGCTATCCAGGTTTTCGTTTATGTAGCTACAGATGGCGTCAGGCGTCGTCTTGCTGCCTGCAAGCGAAACCTTGAGCGTGTCCAGTTCGTTTCCGTTCAGGTCCGCAAGAAGGAATGAAAGGCTTTCTGCGGTGATTTCCACCGCGAGAATGCAGCCGTGCTCCGCCTTGAAGCGGAGCATGTCTGGCGGCCGACCTCCGCTCGACGCACCCTCGCCGATAGGCTCGACCAGGTCTTCCTCGAGCAAATCCTTCACCACGTTGGTGACAGTGGGAGCACTGAGCCCGGAAGCGCGCACCAGATCGGCTCTGGAACACGAACCACACTCGCGCAAAAGCGTGAGGATACTAAGTGCGTTGGTATGGCGCAAAACGGAGGGTCGGCCGATCGGAATAAGTTTTTTCTTCACTTTAGTTCGAAACGGTGGAACAGAGCATATTGGGCCTGGTGGACCGGCAGCAAACGCAGGGCACGCCAATTGAGTGAACCTGGGGTCGGCGCAAGCGCATTCCTATCCTCCCCTAGCCCGATGGCCGAGGCAGACAAATACCTATATCATCGGCGGTCCCCAGCAGCAAATTCGCGCCGAAGGCATCGAAGTTGTTGCTTTCGATTTACACTTGGATGATACTAAATAATCGTTACGAAGTATATTGAGACCCACAAACGACCGTACGGCAATTCGGAAAGGAAGTGGGATTTTACGATGACCGGGAAGGTCCTGCGGCTTGGTTTCTTCGCCTTTTCCCTCACCCCAGCCGGCGCGCAAACCAGGTCGCCGCAACACCCTCTAGATGCGCTTACTTCGGACGAATATTGGACGGTTCACGGCGCGCTTGAGGAGAGCGGACGCTTGACAGAGAGGGCCCTGGTTTCAGGCCTTGTGCCGCATGGATTCGGCCAGTCAACTTTTTCGACAAAAACCCGGTGCTGAATCTGCCATATCAGCCGTAGTATGGCCGGCCTTTTGTGCGCGTTTATAGAAAAGCTTACATGCACGTTGCAGCAACCCGAGAGATGCGAATGGAAGAAAATAAGACACAAGAGCCGCGTTGGATCTCCGGCATCGAGCCATCTAAGGAACTGCTTGCGGCCAGTGGGACCGAGATTCTGGAAATCGAATGCCGCGAGCAGCCCGCGCGGTTACATGACCTGATCCGAAACTATAGCGGAGATCCTAACGTTCGCGCTCAGCTCGAAGTGATGCGCAATCTCGCGGCCAAGAAGGCTGGGCCTGTGCTCTTTATCGGAATGGGCGCGTCGTTCTGTTCATCTATCAGCGGATCGATTCTCTTGCAGTCCAGTGGAAGGCCCTCGTTTTCGGTGGACGCCGGCGAGTGGCTGCACTATGCGCCGCGTGTGTGGGATGAAGCTGCGATTTCCGTATTGCTGACCACCTCGGGGGAAAGCGCAGAATTAGTGGAGCTCGTAAAGAGGAGCGGGGGCAGGCCTCACGGTCTTATTTGCAACAACCTTGCCAGCACTTGCTGGCGACTGGTTGAAAACAGACTCCCTGTTTTAGCGGGGCCAGAGTATGGCAATGCGACGAAGACCTACACGAACGCCACAGCGGCCTCCATTATTCTTGCGTCCGAAATTCTTGGCCGCCCATGGCAGGAAGATGCGGAACGCGCTGTGGAAGTATTTTCCGCGAGTCTCGATTCCATTTTTTCCCTGCGCGGCGAGGTGGAGCGGTTCTGCCGTGGCGCCGCCAACATTGAGATCATCGGTCGCGGAGCGGCATACGGTGGGGCGATCATGAGTGCGCTGTGCATCCGCGAGATGAGCGGTCATCGCGCTGCTGCGCATACGGGTGCCGGCTTTCGGCATGGTCCTAATTTGGACGTTGACGCATCGCATGTGGCAATTATCTTCGCGCTAGGCCGAGTCGCCGAACTGGGGATCAAGCTGGCGCAGGAATGCAACCGACGCGGCGGTAGAGTCGTGCTCATTTCCACTGAAGACCACAATCCGACTGAGAAGCTATTCCCGGTCAAGATCGCAGAGGTCCCGGAGCCGTGGGAGGGCATCACTTCGCTTTTAGTGCCGCAATCGCTCACCCTGGGCATGGTGGAAAGGACCGGCTGCCGGCTGCCACCGCGATTTCAGTACGGTGTAATGGAACAGTAGTGATGGTTAGCGTTTGGCATCGGGCAGTCAACAGGGTTTACGGTGTGCACCAACCGACGGATCTGTGCACATCGAAACCGCCTGTATCTTCACCAACCGAGAGGCAACATTGTCCGATTCAATAGTCGCTTCGCAGACAAAAGTGAAACGCGGTTTTATATGGAAAGTGTCCCTCATCGCCGGACTGGGAGGCATTCTCTACGGCTACGACATGGGGATCATCGCGGCCGCGCTGATTTTTGTGCGCGATTCATTCGGGCTTTCTACGCGAATGGAAGAAGTGGTAGTGAGCGTCGTACTCATCGGCGCGATGCTCGGCGCGCTGGTGGGGGGAAGCATCGCCGATCGCATCGGCAGGCGCGCCACGCTGGTCTGGGGAGGAGGCATCTTCATTGTCGGTTCAATTCTCGCTCCCCTGTCGCCAAATGTAGAGACGCTGATCGTCGCTCGTGCGCTGTTGGGAGTGGCCATCGGCTTCACCTCTGTGACGGCGCCGGTTTATATCTCGGAGCTTGCTCCGCCGAAGTCGCGAGGAACTCTCATCAGCCTGTACCAATTCGCCCTTACTTCGGGCATTGTGCTGGCGAACGTGGCGGGCTATTTGCTAGCCGGGCAGCAAGGGTGGAGGCTGATGTTCGGGATCGGAGCTGTTCCGGCAGCTCTTTTCCTCATCCTGATTCTTACTCTTCCGGAAAGTCCGCGCTGGTTGTTTGCGCAGAACCGCTTAGCCGAAGCGCAGTCAGTATTGAAGAATTATACGGATGAGGCTGGGGCGCATGTGTTATTGGAGGACATTCGAACTGCCCTGCTGGCGAAAGTCGACAAGCGCTGGAGCGCTCTTTGGAGCCCGGCGGTGCGCAGATCTCTCTTGATCGCCGTGGGGTTCACCGTTCTGCAGCAGGTTACCGGCATCAATACCATCATCTATTACGGGCCGCAGATATTTACGCTTGCCGGAATCAGCTCAAGCAAGAGTGCGATTTTTGCGACGCTTATCGTGGCAGTCACAAATATGCTTGCGACGATCATCGCGCTTGTACTCGTTGACCGGGTGGGCCGCAAGCCGCTTCTATACGCCGGTGTCGGCGGAATGACGTTGTCCCTGTTTCTGCTCGCTTATGCGTTCCACAATCAGGCCGCATTCGGATTATCGCCTGGGATCGTCGCCACCGTCTGCCTGATGGTATACATCACGTGTTTCGCATTCAGCATGGGGCCGATCGCTTGGATTCTGGCTGCCGAAGTCTTTCCGCTACCGCTGCGTGGCCGGGGGATCGCCGCCGCGACGCTCGGTTCCGGGGCTTCCAACTTCCTCGTCTCGCTTACATTTCTGTCTCTCATTAAAGCTGCTGGCAATGCGCTTACGTTCATCATCTATGGAGTGTTCTGTATCATCACATTGCTTTTCGTGCGCTTTGTCGTGCCGGAAACGAAAGGACGCGAACTGGAAAGTATCAGCGCCGCGTCGAATGTGGTCGCACCATGAATGAGCAGCGTATGACTGAAACTTCTACAAAGCATAACGATTCATCGGAGACGGCGTCGACGACAGGGGAGCAGCAGATCGATAGCCCGAAGGGCACTCGGCAAAATCTTTCGACGACAGCAGAAAGCGGGTGCGTCGTTGGCGTGGACATCGGAGGGACCAATCTGAGGCTGGCGCTTGCGAACATGGACGGCACCGTACTGACCCGGTCCTCTTGTTCGACTGTGAATAGCCGAAGTGCGGAAGCAGTAGCGCAGATGATTCGCCAGGGTGTGCAAGACCTGCTGGGAGAAGCATCTCTCCCGTGGAATGCACTAAGAGCAGTTGCGGCTGGCGCGCCCGGTGTAACGGACGTTGATGCGGGCATCGTGGTCGCAACGTCGTATCTCATGGGGTGGCGGGACGTTCCGCTGCGCCGTTTGCTCGAAACCATCTTGGGTGCTCCGGTAGCGGTGGACAATGACGTGAATCTCGCGGCGCACGGCGAGAGTTGGGCTGGCGCGGCGAAGGGAGCCCCCGACTTTGTCTTCCTTGCCATCGGAACTGGAATCGGTGCGGGCATCGTATTGAACGGCCGCCCATTCCATGGCAGCAGATGGGCCGCTGGCGAGATCGGCTATATGCTTGTCCCGGGAGCGAAGGATGAGGCCGTTGAACGCGGCAAGCCCGGCGGGCTTGAAGGCATTATCGGAGGCGAAGGTATTAAGGCGCAGTGGAAGCGACTGTGGCGGCAGGGCGCCACTACGCTGCCGGAGAATCTGATGGCAACGGAAATATTCGATGGCGCGATGAATGGCGATCCGCAGGCACAGATCATCCTGCAGCAGTCCGCGCGAATGCTGGCTGCCGCAATCTACAACATGACTCTGGTGTTGAACTGCCCGCTCTTTGTGCTGGGTGGGCGTGTGGGAATACACCCTGCTCTTTTTGAAGCGACCGAACGATTTCTTGAGCGATGGAGTGCGCGCGCACCTTTGCGGCTGATGCGAAGCGCTCTGGGAGAAGATGCCCAATTGATGGGTGCCGTCCGCCTGGCCCTCGATACGGCGAACCTGCGTTCGACCTTGCCAATCGGCGAACCATCGAGCAAGAAGTGAGATCGTCCACGGCAGGGCGAGGCTCGCTGCGGCTATTTCTCCTCCCCTCTGTGCCCGCCAGCATTCGTTCCTTGGCTATCGCGCAGCACAAAGACAAAGACCTTGGTAGCACGACCGGAACTGACAGAGCATTCGCCGGACGTTTCGGTCTTCACCCAGTCCCGAGAAGCTGAGGTTCGCATGATAATCGGTCGAGCGGAGGGCGTTTCTTACGGTTGGTGAATTGTTGTCGATGCGTCCTTAAACCTCTTTTTCGCTGTCGGTATTGTTTTTTACGGCTTTCCAGTTTTTTATCCATCGCTCGTTGAATCGCTCGGGTTTTCGCGGGCGCAGCTTACGCAAGGATTTTTTCACGGATTCCTGTTTGTCGGATTGCCATGCGGCTTGCTGGCAGGCGCGCTGATCGACCGCTTTTTCACCGAATTGTTATGCTGCATACCAGTTTCTTCCGTCGGTGGGGTTCGAGTGTTACTTGGCCGGCGATTCATGCATGCTGAGGATATACCAACGGTTGTTGGTTCTCCGGCAAAGCATCATGCCGCGTCCCGCGGCGTGGATGGAGGGAGATTCAATCTTGTAGTCATACAAGGTCCACACGACATCACCGACGGCTCGTTGTTCGCTCATCGTCAGGGAGAGATGGACGTCAGGGGTCGCGCCAAAATATTTTTGCTGGAAATGATTCGTGGCCTCGTCTCGACCGCGTAGTTCGCCGCTCGGAGAACTCAGCACGAAATCCGGATCGAAACAGGAGGCCAGTTTCTCGGCGTCCTTGTTATTAAACGCCTCCGAGCAGGAATGCATTGCCTGGTCCATTTCCGCGATGAGAGAGGCCTCGGAGGAACTTAGCGGCGCGATGCCGAGTCGCGCGACACTAAGTTTAAGATCGATCGTTACGCCCAGTTGCTCCAGAAGATCCACTCCGAGAATTCCGTCGACCCCGCCACCACAAGCTTTGGCGATCGCGCTCAGGTCAATCGCCGGCAGCGTGACGCCAAGCAGGATGTGATTGCCCAGGGAGAGTTGGCCGATCAAAACTTCGCGTGCATTGAGAGCGGTCGTTTCATTCCAGGATTGAATGCGGACTGCGCGGGTATGCCCCCTGGGGAATGACTTTTCGTTGAGCAGAGAAGTGGCGGCTGTATCGATGAGGAACCGTTTGTCGGCGTTGTCTGCCCTCAGAATTACAATTGGCAAGCGATCGCAACGCTGAAGAGGAATTTCAGTTCCCCTAGCTCGAGTCTGCGCTCGGGCGCCGTGCGCAGCAAGGGCGAAGGTCAACGCTCCAACGGCGCAAGCGAGCAAACGCAGACTGATTCGCATTACTGCCTCAATCGCGCGGTCCCTGTGGCTTGATCGATCCGCTGCAGAATCGCACCGCGGACCAGGCGAAAAGCGTTTTGATCCCGAAACAAGCGAGAGCTCCAGTTTGCTCCCATGGCGAGCGCCTGAATTTCGAATGCCAACTGGCGCACGTCCACGTCCTTCTTGATTTCGCCGGCGAGTTGCGCGTCGCGGGCGGCGTGCTCCAAATTGCCCAGCCACTTCCTCATCAACTCTACGATCCGATCGCGGACGCGGCCGGGCCGGTCGTCAAATTCCAACGAGGCGGCAGAAAAGAAGCAGCCGCCGGGGAAAACTTTTTTCTCGCCGTACGACAGCCAGTTCTCGCAAAGCGCCCGAAGCCGCTTAAGGCCGTGGGATTCATAAGCAGGGCGGACCACGCTTTCGACAAAGATGTCGCGGGCCTCGTCGACCACGGCGCACTGCAAGTCTTCCTTCGAGCCGAAATGGGCGAACAGTCCGCTCTTGCTGATCCGAAGCGCGGATGCGAGCTTGCCGATTGTCAATCCCTCCAGCCCTTCGAGAGAGGCGAGGTTGACCGCCTTTCGCAGGATTGCCCGGCGGGTTTTTGCGCCACGCGGGCGTCGCAGGGGAGCCTTCACCGTGACACCAGCGTTCCTGTGTGGCCCACCGGCTTCCTTCACGCGTTGTTGGGGTGACTTCATTTCCGGGATAGATAATAGCACGACCGTTCGTATTATTACAATCCGCTTTCGGGCACCGACCCGCCGAAGAAGAAGCGGCGCTGGCGCTTTCTATTCCAGGTGAAAGATGGCGAGTCTCGACCTGCAGGGGAGTCCGCCGCCGGGACTTTCTGAATTCCGATAGTCACCCACAGATAAATGTGACTAACACTGCGGGCCTCTTATATAATCCGGCGCATCATGCAAAACCGAGAAACGCTGTACCAAGTGGCCGACCGGGTCGCCACCGTTACGCTCAACCGGCCCGACAAACTGAACGCCTGGACGGCCATCATGGAAGGCGAAGTCCGCGCAGCGATGGAAGAGGCGGAGCGGGATGAAAATGTTCGCGTGATTATTCTGACGGGCGCTGGGCGTGGATTCTGCGCGGGCGCGGATATGTCGCTCTTGAGCACGGTCGCAGAGAAGGGACTCGACGAAGCACGACGAGCCCATGCGGTACAACCTGACAGTGGAGGCCGCGAGGGCGCGCGAGCGGACTTCCGGAAAAAATATTCGTATTTCCCCGCGATCACCAAACCTGTGATTGCAGGCATCAACGGTCCGGTGGTGGGTTTGGGCTTGGTGATTGCACTGTACTGCGATTTGCGAATTGCATCTGAGGCCGCTCGATTTGGCACGGCCTTTGCCCAGCGGGGCTTGATTGCGGAATACGGCATGGCATGGGTGCTGCCGCGCCTGGTGGGGCACGCGAATGCGCTGGATCTTCTATTTAGTGCCAGAATGATCGATGCCACGGAGGCGCTGAGAATGGGGTTGGTGAACCAGGTCTATCCGCAAGAAGCGTTTTTGGAATCCGTGCAGAGATACGCGATGAATCTGGCCGCAAACGTCAGCCCGAGGTCGCTGCGAGTGATCAAGCGTCAAGTCTATGACGCGATGTTCCAGACGCTCGCGGAATCATTTGAAAGTTCCGAGCAAGAAATGCTGGCGAGCCTGCAGTCTGAGGATTTCAAGGAAGGCGTGGCACACTTCATTGAAAAACGGGCTCCGGCTTTCACCGGCAGATAAGGAATGTCCAGTGAACTTCGAATTCAGCGAGAAGGTGAAGGACCTGCAACGCCGGCTGCAAGCGTTCCTGGATGAGCACATCTATCCTAATGAGCAACGCTATCACGCCGAGATCGAGAGGAATCGCTGGTCGCCCACCAAGGTCATCGAAGAACTGAAGCCAACAGCGCGGGCGGCCGGCCTGTGGAATCTGTTCCTGCCTGAGAGCGAGCTTGGTGCGGGACTGACGAATCTGGAATACGCGCCGCTTTGCGAAATGATGGGCCGCAGCGAGATGGGCCCCGAGGTTTTCAATTGCTCTGCCCCGGACACTGGCAACATGGAAGTTCTTGCCCGCTATGGCACGCCGGAACAGAAGGAACGTTGGCTAAAGCCATTGCTTGCGGGCGAAATCCGCTCGTGCTTCGCGATGACGGAGCCCGCAGTGGCGTCCTCTGATGCGACAAACATCGAAGCGAGAATTGTGCGCGACGGCGGCCACTACCTTATTAATGGCCGGAAGTGGTGGACTTCAGGAGCGGGCGACCCTCGCTGCAAGATCGCCATCTTCATGGGTAAAACTGATCCTTCGGCCCCGGCGCACAAACAGCAGTCCATGATCCTGGTGCCCATGGAAGCGCCGGGAGTAAAAATCGAGCGAATGTTGAGAGTGTTCGGGTATGACCATGCGCCACACGGGCACGGACAAGTCATGTTTGAAAATGTGCGGGTTCCGGTTTCAAACATTCTGCTCGGCGAAGGGCGTGGTTTTGAGATTGCGCAAGGGCGGCTGGGGCCAGGGCGAATCCACCACTGCTTGCGGTGCATCGGAGTGGCAGAGCGCGCGCTGGAAACGATGTGCAAGCGTGTACAGGCGCGCGTAGCATTCGGGAAACCGATTGCCGAGCAGGGCACGATTCGCGCTGCTATCGCCGAGTCTCGGATGGAGATTGAACAAGCACGACTGTTGACGCTTAAAGCGGCGCACATGATGGACACCGTGGGGAACAAAGCGGCGCGAGGGGAGATCGCGATGATTAAAGTGGTCGCGCCCAATGTTGCCCTGCGGGTGCTGGATCGCGCCATACAGGCACACGGAGGGGCGGGCGTGTCGCAAGACACTTTCCTTGCCGCAGCGTGGGCGAACGTGCGCACGCTGCGAATTGCCGACGGGCCGGATGAAGTGCACCTGGAATCGATTGCGAAGTGGGAATTGGCCAAAGGCAGGAAATCGGCAGGCGCGTCAGTTTCGCACTGATCACAAAAAACTCACAGCACCAGGATAATCGGAACCTTCCCGAGGAGAGATGGATGCCCCCACTGGTCGTCATGAATCTGCAATCGCTCAAAGAACTGGTCGGCCGGGAACTTGAGGTCACGGAATGGTTCCCGGTTGCGCAAGACCGGATCGCGCTGTTTGCGGAAGCCACTGAAGATCGGCAGTGGATCCATCTGGACCAGGCGCGGGCAAGCGAAGAATCACCTTACGGCACAACGATCGCGCACGGATTTCTTACCCTTTCTTTGGTCAGCCATTTCCTCAAATCGGCGATCCAGATCCAAAGTGGTGTCCGGCTGGCGGTGAATTATGGGCTGAATCGCGTGCGTTTCCCTGCCGCGGTCAGCGCCGATTCCAGGATCCGGGCGCGCGTGGCGCTGCTCGCTTTGAAGGAACTCTCCGACTCGGTTGAAGCGACGTACAGTGTAACGATCGAACGCGAAAAGTCCGAGAAGCCAGCTTGCGTTGCGGAGTGGATCGTCCGCTATTACTTGTGATCGGGCTGGGTGTGGACGCACCCTCGCGAACTATGAATTTGAAATCGAAGCGAGGCGTTAGATCCTTCCGGTCTGCGCGGTGTGCAAGGACGCGCGCAGGAGCATCTGGATGGTGACCGGCATGGTGGCGAAGCGTTCGTCTTTGGTCAGTCCCTGATGATAGCGGTAATAAATTTGCTGAACGATTACCGCAAGTTTGAAGCGCGCGAACGCCAAATAGAAGGCGATCTGTGAAGCATCGATCCCGGTTTTCCGCGCATACTCGTGCACGATTTCGGCTCGCGTCAGGCTGCCGGGAACATTTGTGGGTCCCCAGCGAATTGTTTGGAGTTCCTCCGGATCCGCGGCGTCGACCCAATAAGCCAAGGTAGTGCCGAGATCCGTCAGCGGGTCGCCGATGGTGCACATCTCCCAATCGAGGACACCTACAATCGCGGTTATCTCTTTCGAATCGAGCACCACGTTGTCGTACTTGTAGTCATTGTGAATCAGTGAAACGCCACTTGTGGACGGCAGGTGCCGCTGCATCCACACGGCAATTTTCTCCACTTCCGGATAGTCGTGCGTTTTGGAACCGTGGTAACGCTCGGTCCACCCGCGGACCTGGCGTTCCAGATAACCCTCGGGTTTGCCGAGATCGGCCAAGCCCGCGCCAGCGTAATCCACACGATGCAGGCGAATGAGATTTTCAACAAAGGATTCACTGAACCGGCGCGCCTTCTCCCCAGGAAAATCCAGGCCGCGCGGCAATTGCCGGCGAAGAATAATCCCGTGGATCGGTTTCATCACGTAGAAAGGAGCACCGATAACGGACTCGTCGTCACAATAAAGAAGCACTTCGGGAGCCGGAGCATAGACGGAGTGAAGCTTCGACAGCACGCGAAATTCGCGACCCATGTCGTGGGCGGACTTGACCTTGCTTCCGAATGGCGGCCGCCGAAGAACCAACTCTCTGGCTCCGAGACTCAGAGAGTACGTCAAGTTGGAATGGCCGCTTGGATATTGGAGAACCTGCAGCGACCCCGAATTGTCCGGAAATTGACGGCGCAAATACGGTTCAAGCCTGGCCAGGTCAAGCTCTTCTCCAGGCCGGATGGACGCCGGATGGTCGAGCAACTCGCTCATGGAAAACCTCCTCAGCGGTAGGTCAACATCGCGGCATCAGTTATGTGAGCGTGACAATTGAAACTACTCAGCGTAAACCGCTCCCCGGAATAAATAAATTCGCTCCAGGAAGAGTTGCGCGACATCCAGCTCACATTTAACGTGCTCTCCCCGGAAAGCTGCAGAGCGCGCTGCATAGCGACCGCGATCGGGCCTCCGGAAGTTACAATCGCCACCCGCTCGCCGCGGCCGCCAGCCGAAAGAAACTTTGTGAGGCCGGAATTCACCCGGGAGCAAAATTCCAACCAGGTCTCCACTCCTGGCGGACAAATTGTCCCACGCACCCACTTGCCGATCACCGCCTCGAACAACTTTGAAAAAGTGGCCCGCCGCTCGGCCGGGCCGGCTGAAGACTCGAAGGCGGTGTGGAGATCGCGGATGCTTTGGTCGGTTTCGAGCAACCCGGGCAGACTCCGTTCGAGCACTGCTTCTCCCTGATATTCGTCAAACTCAGGCGCCACCAGCGGTTCGGGAAACGGGATGCTGGCTTTCCGGCAGGTATCGCTCACCAGCGAAAGAGTCTCAGTCTGCCGGCAGCGAGGCCCGGTGCAGGCACGGGTAAACACGATTTTTTGGCCCGCCCAATATTCGCCGAGAAGGCGCGCCTGCGTTTCTCCGAGTTTGGAAAGCTTGTCGTAGTTCGCCTCAAGGAACGAA
>Ga0210410_10002412_pt1 | contig 16744 bp, 14 predicted proteins | sample IncBWC4MmetaG_FD_161058 | JGI IMG/M metagenome (GOLD analysis project Ga0210410, IMG submission 161058) | Forest soil microbial communities from Barre Woods Harvard Forest LTER site, Petersham, Massachusetts, United States - Inc-BW-C-4-M | ecosystem: Environmental > Terrestrial > Soil >... | reverse complement strand
ATGTGCCTTGGAAGTCATCGGCAAGCAGACCGGCGACGACACCGTTATCAACACATACACCCTCAGCCCACTTGCGCTCCATCTCGATGATGTATTTCGCGGTTTTATCATTCGCCGAAGACCAGTGACTCTGCTGTGCATACGCCGGAACAAGCAACAACGTCGCCGCGATTGCCACGGCGAAGACTCGTAAAAGCATTTCTCGCCACCGGCGGCAGACTGGCTGACACCGGCGGGTCCACGGCGAGCGTGGAAGTCGCACAATTGGGACGCGATGGAACGCCTCAATACCAAGGGGTATATCTCCGACCCCAGGCCCAGTGCGAACTCAGGAACCCTCCTCGAAGAATCGGAATAGACTTGGAGCCCTAGACGGAGGGTGCAACCTATCTGGGCAGGTAAGCGGCTCTGTTCGATGAGCTCTCCGGGGTCTATTTCGGTAAGCGACGGAGGACCTAAATGAGTAATCGCATGAGTGTTTTATCGCGTCGACTTGAGCGCTACGCGGTCGGCTTCTCAATCGCAACCTTCGCCTTCTTCTTTATCGGGTTGTATGCCTCCGCCAAGACTGAAGGCCAGGTAGTATTCTTCTGCGCTGGCCTTGTTTCGGTGTGCCTCTTCGCTAGCTTCTTTTTATGGCTGGCGCACGGCTTCGCGTGGGCGATGATCCCAGAGGAGCCTGTAGTGGCGAAGAAGCCTGCAGAGGCATTGAAGCCTGCAGAGGCGATGAAGCCTGCAGAGGCACTGAAGCCTGCGGACGCGATGAAACCTGCAGAGGCGAAGAGGCCTGCGGAGGCGATGAAAACTGCGGAGGAGAAGAAACCTGCGGAGGAGAAGGTGATCGCCCCAGAAGATCCTCCCGACGCGAAGTACACCATCACCGGAAGGCGCGTCTACTGACCCCAGAGAGCTTGTCAAACGGCCCCGCAATCGCGGAGGCTCTGTACGCGAGAGTGAGACGATGTCGCACGCCCTGCGATTGTTCTCCGTCAAAGATGAAAATTGCCATGAGAAATCGCTAACTCTTAGCGAGTAATAACCGGCAATCCGGAAGTAACCCCGAAATGTCCGTATTGCCGACCACACGGTAACTGACCGAAAATCATGTCTTGTAAAACTGCCTGCAAGCAAGAAAGCACGTTTGAGCCGCCTGTGACAGAGCAGTCGAATGAAGTAGCCGGCTCTCTGTCGTAGCAGATCCGCCAAACTGCTATTGCGCAGGGCAGGATCGTTTGACGACCTTATCTTTCAGTTCAGGTGGATCTGAAAGAGTTCGGACGGAGCCTCCTGCGGACGGAAATTCAGAACGACTGCTTGAGTTTCGATTGCGTTCAGCGGATCAGTCTCGGTGTGGGACATCTCGATCTCCATGGAATCGGAGAGCCACTGCTCGATCTTTGGGCTGTTCGCCGCGTTCTCGCGGGCATAACGGAAACCGCTGGCCTGAATGCCGTTAAAGTCTTTTATCCCAAGGCTGTCGACCGAGATTTTGGAAGGAACGAGGGGAAATTTAAATGCTGGTCCATGAATCTGCATTAGACCGGGAATGCCGCCTCGACAGCTATCGATCTGGGCGTTAGATTTGCTGATCCAAGTCGTGGTTTGGTCCTGCGGACTACAGATCGTTGAATACCAGTATGTCGCTTCGTCACCATGTTCGGGAGATCTTCCTTCAGTCCATCCTGCAGGCATGCGAATGACGACCTTGCCGGTGCTATCGCGGGCGGCATGAGCGACGAAGCTAGGGCCGTTCCGCTGTTTCTGGGTCCCATCGGCGGAGAGTTTCCACTCGGAAAAGGCGATGTCCGCGGTGAAGGGAAGGTTTTTGACCAAGCCGATTCGGATGCGGTTCCATTGGGCTGTGCAGACGAGTTCGGCGTGGACGGTCTGGGGCAAGGTTGCGAGAAGGAGGAGCCAGAGAGTTGGTCGAAGGCTAGACATTCTATTCCTCAGGCAGAGGATGCCATTTTGCCATACCTGTCATCCTTTACCGGGTCGAAGGTCGAACCCGAGATGAGCCGATCCAATTTCGGCAACATGATCTCAAGCTAGTGGTGGATTCTTGGAGCACCGGATGGGAGTTGAACCCATGAATACTGGTTTTGCAGACCAGCGCGTTAGCCACTTCGCCACCGGTGCCCTCATCCGCCACACAACCAAAGCTGCGTGGCGGGCTGCTGTTCGATAAGAGGTCACAGCCTCTCATCTCACCTTGTTCAATCTACTTCGGCTGTGTCACCGTGCGGAGATACGGCTTCACCGTTTTATATCCTGGGAAAATCTTATCCGCATCCTCGTTAGAGACCGCACCGGTGATGATCACGTCCTCGCCCTGCTTCCAGTTCGCCGGCGTTGCTACCTTGTGCTTCGCCGTTAACTGCATCGAGTCCAGCACACGGAGGATCTCGTCGAAGTTGCGCCCAGTCGTCATCGGATACGCAAGCGTCAGCTTGATGCGCTTGTCCGGGCCAACCACAAACACGGTTCGAACAGGAGCATTGTCAGCGGGAGTGCGGCCCTCGCAGCTCTCACCCGCATCGCCAGCCAGCATGTCGTACAGTTTGGCTACCTTCAACTCGGTGTCCCCGATGATCGGGTAGTTCACAGCTGACCCGCTGACATCAAGAATGTCCTTGGCCCACTTCCCATGATTCTCGACAGGGTCAACACTCAGTCCGATAACCTTCGCGCCACGTTTCGCAAAATCACTTTCCAGGCCCGCTACCGCTCCCAGCTCTGTTGTACAGACCGGGGTAAAGTCCTTCGGGTGAGAGAAGAGAACAGCCCAGTTGTCGCCGATCCATTCGTGGAAGTGGATCGTGCCGTGAGTGGTCTCAGCAGTGAAATCAGGAGCAATATCATTGATACGGAGTGACATATACATTCGCCTTTTCTGGGAGATCCCCAACATTTTCGTTGGGACTGAAGGAGCCAATTTTACCTGACGTAGAAAACCCACCCGGCTCGTTGGCTCTCGGGTGGGTTCTGTGCTGCTCGAAGATGCTTACTTCGATTCGCTCATCCACACACCCGCACCGGGTTACAGCAACAGCAGAGTGTAGTGGCCGTGTTGGGCGTCATCGTCATACGGATCTTTTGTACCGCGTGCCAGCTGAGCTAGCATGAAGCAGGTTTGCCTCATTGCGGTCTGTCCAAACCATACGTCCGAGGAGCTTCCATGTCAACCGATGAGCCCAATAGCGCACCTGCAACTTTAGCCGCAGCCCCCGCGACAGCCCACTGCGCTTATGACTTCGCGCAGGTCGATGTCTTCGCCGAAAACCCTCTTGAAGGCAACGCTCTCGCTATCTTTACCGATGCCCGCGGGATCACTACCGAAGAGATGCAGGCTCTCGCCCGCGAGACCAACCTGAACGAGACGACCTTCATCCTCCCTCGCACTCCCGAGATCGAACGCGAGCGCGGCGTCCAGGTCCGCATCTTCCTCACCACCGAAGAGGTTCCCTTCGCTGGCCACCCTACGCTTGGCACCGCAAGCTGGCTCTACTGGAACCATCCGGCGCTGCGCGGCGCTGAGCAGATCACGCTCGACCTCGGCATCGGCCCCATCCCCGTCCGCTTCACACCGTCGCAGCCCTGCGAACAAGGCGTCTTTGGCACGATGAAGCAGAACGACCCAACCTTCGGTGAGATACGCAACAGCAGACAAGACCGCAACGCGTTGGCTAGAGCGCTCAACCTCTCCGCTGACGATCTCGATCCGGATCTTCCCGCCCAGGTCGTCTCCACCGGCATGGCCTTTTGTATCGTGCCGCTCCGCTCGTTAGAGGTCGCTGCGCGTCTGCGAATCCCACCTCAGCCCGCACGCGCCTATCTTGATCGCATCGGTGCAAAATTCTTCCACTGCATCACTCGCGCTCACGCGGACTCAGGCGCGGACTGGCACGCCCGCATGCAGTTCGACACCGGCGAAGATCCTGCTACCGGCTCGGCCTCCGGTTGTACCATCGCCTACCTTGTGCGTCACGGTGCCGCGGGAAGCGGTCAGCCCATCGTCATCGAGCAGGGAATTGAGATGCTGCGCCCCAGCCGCATTCACGTCAGCGCAACGATCGAAAACGGCATCGTGACAAAAGTGTTCGTTGGTGGCCGCACAATTCCTGTTGCAAGCGGACGCTTTTTCCTGCCGTGATGCACTCGATTTCAACAGGCAACCATCGTGAATCTCCAATGAATTCGCGCCGTTTCCACACAGCGGTGGATGCGCAAGCCCAAATATCGGTCATCTTCGCTCTAACTTCGCCGTTGCCAAGTTAACCAACCGTTCGTACTGTTGGAAAGCGTTGACGACGACGTTGCATGCAACGTGCCGCGTTGTTGAAGATGAAAATTGCTTTCGCCTGTTTTCTGACAATCTGAGTTGAGAGAAGCTTGACTGCCACTGCAGTCGCGACTCCCCAAGCGCAACCTCGCTGCCTGCACACGCACTGAGGTCGTATGCCAGTTTTTTCCGGCATCGATTCTCACTGTATCCGCAGCAGAACGATTTCTTGCCTTCCGGAGCCGCGTGGCAACCTGCCATGGCATAAAGCCTCTCTCGCACCCCGCGGTTCGGCAGCCTCGCTCGTCGGACAGATGGACCTGGTCCCTGGTGGAGCAGACGGGAGAGCCTTGCTCTCTTCGTCTTCCGCTCTCCCGGAGCAGAAGGCCCATCACGCGCCGAAGGGCCGTATACGGCCGGACCACGGGGCTGTTTCTGACACCACCAGACGGTGCGCCTGCAAACCAACAGGTGCATCCGACTGGCCTATCGGCTGCGAGCCACCATAAGGTGGCGTCCGGCAGAAGCGAGACTGCATGCGCCCCAAGAAGACGATCCTCTGCGTAGACGACAACGAACAAGTGCTCTCGGTCCGCACCTTCCTGCTCGAAACCCGTGGCTACCGCGTCATCGCGGTCAATACCGCTCAGGAAGCGCTGGAGGTTCTTGAGCGATCTCTTCCCGGCACGCTCGACCTGATCCTGTGCGATCTTCTGATGCCGCAGATGGATGGCAACGAACTGGTTCGCCGCGCCAAGCAGGTCCATCAGGGCCTGCCCGCGATGATCGTCTCCGGCACCGTCAACGCCTTCGATCGCGCTCTCCACGCCGACGTCTTCCTGCCCAAGGGGGCTAGCTCTCCTGCGGAGATGATCGAGCGCATCCGGGTGCTCGTAGCCCGCAAACGCGGCCCCAAAAAGGCCACCGCGCCCGCATCTGCGCAGCCGTCAGATATATCTCCTTTTGCGCACGCCACAGCCAGCTAAACAGCGCCCCGACCTGGCTAATTCTGGGTGGCCCATCCTTTGCGGGTGTATCGCAAACCGGGGTCCCCGCCAGCTTTGCTGGAGGGGTGGAAAGGGTGGGTTGTTCGCGCTACGCGCGAACCGCCTTCCTTTCACCTTCTTGTAATTCCTTCAGTCCAGGTGTCGGCCCTAAGCCTCGACCAATCCATACTTCCGCTGCCACTGCTGCTTCAATCGTGCCCACACCGCATCTCTCTCTTCGCGGGAGACAGCTGGATCGGGCGACTCGGCAAACCGTGCCGCCTCAGCTTTCGCCAGCTCCAGCACAGCGCGGTCGCGAATCAGGTTCGCCACGCGAAACTCCGGCAACCCCGCCTGTCGCGTGCCAAAAAACTCCCCCGGCCCGCGCTGTTGCAGGTCCAGCTCTGCCAACTCAAAGCCATTCTGTGTCCTCACCATCGCCTCCAGCCGGGCTTCGGCCTGCTCGCTCACTCTGCCGCCGGTCATCAGGATGCAGTAGCTTTTAGCTGCTCCACGCCCTACGCGTCCTCGGAGCTGATGCATCTGCGCCAACCCGAACCGCTCCGCATGTTCAATCACCATCACCGAAGCATTCGCTACATCCACACCCACTTCAACCACTGTCGTCGCAATCAGCACGTCGATATCGCCGCGCTGAAACCGCCGCATTGTGACCTCTTTATCGTCCGCGCTCAACCGTCCATGAAGCAGTCCCAATCGCAGTCCGGCGAGCGGCCCCATTCGCAGCTCGTCGTACATATCAGTCGCGGCTCGGAGCACCTTCTTCGGCTCAAACAATTTCTCCGTCTTCACGGCTTTGCCCTTCGTCTTAGAGGCTGCAGCGGCCTTTGTTCTCTTCGTACTCTTAACAGAAGTGTCATCCTGAGCGGAGCGCAGCGCAGTCGAAGGACCTGCTGTTTTCTTCCCAGCCGCAGCATTCAAATCCTCCGCTTCGTCATCCCGAGGAAAGTCCAACTCCGGCTGATCATCTTTCGCCCCTTCAATCACGGGATACACAATATAAGCCTGCCGCCCCGCCTCCACCTGCTTTCTGACAAACCCCCAGACGTCCTCGGCACGTTCCTCCGTCGTACGTCGCGTCACAATCGGAGTCCTGCCCGGCGGCAGCTCATCGATCACGCTTGCATCCAGATCTCCATACAACGTCAGCGCCAGCGTCCGTGGAATCGGCGTCGCCGTCATCACCAGCACATCGGGATCGAGCGCACCCGGCTTCTTCATCAAGCGAAATCGCTGCTGCACGCCGAATCGATGCTGTTCATCAACGATCACCAGCCCTAAGTTGTCGAAATCAACCTTGTCCTCGATCAGCGCGTGCGTTCCAATCGCCAGATCTGTTTCGCCACGAAAGATCCTTCCCCGCGCCTCACGTTTGGCTGCCTCATCGAGCGACCCCGTCAACAGCGTCACACGATAAGGCTTGCCGGTTCGCGGAGAAAGCACATCCCCCAGCAACTTCCGTGCCGACAAATAGTGTTGCGTCGCCAGAATCTCCGTCGGCGCCATCAACGCCGCTTGATAGCCGTTCTCAATCGCCACCAGCGCCGCCTGCATGGCCACGATCGTCTTTCCCGACCCCACATCGCCCTGCAACAGACGCCGCATCGGCTGCGGCTTGCGCATATCATTCGCAATTTCGCCGAGAACTCGCTTCTGCGCGGCCGTTGGATGAAAGGGAAGCACCTGCTTGATCGCCTCTCGCACCTTCACATTCGTCGCGAACGCTGTGCCCTCACGCTCCCGCATTCGCCGCCGCTTCAACTCCAGCCCAAGCTCCAGATAAAACAGCTCCTCGAAGATCAGCCGCTGATGTGCCGGTGTTGCTGCCGCCATCAGCTCCGTCATCGGTGTCCCAGCCTTAGGGAAATGCACCGCCTTCAGCGCCTCGAGTCGACTGGGAAGTTTCAGCCTTTCACGCATCGCTACCGGCAACGTCTCCATCGCACCTTGAGTGCCTTGCTCTAGTCGGTCATTTTTTTTGTTGTCATTCCGTAGCGCAGCGAAGGAATCTGCTTTTATCTCCTCCGCCGCAAGTTCTTCAAATAGACTCCAGATCACCCGCCTCAGCCACTTCGATCCGAGCTTCGCGCCCCACGCCGTCGTCCCACCCAGCGACTCGTACACCGGCACAATCCGACCCACCTCCAGCATGGAAAACTCGGCATCCGGGCCACCATGAGCCGGCAGGATCTCAAACTGCGGCTGAATCATCTTGAACTTCCCCGCACTCGACCGCGAAGGCTCCAGCTTTCCGTACAGTGCGACCATCTGCCCCACATGAAACTTATCCCGCAGATAAGTCCCACGAAACCACATCGCCTTCACCGTATTCAGCCCCTGCCCCACCGTCATCTCGAACAGTGGCATATGGCGAGTCTGCAGCAGTACCGACCCCCGCACCTCGCCGATCACCGACGCCATCGTCCCCGCCTGCAGCGCACTCATCGGCACCGGATTCAACCGGTCCTCATACCGAAACGGCAGATGGTACAGCAGATCTTCCACGGTCTCGACGCCGCGTTTGGCCAGCTCCACCGCAACGCGTTCCCCCACGCGCTTCACAAACTTGATCGGAGTAGAGAGTTCCAGCACATACCGATGCTATCAACATCGAATCCCTGTTTTCCTGGCGCGATTCGCGCCCGCATATCGCGCCGCGACTGACCACGAAGTTGCCCTGCTAAACTGACCTTAACTCCAAACACGAGAACCCATGCCCATCGTAGAACTGCAACATGTCCGCAAAGCCTACGACACCAAGATCGCTGTCGCAGACCTAAGCTTCACCATTGAGCCTGGCAGCATGTTTGGCCTCCTCGGCCCCAACGGCTCCGGCAAGACCTCCAGCATCCGCATGATGATCGGCATCACGGTGCCGGACTCCGGCACCGTCAACCTCTTCGGCCAGCCCTTTCAGCGAGAGATTCTCAAACGCGTCGGCTATCTCCCGGAAGAGCGCGGCCTCTACAAGAAGATGAAGGTCATGGACCAGCTCATCTTCCTCGGCGAGCTCCACGGCCTCGACGCCCACACCGCCAGCAAGCGCGCCCACCTCTGGTGCGAGCGCATGGAGATCACCGAGGCCATCCCCAAGAAAACCGAGGAACTCTCCAAAGGCATGCAGCAAAAAATCCAATTCATAGCCGCCCTCCTCCACGAGCCTGACCTCATCATCATGGACGAGCCCTTCAGCGGCCTCGATCCCGTCAACGCCGCGCTCCTCATGGACACCCTCGTCGACCTGCGCAAGCAGGGCAAGACCATCCTCTTCAGCACCCACCGCATGGATCAGGTCGAAAAAATCTGTGATGCCATCGCCCTCATCTCCCGCGGCCATCTTGTCCTCTCCGGCGGCATGCGTGAGGTCAAGAGCCGCTACCCGCGCAACCACGTCCAGGTCTCCTTCGAAGGAGACGACTCCTTCCTCTCGCACCCCAGCGTCGAAACTGCAAAGAATTACGGCGGACAGGCCGACATAAAACTTCATGGCCTCAACGGCGCCGGTCCCGACGCCCAGCCGCTCCTCGCCGCAGCCATCCAGCGCGGCACCCGCATCACCCGCTTCGAAGTGATGGAGCCAACCCTCGAGGAGATCTTCATCGAAACCGTAGGAGAAAATGTCGATGCTTAACGTCTGGCTCGTTGCAAAGCGCGAGTACCTTGAGCGCATCCACGCAAAAAGTTTTCTCATCATGACCATCCTCATCCCGCTTCTCATGGGCGGTCTCGTCTATGGCGCCGCGCTGGCTAACGGACGCTCCGGCTCCAACCTGCACATCGCAGTCGTCACCCAGGACCCCCAGTTCGGCGCCGACCTCAAGTCGGAACTCGAGAGCGCAAAGCATGTTGACTCCGACGACGAAGCCACAAAACAGGGAGTCACCAAGGTCGACGTCATCTCTCCCCCTATGTCCGACACGCGCGACCTCCTCGACAACCGGCTCAGAGACCGCAAACTCGACGGCTATATCTGGGTCACGCCGCCCGCCACGCCGCATACTCGCCCCACCTTCGAATGGGTCTCCAAATCCAAGGCCGACATTCTCACGCCATCCCTGCTCGGCCAGGGTATTCGCACGACTCTCACCCGCGAAGGCCTCGGCAACCTGGGCATGCCGGCGTCTGACGTCGATTCTCTTCTCAAGCCAGTAGACCTCGTCAGCAAAGACAAGGACGCCGCCTTTGCCAGCGTCTACGCCCTCTTCTTCCTCATGTACTTCGTCATCCTCTTCTACGGTATGAACGTCGCCCGCTCCATCATTGAAGAGAAGACCTCCCGCGTCTTCGAGGTTCTGCTCGCCACCATCCGCCCCGAAGAGATGATGGCCGGCAAGGTCCTGGGAGTCGGCGCCGTGGGCCTGACCCAGATCGGCATATGGATCATCGCCGGCCTTCTCGTCGCGAAGTTGGGCCTCCTCGCTGCGGGCGTCTCCTTCGCGATCACGCCGGTTCAGGTCGCTTTCTTCATCCTGTTCTTTCTTCTCGGGTACGTTCTCTACTCCAGCGTCGCCGCCGCACTAGGCGCGATGACGAGCTCCGAACAGGAGCTGCAGCAGATGAACATGTTTCTCATGCTGCCGCTCATAGCCTGTTCGCTCGTCATCCTGCGCGTCGTCAGGGACGCGGACGGCGTCATCGCCCAGGCCTTCTCGTTCTTTCCCTTCTGCACGCCGCTCATCATGTATGTGCGGATCGCCGTTCACCAGCCACCGGCCTGGCAGATTGCTCTCTCCATCGTTGGTCTCATTCTCACCATCCTCGCCGTCCTATGGTTCGCCAGCCGCATCTACCGTGTCGGCATCCTGATGTACGGCAAAAAGCCCAACCTGCCAGAGATCCTACGCTGGCTCAAATACAGCTAGCCGCTCGTTCTCCTATTGTGTGAAGGGAAGCTGCTACCAGGCCCCTTGCTTCCCTCCATACCACCACACCATCCCCACCGTCATCGTAGGCTGACTCGGCGACAGCGCCCCCGGCTTGTTCGTCAGGAAGAACGGAACATTGCTCCAGTCCCTCCTGAACTCCGCTCTCGCAAGGAACCCCTCGCCAAATTTGTAGTCATAGGTCCCGGTAAATTCCTTCAACGCCTGCGCCGTACCGCTGTACAAACCGTTCCGGTCGGAAAAGTACTCGAACCTTCCGCCCAACGCCATGCGCGGGTTCAACTGGTATCGCGCATAAGCGACTCCGCCATCCACAAGCGACGGCGCCGACGACTCGCCCGGAGCTGCATGGGCCCACTCTCGCGAGATCACATAGTCGCCCTCCGCCGAAAAAGTCAGCTTCGGCGTAGCGTTCCAGGTCACATAGCTGTCGAAGATATGCGCCTTCCCGTCCGGCGCCGGATTGATCTCCTTCACACACAACCCCACCTGCAACGGCACAGTACAGTTTGTTGCCTGAGACACATCGGGATGGTCTTGTCCGACGTAATAATTAAAGTTCCACAAAATATTCTTCGTAGGCTGGGCTGTAAATCCAAACAGCTCGTCTTTGTAGGAGTTGGTCGGCTCCGTCTGGTTCGTCCCATTCACAATCCAGTAGTTCAGTGCGAGCTTATCGTTCACCTTGTAACTGGCGCGAACACCCATATGGTAAAAGGGCAGATAGTCGAAGAAGAACGCCCGCGAGTAGTTCACCTGGTCCTTCGTATAGTTCCCTTCGATCCCCAGCGAACTGGCCCACTTGCCGAAGTCCACCGTCAGTCCCTTCCCCACAGGGGCTACATAGGTTCCATACGCCTGAAAGATGTTCCTGTAGATCTGCGGCCTCACCTCATTGGCGGGATTCCCCTGTAGCGTGTCGGTCGCCTGCCCAAACTGCAGGTCAAGCCGCACTCCATACCTCCGGCCCTCCGCGACATTCGGATCCAGAGCAAACACCACATCGGCCTGGTTGATGCTGAAGCTGTTGCTCAGCACATCGTAGGCCCGCAGGTATTGGATTCGGCCGATGGGATGGTTGAAGTCATACTCGTAGTACCCATCGAACATGTAGTTCAGCGTTGCTCCTCCCGGCAACACCGTCGGCAAGGCCGAAGCGACAGGCGCAGTTTGCGCAGTCGCAGCCTGTGCACTTACCTCAGCAACAGGCGCGGTCTCCGCCACGCCGCTGCTCGAGATACTCTCCACGCTGCTTCGAACGTCCACCGATGGCAGAACCATCGCAGCTGGATTCAGTGAAGCAGACTCCGTCGGCGTCCCCGCTCGTTGCTTGTGCAACTCCGCCTCCAGCGCGCTCACCCGCAATGCCAGCTCGCGTACCGTCTTTCGCAGGTCTTCTTCTTCATCATGGGAAGCAGCCGCGGTTATCGTTTGGGCATGCGCCGCAAAGCCTGTTGGCAGAGCAACGAAGAGAAAGGAAACGACGAGGAGTCTAACGAAGAAACGCATACGGGACCTCTCAGGAACGCGGTTAAGCAAAGCACATTTGTTATCAAAAGATCGTAAAGCTCACCGGGACAGATCACCGCCGCCCGGTTGGTGTATATCTACAAAAGAAAATGCTTCGGTAGTGCGAGGATTCTTCAGTGGCGGCAGAAGCAGCATCAGCGGAACTCACCAAAACGAAACAGCCTCGGTCTGCCCGGCGAGATTTACTGGAACTTGCGGTAGGCTACACCCTGATCATGGCAACCATATGGACTGTAAATCCTACCCAGAGAGTTCTCTACTGGCTTGCCTTCGCCTGGATCGTCGCAACCTCCTGGGCGCGCCGCGATGGCTGGACAGCGCTGGGTCTCGGCCGCAAAGGCCTGCTACAGTCGCTCTGGATCGTTGGAGTTGCTCTCGCGCTATCGGCGGGTGCGATCTTCATCGCCTCGCGAACCCACACGCTGCACCGCCTGCACGGACCTACGCCAATTCTCCTGCATGGATGGGGGTACATCGTGTGGTCCGTCATGCAGCAGTTTCTCCTGCAGAGCTATTTCCTGCTGAGATTGCTACGGCTGTTGCCAGGCAAAGCCGCGCCCATCCTCGCCGCGACCGGCATCTTCGCGCTCGCCCACCTGCCTAACCCCATCCTGACGCCCGTCACCCTGGTCTGGGGAGCGATCTCCTGCATCTTGTTTCTGCGCTACCGCAACATCTACGCCCTCGGGCTGGCCCACGGCATCATGGGGCTCTGTGTGGCGGTGACCGTGCCAAACTCCCTGCATCATCACATGCGGGTCGGTCTCGGCTACCTCAGGTACCATCCGCGCACGCAGGATCGCCGTCTCGCCGAGCATTTATCCCATCATCGCAGCCAAAGCGACCACAGCGTATCGACCGACGCATGGGTGATCGCCGATGCTCCGACGCGGCGTTCCTGACGCCACGCGCGCCCATAGAAGACGCCAGCCAGCGCCGCAAGCACGACATACCGCCAGTTGAAGTGCACTGCCCGCTTGTTGAAGTGTGAGAGCCCGAAGAGAACAGCGGTCGTCACCAGCGCCCCGCGTTGCCCCAGGCGGCGCTCCAGAAGATTCTGCATCCAGCCGCGAAAGAAAAGCTCCTCAGGAACCGCAATAAAGAAAAACGTGAAGATCCAACCCAGCAGGATGTGGGACACCGGCGGAACATAGGCATGGAAGTGGAGAAAGCCAAGCGACAGTCCAAGCGCAACAGCGATGGGAGCATAGATCGCAAGCTCACGCCCACCGATCCGCAAGTCTGAGAGGCGAAGCCGAAGATCAAAGCCGACACCCTCCAGCCTGCGAATAGCGAGAAAGCCGTAGATGCCCGTATCCAGCAGCAGCATCTTGTTGAACACGGCAAGATGAGGTGGCCACGCCGGCTCAAACCAGCGCAGATCCACGGCGAGACCCAGAACGGCAAGCACAAGAAAATCGCGCCAGTCCCCGCGCTGTTCCGTGTCTGCAACGCTCGCGCGATACAGCAGCAAACTAATCGCCACGGGCAACAGCAGATAGAGCGCCAGCCAGCTCCACCGAAACTGCCCATAGGAGATCGCAACCATCGCATACGGAACGCACAACGCCGCAGGAAGCGCCATACGAGCAGCGACAGGCACCCGCTGAACCGCCTCAACGCTAAGCGGCCAAAACGCCGCCAGCAGAAATGGCGAAAGCGTAAGCAGCGCCGCAACAACAGCCGCCGTATGGATCTGAAAACCCAACATGACTCGAGGATATCTCTCAGTTCTCAGTTCTCAGTTGTCAGTTCTCCGTTCTCAGTCTGCGTCTTCTGTGCTGTGTTTCTCCAACTGAGAACTGACAACTGAGAACTGTACCTGAGAACCCACCACCAGCCCATCGCAAAGGTAAACTCATCCAGTGCCCCAGAAGTTCACCCTGAAGCAGCGCATCGTCCTAGCCATCGTCCCGCGTCTGGCGAGCATGATCGCCCTGTGCCTCGGCGCTACCCTCCGCTACGAGCACGTCTGCGAACCCGGGGCCACGGTCGGCTTCGACGTTCCTGCCCCCGCCGTCTACGCTTTCTGGCACCGCTGCCTGCTCGCCGGCGTGTGGCCTTTTCGCAACCACGGCCTCACTCTCCTCATCAGCCAAAGCTTCGACGGCGAGCTGATCGCCCGTACCGCGGAGCACATGGGCTTTCTCTCCGTCCGCGGTTCCAGCTCCCGCGACGGCGCCCCCGGTCTGCGCAACCTCCAACGCGCCTACCTCGCCGGGCACTACTGCGCCATCACCGCCGACGGCCCCCGAGGTCCCGTTATGGTAGCCAAACCCGGCGTCGCCCAGCTCGCTCAACTCGTCAACACAACGGTGAACACTTGTTACATTCATCCCCACCGCGCCTGGCAACTCCGCTCCTGGGACCGCTTCCTCATCCCCAAACCCTTCTCTCGCGTCACCGTCGCATGGACGCGGCCTGTTCCCCCCGACCTGCCCTCGGTCCAGGCAGCGCTCGATCGCTCCGTCTTACTCGCCCAATCCGGGAATGATGCGAAAAAATAGTTTAAAAAAAAGTGGCATGTTTTTCAGCGTCAGAAATCAACCACACAAATCACCACGTTCCACCACGCAATTCACCACGATTTACCATCCAAATTTCACCTAAATTGCGCGTATCCGACTTCAATTTCGAACTCCCCGAAGAGCTGATTGCCCAGTCCCCACCAGCGATTCGCGGTTCCAGCCGCATGCTCGTCCTCGACCGCGCCACCGGAACCTACCAGGACAATTTTTTTCGCAATTTGCCCGAAATCCTGCGCCCAGACGACCTTTTAATCCTCAACGACAGCCGCGTCATTCCCGCCCGTCTCTACGCCACTCGCGCCGGGCTGCACACCCAGCACAACTCCCCCGACCCCACCGGTCGCATAGAAGTCCTGCTAACACAACAACTTGCCGAAAACGATTGGAGCGCTCTAGTCCGCCCCAGCCGAAAAGTCCAACCCGGCGAACACCTGCTCTTCCACGCCCCCAACGAAACCAACCCAATCCTCGAAGCCGAAATCCTCGCCTCAGGCGAGTTCGGCGAACGCACGCTTCGGTTCTCCCCCACTCCCGACTTCCACGCTATCCTCAACAAAATCGGCCACATGCCACTCCCGCCCTACATCCACCGCGATGACCGCCCAGAAGACCGCGACCGCTACCAGACCGTCTTCTCCCACGACCCAGGCTCTGCCGCGGCCCCCACTGCCGGCCTTCACTTTACACCCAAAATCCTCAAGCAACTCAAACAAAAGGGAGTGCAGATCGAGACCCTCACCCTCCACGTCGGCTTAGGAACTTTCCAGCCTGTTCGCGCAGAAAAGTTGGAAGACATCCACCTTCACGCAGAGCATTACACCCTTCCTCCAGCCACCGCCAACGCCATCAACACCGCGCTACAAGCGGGGAATCGCATTATTGCTGTCGGCACCACCACGACTCGTACGCTTGAGCATTGCTCCCAGGTTGCCCACGGTGCACCTTTGACGGCTCATTCCGGCCAAACCAACATCTTCCTCAGACCAGGCCACAAATTCAAGATCGTCAGCGGTCTCCTCACCAATTTTCACCTCCCCAAATCCACGCTCCTCATGCTGGTCAGTGCCTTCGCGGGAAGCGAGTCGGGCAGGGAGATGGTATTAGCCGCTTACGCCCATGCGGTGCGGCAAGAGTACACCTTTTTCAGCTACGGCGACTGCATGCTTCTGCTTTAGATCGGATTTGCCCGCTCCATCCACGCGACTCGCCGACCCTACTTTTTACCTCTGCTCAACGCGCTACCATCAAGTTATGGTACAAGCAACCAACTCGCCGGCACGCAGCGACGCAAAGCCTCCCATCTATCTGCTCGACAGCATGGCGTTCATCTTCCGCGCCTACCACGCGATGCAGCGCCAGCGGCCGATGTCCACGCGCACCGGCATCCCGACGGCCGCAACCTACGTGTTTGTCAACATGATCAACAAGCTTCGCAAGGACTTTCAGCCCGAATATCTTGCGGCGATCTACGACGTCGGCGCACCGGTACACCGCAACGAACTCGCCACGCAGCTTAAGGACGTGCGCAAGTTCAACATCAAGACTCAGGCGTTCGAGACCGTCGAATACGGAGGCTACAAGGCGAATCGGACTGAGACTCCGCCCGACCTCATCCAGCAGCAGCCCTACATTCGCCGTGCCCTTGAGGCCTTCCGCATCCCGATCCTCTACTACGAGGGCTTCGAGGCCGACGACGTCATCGGCACCCTCTCCTGCAAGCTCTCCGCACTCGGCCACAAGGTCTTCGTTGTCTCTTCCGACAAGGACATGATGCAGCTGGTCAACGATGACGTGGTCATCCTGAATCCCACCAAAGACAACCTCATCCTCGATCGCGCCGGCGTCGAACAAAGCCTTGGCGTTCCTCCTGAGCGTGTTGTCGACGTCATGGCCCTGCGCGGAGACTCCATCGATAATATCCCCGGCGCGCCCGGCATCGGCGACAAAGGCTCTGTCGAACTCATCCAGCAGTTTGGCTCCGTCGAGGCCGCGCTTGACCGCGCCGACGAGGTCAAGAAGAAGACCTACCGCGAATCGCTCCAGAACAATCGCGAAAATATCCTGCTCTCAAAGGAACTCGTTACCATTCACACCAGCGTGCCCATCGAGTATTCGCTCGAAGCGATGCGCACCCAATCTCCTGACAACGCTGCGTGCCGCGAGCTCTTCAGCGAACTTGAGTTCACAACACTACTCAAGGAGCTTGCCCCGGCAGTCGACAACACCGCTATCGCGTATAACCTCAAGCCCACGTCGGCTGAACTCGCCCAGCTCCTCGCCGAAGCTCGCAACGTGAATCCGGACACCGGGCTACCTCGCGGACTGGCCATCTTCCTCGCCGAAGATGCCCGGGCTGTCTCGGAGGAGATCGCCGTCGAATCCGACCCGGAAGGCGCGGATGCCGAGCCAGCGGCTGTCGAGAATATGAGTCTCTTCAGCGTGTCACCCGATCCTAAGATGCCGTTCACTGAAACGGCAGTGCCGGATGCGGCCTGCACCCTTGGGCTGGCCGTT
>Ga0210410_10002411_pt1 | contig 16750 bp, 13 predicted proteins | sample IncBWC4MmetaG_FD_161058 | JGI IMG/M metagenome (GOLD analysis project Ga0210410, IMG submission 161058) | Forest soil microbial communities from Barre Woods Harvard Forest LTER site, Petersham, Massachusetts, United States - Inc-BW-C-4-M | ecosystem: Environmental > Terrestrial > Soil >... | reverse complement strand
TCCGGGCTCAACATCGCAAATACCAGGTAGACGAGAAGAAACAAGCTCACTGCGCCGAGTAACAGGTTTTCGATCATTGGCCGCCTGCTTTGCGCTGGCCGAGGCGTTCACACGCCAGGGTGTAGCCGATGGCGAGTACAAAAAATGCAGCGGATGCTGCGATACAAATGACGTCCCACATACGTTCGTCTCCTTGCTTTACCAGGAACCTTGTTTCTGGCCCGCCCACCACACCATGCCGAGCGTCGCGGTGTTCTGCGCGTTGTGCAGCACTCCAGCCTTGTCGGTGAGGAAGAACGGTATATTCGAAAAATCGCGGCGATATTCCGCGCGCATCAAAAAGCCTTCGGCAAATTTCCGCTCGAGAGTGAAAGTAATTTCCTTCAGCGCCTGTGTTTTGCCGCTGAAGAGGCCGCCGCGATCTGACAGATACTCAGTACGCCCGCCAACCGCATACTCCGGCGTCAGCTGATAACGCGCGTAGGCGGCGCCTGCGCTGACGTGCGCTGGCGAAGAGTGCGCGTAGAGTCGGTTGATGACGTAGTCGCCCTCACCCACCAGCGTCAGCTTTGGCGTCGCGCTCCACGTGACATATGAGTCGAAAATGTGCTCGCGGCCATCAGGTGCCGGAGAAATGTTTGTCGTCGGCAGGCCAGGTTGTGTCGGACCACTCGGAAATCCTGGATTGAGCACAGTATTCGTGTCGCGCCCCTGCTGCCCGAAGAAGTAGTTAGCGGTCAGCGTCACAGTCTGATTCGGTTTGTAGGTTGTGACGAAAGCCTGTGACTTGAACCCGCTGAACGCTTCCGTCTGCTGTGCGCCGTTCACCAGCCAGTAACCAGCGTTCACCTTGGGCGTGAGGTTGTAAGTCGCCCGCATACCCATGTGATAGAAGGGCAGGAAGTTGAACAGGTACGCGCGCGAGTAATTGATCTGATCTTTGGTGTAGTTTCCCTCGACGCCCAGCGAGCTAGCCCACTTACCAAAGTCGACGGTCAGGCCGCTGCCAAGCGGAAACACATATGTGCCATATGCCTGAAAGAGATTGCGCCACACCTGCGGCCGGAGCTCATTCTGCGCCCCGCCTTGCAGCGTCTCCGTCGCCTGCCCGTACTGCAGATCGATGCGTGCGCCATAACGCTGCCCAGCGAGCGGATTCGCCGCATGCTCGATAATCAGCGACGCCTGGTTGATGTTGAAGCTGTTGCTGGTTACGTCATACGCTCGCAGCAGATTCACCCGCCCGATCGGAGCATTGAAGTTGTACTCGTAGTAGCCATCGATCCCGACGTTAAACGTCGTGCCGTTTAGAAAGTCCAGCGTCGCTCGATCTTCTTTGGTGAAAGCCGGTGCGGCGCTGGTCTTCAACTCCTGGCTCGCGCTGTGTAACGCGACGGCCGCGTCTCCGGCAGGTGTACTGTTGGCGTCCTGGTCCGCTGGCGCCTTCGGGTTTTCAAGTTTTTCGAGTCGATGCTGCAGCGCGATAACCAACGCTCGCAGTTCGCGTATCTGCTGCTGCGGATCGCCGCTGTCGGACTCGCGCGCCTGACCCAGCGTGCCGAGCGGTATAACAGCGAAAGTGAGAACAGCAGCCATCGCGATGGATACATACCTCGTGCGTGCGTGATAGATAGTGAACAAGGTGAGCACCTCGGCCCACAGTCTAATCACTTAATCCGATTGGCTTGGTCCGGCATCCTATCCGCGGCGGAGCAAGCGACCTTCATTACGCCACCTTGATTTAAGCGCCTCAGGCATAAAGATCGCGTTCGGTTTTCGTAAAGAATTCGTAACGCATGCCGTGCTGGTCTGCGAAATCACAGACCAGCACAATTCACATGCGCCTCTGGGGGAGGGTGTGCCTCTAGAACTTCACCAGGAACGCAGCAGTTAGACGGTTTTCGCTTCTTCTGAGATCCGGCGTAAAACCTGGAACAGGTATGGCCGGCGTTCCAGTGTTACCGCCCGGCGGAGTGACACCTCCGGGTCCCGAAAAGTACGGGACGTTGGCGGCGCGATGGATGTATTCAAAGCGGTAAGTGAAGTACTGGCTCGGCATGTAATCGATGGTCGCAGAGGAATCCCAAGCCTTGTAGGGGTCGCCGGGATTCTCAGTGAAGTACGGCGTTCCGGTCGATGCGGTGGCGCCGTTGATCGGCGGCAGTAGCACCAGATAGCGCCCGGGGTTGTTGATGCGGCCACCGCCGAGCGTCAAGCCATACTTATCGTGGTCAAACCACAGCCGGTTGTAAAGCATGAAGCCGAGGAAGCTCTGCTTTGGTCCGCCCTTAGTATTACCGAAACAACTTACACCGCCTCCGGTTTCGCAACCGATATCGCCTGTGAGAGAGAATGCTCCCTTGCTGATGAGGCGCGTCGGATCGTCGTAGTACTTGTATTCGATGCTGTCGTCAGAGTGCAAGCGGGTCCGGCTTGCGTTACCCAGCGCGTCTCTGCCAAGTCCGTACTGGTTTCCCAGGATTTCCCAACGCCCGTTTGGGCGATACAAAATCTGGCCACCGAGCCCTGGCCGATTATTGAACCGGCCGTAAGACTGCCAGCCATTTACGAACCACGGCTCAATCTTGAGCTTCTCGGTGGGGAAGATCTGGACACGGACGCCATTGAAGAACCACGGCGTGTTCGACGAAACGTATGACGGCTGATATGCCCAGTTATCAAACTGGTAGTAGCTGAACAGTCCGACGTAAGACATGAAAATACCGGCGTCGACATTGATTCCGTGCAGCTTGTTGAAGTGGTACCCGCCGTATGCCTCTGAAACGTAGCGGTATGCATTGTCGAGATTCCACTGTCCGCGCGAGGGGCTGGCGTCATTGCGCGGCGTAGTTTGCGAGTAGAGTCCGAACTGCGTCATCAGCCGGGCCCGAACATTGTCGTAGTGAAAATCTCCACCGACGCCAAGCTGCGTCACCTGCACCTCATTCGTGCGAAATTGTTCGCTCGATCCGCTGAGGGTGTCGTCCTGGGGGTGACGGAAGTCGTAGACGTAGTTGATATCGGCGCGGATTTCGGGAGTGAAGAAAGCCGTCGCGTAGGGCGTGTCCTTGGTGCGCGCATTTCCGTTGAGCCATGTGAAGTCTGCGAACGCGAAGGGTTCCGACTTGGGTTGGCTCGTGGCTCCGCCGGACCGGCTGGATGACATCGCGCTGTCAAGGGGCGTCGCGGCCATGGGCGTGCTGGCCATCGGTTGTTCCGTCTTAAGGGATTTCGCCGCAGACGAGAGCGCGTTCGTGTCGCTCTGCCCTTTAAGCTGCAGTTCGAGCTCCTGAATGCGAGCCTTCATTTGCTTCAGCTCTTCAAGAACCTCTGCGTTACCTGGCGCAGGAGTACCTGACGCGGCACTCGCACCTGCCGTTGCCTCATTTGATTCCAGATACTTCTGCGCAGAAACTGTTTGCGCACTTGCACCTACTGAGATAACGCTGCAGCTGAGAAGAATCAGCAGCGCCCTCCTGTTCACTAGTCTCACGAATGGTCCTGCAATTGACTTCACCGTACCGCTCCTTTTGCGCCCAGAGGGCCGCATGTCTTCGTCGCAAAGAACACTCCATTTACGCGCAGCGGCGTAAATAAGGCCTTAGTAAGCCCTAAAGAAGTCGCAAGGTCAGGACGTTTGGATTGTCACCGGCGCCGCAGATCCGCCTCGGACTAATCACTTAGCCCGATAGGTGCGGCATCCTGTCCGCAGCAAAGCGACCTTCATTGCGGCGTCTTCATTCAAGCGCCTCAGGCATAAAGATCGCGTGCGGTTTTCATAAAGAACTCATAAAGGCATGCCGTGCTGGTCTGGGGAATCACAGACCAGCAACATCATGCAAGGCCGTGGGGGAGGGCCTAAAACTTGTAGATCATGTCGGCGGCAAAGACGAGCTGGTTGCGGCTTCGCCCGCCGTTGTATCCACGATTGTCCCAGGAATGGTCGAAGCGCAGCTCCGGCCGAAACATAACTGTGTTGCCGATGTACTTAGTGAACGCAAGCGTGTTCTCGGTGTACTTACCGGGGATGCCGGTCCGCTGTCCCTTTTTGTCGTTCAGCAGGTCAGAGCGAAAGATCATTGCCAGTTTGGGAGAGATCTCCTTATTGACATAGTTCACAAGGGCATACTCTGGCGCGGTACACCGCAACTGACCGGCGTGACAGAACGCTCCGTTGGCTCCGATTTCAGTTGGGACCGGATTCGCAACATTACCGGCCACATTCGGCACGTCGCGCTCGTACATGATCCAGCCTTCTGTTGCCATGTGCCATGTCTTATTAAACTTGTGATACCAGGTCGCGTCGTAGTGCTGCAGATTGTTGTACGCGTACCTGCCGTCATTGATTCCGTTGGCACACAGGTAGTAGTTGTTATTCGCGCTCTTGGTTGTGTAATCGACGCACGTAATGCCAGAGAGCTTTGCATCATGCGACCACGGCGCCACGTCGTGGCCGGCAGAAAGACCAAGCTGCACCAGCCATTGATCGTTCAGCTTCACGGTCCCGATGATGCCGGTATCGGTGAATGGATCGATTGTGTAAAGCAGAGAGTGCGTGAAGTTGTAATTGTTTGGCGCCAGCTGCGCTTCGATGCCTGGCACCGACAGAAAACGCCCGATGCGAATGTTCAGGCCCTGGGCAACTTGCCCCCAGTACAGGTCGGCGTACTCAAGCACAGGGTCAAATCCGTATTGCTTGTTTGAGAGCAGAAGCTGCTGACTCAGATAGTCTTCTGCCGTCGTGAAACGGTAGTCAGTCCCGTAGAACCCGGTGATGTGATAGCCAAAGTCGAAGCGCTCTTTCTGCACCGTATTCGGCAGCCGCTCTATGTATATGACCGCCTGATTAAGGTGAATTTTGTTGGGAAAAATCGCGTACGACAACGGAAAATTGTTGTGGCCCGAGGTGCTGAAGTTGACGCCCGGAGCGATCCAGCCATAGACCTTGGTGCGGCTGTTCTGTTTTCCCAATGCCGTCATCAGGGGATACACGCCGCTGTCGGGAGCCCCGATATCGGGCGACCCTCCGTAGCCCCAGTCGGAGTTCGGAAATGGTGGAGAATCGAGTGGCGCCGGCAAGCCGCGCTTGTGGACCGATGGAGCGGCAGGGTTAGTCCCCGCCCAATCCTGCCGATAAAACTGCGCAAGACGTTGAAAGAAATTGCCCCGCAACTCGTTGGACTGCGACGTTGAAGAACTTTGCGGCAACGGTACCGGCTGCAACTCAGCTGGCACACTACTTGAGCTGACACTGTCCGTGGGCTCGGTTGTCGCGGTTGTAGTGCGGTCCTGCGCGGCCACGGTTGCGGTGGCACCTGTCAGACATAACAGCGCCGCCGCAGCATTCCTGCTGAAACGGCGTTTCCAGATAATGTTCATTTGCTCCCTTGCATTTGCCACGATGTCAATCCAGCGGCTTAGAAGTTAGCGTATGAAACCTGGCATAAAGATCGCACAAGCAGGGCATAAAGAAATCGTAACTAACAGCCCTCAGTCGTCGGACAAAAGCGATAGCCAACCCACGGTTCCGTCACGATATACCGCGGTTCGCCGTCCAGTTCGATCTTCTTGCGCAGCTGGCCGATCGCGACACGCAGGTACTCCGGTTGGTCGACCGCCGCCCCGCCCCACACCGCGTTCAGCAACGTACGATGCGTCAGCACCTGCTCCGCGTGCTGTGCAAAATAGCGAAGCAGCTCAAACTGTTTCGGCGTCAGGTGCACATTCTCGCCGCGCACGGTCACACGATGCTGCGCCGCGTCGATCACGAAATCACCCAGCGTCAGCAGGTCGGGCTGCGGCAACGCGGAGTAAGCGGCGCGGCGTAGTTGCGCCCGCAACCTCGCCTGCAACTCCTGAATGCTGAACGGCTTCGTGACGTAATCGTCCGCGCCCGCATCCAGCGCGTCGATCTTCGCCTTCTCCTGGTTGCGCACGGAAAGCACAATAATCGGAGTCTCGGCGACCGCGCGAATTTCGCGGCACAGTTCGACGCCGCTCATCTCAGGCATCGACAGATCGGTGATGACGATGTCGGGCCGCCATTCGTGAAACAGCGTAGCGCCATCCGCTCCGTTGCCCGCGATGCGCACGTCGTATCCCTGCGTGAAGAGGGCCGTCTTCAGAACGCGCGTGATCTGCGCCTCATCATCAACAACAAGCACCTTAGGACGGGACTCGGTGTTCATTCGCGTTCACCACCTTGCGTCACAATGTGCACATCCACCGCCGGAACCTCTTTTAGAAACCGCTGTACAGCAGAATAATAAAGATACTTCCGCAACCCCTTCACCGCCGTGCGGCCGAAGATCACCTGGGTGATGCGCTTCTCGCACACGAACGCCGCAACGGCGGACCCGATGTTCTTCCCTTTCACATGCACAATTTCAGCGCCTAGATTCTCAGCGAACTGCAAATTAGCCGCCAGTGAGCGCTCCTGCTCAGGCGTGCGGTTGCGCTCCGTGTCCACATGCAGGACGTAGAGACGCCCGCCGACGGCTTCCACCAGGCGTGCGCCGCGCGCGATCAACATTTGCGACTGAGGATTTGAGCTGATGCATACCGCAACCCGCTCGCGCACTGCCCAGTTGTCCATGATGTGTTTGCTGTCAAGGTATTCCGTCAGCGATTTGTCGATTGTCTTGGTGACGTGTTGCAGCGCCAGCTCGCGGAGCGCGATCAGATTCCCGCGGCGGAAGAAATTCGCGAGAGCTTTGTCGGCGCGATCTACCGGATAGATATCGCCACGGCGCATGCGCTCCTGCAACGCTTCCGGGGTCAGATCGGCCATCACGATCTCATCGGCGCGCTGCATCACCCAGTCCGCAACGGTCTCGCGGATCGTTACCCCGGTCACGCTTTGCACCATGGGCGTAACGCTTTCGATGTGCTGCACATTCAGCGTGGAGAGCACGTCGATCTTTGCGTCGAGTATCTCGAGCACATCCTCGTATCGTTTGCGATGCTTGCTGCCTTCAATATTCGTGTGCGCAAGTTCATCGATAAGCACTACCTGCGGAGCGCGCGCGATGATGGCATCGACGTCCATCTCCTCAAAAACGACGCCTTTATATTCAAGTTTCCGCCGCGGCACCGCTTCCAGTTTCGCCGCCAGCTCTGCCGTACGAGGCCGGCCATGCGCCTCGATAACGCCGATCACGACGTCTTCGCCACGCTCTTTACGGCGAATTGCTTCGCTCAGCATTGAGTAGGTTTTGCCCACTCCCGGCGCATAGCCCAGGAAGAGTTTGAAGGTCCCGGCCTTCTTCTCAGGCGCGGCGTGTTCGAGCCATTGCTCGGGCGTCTTTACGGGCGGACTTGAAGAAGGTCGGTTTGGCATAGGTCTAAGATGAAACAGTGAAACGGACGTTGAATCGCAGCCTGCTCGGCTATCTCTGCGCGACAGCGATTGTAGGCGTGATTGTACGCGTCTACTTTCATCATCTTCACGTCAATGCTACGACCGTCGCACTCTCGCTGCTGGTCGGCATTCTGCTGGTAGCCAGTGCGTGGGGCCTCTGGACCTCCATTTACATGTCGGTGCTTTCAGCGCTCGCTTTCAACTATTTCTTCCTGCCGCCATTTCTTACCTTCAGTGTCGCAGACCGGCAGAACTGGGTCGCGCTCGCGGCATTTCTTGCCAGCGGCATCATCGCGAGCAATCTTTCAGAGCGCCTGCAGCGCGAGGTGCGCGCGTCCAACAACCGGCGTCGCGAAGTCGAGCGGCTTTACGACTTCACGCAGAAGCTGCTCGTTACCGACAATGTCATCGATCTGGTCAAGTCAATACCCACGCACATTGCCGAGACGTTTAACTTGTCCGGAGCGGCGTACTACTCCGTGGCCACCGACCGCGTCTACCGCTCCAGTCCCGACTTTATGGACGTCAGCGCGGCCGATCTTCGCGACGCGGCGTACGCATTCGACCACGTCCATCGCCCGCCAGATGTAACGCTGGTCCCAGTTCGTTTCGGCATGCGTCCGCGCGGGGTGATCGGTATCGCAGGCGCGAAAGTATCGCCTGAAACGCTGGATGCGATTGGCGGTCTGGTCGCAATTGCGGTCGAGCGCGCAGGCGCGTTTGAAACCCTTAGCAAAAGCGAGGCGGCACGCGAAAGCGAGCGGCTGCGCAACGCGCTGCTCGACTCTGTCACCCACGAGCTGCGCACGCCCCTCACCTCCATCATGGCGTCTATCACCAGCCTGCGTTCAGACGAAAAGCTCGATGCGGCATCGCGAGGCGAGCTGATGGCTGTGATTCAGGAAGAAACTGAGCGGCTCGACCGCCTGGTCGCGCAGGCAGTTGAAATGGCAGAACTCGATGCCCGGCAGGTCGTGCTCGATCTCGCACCGCACGACATTCGCGAAGCAATCGACGAAGCGATCGCCGACGTCAAGCTGAGCGAAGCGCAGCACCCCATTGAAGTTCGCGTGCCGGACGGACTGCCACCCGTGACAATCGATCTGGCGCGCATGACGAAAGTGATCCAGCATCTGCTCGAAAATGCGGCGAAGTATTCCCCGAACGGAAGCCCCATACAAATCAACGCCGAAATGAACAAGTCGCGGCTTCTGGTCAGCGTCGCCGACCGCGGCCCGGGAATCGACGACCTCGAACGAATGATGATCTTCGACAAGTTTTATCGCGGACAAAGCCAGCGCTACCGCGTGCAAGGCACCGGCATGGGCCTTGCTATTGCGAAAGCGATCGTCGAAGCGCACGGCGGCACCATCGACGTCACCAGCCAGCTGGGCCATGGATCGGTGTTCACCTTTGCGCTTCCGGTCTCCGTCTAACCGCCCGATTTGCGTTGACAGATGTCATGCTGCAGCATAATCACAAACCATTATGAAGATTTGCCGTGCACTAGGGCTGATGATCCTGTTCGCGCTCAGTTCAAATTTGCTACTGGCGCAGGAAGAAGTGCTCGTGCTGAATGGGCGGCATCTAACTGTGGATCGAGGCAAACACACGCAGGTAGCTTCAACGTGGCAAACTCTCGACGACCTTCAGACTTGCTTTTCCCTGCTCAAGGTAAAGCAGGACGTGACCAATGAATTCAACGCCGCTTACTCTGAGCTCTTTCTCGGCTTAGTTGTGGGTTACAAGAATGTAGTGTGGGTGAATGCCGGTGAGGGCCACGTCGTCGAAAACCAATACGTTCAGCCGCCGCCGCCAGAGTATCAGGAGAACCTGCAAAACCTGGTGGCTGTCTGCAAGTACATCGCCGCCGACTCGCATGCGACAGATGACGCGCGAAACATCGCCGCGCAGTCGCTCGTAAAGGATATTGCTCTGAAAGCACAAGACTGTCGCCACTTCAGCATGGGGCGGCTCATAAACGTAAGATTTGAAACTCTCAAGGACGCCAAGAATAGTAACGGGTACGAGATTCTCTATAGCTGGTCGCCCGACGGCATTCACAGTGGCCCAGAGCTTCGCGCTCCAACCCTGTCCAGTCCAGCCGAAGCTCAGCTGGTTCCCGGAATTTTCACCATACGGGCAAGAAAGTCTGTTGGCGACAAGATGTACATCACCCAGGCGATCCGGATACCAATCGCCGGACGGGAGACGGTTCTTTGCCAAATAAACGTCCCTCAGTAGAAAGAGAGCCGACTGATCCGCGACGCATTCGCAGCTTCGCAACCTTTTTCAAGAACTACATGAGTGTTTCAACGCTCGTAACTGCTGCATTGCCGATCCCGGTGGCAGCCCTTCACCTGATACCGACTTACGAGTCGCAAACGAAATTCTTGTCGACTTATGCGTCATTATTCTGTTTCTTGATTCTCAGTTTTGTATTTTACCTTCGGCACTCGCTCGCAAGAGTAATGTTTGGAAGACTCGATAAGGAAAGATCTCTTGCCTTGTCACTTACTCCTTTGCTCCTCATTCTTCTTGCAGCGTCTTCAGTCGTTGCTTATCATTTCGCGCTGCAACAATCCCTGGACGAAGCTCGAACCATCGCAATTACAAAGGGGCTTCCGTTTGACACAGATTCGCTGTTGAAGACCACCGATCTTTCTTCCGTACCCAATGCCACTAAGCTCAGCTGTTACTTCCTGGGAATCTTCATCTTCAGCGAAGCGGCGTTTCTCATCATGGCCTTGAGAGAGTATCTGCAAGACCTGCTCGGCCATTCGGACGCGCAATTGATCGGCTCACGACCCCGCTAACGGCAGGACTTCCAATCTATTTCAGCTTTGCGTGCAAAGCCTCTATTTGTAATTGTTGAATACCTTCTTGAATTGTCATCGGGCGCACCTGCATGAACCCACTATGCGATTCATGCTGATGAATGCTTATCGTCCTAAAAAATACTTCAGCCCCGTTCAGGTCGACATCTATCCGCGTGCTCTTCCACTCGGTGTTAGAAAGAGCGCGACGTTGTGCTCCGAAACTGGCGCCACGGTCAAGATGTCCGAGCAAACCATATCCAAAATCCACCCGCTCGCGCAGCGTCGCGGCAAAGGCGACTAACCGCTTTTCTTGCGAGTCCAGTGTCAACGTCCCACTTATTCCACGAAAGATAAATGCTTCTCGAAACGGGGGCGTAAAGCTCGGGCTCGGGTGAAAGTCGCACACCAGCGTGCCGCCGTCATAACGGCTCAGAGAAAAAATGAATGCATCAGGAAACAGCGTGATCATCCGTATTGCCTTCTGCTGATGCAGATTTCTTTCATGGTCGGGTTGAGTCGCTTTCAGGCGCTTTTGCTCGTGCGCCTCTTCCGCAGGCGTCAGCGGATGACCATCGATCATCTTTACCCGGTAGACATTTCCCTCTTTAGTTTCGATGACATCGCGCGTTTCCGTCGGCCCGGTCCCGTCCCGGGCCACGCTCTCGTAGCGCCAGTCGCCGCGAGGCGCAGCCAACTCTGTCGTCACCATCTCTCGCACCATCGACGCACAATCTTGAGCGTGCGCCTGGACGAGCATCATGCTGCATGCGGCGAAACCTAGTAAGCGGAGAAGCGAAAGAGGAAGGCCCCTCGACGAGGTTGCTTTCATGAGACACGCCCGTTCATTCAGGTGCGCGGTGTCTCTGAACATCCACACCATTCTGTCGATCAATTATAGAAGCGCGTAAGGAAGGCTTAATACGAGGCACTTAACGCCGAAGCCATGCGAGATTCGACTTACCGTTTCTCCACTGATTAGTGACGCGCTGGCGACTGTGCCCATTCCGGAGTGGCCAACTCGATTCGCCAAATGGGCCCGCCCTCGAAGCGCGGCCCCTCTGATTTAACGAACGCGGGAACCTCGCCTCTAAAAATCCAGACGTGTGTGTCCGGCGGTTGTTTTCCGAGCACCGGCGCGACCACCCCGGCTAGGCCGCCGATCTCGACTTTCACCACATAGCGCGTAGCTTTGCGCCGGGAACCGGCGACTGAAAACGTATCTTCTCCTTGAGGAGAGATCGCAAGCTTCACGATCCGCGGCTTCGGCGTGCTCACAACAAAAGGCAGCCTCGTCCCCGGAGCATCAGGACGAAGGTTCGTCATCAACGTGAAGATCACTCCGTTGGCCAGGTCCGGCGCCAGTTCGAGATGCTCGGTGGTTACCTGCTCTTTGCCGCCGTCCACGTAACGGGTGGTGACCTGCCCGGTTGATACCTCAATCGAGAGATCTACCGGATGCGGGAACGACGGGCCCTTCTGCACATGGCGATCGCTTATCAGTTGAAATCTGTCCCGTTGAGAGAACACGGCAATTTCGTCGTCGATGGAACCGTCCTTGAAGTGAAAGACAAGCTGCAGCGTAACCCGGTCGCCGCGTACCTCTTGAACCAGGTCGCCTGCTGCTATCAATTCACCCTGCATCGTGCGCAGCGTAAGAAAGCCATGCAGGCTTCCCTGGGGATAACGCACAGCCACCGGTTCTGCAGACAAAACCCCGGCATAAAAAAATGCCGCCGAAGCGCACAGCAATACCCGTGACCACACGCCGAAACGTTGTGCGATGACGCGATTTTTCAAGAGTTTCTCCGAGCGCTCGCAAGTACTTGGATGTCGCGTGCAGGATTCGCTTTATCCGGAATATTTGACTATCGAGCGGATTTCCGGACTACTCGACATGCCCGTCAGACCGCACGCCTCCTCTTGCTCTTGACCCTGGCAGTGTTCTCGAAATGTGGGAGACGCGAGATTGTCCGTCGAGAAGTATAAGGCGGCCCGGACATACGACTACCATAGTCTGAGACCTGAGGGAGCCTATGTCGTCGAACGAAGTCACTGCACCCCGCCAGCACGCATCCACCGGACCAGCGCTGCCGCAACTGCCTGAGCCAACCCACGCTGAGCGAGTCCGCACGCTCGTTTCTCTATCTTCAGTCGCCACCCTGTCGACCCTCTCCCGTAAGCACGCGGGGTTTCCCTTCGGCTCGCTGATGCCGTACGCCCTCGACCGTGCCGGTCGGCCCATCTTTCTCATCAGCAACATGGCCATGCATACCCAGAATTTAAAGACTGACCCGCGAGCCAGCCTCTTCGTCGCCCAAGCCGGTGCAGATGGCGATCCGCTTGGCGCCGCCCGGGCCACCCTGGTTGGTGATGCCGAACCGGTGCCCGAGGACGAATTAGCCTTTGCCCGAGAGCTGTACCTTGCCCGCCACGAGAATAGCCGCTACTGGGTCGACTTCGCCGACTTCAGTTTCTTCCGGCTCCAGCCCATCGACATCTACTACGTTGGTGGATTTGGCGTGATGGGGTGGGTCGATGCACAGGACTACGAACGGGCCTCGCCCGACCCGCTGGCGGAGGCTGCACCGGGCATCCTCGCCCACATGAACGCCGACCATGTGGACTCGATGATTCTGCTGGCGCGGACGCATGCGCAGCTCGAAGCGACCAAGGCGACCATGACCTCGGTTGACCGCCTGGGCTTCACCCTGCGTCTGGAAACCGTTGCGGGGATGAAAGGTGCTCGCATCAACTTCCTCCGCGAGGTTGCCACCCCTCTGGAGACCCGCAAGGTGCTCGTCGAGATGGTCCGGCAGGCCGAAGCGGTAGGCTGACCCAAGCGCGAGCAGTTTGCACACAAAGAACAGTGTTGAAACTGTGAGTTGCTTGGGTCGAGGTGACGATACCTTCGCGAGTGGATCTTACGTTAGTCCGTCGTCAATAGAATGCGCCTCGGAGGGCGCGCTATTCCTCACTTGGTGTATGCGTGTAGCGCACCCCAAACGACATCGTCGGCTTGTAATATTCGCGCTGGATGGGATATTGCGCTGCCCCCTGGTAGAAGCCGAAGACTTCGTTGTTGAGGTTAAGGCCCTGGACTTCGGCGATCCAGCCGCGGTGGAGGCGGAAGGAGCCTTGGGCGTCGACCTGGAGGTGGGAGTAGAGGTATACGTCGCCGTTGGGTCCGTGGAGACCGCCTGCGCCGCCATCGGAGAAGTTATACGAGAAAATGTTAGCGCCGTTGTAGGAAATACCGGTGCGAACGGAGAGACGGCCGCGGTCGTAGGTTGGACCGATGTTCCAGGTGGTGGGCGCCTGCCGCTGCAGGGAAGGGTTGTCTGAGCGGTAGGTTTGCACAGCGCCGGGGACTGTTGGGTCGAACGCGTTAGGTACGGCGGCGCGCGAGACTGCATAGCTGTAGTTCGCGAAGATGCCGGCGCCGCTGAGCACACCGGGCAGGAATGACAAGCGCTGTTCGATACTTAGTTCTACGCCGGCGATGTGCGCCTTTGGGCCGTTGACCGGCAACTGCTCTTGCTGGCCGACGAAGGGGCCAGTGGTGAGTAGCCGTTGAACCTGATAGATGGGGTCAGAAATATCTTTGTAGAAGAAACCGGCCTGTATGACGCCGAGCGGCTCGAAATACCTCTCAAACAGTACGTCGAAGTTATTGGCGTGGGTTGGCTTTAGATTCGGATTACCGGCGATGACTTTCGCGCCGGACGCATTCGGATCGAACAATACCTGGGGTGACTGATCACCAAAGTTTGGCCGTGCGATGCCGCGACCGTAAGCGAGGCGGAGATTGGTGTTGGAGTTGAACCCATACTTGAACTGAATGCTGGGCAGCAGATCGATGTAGTCTCCACCCGCGGTGACGCGCGTGGTTGTGTTAGTTGTGCCGGTCGGATCAGTTTGCACCTGGAAACCGGCAGTTGAAGTATTTGTCGCTTCGATACGGAGGCCTGTTTGCAGGCTGACGTGGCCGATGTCGATCGTGTTCATCAGATATCCGGCGGCGACCCGCTCTAAAGTGTTAAAGTTCGCTGGATCAGAGCGCTGATGCGTTGCGACGGTGTCGAGGGCGAATTCCCCCATGTTCGCCCGATAGGCGGCGAGGATTTTGTTGTAGTCAGACAGCGGGCCGACCTTATAGCTGCCATCGTAGTAGTCGTTGCCTGCCTGGAACGTGCCGAGCACGGATGCGAGCTTGATGGTCGATCCATTCGGGTCAGTGGCATTGTAGAAAGTGTCATGCACATCGTTGAACTTGTGTGCATTGCGAAATTTGCCGCCGACTTCAAATGCACCGATGTGTTTGCCGAAGGTATACCCGCGGATGATAGATCCTGACGCTTGCAGGTTGAGCTGTGCCGCGTGGTCGTTGGTAAAGCTGATCTTGGAGAGGCTGTACTGTGTCGGATCATAGATATTCACGGTCGGGTCTACTGGGATAATGCGCGGGCGCAGCGGATTGCTGCGGTCGACGGTGAACTTGTAGGTGTTGTTGTTGCTGAAGTTCGCGGTGGGAAAGTTGTTGGCGCCGTTGGCCGCACCGCGGGAAACCGCGGCTTCATAGTTGACTGTATATAGGCCCAGGACGTGTGTCGCTCCGGCGTTCAGGCTGAAGATCTGTTGGGTGGGGCGGCGAATGTAATGGCGATAAGCCTCACCGCCGTCACCTGACGTGGGACTGTCGGTGTAGGGAGTGTTGAGACCGGGCGAGTAGGCCCATGTGTCCCCATAATCGATAAAGTTTGCGAAGAGGCCGCGCAGGTACGCCGTCGAGCCAGGCGCTATCCGGTAATCGAGCGTGCCGCCGAATCCGGAGCGCTTGCGGTCATATTTGTAGACGCGAATGTCTTCGCCGGGGACGGACGGGAAAAATGTGTTTGGATCAGCGGCTGTGCTGACGAGGGTGGGGCCGGGTTCTACGTCGGTGATGCCGCGGCCGTTGTAGTCATAGCTGCCACCGAGGGCGAGGCCCCAGCGACGGTCGGTGCCGAAGCGCTGTGCGAAGGCGCCGGTGAACTCGTAGTTGGGACGGCCACCAAGGATGGGGTTATAGCCGCCGAGACCGGAGAAGCTAAGGTAGGGCTGATCGCTGGCTGAGCGTGTAACGAGGTTGACTGAGCCGCCGATGGCGTCACCATCTTGATTAGCGGAGAGCGTCTTACTGACCTGGATCGCGTTGACGAGGGAGGCGGGAATGACGTCGAGTTTGATGTTGCGGACGGTGCCTTCGGGCGAGGGGACATTTACGTTATCGATGGTGGTGTTACTGAGGCGCGGTTCTGTGCCGCGGATTTGAACATATTTGCCTTCGCCCTCATCGCGCTCGAGGGTAACGGACGGGAGACGGCCGACTGCGTCAGCGATGTTGGTATTGGGCAGGCTGGTGATCACCTCGGCGGGAAGGACCTGCATGATGTTGGCGGCGTTCTTCTGCTCGTTGATGGATTCGGCTTCGCCGCGCGGGCGCTCCGCGGTGACGAGGATTTCAGAGGTCATCGCGCCAACCTGCATCTGCACGGTTACGTTGCTGACGCTGTTGGCCGTCACTGTCACGGGAATTGCAGTGGGTGTGAAGCCGACATAATTCGCTTTCAATGTATAGCTGCCGGCGGCGATCTGGTTCAAGGTGAAGAGGCCCTGCGAATTAGTGATGCCATTCTGGCCGGAGGGAACGAGTTCAACGCGCGCGCCCGGCAGAATCGCGCCGGTCGTATCTGTGACCACGCCGGCAATCGTGCCGCGATCATTTTGGGCAAAGCTTGGAAGGCTGGTCAGAAAGGTCGAGAGGAAGAGAGAGATGAGAAGAGAGCGGGAAAGTCTGCGCACGGGTGGTCTCCAGAAAGAGAATCTGCAGGAGCCCCTCGATGCCAATCTGCGACGTTGGGCGATCTAGGCGCGTCCAGCTGTGCGCTAGGGCCCGGGCACCGCTGGACTCGTACGCTGATAACGTCGTTTAATCGCGTCAACGTGTGGTGAAGGCCGTGTGAAGAGCACGAGAATGTCTGGAGAAGGTCGTGTGAATTGTGAGAATCACGACCCGTTATGCCCGCCGTCGGCCGGATTCTGGACTACCCGACATGCCCGCCAAACCGCCAGGGAGGGCGCCGCTACTGTTCGCAGCGTGTATGCGTGCAGCACACTACAAAGGAGATGGTCGGCTTGTAGCATTCGCGCTGGATAGGATATTGCGCTGCCCCCTGGTAGAAGCGAAGACTTCGGGTCGCGTAGTCCTTACTTAATGGTCCTGGTTTTTTCGTCCCAGTGCACGGCCTGCTGCCGGAAGTAGGACTCATTCGCCATATGACAGGCCAGCGCGGCGTGGTGTCCGAAGACGGCGTCTTCGACGACCGGCTGGCGCGAGCGGACCGCTTCGAAGAACGTCCAGAGGTGCGGTTTGACGTCGTCGTAGTCGGGCCCTTTGAAAGTGATGCTCTCCGGCATCGGCTCCTGTCCAAGTTTTGGAGTGTTCTGCGCTCGCCACTGTTTCTCATAGGCATCGCGCATGGCGTGTGGATAGCTGCCATCGTAGTAGCTGGGCGCGGTATCGCGACCACCG
>Ga0210410_10002408_pt1 | contig 16762 bp, 11 predicted proteins | sample IncBWC4MmetaG_FD_161058 | JGI IMG/M metagenome (GOLD analysis project Ga0210410, IMG submission 161058) | Forest soil microbial communities from Barre Woods Harvard Forest LTER site, Petersham, Massachusetts, United States - Inc-BW-C-4-M | ecosystem: Environmental > Terrestrial > Soil >... | reverse complement strand
GAATCTCCAGGCGGAAAAACAGTTTGGATATCATCGTAATGAACTTTTGGGTCAGAGGGTGGGGAACATCATTCCCGAAGGTTTTGCGGAACGGCTGATCGCCGACGGTCTCCGCTCCGCGGCCGACGCGCTGGCTCAGCAGATCGGCACGGGCATTGAACTCACCGGGCGGCGAAAAAATGGCAGCGAGTTTCCCATCGAAATCATGCTCAGCCCTTTCGAAAACAGCGAGGGCATCCTGGTCACGGCGGCGATCCGCGATATCAGCGTACGCAAGGAGGCGGAAAAGCATCTCGCGCAAATGGAGGGCAGGTACCGTGGGTTACTGGAGGCCGCCCCGGACGCCATGGTAGTGGTGAACCAGGGGGGAGAGATTGTCCTTCTAAACCTTCAGGCCGAGAGACAGTTCGGATACCGCCGCGATGAACTCGTTGGGCAGAAGGTAAAGAACATCATTCCGGAAGGCTTCGCGGAACGGTTGATCGCGGACGGCACCCGCTCCGCCGCCGAAGCCCTGGCGCAGCAAATGGGCACAGGCATTGAGCTCCTGGGGCGCCGGAAGGATCGAAGCGAGTTTCCCATCGAGATCATGCTCAGCCCGCTGGACGGCGTCGACGGGATTTTGGTGACGGCGGCCATCCGCGATATTACGGAACGCAAACGCCGCGAATATGACCTGTCCCGTTTGGCAGCCGTCGTCAAGTCATCGCACGACGCCATCATAAGTCTTACCCCCGGAGGGATCGTTCTAACCTGGAATCATGGTGCCGAGCGCATCTTTGGCTACTCGGCCGAGGAAGCTACAGGACGTTCGATTCTTTTCCTTTCTCCTCGAGGACATCCGGTTGAAGACTTAACTTTCATGGAAAGGGTGGAACGCGCCGACACCGTCGAGCCTTTCGAGACTGTTCGCGTGAAAAAGGACGGAACGCAAATCCATGTTGCCCTCACTTTTTCCTCGATCAAGAACTCTGACGGCCACGTCGTTGGCGTTTCCAGCGTTGCCCGCGACGTTACAGAAAGCAAAAACTTGGAAGAGATGCTTCGCCAGGCCCAGAAGATGGAAGCGGTGGGACAATTGGCAGGCGGTGTGGCCCACGATTTTAATAATTTACTGGGGGTTATCCTTGGTTATACCGGGCTCATGCTCAATAGACTGCGTCCGGACGATCCCAACTACAAGGCTATCGAAGAAATCCAAAAAGCAGGCGATCGTGCCGCCCTGTTGACGCGCCAACTGCTCGCCTTCAGCCGCAAGCAAGTGCTGCAACCTAAAGTGCTCGACCTCAACATGGTTGTCGCTGGAACGGAAAAGCTGCTTCAGCGCCTCATCGGCGAGCACATCGAGTTGCTGGTCATTCCCAACCCCACGCTCGGACGGGTGAAAGCCGATGCTGGACAGCTGGAACAAATCATCATGAATCTGGTTGTGAACGCGCGCGACGCCATGCCCTCAGGGGGCAAGCTCACCATTGAAACCTTGAATGTGGAAACTGGTGATGTATATGCCGACGTGCACCCTGCCGCTGTCTCGGGTCCGCACGTAATGCTATCGGTAACCGATACCGGTTGCGGCATGGAGGCGAAGACGAAAGCCCGTATCTTTGAGCCATTCTTTACCACCAAGGAGTTTGGCAAAGGCACCGGCCTTGGCTTGAGCACCGTCTATGGCATCGTGAAGCAGAGCGGCGGGTCCATTTCGGTTTACAGCGAGGTCGGAATCGGGACTACTTTCAAGATTTATCTCCCCTCCGTCAGCGCCGTCCAGGACACAGCGTCGCTTGGCCATCAACTAGAGAAAGTAGCGGGCGGCTCGCAGACGATTCTGGTCGTCGAAGATGAGGTGGCTCTGCTTCGCGTCACCCACCAGTCACTGGAAGCCGTTGGCTACGTGATCCTCGCCGCTCAGAGCCCGGCAGAGGCTATCCGTATCTCTGAAACTCACCCCGGTCCGATTCATTTGATGGTCACCGATGTCATCATGCCGGGAATGAACGGAGCTCAGTTGGCCACTCATCTCTCCGCTCCGCGCCCGGAGATGAAGGTACTCTATGTCTCCGGTTACACCGATGACACCATCGTCCGTCACGGAGTTCTGGAACCGGGCCTGGCATTTTTGCAAAAGCCCTTTTCTCCAAAAACACTGGCCCGCAAAGTGGCCGAAGTACTCGCCGTGCGCTAGTCTAGCGGATTCTCTCTTGGGAGCTCCCGATGGACCGGTCTCTTCGGCAGAACACAATTCAAAAAATCACCGCGCCTCTGCGGCAAGCTCAGAAAGCCTTTGCCGCCCGCTACCCCGGACCCAGAGGCGACCGCCAGCCCGTCCACACCGTTTACGGCGGCGCGCATCTCTTCCGCGCAGACACTGCCCGCCGCCTCGGCGAAAAAGCTCTGCAATCGCTCGACGAATACGCTCCCGATTTCATCTCCTTCGCCAAGGCTATCGCTCTCCCCGACGCCGATCGCCTCCCCGAAGTTCCCGCCAGCGCAGTCGCCGTCGCAAAATCCATCGCCGCCGATCCCCAAGCCGCGCGAAAAGAAAATTATCCAGCGTGGTTCGCCTACACCCTCTACCAGCGCGTCCGCGAAAAACTCCACCGCGAGCCCGTCGAGGATTTTCGCATCGATTTTGAGGACGGCTATGGCAACCGTCCCGATGACGAGGAAGACGGCCACGCCGTCGCCGCGGCGAATGAAATCGCCAGCGGCCTGCGAGCCAATTCCCTACCGCCGTTCATCGGCATCCGCATCAAACCGTTCAACGAAGAACTTCGCGCCCGCAGCATCCGCACGCTCGACATTTTCCTCACGGCGCTCCTCGCAAGAACAAGAGGGAAACTTCCTCAAAACTTTTTCATCACGCTTCCCAAAGTCACCATCCCGGAAGAGTCCGCCGCGCTCGCCGCCCTCTGCGCGCGCATCGAGTCTGCGCTCGGCCTGAAGCGTGGCACGCTCCGCATCGAGCTCATGATCGAGACGCCGCAATCCATTTTCAATGAACGCGGCCAGGTCAATGTTCTGCCCCTCGCCGCAGCCGCCCAGGGACGCTGTGTCGCCGCGCATTTCGGCACCTACGATTACACCGCCGGCCGTGGCATCACCGCCGCCCTCCAGCACATGACCCACCTGGCTTGCGACTTCGCCCGCGAAGCCATGCAAGTCGCGCTAGCCGGCACGGGCATCTGGCTTGCCGATGGCGCTACAAATATTCTTCCCGTACCCGTGCATCACGCCGCGAAAGGAGGAGCGCAACTAACCGCAGGCCAGGTCGCGGAAAATCGCACCGCCGTCAACAGCGCGTGGAAATTGCACTTCCGGCACATCCAGCACTCGCTTGTGAACGGCTACTACCAGGGATGGGATCTGCATCCGGCGCAACTCGTCACGCGCTACGCCGCCGTCTATTCTTTTTTTCTGGAAAGCCTCGACGCCGCGTCCGAGCGGCTGCGCAATTTCATCGAGAAGGCCGCGCAGGCCACTCTCGTCGGCGAAGTTTTCGACGATGCCGCCACCGGACAGGGCCTCTTGAATTATTTTCTTCGCGCCATCAATTGCGGCGCCATCACCGCTGAGGAAACACAAACGCTTACGGGGCTAGCGCAAGCAGAGTTGCGCACCGCGTCGTTCGTCAAAATTCTCGGTGGAAGAAAATAATGAGAGCGCTGTTCAGTGTTTGCAGAGCGTTGCTTCGATCAATCCGTGCGGCTCACATTCAATCTTTACGGAGAGTGGCTTCGATCAGGCCATGCGGTTCGTCGGTCGGCAGGAAAATTTCGCCGGGATTCTCCATCTGAAACGGAGCGAGATTCACGAGGTTGTAGTGTTTGTTCGGCAGCGAAAGATATATTTCCGTGACGCTCTCAAAATTGTTCAGAACGGCTTCACCCATCGCGTACAGCGTGTGCTGGAGTGACTGGCTGTCATGTTCAGCAAAAGTGTCGAGCAGCATCTGACGGATGGCGTGCCAAATCGCGGCGAATTCCACTTCTTCGCTTCGGTACGTCCAGGTCGTGCGAATCAACGTGGAGAGAATGCGATTTCTATCTTCTTTCAGCGTGGTGTACTCGTCTTTCAAAAAGCCCTCGAACGCGGATTGCGTGGTCTTCAGAACGGCGAGCCCGTCGATGCCAGCTTGCACGATTTTTCCGTGCTTCGTTGCGGACACGCTCGACGTGTGCTTCTCGCCACCCGATTGCGTGAATGTGTGCGGATGCGGCTTCCCCCCAAACGGCAGGCGCTGCCACAACGTTTCCGACGCATCCACAATCACTTTCGACACTTGCGAATTGTGCAGCAAAAAATGATCGGCCAATTGCAGACAAAACTTTTCGGTTGAGGCCATCGCGTGCTTGCGCGCGAGTGCGTACACGGTGTTTTTCATCGTGTCGGTCGGCAGAATCTTGCTGTTGTCGCCGGCGGTGTGCGCGGTCTCGAAGTCTCCTTCAAAACGAATGCCGAGCGTAAGTTCTTTGATGTCGTGACGGCCTTCTTGGCGCGAGAGGCGCAGCAAGCGGACGCGTTGTTTGCCATAGTTGTTTTCGCCGAGACGGATGGCCATTTTTCAGCTCCCGCGATAGGTCGAATAGCCGTAGGGGCTCAAAAGCAACGGGACGTGATAGTGCTCGCGCGAGTTCGTTACTTCGAAGGTTACAATTACTTGCGGATAAAATGCTTTCACGCCGCGAGCCCCGAAATACACACCGGTGTTAAAGATCAAGCGATACGTGCCAGCCTCAAGCGCGTTCGTTCCGAGAAGATTTTTCAGCCGGCCGTCGGTGTCCGTCACGCCGTGGTCCAGTGTTTTCCATTGGGCATCCGCGATCTGCAGTTCGAGAAGCACCGGCACATTTACCGCGGCCTTTCCCAACGAGGTATCCAGTACGTGCGTGGTGATTTGGCTCATGACTTTAGTAATTTCTCCAGGCGGTGGCGGGTGATCTTACGTTGTTCTTCGGCGGCGATTGTTAACTCCCTTTCCGGAGCGTTGGAAATTCGTTGGCGCAACGATTCCAGTATTTCTTCACTCGTTTTTCCCGTGGCGCAAATCAGGAATACGTATCCGAATTTCTCCGCGTACGCTTGATTCTCCGCTGCTAGCGCGGCCAGTACGTCCGCCGAAGCCCGCTGCGAAACCGACTGTTCTCCTGCCGACCATTTCTTCGCAGCCAAAGATTGTTTGGCCTTCGCGCGTTTTCCGCCAATCTGTGGATGGTGCTGAAAGGCTTCCAGCCAGTCCTCACGGCCTAGCTGTTTCCATATTTCGTCCGCAGCTTGCAACAGGTCGGCAACGCTCGCGAATGGCATGCGCGTGATCATTTGCTCGGCCCAGCGCTGCGAACCACAGCAGTCCAGCAGAGCTTTTTTCGCTTTCGTGCGCGAAAGGCGGTTCAGCGCGCCAATCTGTGCCGTTTCGCCGGCTGCGAACTCCGCGCGCCCATAGAGCCGCAAACGGCTTACACCTCCATCTGGATGGATATGGAAACGGACGTGTGTAGCGGTCTGTATATTTTGAAGTTCACGGAAGACGTGACGAGAATTTGGCTTGAGCTTTGTGCGCGGCAGCACCTCGTTCCAGGCGGGCGATTCGCCACGCAGATCGGTTGCGGTCGCATCTTTTGCGTAGAAGGTTTCGAGCGAACAGCTTTCCGGGAAATTGCCTTTAAAGTGGGCGGTGTTCACTTCAACGCTGTGAATCGTGCCGGGCACACCGAGTTTCAGGATTACCCAATCGTGGCCGGGACCGCGGCGCCGTTTTGTCTCCCAGCCGTCGCCCATGTTTTTTGCGGGATACGGCATGAGGAGATTCCGCGGCGCACCATAAAACTGGTCACTGGAGACCACGACGCTTCCGCCATTTTCCACGGAGACCAGATCGATTTCGCGGCGCGAAATGCGTTTCACATCCGGAGATGCTTCACCATGAACGCGCAAGCGAGCGACACCGCCGTCGGGATAAATCTTCAAACGCAAATGGGTAAAGCGAGTTTCATTTTTCACGGGAAAGAGGTTCTGGGAATCGCCTTTTAGAGTGGTTTCCGGAGCGATCTGGACCCAATTGACGTTCAAGGACGACAAATGCTTCTTTTCGTTCTTCGGTGGCATTTTTCCGAGGTCGCAACCTTCCAACGAAAACCGCTCGGGAAAATTGCCGGTAAAAAAACTCGTGTCCACGACCACTCCGCGAATGATTCCCGGCAGGCCCATCCGGACGATGCACCAGTCGTGGCCCGGAGTCCGGCGCCGGCGCGTTTCCCAGCCATCCATCCATTTTCCGCGAGCCGTATATTTTCCCGGCACGAAAACCGGTTTGGACTCTTTCAGAAGGTTTTCCTTGGGGGCAAAAAAATCGTCGTTGGCGACGAGCACTTTCCCACCGAGCCGTTGCGATGCCAAATCCGCTAGTTGTGTAAAATCTCTCACGCTTGGCCCCGAAGAAGCATGCATCCAGCCGGTTTGGGTAAGAATTCGCCGCGCTCAAAAATCTTTTGGCCGCGCAAGAAAGTGGTCTCGACGATGCCCATAAGTTCTCGACCGGCGTACGGTGTCAGCTTATGCCGGTGATGGAGCTTGGAGGGATCGACGCAAAACGTGACGTCGGGATTCCAAATCACGAGATCGGCGTCGCGGCCTATGGCGATGGCTCCTTTTTTCGCCCGAAGTCCCGCAAGACGCGCGGGCCCTTCGCACATCCACTTGGCGATGTGCCTGAGAGAATAGCCGCGCGCCTGCGCTTCCGTCCAGACCGCCGGGAGGCTGAGTTGCAGTGAGGCAATTCCGCCCCAAGCGTTGAGAAAATCCCCTGATTCTTGTTGCTTCAACGCCGGTGGGCAGGGGGAGTGATCGGTCGCGATCATGTCAATTGTTCCATCGCCTAGCGCGGCCCACAACCGTTCGCGGTTTTCGCGTTCGCGAATGGGTGGGGCGCATTTGAATTCGGTCGCGCCGTCGAGGATCTCTTCGGCAATGAAGGTCAAATAGTGAGGGCAGGTCTCGACGCTTACTTGTGTGCGATTCTTTTTCGCTTTCTGAATTTGAGGGATGACATCGGAGGAGGAGAGATGCACGATATGCACCTGCGTTCCGTACTCGGCGCCGAGACGGAGCAGAAGGGCAATCGCTTCATTCTCCGCAGCGCGTGGACGTGAGCCGAGCCAGGTTTTGTACGAGCGCCCGTCTGCATTCGCGGGGCGCAGCTGCACAGCATCCTCGATGGGCTGTGGCAACTCCGCATGAGCGAGGAGCGGCGCTGCTACTTTGGCTAATTCGGAAAATCCTTCGCGGAGGTTTGTCTCGGTGACGCGCGGAAACTCTGGTACTCCGCTATCGACCAAGAAGCATTTGAAGCCGAAACATCCTGCTTCCCAGAGGGGGCCAAGCTGTTTGACATTCCCCGGCACTAGGCCACCCCAAAAACCAACATCCACGAACAGTTTGCCTGCGGCGGCCCGGAGTTTTTCTTGAAAGCCAGCAACGCTGGTCGTTGCCGGAATGCTGTTGAGCGGCATTTCGATGAGAGTGGTGACACCGCCAGCGGCGGCGGCGCGCGTCGCCGTTGTAAATCCTTCCCATTCCGTGCGGCCCGGCTCGTTAATGTGCACGTGCGTATCCACGAGCCCGGGCATCACGACTAGATCGCCTGCTTCGTATAGCTGGCATCTCGCGGGGATTTCGTCATATTCGGAAACCGCTGAGATCACTTCGCCGTGAATGTGAATCGCCGCGGCGCGTTCGCCCTCCGGCGTGATCACGCGCCGGCCGCGAACTATGAGATCGGGTTGGCCACCGGAATCACCTGGCATGAGAGGAGTGTTGGACATTTGAAGCTAGGCAGTCAACTGTTCACAAAACTCCGCAACAAGATTTTGCGCAACACGAAGGCGGTAACGCGCCGTCGAGCGGATGTCATCGATGGGCGCGATCTCGCGGGCAAGAGTTTCCCGGGCAGCGTGGACAATCGCCGATGCTGGTTTTTCTCCGCGTAATACGTTTTCGGTATCGATCGCGCGCAGCACTGTGGGAGCGACGCTGCCGAGGGCGATGCGCACGTCAGCGATTTGCCCGGACTCCATGCGCGCCGCGCCAGCGAAGCAGACTTTCGAAATTGCTTGTGCGCGGCGCGTTCCTACTTTGCGATAAAAATGCGTCCAGGCGCTTTTTTCTCGCGGAAGGCGAATGGCGCGAATGAGCTCATCCTCGCGCAGGCCGATTTGTTTGTAGCCTTTCCAAAAGCCATGATAGGGCGTCCACCTGGTTCCGCGCGAGGAAACCAGTTCTAGCTCGGCATCGTAGACTAGTAAGGCCGGCGGGGAATCCGCCGCCGGCGACGCATTGGCGATGTTCCCCCCCAGGGTTCCGCGGTTTTGCGTGGCAACGCTGCCAGTTTCGGCCGCGGCTCGGCACAACAAGGGAAATTCACTCGCCAGCACTTCGTGCTGTCTTATTTCGGAATAGGTTGTGAGCGAGCCCAACGTCACGTGCGTGTGTGTGACTGAGACTCCGCCCAATTCCGGAAGTTTCCAGATGCTCAGATATTTTCGTTGCGGAAGTTTTCCGGCTTCGAGTAGAACCATCAGGTCTGTCCCGCCAGCAAATGGTTTCCACGTTCCGGGTTCGCGAGCCATGCGCTCCAGCGTCTCGGCCAGATTTCGGGGCACCTCCATTTCGTAACCCGGGATGTACGACCTCATGAGGACGGCCTCGCGAAGCGGCAGGCTTCGACGACCGATTCGAAAATCTTCGTGTAGCCGGTGCAGCGGCAAAGATTTCCTGCGAGGCCTTCACGAATTTCAGCAGTCGTAGGCTGCGGTGTGCGCCCGAGAAGATTGAGGGCAGCAAGAATCATGCCGGGAGTGCAGATACCGCACTGCGCGCCACCGTGGGTAAGAAAAGCCTGCTGTACTGCATCGAGGTGGCCGCGATCAGCAACTCCTTCGATGGTACGGATCGTCGTGCCGTCTGCTTGCAACGCGGGAACAAGGCAACTATTTACGAGAACGCCGTCCATTTCGATGGAGCATGCGCCGCATTCGCCTTCGCCGCATCCTTCTTTCGTTCCGGTGAGGCCGGCTTGTTCGCGCAGGACGTCCAGCAATCGCGCCAGCGGATACGTTTCGAGCGTTACCGCTTGACCGTTGATCACGCACCGCACCCTGATCTTGCGCGAGGCTTCAGACATGCACGCGCTCCAGCATCTCGAAAAGTATTTCCGGCGTGACGGGGATTTGGCGGATGTCCGCGCCGGTGGCGTGCGCAATGGCATTGGCAATCGCGGGCGCCGTGCCGTCGAGCGGAAGTTCGCCGATTCCTTTGGCGCCTGCGGGACCGCGCGCGTAGGGAAGCTCCTCGAAAAAAACGCGGATGGGCGGAATATCCATCGACGTGGGCATGATGTAGTTGGTCATTTGGCCGTTCATCATGCGGCCTTCTTGCCAGACCACATTTTCATAAAGAGCGAATCCGATTCCCTGGGCTATACCGCCTTCGATTTGCCCGGCGGCGAGCACCGGATTGATGACCTTGCCGACTTCCTGGACGGCGACGAAATCTTCCACGCGAATTTCCGCGGTGCGCGTGTCGATGGAGATTTCCGCGACGTACACGGCCCACGCGTAGGCGCCGTAGGCGTCGCCCTGGTATTTTGTGTCGTCCCAGTGGAGATCGCTGGGATGCTGATACTTCACGAGCGATTCCAGCGGGCCAAATTTGTCGAGGTACTGGCGACAAGCATTTTCAAACTGTTGCGAGCTGTATCCCTCCTGCAAAAAACCGCTCTGGAGGAGCGATTTCTTTATGGCCAACGCCGCGGTCTCGACGAGTTTTCCGACAATCATGACAGTGCGCGAAGCGACCGTCGGGCCGCTATTGGGCACCAGCGAGGTATCCGGCTGGAGGATTTCGATTTGCTCGCATTCGAGGGAAAGCGCTTCGGCCGCGATTTGCGCGAAAATGGTGTTGGTTCCCTGGCCCATTTCGGTGCTGCCCGCCAGGACGCACACTTTCCCTTCGCGCGTTATATTTACCAGTGCTTCCGAGGCGAGATATTCTTCACCGGAACCGGTGAAACCCGCGCCGTGCAAGAACGAGGCGAAGCCAATGCCTTTCTTGATCGCACCGCGTGCGTTTTCAAGTTGAAACCGTTTTCGCTTTTCGTGATAGCCGCTCAGCTCCAGCGCGCGATCCAACAGCTTACCCATGTCCACTTTTTCGTGGACGACTTGTCCGACAGAGAGCGTCTGCCCTTCGTGAATAAAATTTAGGCGGCGCAGCTCTTCCGGGCTGAGTCCCACGGCAGCGGCGACGCGATCCAAATGGCGCTCGAGCGCGAAGACGCTTTGCGGCGCGCCGAATCCACGGAAGGCGCCATGAGGCGGGGCGTTGGTGGCGACGGCGCGGCTGCGAATGCGCACGTTGGGGCAAGCGTAGGGGCCGGCGGCGTGAATGGTTCCACGGGAGAGCACTACCGGCGAAAGCGTTTCGTACGCGCCGCCGTCCAAGGTGAAGTCGATCTCCATGGCGAGAAGTTTGCCTTCGCGGGTGAGAGCGGTGCGGTGGCGCGTGCGCGACGGGTGGCGCTTGGTGGTGGCGGTCATGTCTTCGGCGCGATCGTAGACGATCTTTACGGTTTTTCCGGATTTCCAAGCCAGCAGCGCGGCATGGGCGGCGATCATCGAGGGATACTCTTCCTTGCCGCCGAAGCCGCCGCCGGTTTCGGTTTGCACCACGCGGACGCGTTCTTTGGGAAGGCCGAAGAGACGCACAAGCGCTTTGTGCACGTAGTAGGGACATTGCAGCGAGCCCCACACGGTTACGCCATCGGCGGGATTGGCGCGGGCGATCATTCCTTGCGTCTCGATGTAGAGCTGTTCCTGCGCGCCGGTTTCGTATTCTCCTTCGACGATAAAACCGGCGCTGCGCCAGGCGGAGTCGACGTCTCCTTTTTCCACTTGATAGGATTTGAAAATATTATCTTCGCCCCAGATCACTTGCTTTTTTGCAAGCGAATCGTCGATCGTGAAAACGGGCGGGAGCGGATCGATTTCGATTTGCACGGATTGGCGCGCTTTTTCCAATAAGTATTTGTCGGGATGAGCGAGGAGCACGACGGCTTCTTCGGGATGATTTACCTGCTGATCGGCGAGGCAGGGCTGATCTTCGATGCGGAGCGCGACGCAGTTTTTTCCGGGAATGTCCCTGGCGGTGACGATGGTGAACTCGTCCCAGGGGATTTCGTCGCCGAAACGGATGCCAAGAATTTTTCCTCGCGGTGCGGAGGTTCGAACGGTCGCGCCGTGGAGCATGCCGGGAAAGGTGAGATCGTCCACGTAGCGCGCTGCCCCGGTGACTTTTTCGCGTCCTTCTTTTCGCGGTACAGATTTTCCGATTTGAGGGCTGGCCATGCTTTTTATTCTGTGTCAACGGCGATGCAATCCGATTTTTCTTGCGCTACCAACACTCATTGTACAAATCACAACCGCAATTTGATGCTCCGGATTGTAGCGCACCCGATGCAAATCCGCTGCAGGACACATAGCATATGAGTTGCTTGTTGCCGCGAGAGAGCCTCGCGGCTACACTCTACCGGCAAATCAGCGCTTACTTTCATGAAAAGTGGACGGGCAACCTTCATGGCGGTGGAATCGGGACGCAAATTGAAACAACTGGATGTGGGTGGTCTGAGAATTAATTTTTATGAGGACGGGAGCGGTGCAGACCTCGTGCTGCTGCACGGGATGTTTGGAGATTATTTGGATTGGGAACCAGTTTTGGAATTGCTAGCGCGCAGATTTCATGTTGTAGCGTCGGATTTGCCGGGATTCGGGGAATCGGGCAAACCGGACGTTGCGTATACGAGTGAATTTTTTGTGGGGAGCCTGGATGGATTTTTTTCCGCGCTTGGACTGAAGGAGATTATTCTGGCGGGAAATTCGTTCGGCGGGCAAATTGCGATGCTTTACGCGCTGCGTTATCCGGAAAAGGTGAGCCAGCTGGTGCTGGTGGATAGCGGGGGATTTCGCGGGGTGCCGGAGGCGGAGCGGGCGATGGCGCGCACGATATTGAGCCGGGAAAATTTGCTGGCAATGCCAGCGCCGATGATTCCGTTGATTTTCTCGAAAGTTTTTGTCAAGGAGTCCGCGGAAAAGGAACGGTACCTGGCGAAGCAGACGGCCAAACTGAAGACGGCGGATTATCCGGAGTATGTGCGGGCGGTGGTGCAGTCGATTGAATTGTCGATGGCCACAAATCTGTTGGAGGACTTGCCGAAGATCAAGTGCCCGGTGCTGTTGCTCTCTGGAAAAGAAGATAGCGTGGTGCCGCCGGAGCAGGCGGAGGAAGCGGCTCGGCGGCTGCCACACGCGACGCTGGAGATGATGGAAGGGTGCGGGCACATGCCCCAGATGGAAGAGCCGGAAGAGTTTGCGCGGCGGGTAGCCGGGCACATATTCAAGAAACGGTAAGTTCCCATTCAAAATTCTTCTTGACAGCGCTGCGGGGCAGTCGTATCGTTCTGGAAATAAAAAAGCGAGCGCTCTTTTTTTATGCCGAAACTACGCCCACGGGCAATGGACCAGAACCGCGAACGGATCGAACGCGCGGCCATTCGCGTGTTCACCAAACAGGGATTTCATGGGACTTCGGTGCGGGATTTGGCGCAGGCGGCCGGCGTTTCCATGGGCAATCTCTACAACTACTACCCCACGAAAGACGACCTCTACCGCCGGGTGATCGAACGGTTTGAATCCAAGATCGAAGGGCAACGGCAACGGGCGCTGGGGCCGCTCGACGATCTTTTCAATCCCGACGAATTGCGGCGCCTGGCGCATGCCGTGAAAGACATCGTGTATGAAAACCCGGACTACTGGCGATTGATGTACATCGACATCATCGAGTTCGGGAACCGGCACTTCGCGCACACGTTTCACTCGCTGGCCAAAAACCTGCAACAGCGGTTGGGGCCGCAACTGGAACGCTCGATCAAAAAAGGCCGATGGAGCGGAGTGAACCCGGCGCTGGCGTTCACGGCGCTGTATTTGCAGTTCTTCACTTATTTTCTGGTGGAGAAGCTGTTTGGCGGGGACCAGCATCTGGGGATGTCCGACGATCTGGCAGTCGATCAGATTATCAAGATGGTAACGGAAGGATTGTGGCGTCACGACAGCAAGGGGAAGCGATTCCTATCTGGGAGGCGGAAGCGATGAAATTCAAGATGGCGGTATGCATTCTTTTGCTGTGCGTCGGGGTGGCATTTGTGGCGTTGCCGGCCAGGGCGCAGTCACCGACAACCGGGCAGATTTCCGGCGTGGTGAGAGATCCCAGCGGAGCAGCGGTTGTGGGGGCGGCGGTATCGGCGAAGAGCAGCAACGGGACTAGCCGGACGGAGTCGAGCGGCGCGGAGGGACGATACATCTTTGCGCTGCTGCCTCCCGGCGAGTATGTCGTGCACGTCGAGGCGCAGGGATTCGCGCCTTACGATTCGGGGAAAATCGAAGTGAGGATCACGGAGTTCTCCGTAGCGGACATCAGCCTGAGCATCGCGGGTTCGGCGCAGTCGGTAACGGTGAGCGACACGACTACGGAAATTCAGACGTCGTCCGTTACGAGCGGGCGGGTGATTGACGAGACGACGGTGCGGCAGCTTCCCCTCCCCACGCGCAACTACACGCAAATTCTTGGATTGTCGCCGGGGGCGAGTGAAAACCTCGCGCGCACGACGGATTTGGGGCGAGGTGATTTGGATTTCAACGTCAACGGGCAGCGCGACACGAGCAACAACGTGACGCTGGACGGGACGATCATTACCAGTCCGGGGACGAATTCCACGCCGAGTTTGGCGGTTCCCGCGCCGGACACGATTCAGCAATTTATCGTGCAGACTTCGCTCTACGACGCCACGCAAGGACGCAACACCGGAGGCGGGCTGGCGGTCGTGACCAAGTCCGGAACGGATGCGTATCACGGGAACGTGTATGAGTTTTTCCGCAACAACGTTTTGAATGCCAATGATTTCTTTCTGAACGAGGCCGGCGACCCGCGGCCGCAGCTTTCGCGAAACCAGTTCGGCGGCACATTTGGCGGGCCAGTCTGGAAGGACAAGACGTTTTTCTTTGTTTCTTACGAAGGAACGCGCGAACGGAACGGCGCTTCGCAGAACAGCCTTACGACGCTGAATATTCCGCAGGGTCTTACGAATGACCGGAGCACGGCCACGCTGAATACCTTGGCCCAGAGTTACATCGGAGCGGTTCCCCTGAGCCCTATCGCGCTCGGGCTGCTGCAGGCCAAGCTGCCGAACGGACAGTTCGCGATTCCAAGCGCGGCGCCCAACGGGGTTCTCAACCACGACGCGGACAATACCGTGCAAACGCCCCTCAGCTCGCCGTCGCAATTTTCCGAAGACCAGTTCAACGTGAACGTGGATCACAACTTCACTTCCACAAATAAGTTTTCCGGGAAGTTTTTCTACTCGGATGACCCGCAGTTCCAGGCGCTCTTCAGTTTCGTGGGCGCCGATCCGTTTCAGGCCCCGGGGTATGGCGGCAACATCACCTTCTCGAACCGCATCCTGAGCCTCACGGACACGCAAATCTTCGGCAATCGGATTGTGAATGAAGTGCACTTCGGATTCAGCCGAATCAACGCGCCATCAACTCCGCAGGAGCCATTCACCAATTCGCAGTTCGGCATCAATAACCCGCTGGCAGCGCAGTTCCCCGGCCTGGCGACCATCGAGCTCAACGGAGAATTCAGCATCGGATCGACGCCGCTCGGCGACCAGCGCTCGACGACAGAGAATTTCCAGGGCTCGGACACGATTTCTTACACCAACGGGAAGCACTTCCTGCGGGTAGGCGGCGACTTCATTCGCAACCACATTGATTTCTTTTTCCACTCGTTTTCGCGCGGGGAAATTCTCTTTAACAATTTCCCGAGCTTCCTCGCCGGGAATATAAACGTTGGTTTGCTAGGCAACGGCATTCCGAACCGCAATTTCCGGATCAACGATATCGATTTATTCGTGCAGGAGGACTACCGGGCGACCAACAACCTGACCATCAACCTGGGCATCCGATTGGAGGAAAACGGAGGCATCAGCGACACGCAAGGGCGCATCGTGAATTTCAACCCTGCGGCGTTCGCCGCGGTTGCGGCTTCCTGCACAGCCGCAACGCCGTGCACGCAACCAGACGGATTCAATTTTTTCAAGCCGGGACAGCCGCTGAATCCCAACCGCCTGAACTGGGCGCCGCGTATTGGTTTGGCATGGAAGCCGTTCGGTTCGACGAACTTCGTGGTGCGCTCGGGATACGGAATCTATTACGACCGCTTCTCGTCGCGATTCGCAAATTTCCAGATTTTCAACTATCCGTTCGACGTCATCGGAGCCAGCCTGGGGATCCTCCCAGGCTCCTTTGCGAATCCATTTCCGAATCTGGCGGGCCTCAAATTTCCTTTGAGTCCGACGGTTCCCTCCGGGATTCCACTTTTCGCCAGCGGCATACCTCTGCCGGGGTTCAGCACGCCGATCAGCGGGCTGTATGCGGATCCAAATCTCTCGACGCCCTACACGCAGCAGTACAACTTTGGATTTCAGTGGGAATTCGCGAAGAGCTGGTTGTGGGAACTCGGTTACGTGGGGTCGAAAGGCACGAAGCTGGTCAATGTGTTTAACTTCAGCCAGGGAACAACAGGCACGCCGCCATTTAGTCCCGCGTTTTTCTCGACCAACAAAGTGCTGAATGGCTTCGACCAGGTGCAGACGAATACCAACTCGCTTTACAATTCGCTGCAAACCAGCGTCACGAAACATTTTTCGCATGGACTGCAGTTCCTGGCGTCCTACACGTTTTCGAAATCCACGGATGAAGGTTCCGGAGGTTTTGAAAACGAGCTCGGCGGCTATGCGGGCGACCAACAAATCCCGGCCACGCAGCGGGGACTTTCCGATTTCAACCGGAAGCACCGGTTTGTGGTCAGCGCGGTCTACGACGCGCCAAATCTATATAAGGGCGAATCCGCAGCTTTGCGCCGCGTGGCGAACGGCTGGCAGCTCGCTACGATCGTCACGGAACAGAGCGGACTTCCCTTCTCCGTGGTATCGGAGATACCGTCGACGATCTTTAACCGTGCGAACATCGTGCCCGGGGTACCCACCACGATTTCCGGCTCGACGAAAAGCAAGTTAAATGAATTCTTCAACACTGCCGCGTTTACTTCCGACCTCGTCAACGCGGCGCCGTTCGGAACATCACCGCGCAACCTCCTGACCGGACCGGGCCAGCACAATGTGGACTTCAGCGTCGTGAAATTCATCCCCGTTACGGAGCGCTTCAAGGCGGAATTCCGAACGGAGTTTTTCAACGTCTTCAACGAAGTGAACTTCTCTCTGCCGAATAACAATACTGCCGCACCGGCCTTCGGCGCGATCACCTCCACGAGCGGCGGACCGCGCATCATCCAATTCGCGTTGAAGTTGAGTTTCTGATGAGACTTCGCGATCAGGTAGCTCTCATCACTGGCGGCTTGAACGGCCTGGGCCGGGAGACGGCCCAGGTTTTCGCCAGCGAAGGGGCCAAAGTTGCGGTTTGTGACCTCGCTGCTGATGGAAGCGAACTTGTGTCCTCCATACAAGCTGCCGGTGGAATTTGTCACTACATAAAAGCGGACGTCTCCGATTTTTCTCAAGCGCAAAGCATGGTCACGCAGGCGATCGAGAAATTTGGAGTGATCGATATCCTGATCAACAACGCAGGAATCACCCGCGATG
>Ga0210410_10002407_pt1 | contig 16774 bp, 16 predicted proteins | sample IncBWC4MmetaG_FD_161058 | JGI IMG/M metagenome (GOLD analysis project Ga0210410, IMG submission 161058) | Forest soil microbial communities from Barre Woods Harvard Forest LTER site, Petersham, Massachusetts, United States - Inc-BW-C-4-M | ecosystem: Environmental > Terrestrial > Soil >... | reverse complement strand
GACAAAGCTCATCTGTTGATCGGACATCCATCCCTCCGGCAGTTCCGATCTACACAGAATCACACCTCGTCCCCAAGGGCGACCTCTTTTGCAGAGGTCTCCATTGGGAGAGGTCGGCGCGAAGCGCCGGGTGAGGGGTTATGCTCTATCGATAGACCGCAACCCCTCACCCGAATTTCTCGCTGCGCTCGAAATTCGACCCCTCCCTACGGGAAAGGTGGCATCGAAACCAGCGACTGACGTCCTACTCACCCCCTAGCGCCCCATCGCCCAGACCGTAATCATGGTGATGACGATCGCGACGAACTGCAGCAGCACCCGCAATCGCATCAGCCTCTGCGACGTGTTCGGCGATCCGCCCTTCATCATGTTGATGAGGCCGAGCAGCAGCACGAACGCAACCGCGCCGACCGCGATCGGCAGTATGATCTTGCTCAGAAAGAAATCCATCAAGGCTACATAACACCGTGCACAGCGCGCCGCCATCGGTGCTTTTGCTGCCTTTATCAAGTAATATCAGATGCTAATCTGGCCGGACGGCCGGCCGGTCAGGGTATCCCGTGAAGGCCATTCGCACCATCGTCCACATCGTCCTGGATGCGTTCTACACCTTCCTCGCCGATGACGGCTGGGCCATCGCCAGCCATATCGCGCTGTCGACGCTGATGGCGATGTTCCCGTTTTTGATCGTGTTGACCTCGCTTGCGGGCTTCTTCTTCGGCTCCAAGGAACTCGCCGACCAGGCCGCCTCGTTGTTCCTGCAGACCTGGCCGCGGCAGGTTGCGGACGCGCTGTCGAGCGAGGTCCATGACGTCCTGGTCAACACGCGCGGCGACATCTTGACGATTGGCGCGGTGCTTGCAGTTTACTTCGCCTCAAACGGCGTCGAGGCACTGCGGGTCGCGCTCAACCGCGCCTATGCCGTGGCCGAGCCGCGGCGCTGGTACTGGCTGCGGCTGGAATCGATCGGATACACGCTGGTCGCCGCCTTCACCTCGCTCGCGATGGCGTTCCTGATCGTGCTGGGACCGCTGATCATCGAGGCGGTGCGGCGCCATATTCCCCTGGTGGTCGAGAGCAACGAGCAGCTGCTCAATCTCACCCGCTACGGCATTACCACCACGGCACTGATTGCCGCGCTGTTTGTCCTGCACGCGTGGCTGCCGGCGGGCCGGCGCAGCTTCCTGCAGATCCTGCCTGGCGCCATCTTCACCATGGTTGGCTCATTGGTGTCGGGCATCGTGTTCGGACAATACCTCGCGCGCTTCGCCAACAACTACGTCACCATGTATGCGGGGCTCGCCTCCGTCATTATCGCGCTGGTGTTTCTGTATTTCATCGCCGCGATCTTCGTTTACGGCGGCGAGCTCAACGCGGCGATCATCAAGTCGCAGCAGCCGCGCGGCGTGTCGCTTGAAGCAGCGCAGTTGCCAGAGCCCGTGGAGACACAGGCTTGAGCAGGAAGGCGTCGGCGCCCGCCGCACGCGAAGCCGCCTCGTCGTTATCGCGGCCGGACACCCCGATGATGGCGATGCGCCCGAAGGGGGGTGCAAGCGCGCGGATGCGCCTGATCGCCTCGATGCCGTCGATCCCCGGCAGCACCATGTCCATCAGCACGGCATCGAAGCCGCCTTGCGTGATGCGCTCGGCGGCCGCCTCGCCGCGCCCGATGAACTCGGCCTGATGACCAAGTTCGTTCAGGATCGTGTTCAGCACCACACGGCCGAACGGATTGTCCTCGACGCCGAGCACCCGCAACGACGGCATCGGTGCGGCGGTCAGCGGACCGGCATCCGCACCTTCGGCATTCGTTCCATTGACGCTCGCCAGCACCACGGTCAGCGTGAAAATGGTGCCGCCGCCCCGGCGCGGCGCGACCTTGATGTCGCCGCCCATGCTGCGCGCGAGCTGCTTGACCGAGGACAGGCCCAGCCCCGCGCCGCCGAAGCGCGAGGCGATCGAGACATTGGCCTGCGAGAACGGCCGGAACAGCCGCTTGATCTCCGGCAAGCTCATGCCGATGCCGCTGTCCGAGATCGCAAAAGCGACGCCGACCCTGCCCTTTTTGGCGCGTACCGGCGTGGCCTCGAGCGCGACGAGGCCCAAGTCCGTGAATTTCACGGCGTTATCGATCAGGTTTTCGAGCGCGGCGCGGAGCCGGATGGAATCGCCGACCACGAGCGACGGCAGGCTTTCCGAAATCTCGACCTCGGCCTGCAGTCCTTTGGCTGCCGCGCGGCCGGCAAGCGAGTCGCCCGCGTTCCGTGCCAGCGCCCGCAGGTCGAACAAATCCTCGCGGATGGCCTGCCCTGCGTTGCGATCCCTGGCGGCGTCGACGAACAGCGTTGCAAGGCTTGCGAGGTGCTCGGCGCCGGCCTTGATGGTGTCGACCCAGCGCCGCTCACGCTCAGCCAGCTCCGACGTCGCCAGCAGATCGCTGATCGCAAGAATACCGGTGAGCGGCGTGCGCACTTCATGCGCGAACACCGCAAGCGCTTCCTCGACCATGCCGGGCTTCGCGGCGGGCTTGCGCGCGCTTTTGCCGGCAGGGCGCTTCTTCGCCGGCCGCCGTTCAGGCGCGCGTTTCCTGCGCGCAGCGCGCGACTTTGACGCCATGATACTCAAACCCCTGCCGGTTTCAGCATGCCACGGCGGGGGCGCGGGAGTCTCGACAGGCTGGCGGCTTGCACAGGGGAATCTAGAGCCCGACAAGCCTGCGGATGTCGGCGGGCGTCATCCCGGCCGCGCGCAATTCGCGCAGGCCGGTCGACGCCGTCGATTTCGCGAGCTTGGCGCCGCCTTCATCGCGAATCAGCCGATGGTGCCGATAGGCCGGCTCGGGCAGTCCGAGCAGGCGCTGCAGCAGCCGGTGAACGCTCGTGGCATGAAACAGGTCCTGGCCGCGGACGACATGGGTAACGCCCTGCAGCGCATCGTCGACCGCGACCGAAAGATGATAGCTGGTCGGCGTTTCCTTGCGCGCCAGGATGACGTCACCCCACGCTTGCGGCCGGGCGGCAATCGTGCCGGTCTCGCCGTCGGGACCTTCGCCCTGCTCGGTCCAGAACAGATCGCCGGTCCGCGCCATGGCCGCCTCCATGTCCAGCCGGAGCGCATAGGGCGCGCCCGAGTCAATCAGGCGTGCGCGCTCGGCGGCCGAAAGCCGCTTCGCTGAACCAGGAGAGAGCGGCGCGCCGTCGGGATCGCGCGGCCAGACGCCACTGGCCTCGCGCGCCGCCGCCAGCTTTGCGATCTCGGCGCGGCTCTCGAAGGAGGGATAGATCAGGCCCTGTGTCGAGAGCGTCTCCAGCGCCCGGTGATAGTCCGCGAGATGCTCCGATTGGCGCCGCACAGGCGCCTCCCAGGCGATGCCGAGCCAGCCGAGGTCTTCGTAGATCGCCTGCTCGTATTCAGGCCGGCAGCGGGCCGGATCGATGTCCTCGATCCGCAACAGCAAGCGCCCGCCGGCGCGCCGCGCCAGGTCGAAATTGGTGAGCGCCGAAAAGGCGTGGCCGAGATGCAGGTAGCCGTTCGGGCTCGGCGCAAAACGGAAAACGGGTGGCATTGATCTCTCGCGTTGGGCGTGATCGTTTTAGGGCGCAATGACCGTTCACCTCAACAGCCAGTCCGACCTCGAAGACGCCATCCGCGTGCTGGTGAAGCAGGACAAGCGGCTGAAGCCGATCCTTGACGTCACGGGCATGCCGAGTCTTCGGCGGCGCGAGGCCGGCTTTACCGGGCTCGCCCATATCGTCTGCGGCCAGCAGCTGTCGACCGCAAGCGCCGCGGCGATCTGGGGACGGCTCACCGCGGCGTTCGATCCGTTCGACCAGCATGCCGTGCGCCGCACCCGCGCCGACCGATTGGGGCGGCTGGGTCTGTCGACCGCCAAGATCAAGACGCTGAAACATCTCGCGCGTGAGATCGCCGCCGAACGCGTGAACCTCGACGTGCTCGCGGAGGAAGACGCCGACGCCGCGCATCATACGCTGACCGCGCTGCATGGCATCGGCCCCTGGACCGCCGACGTCTATCTGTTGTTCTGTCTCGGTCATGGCGATGCGTGGCCGGCCGGCGACCTCGCCGTGCAGGAGGGCGTGAAACTCGGACTCGGACTGAAAGAGCGGCCGAATGCGAAACAGATGGTGCCGATCGCCGAACCCTGGCGGCCGCTGCGCGGCGCGGCAGCGCATTTGTGGTGGAGCCATTATCGCGCCATCAAGAAGCGCGAGGGCGTGATCGCGACCGGCGCGTAATCATCGCGTCACAGCCGAGCTATTCCGCTCGCACAAGGCCACATGCTCTTGCTGCGCCAATAGCCCGCTTTCTGCGCGATCTCAAAGGGTATAGCGTTATGGCAGGAGAGGCCGCTCATGCTCGATAAGACCGACGACGTCGCGGTTGCCGCCGAGCACTGGCTCGCGCAATTCGAGGCCGCGCTGTCGGACGCCGATCAGACCGCGCTGAAGCACCTGTTCCATCCCGACAGCTACTGGCGCGACGTCCTGGCGCTAAGCTGGACCCTGCAAACCCTGAATGGCGCGGACGCCATCCTCGCCGAGTTAAAGGCGCTCGCGCCGCGCGCTGCGCCCAACAATTTTCAGATCGATCCCGATCGTGCCGCGCCGCGCCGGGTGACGCGCGCCGGTACCAATGCGATCGAGGCGATCTTCAGTTTCGAGACGGCGCTCGGCCGCGGTCATGGCATCCTGCGGCTGATCCCGGATGCGGATGACGACAACCGGCTGAAGGCCTGGACCCTGCTCACCGCCCTGGAAGAGTTGAAAGGCTTCGAGGAAGCGCAGGGCGCGACGCGGCCGCGCGGACAAGCCTATTCGCGCGATTTTCTCGGACCGAACTGGCTCGATCAACGCAACGCGGCCGCTGCCTATGCCGATCGCGATCCGGACGTGCTTGTGGTCGGCGGCGGACATGCCGGGCTCTCAGCCGCGGCGCGGTTGAAGCAACTCAACATCGATACGCTCATCGTCGACCGCTGGCCGCGCATCGGCGACAACTGGCGCAAGCGCTATCACGCGCTGACCCTGCACAACCAGGTGCAGGTCAATCATTTGCCCTACATGCCGTTCCCGCCGAACTGGCCGACCTATATCCCCAAGGACAAGCTCGCCAACTGGTTCGAAGCCTATGTCGACGTCATGGAGCTGAACTACTGGACCGGCACGGAGTTCGCCGGCGGCAGCTACGACGAGGCGCAGGCGCGCTGGAGCGTGACGCTGCGCCGCACCGATGGTTCGACCAAGGAGATGCATCCGCGTCACATCGTGATGGCGACCGGCGTCAGCGGCATCCCGAACATCCCCGATATCCCGTCGCTGAAACATTTCGGCGGCCAGATCGTGCACTCCAGCAGGTATGACGACGGCGAGAACTGGCACGGCAAACGCGCGCTTGTCATCGGCACCGGCAACAGCGGTCACGACATCGCGCAGGACCTGTATTCGAGCGGCGCTGAGGTGACGCTGGTGCAGCGCTCGCCGACCTTGATTACCAATATCGAGCCGTCGGCGCAGCTGGCCTATGCGGCCTACAACGAAGGCACACTCGATGACAACGATTTGATCGCGACCTCGATGCCGCTCAGGCTGGCGCGGCGCAGCCATCAGATGATCACCGAGCAGTCGAAGCAGCTCGACCGGCCGCTGCTCGATGCACTGGAAAAGATCGGCTTCAAGCTCGATTACGGCGAAGACAATACCGGCTGGCAGTTCAAATACCTCACCCGCGGCGGCGGCTACTATTTCAATGTCGGCTGCTCCGATCTCGTCGCCAGCGGCGCCATCAAGCTGAAGCAGTTCGCCGACATCGATGCGTTCACGACAGGCGGCGCGCGGATGAAGAGCGGCGAGACGCTGCCGGCCGACCTGATCGTGCTTGCGACCGGCTATCGGCCGCAGGAAGAGCTGGTGCGCAAGCTGTTCGGCGACGCCGTCACCAGACGCGTCGGTCCGATCTGGGGTTTCGGCGACGGCCAGGAGCTGCGCAACATGTATATGCGTACGCCGCAGCCAGGGCTCTATTTCATCGCCGGCAGCCTCGCGCAATGCCGGATCAATTCGCGCTATCTCGCGCTGCAGATCAAGGCAATCGAGGAAGGGTTGCTGAAATAACAACCGTCATTGCGAGCGAAGCGAAGCAATCCAGAGCCAAGCGAAGATTCTGGATTGCTTCGTCGCTTCGCTCCTCGCAATGACCACGACAGGGAGAAACGCACATGAAAAATATCCTCGGCACCGGCGAGCATCGCTACCGCGTGGTGGAGAACTGGGCGAAGCTGCCGGACGGCTGGCAGCTCACCGACGTCGCCTCGGTGGGCGTCGACAGCAAGGACCGCATCTACGTCTTCAACCGCGGCCAGCATCCGATGATCGTGTTCGACCGCGACGGCAATTTCGTAAAAAGCTGGGGCGAAGGCCTGTTCGCGCGCGCGCACGGGCTGCACATCGACGCCGACGACAATCTCTATTGCACCGACGACGGCGACCACACCGTGCGCAAGTGCTCCACCGACGGCAAGGTGCTGCTCACGATCGGCATTCCGAACAAGCCCGCGCCCTATATGAGCGGCGAGCCATTCCATCGCTGCACCCACACCGCACTGTCGCCGAAGGGCGAGATCTATGTCTCCGACGGCTACGGCAATGCCTGCGTGCACAAATACACCCCCGACGGCAGGCTCATCAAAACCTGGGGCGAGCCCGGCGCCGATCCCGGTCAGTTCAACATCGTGCACAATATCGCAACCGATGCCGATGGCTGGGTCTATGTCGCCGACCGCGAGAACCATCGCGTCCAGGTGTTCGACGGCAATGGCAAATACGAGGCGCAGTGGAACAATCTGCATCGGCCCTGCGCGCTGTGTTGCTGCGGCGGCGGCAAGAATCCGACATTCATCGTCGGCGAGCTCGGGCCCGGCATGCCCGTGAATCTGAGGATGCCCAACCTCGGGCCACGGCTCACTTTCGTGGATGCCAAAGGCAAGCGCATCGCGCGGCTGGGCGGCGAGCATGGCGCCGGCGTCGAGATCGGAAAATTCCTCGCGCCACACGGCGTCGCGCTGGATTCCAAGGGCGACATCTATGTCGGCGAGGTCGGCGTCACCAACTGGAAGACCAGTTTTCCGGACACGCCGATGCCGCCGGAAGTGCGCGCCTCGCGATGTTTGCAGAAGCTGGAGAAGATTTGAGGCTTCGTCATTGCGAGCGAAGCGAAGCAATCCACCTATCCGCTTGTGGTGCTATGGATTGCTTCGTCGCTTCGCTCCTCGCAATGACGACGTTGGCGGCGGACGCTCGTCTCACTCCACCTTGATGTTCGCGGCCTTGATGACCGGCCACCAGCGTTCGGCCTCGGCCTTCTGGTAGGCGCGCAGCGCTTCCGGCGTTTGCTGGTCGATCGGCGAAATCTGGATGCCGAGCTCGGCGAAGCGCTCCCGCACCTGCACGTCGAACAACACCTGCGTCATGGTGGCGTTGAACTTGGCGATGATATCCTTGGGCGTGCCCTTCGGCACCCACAGCCCGTACCAGAGCGAAGCAAAGAAACCGGGCACGCCGGCCTCGTCCGCGGTCGGAATACCAGGCGAGGACGGCAGCCGCGTCTTGCCCGTGATCGCGAATGGCTTGACGTTGCCGGTCCCTATCAGCGGCTTGAAGTTCGAAGCCGGCTCGATCATGAAATCGATCTGCTCGGCGAGCAAGTCCTGCATCGCCGGGCCGTTGCCGCGATAGGGCACGAACTGGAATTGCGTGCCGGTCGCCTTCTGGAACGAGATGCCGGCGAGCTGGCCGGTGGCGCCGACGCCGGCGATGCCGACCGAGGCCTTGTCGGGATTGGCCTTGAGCCAGGCGATCAGCCCTTTCAGATCATCGGCCGGAAAGCTCTTCTTGCCGACGATCAGAAGCGGCTCGCTGCCGATCAGGATGATCGGTTCCAGATCCTTCAACAGATCGAACGGCAGCTTGTAGAGCCCGCCCGTCAGCATATGCGTGGTCGAGGTGCCGATCGAGAGCGTGTAGCCGTCGGGTGCGGAGCGCGCCGCGCGCGTCACCCCGATGCTGCCGGCGGCGCCGCCGACATTTTCGATCACGATCGGCTGCCCCAATTTTGCCCGCATCTTTTCGCCGAGAAACCGCGCCAGCGTGTCGGTCGCCCCTCCGGCCGGAAACGGCACGATCATGGTGATCGGCCGCGACGGATAGTCTTCCGCGCCGGCAATCCCGCTCATTCCGAGCGCGGCGAGCATCGCAACAATCAGCCCCAAGCATCTCGCCATGCGGGCTCCCTCCCCACTGATTCGTTGACCCCAGGCAAGGCCCCCGATGCGCCTTGCGCGCGGGCCGTGCTTGCGGGATAAGGCCTTCTAACCTCTTCACAATCCCGTCACGCTGCATGTAGTATGTCAATACATGCTGCTTCGCAGCCGATAAGGGAGCCAGGAGCGTTATTTGAACGCACATGTCTCGCAAGGCGGATGGCCGGTGCTGGTGTTGAATGCGGATTTCCGGCCGCTGAGTTATTACCCGCTGTCGCTCTGGTCCTGGCAGGACGCGATCAAGGCGGTGTTTCTCGACCGCGTGAACATCGTCGAACACTACGATCGGGCGGTCCGAAGTCCCTCCTTCGAGATCCAGCTTCCGAGCGTCGTATCGCTGAAGGCCTTCGTCAAGCCGACGACGCACCCCGCCTTCACCCGGTTCAACGTCTTCCTGCGCGACCGCTTCGTCTGCCAATACTGCTCGGCGAATGACGACCTCACCTTCGATCACATCATCCCGCGCAGCAAAGGCGGCCACACCACCTGGGAAAACGTGGTCGCGGCCTGCTCGCCCTGTAACTTGCGCAAGGGCAACATGACGCCGCAGCAGGCGAGGATGTACCCGAGACAGGCGCCGTTTGCGCCGACGGTGCACCAGCTGCACCGCAACGGCCGGCTGTTCCCGCCGAACTACCTGCACGACAGCTGGCTCGACTATCTCTACTGGGACACCGAGCTCGATCCGTAGTTGGCGCCACATTCCCGTCAGCAACGGCTTCCGCGAAAATTCTGGAAAGATCCGCCGCACTCTTCTGCGCGACGAGTGCGTCGGATGATCGAGGAACCCTCGCGCGGTTCGCATCATGCCGTTGCGCAGTCATAAAAAACGGAACAACCGCGGTCCGACGGAAACTCAGGTTCTCGGCCTTGAAAGAGCGTCCTTGCTTACGAAGAGAAGCCGCCGCCGAAAGGCCGTCGGGCTCTCGACAACCAGGATGTCCTTGAGCGATTGCAAACCGCCTGCAAAAAAGGGCTCACGAAGCCCGTTGCCATGTGTCTCCGTCCACGCCGGTATTGGCAGCCCGTAAACTCGCGCAAGATGTTCTGCGACCGCTGCCACGTAGGCATCGTGCACCGCATCGATCGATGACGGCAATTCTTCAATCGCTGCCCGACGCGAGTCGGGTTTTGCATAAAATGCATCGAGAAACTCTCGAAGCGCTGGGTCGAATTTCTGTTCACCGGCCTTGACTCGACGGACCACTTCGCCCAGGGAAGCCGGCTTCTTTCGGAACAGATTCATGGTTGACTCGAATCGTCATCGCTGGAACCGGGATCGAGCGTCGAAAAAATCTCCTGCAGTCCCAGCCGGGTTTTGAGTTGAAGCATGCTTTCCGGATAAAACTTTTCGACCAGAGTGAGGGCATCGCGGCTATTCCTGATACCTATCGCGCGAGCGAGCAGCCTGATGTCGTCAATATCCGAATTCGTTTCAACGCCGCCGATTCGCATCGCTCGGCATTTCATTGCGAACAAATATTCAGGTTTTGCCGTGTACACGCGCAGGCCTGGCGTGTCCTCTGACGGATAGGTCTTGAATAGGGCTTTTACCTCGGGGTCAGAGTCTCGCTTGCTAAGCCACCCTTTGACACCGTCATTCAGCCAGTTTTCGTCCCAGCCGAACTCCTCTGCCATCTCCGCCGCCACCTTCCGAACGAAATGCCTATTTCCTTCAAACACCGCATCAACATCACCGGTGTTGATCTGCCTGTTCAAGGTAAGCAGGAGGGCCGATCCGCCGTAAACCACAATCTCGACGATTCGCCCGGCCGCAAGGGCTCTACAGCCGAGTTCAGCCAGAGCTTGTTCCAAAGTCCTGCGGTCGAAATTTTTCGTGCCTCTCATGGTCGTTTCTTCCGCAACCCGTCAACGGTGCCGTTATAACATGAAGTCGCCAATTTCCGCATCGGCCCTCGCGAATGCGGGAAGGTCGACCGATCTCCTGCTGATGCAAATCGGTCGAGTCGCCGTTCTGGAATGCCTCGCGAGACGCAGGTCCAGATATCGTCGGTTCATCGGCGCCGGTTGACGGCATCTTATTTCGCCCGACCCAAGCGATTCCCGCGAAAGTCGGCACCTCCCGTCGAGCCCAGCGGCCTTGACCCGCGCGTCCGTCGTTGATGAAGTGCCCGCGGTCGCCGTATCCAAGCCACAAGCGCACCGTCACGGAAACGCCCATGCAGATCCCCATAGCTGATGTACCGCGCTGGTATGCCGAACGCAAACCGGACGACACCATTGCGATCAGCCATGGCGACGCAACGCTGACCTGGTGGCAGCTCGAGCGCAACGCCAACCGCCGCGCGCGGGCGTTCATGGCCAAGGGCGTCAAGCCCGGCGATTTCGTCGCCATCGGCCTGCCCAACAGCAACGCGTTTTACGAGACGACATTTGCGGTGTGGAAGTGCGGGGCGACGCCGACCTCGCTGTCCTGGCGGTTGCCGCGCGGCGAGGCCGCCGCCGTGCTGGAGATCCTGAAACCATCGCTGGTGGTCGGCGGCGATGCCGACTGGAACGCCGGCAACTCGCTCCCCGCAGGCTTCGTACCCGACGGTTTCTCCGACGAGCCGATCGCAGGTCCGGTCTCGCGCTACTGGAAAGCCATGACCAGCGGCGGCTCGACTGGACGGCCCAAGGTGATCCTCGATCATCAGCCGGCCGTGACCGACACCGCGACCGACCAGATGCTCGGCGTCGCGCTCGGCATGGTGCTGCTCAACCCCGGGCCGCTCTATCATAACGCGCCGTTCATCGTGAGCCATCTTGCGCTGTTTGCGGGCGGACGGATCAGCGGCATGGTGAAATTCGATGCCGAGGAGACGCTGCGCCTGATTGCGCGCGACCGCGTGCAATGGGTGAATTTCGTGCCGACGATGATGCATCGGATCTGGGCGCTGCCGGAGAATGTGCGCAACAGCTACGACCTCTCCAGCCTGAAAATCGTGTTCCACATGGCAGCTCCCATGCCGCCCTGGCTGAAGGAAAACTGGATCGCCTGGCTCGGCCCTGAGCGCATCTACGAGCTCTATGGCGGCACCGAGCGGCAGGGCGCCACCATCATCACCGGCGTCGAATGGCTCGCGCACAAGGGGTCGGTCGGCAAGATCGGCGACACCGCGCGACTGCGCATCATCGGCGAGGACGGCAACGACGTCGCGCCCGGCGAGACCGGCGAGATTTATTTCCTGCCCAATGACGGCGCCGGTAGCACCTATCATTATCTCGGCGCCGAGCCGAAGCGCCGCGCCGACGGCTGGGAATCGCTCGGCGACATCGGCCGGCTCGATGCCGACGGCTATCTCTATCTCGGCGACCGCCTGGCCGACATGATCCTGCGCGGCGGCGCCAACATCTATCCGGCCGAGGTCGAGGCCGCGGTGAGCGCGCATCCCCAGGTCCGTTCCTGCGTCGTCGTTGGGCTACCCGATCCAGAGCTCGGACAGCGCGTGCATGCGATCGTCGAGCTCAACGAGACCGGCAATGCGCAGGCGGTCGCCGACGGCATGGGCGAATTCCTCTCCGACCGGCTCAGCCGCTACAAGCATCCGGAAAGTTTCGAGGTCGTGGCCGTCGGTCTGCGCGACGACTCAGGCAAGGTCCGCCGCACGCTGCTGCGCGACGAACGCGCGGCCTGGGTCAGGGACGATCGCGCGTTCCGGATTTTTCCCACGCGCGCACGAGCCAAGGCGGGCTGAGCGCAATCAATTCCATGTGCAGCCCTGCTGCGCGGAACTGGCGCACACGCCCGCGAAAATGCTAACATGTCGCGTAGATGCCGCGTCGGGCGCTGACCGATTCCGGCGCGAAGGCCGGCGGTGCCTCGCGCCGATGTTGTGCCGAACGAACAGGAGAGCGGTGATGCCCTCGATGCCTCGCCCGGGCGACTATGGTTTCGACCTCGATCAGGCCCTGTCGTCGGTCGTCGGACTGCATTCGATCATTCCCGCCGATGGCTTCACCGCGGATACGCTGGGAACCGAGCGCACGGGCAACGGCGTCGTGATCGACGACGGGCTCGTTCTCACCATCGGCTATCTGATCACCGAAGCCGAAACGATCTGGCTGCACCTTTCCGACGGCCGCGTGATGCCGGGTCACGCGCTCGGCTTCGACGCCGTCACCGGCTTCGGCCTGGTGCAGGCGCTCGGCCAGCTGAATATCGAGCCGATTCCGCTTGGCTCTTCCGCGTCCGCGCAAATCGGCGACCGCGTCGTGCTCGGCGGCGCTGGCGGCCGCACGCGTTCGGTGGCAAGCCAGATCGTGGCCAGGCAGGAGTTCGCGGGATACTGGGAATATCTGCTCGACGAAGCGATCTTCACCCATCCCGCCCATCCGAACTGGGGCGGCGCTGGCCTGCTCACCAACAATGGCGAACTGATCGGCATCGGCTCGCTGCAGCTCGAGCGCGAGCGCGGCGGCAAGGCAGAGCATGTCAACATGATCGTGCCGATCGATTTGTTGAAGCCGGTGCTCAACGATCTGCGCCGGTTCGGCAAGGTGAACCGGCCGGCGCGGCCCTGGCTTGGCATGTATTCGACCGAGATCGACAACCGCGTCGTGGTGATCGGCATCTCCGGCAACGGACCGGCGGCGCGCGCCGAGCTCAAGGCCGGCGACGTGATCCTCGCCGTAAAGGGCGAGAAGGTGACGAGCCAGGCCGGTTTTTATCGCAAGCTCTGGGCGCTCGGGCCCGCGGGTGTCGACGTGCCGCTCACCGTGCATCATGAAGGCGTCACCTTCGATGTGGTGCTGGCCTCCACCGACCGCGCCAAGCTGCTCAAGGGGCCGCGGCTGCACTGACCGTCTCCGCAAAAGGGCGAGAGTTTGCCGATGAGCGAGGCCGTGGTGGACGACATCGTGGCCGTGCTGCCGCCGCTGCTGCAATCGCTCGAAGCGCTCTCGTTCGTCGCGCGGCGCCTCAACCCGCCCGATTTCGACCGGGTCATGGAGGCGATCGGCGCGCCCGAAGAGATATTAAGGTCGGCGCGTGCGCAGCTTGGGGAGTGGCCGCCGGAATTTGCCGACATGCGCAGATCGATCGAGACCGCCAGCGACGCGGCGCTTGCGGCGTTTGCGGGCCTGCGCGAGGTGCAGCATGGCAACGGCGATCTGGTCGCGGTGTTTCGCGCGTTGCGCTATGCCCCGCGCGCGCAGGAAGCGCTCTATCCGCTCGCGGCCAAATTTCCGCCGGTCAGCGACTTCTTTATCGATCCTGCCATGCGCGACGACAACGGCCTCAAGGCGCGGCTGGATCAGCCGATCGCCGCGAATGCCGGCGTCTTCCACGACCATAACGAGCCGGGCAGCCGCGGCGGCTTCTCGTGCTATGTGCCCGAATATTACACCCCCGGCCGCAACTGGCCGCTGGTGATGGCGCTGCATGGTGGCAGCGGCAACGGACGCAATTTCCTGTGGAGCTGGTTGCGCGATGCCCGCAGCTTCGGTGCGATCCTGGTCGCGCCGACCGCGACCGGCCCGACCTGGGCGCTGATGGGCGAGGACACCGATACGCCCAATCTCACGCGCATCCTTAAGACCGTACGAAGCCTGTGGAATGTCGACCCCGAACGCATGCTGCTGACCGGCCTGAGCGACGGCGGAACGTTCTGTTATGTCAGCGGGCTCGACGGCGCCTCGCCGTTCACGCATCTTGCACCGGTTGCCGCCACTTTTCATCCGCTGATGGCGGAAATGGCCGACGCCGACCGCCTGCGCGGGCTTCCCGTCTTTCTCGTGCATGGCCGGCTCGACTGGATGTTCCCGGTGCAGGTCGCAAGGCAAACCAACAGTATTCTGTCGGCGGCCGGTGCCGACGTGACCTACCGCGAGATCGACGATCTCAGCCATTGCTATCCCCGCGAGATCAACGCGGAGATGCTGAACTGGCTGAACGCCAAATGAGAGCCGGCAGCGCATCGCGCCGCCGGCCAAAAAACCTGATCCAAAGACCTCACCGCAGCCTCACGCGTTGTTCCGCGGACGTAGCAGATCGGAAAACCCGACCCGGTGCAGCATCTCGTTGCGGAGGCGATCGATGACGGCGAAGGCGACCTCGGCACCATCCTGCGTCGGATCGACATGGACACGGAACGGCCGCTTGCCGAACGGCGTATCGACGACCCTGACGATCGCATCCGCGACCGATGACGCATCGGCATCATCAGGGACGATGGCCGAAAACGCCTTCATGATCTCCTCGCCGAAGCCGGCATAGGGGCCTGCCTCATATTCGGCGACGCGCGCCGCATCGGCCGGCCTGCCCGAATGCGCGAAGTGGTTGGTACCGCCGGTGAAGGCGCCCGGCACGATGATCGAGGTCTCGATACCCCAGCGCGCGAGCTCTCGCGCGTAAATCACCGCCATCGCATCCATGCCGGCCTTCGCGGCAAAGTAGGGCGCAAGGTAGGGCGGCGTTCCGCCGGCCGAACTGGAGCTGGAAACCCAGACCACCAACCCCCTGCCCTGCTTGCGCAGTTGCGGCAGCGCGGCGCGATTGACGCGCTGGGTCGAAAGCACGTTGACGTCATAAAGCTCGGCAAGTTGTTCGGGCGTGAACGCCTCCGCCGGGCCGAACGCCATGTGGCCGGCATTGTGCATCACGACGTCAAGATGGCCCTGCTCGGCGACGATCCCGGCGATGGCGGCATCCGCGGAAGCCTGCGAGCCGACATCGAGTTCGAGCGGACGCAGGTCGACATGGTTGTCGCGCGCATATTTCTCGACGTCGGCGACGGCAGCCGCATTGCGGCCGGTGGTGTGGCGCATCGAGGCGTAGACGGTGTGGCCGGCCTTGGCGAGCGCATTGGCGGTGAGCCGGCCGAAGCCGCTGGACGCGCCGGTGATGACGATGACCTGTTTCATGACACATATCCTTTTGGGCATTGAGAGTTGGCTGGGTTCAGACCAGGCCGCCATTGGGGCGCAGCACCTGGCCGTTGATCCAGGAACCGTCGGGGCCGGTGAGGAAGGACACGGTCGCGGCGATGTCCTCGGGCGTACCGAGCCGCTCCAGCGGATTGCCCTTCGCAAAGCGCTCGATCAGTTCCGGCGACTTGCCCTGCATGAAGAGATCGGTCGCGGTGGGACCCGGCGCCACCGCATTGACGGTGATCGAGCGGCCCCGCAATTCCTTGGACAGGATCGCAGTGAGCGATTCGATCGCGGCCTTGGTCGCGACATAGACGCCGTAGGTCTCGAGCCTGGTGCCGACGACGCTGGTCGAGAGATTGACGATCCGGCCGCCGTCGCGCAGCCGCCGCGCGGCTTCGCGCAACGTGTTGAAGGTGCCCTTGAGGTTGACCGCGACCTGCTGGTCGAACATCGCATCGTCGGTGTCGGCGAGCCTGGCCAGCTTCATGATGCCGGCATTGTTGACGAGCACGTCGACACCGCCGAACGCGGCTTCCGCCGCGTCGAACATGCGCCGCACGGCGTTGGCGTCGCTGACATCGGCCTTTGAGGTCAACGCGCGTCCACCCCGGCTTTCGATCTTCGCGGCCACCGCCTCCGCCGATTTGGCGTCACCCGAATAATTGATGATCACGGTGTAGCCGTCGGCCGCCAGACGCGCGGCAACGGCGGCACCGATTCCGCGGGACGCGCCCGTAACAAGAGCTACTTTGTTGGTTTTGTTAGTCATTTTCAGTCTCCCATATGTTGCGGGCGATCCCGCTTGATCCGATGGGAGGAAACTAGGTGTTTTCTGTTTCCGGATAATCATGCATAATTCGGCATTAGAATCCGGAATTTACGAATAATCAAATGGACCGTTTTGACGCGATGCGGGTGTTCACACGCGTGGTCGAGCGGCGCAGCTTCACGCTCGCGGCCGACGATCTCGGCTTGCCGCGCTCAACCGTCACCGACGCCGTCAAGCATCTCGAAGCACGCCTCGGCGTGCGGCTGCTGGAGCGCACGACACGACAGGTTCGCCCGACGCTCGACGGCGAGGCCTATCACAGGCGCTGCCTGTCGCTGATCGCCGATCTCGAGGAAGCCGAAAGCGCGTTCAGCGGCGCCAAGCCGAAGGGGTTGGTACGGCTCGAAGTGCAGGGCACGCTCGCGCGCCACTTTCTGCTGCCGAACCTGCCGGACTTCTTTGCCAGCTATCCGGACATCGAGCTCAGCATGAGCGAAAGCGAACGCTGGATCGACATGATCCACGAAGGCATCGACTGCGTGCTGCATTTCGGCCATTCGCCCGACATCGACATGATCGAGCGCCGGGTGGTGGTGCTGGAGCGGCTAACCTGTGCTGCGCCAGGCTATCTCGAACGCCGCGGCCAGCCGGCCGATCCCAAAGCACTCGACGGCCATCGCATGGTGGGGCTGCGCTCGCTGACGAGCGGCCGGCTGCGGCCGATGGAGTTCATGATCGACGGCAAGCTGCACGAAACGCCGCTGCCGGCGACGATGTCGGTGAACGGCACCGAGAGT
>Ga0210410_10002406_pt1 | contig 16776 bp, 12 predicted proteins | sample IncBWC4MmetaG_FD_161058 | JGI IMG/M metagenome (GOLD analysis project Ga0210410, IMG submission 161058) | Forest soil microbial communities from Barre Woods Harvard Forest LTER site, Petersham, Massachusetts, United States - Inc-BW-C-4-M | ecosystem: Environmental > Terrestrial > Soil >... | reverse complement strand
GCGTACCGAGTGAGGATCAGGCCGTGTACGACATGATTTGCCGCGCCGACACCGTCGGCGTGTTTCAAATCGAATCGCGGGCGCAAATGTCCATGCTGCCGCGCCTCAAGCCGCGGAATTTTTACGATCTCGTGATCGAAGTGGCCATCGTGCGCCCCGGCCCCATTCAAGGCGAGATGGTGCATCCCTATTTGCGCCGCCGCAGCGGTGAAGAAGAGGTGACTTACCCCAGCAAAGAGGTGGAGGCGGTGCTCAAGCGCACGCTGGGCGTGCCGATTTTTCAGGAGCAAGTCATGCAGCTGGCGATCGTCGCCGCCGGATTTTCTCCGGGCGAAGCGGATCGGCTGCGCCGTGCCATGGCCGCGTGGAAGCGCAAGGGAGGGCTGGAGCCTTTCCAAAAGCAATTGATCGATGGCATGCGCGCGAAGGGCTACGCGGAAAGTTTTGCCAACCAGATATTCAATCAGATACTGGGGTTTGGCGAATATGGATTTCCGGAAAGTCATTCCGCCAGCTTCGCCCTCCTGGTCTACACCTCCGCATGGCTGAAGCATTACGAGCCGGCGGCGTTTTGCGCGGCGTTGATCAACAGCCAGCCGATGGGCTTTTACGCGCCGGCGCAATTGGTGCGCGATGCGCGCGCGCACGGCGTGGAAGTGCGTGCCGTGGACGTGACGATCAGCGGCTGGGATTGCACGCTCGAGCGGCGCGAGGATGGCCGACCGGCTTTGCGCTTGGGGTTGCGTCTCGTCAAGCATTTATCGCAAGAGGGCGCCGAGCGGCTGCTGGCCGCGCGGGCAGCGCGCAATTTTGACGGCATTGCGGATTTGGCCGAGCGTGCCGCACTCGATCGGCGTGATCTCGAGGCTCTTGCCGCTGCGGATGCACTGACGAAACTGACCGGGCATCGGCATCGCGCGGTATGGCAGGTCACGGGCGTGGAGCGTGCACTGCCTTTGCTGCCTGCGGCAACGGCAATCGATGAAGGCATTCCGCTGCTGCGCGCGCCGCGGGAAGGTCAGGACATCGTCGCAGATTATGGCAGCGTGGGCTTGACGCTGCGCCGCCATCCGCTGGCGCTGCTGCGAGACAAATTGCAACGCCGGGGCGTGACGCCCACCCGGGAATTGTGGGAACAACCCAACGGAAAATTGGTGCGAACGGCAGGCCTGGTCATTACGCGCCAGCGGCCGGGCAGTGCCGGCGGCGTGACTTTCGTCACCATGGAAGATGAGACCGGCTATGTGAATTTGATCGTATGGAATCGCGTTGCGGTCGAGCAGCGCGCGGCGCTGTTGGAGTCGCGCCTGCTGGAGGTGCACGGTAAGCTGCAGCGCGAGGGTGACGTGCAGCATGTCATCGCGCAGCGGCTGACGAATCTCTCATCGCTGCTCGGCGACCTGGTGGTGGCGTCGCGGAATTTTCACTAGACATCCAGTCCGATCGACCGCATGAGTTCGATGCCATTGCTCTTGGTGACCACGCCGGCGCGCAATTTGAAATCGAATTTCAGCTTGCCATCCACCAGTTCGTCTTGAAAGTGCACATTCTCGATTGCACCGGGCTCGAGTCCGGCAACATCCGTCAGCGCAAGATCATGAGTGCTGATCAAGCCGATCGCACCTTTCTTGATCAATGCGCGAATGAGGCCTTGCGCTCCGACCCGCCGGTCCGCGGAATTGGTTCCCTGCAGCAATTCGTCCAACAAAAATAAGAGCGGTAGTTTGGTGGGCTCGAACAATTGGCGCAGCCGCGTGATCTCGGCATAGAAACGCGAGCTGCCCTCGTGCAGCGAATCGTTGATGCGAATGCTCGCGCCGATTTGCAGCGGCGTCAGTTGCAAGGATTTGGCGCGCACCGGCGCTCCCGCCATCGCGAGTACGGTATTGATGCCGATGGTGCGCAACAGCGTGCTCTTCCCCGACATATTCGAACCGCTGACCAGCAGCACCCGCGTCGCTCCGGAGAGGTCAACATCGTTGCAGACGCGCACCGCGGCAGGGATCAACGGGTGGCCCACGCTTGCGGCCTTGAATGCGGGCGGACCGTCGAGGAACTGCGGAAATGGATCCTCGCACTGCTCAAAGGCGTACTGCGCGAGCGAAACCAGCGCTTCGAACTCGCCCAAGACCTCGAGCCAAGCGCGAATCACGGTGCCGTGGGCGCTGCGCCACCGTTCAGCGGCAAGGGCTGTTTGCAGCGGGTACATGAGCAGCAACATGAACGGCGCCAGGATTGGATTGCGGCGCGCCTCGACAAAATTCACGATGGTGGCGAGTTTGGAGAGCGCGGAGGATGACGGGAGGCTGTGCGACGACAGCTTGCGTTGCAGCGCGACCAAAGGTGCGGCATCCAAGCGTTGCGCTTCGATGAGATTCAACAGGACCGAAAGACCCTTCAAGTCCTCAAACGCGCTTTCAACGGTGGTTATGGCCGCGCGAATCGGCTTCCTCAAAAAATATCCCAAAGCAAGCTCGGTCATAACGACGGCGAGCAGCGGGAAGAGCACGCCCCAAATCGCCCAGACCGCAATCGCCCCGACCGCGAGGCAGGCGATCAAGGGAGCGCCCCAGCGTATCCACCCGTGATCGAGCCGATTCGGTGCCTGCGCCCAAGCATCGAGCGTCTCGAGATGCAATTCGATCTTCAAGGATTCGCCGTCGATTGCCATCGATTCTCGAAATGCCAGGCGATCGCGCAGATCGGCAATACTCGCGTGCCGTCCGCGAATCGCTTCGATGTCGGCGGGCGCCAGAAGCCATTGCGCCAGAGTATCCTCGCCCATTTTTGTGCGTGCAGCGCATAGCAATTCATACAAACTGTCGGCGCCAAACAGGTCCAAATCATCGCCATAGACATGGTGTTGAGTCTGAAAGCGCGTGCCCGCGTTGCCTTTGCCGCTCCATCGATCATTGATGCGCTCGAGACCGGCGCGATGGTACTGCACGGCCCGCTGCGCCTGGGTGCGAAGGCCGCGGATGCGTTGGTGATAGACGAGCACGGCGATGAAGCCGACAATCGGAACGCACAGCCACCAGCGCGCGACCGCAAGGGGGCCAAAGCACAGCCATGCCATGATCAAAAATGAGGCGCCCAACCCCAGCCGGATGCTCCCAATACGTGCGTCAAGCGCGTCGAAGTGTGCGAGGCGCGCTTCGCGATCAGCCAAACGCTGCGAATATTGTTCTGTAGGCGACACTAAAAATAGTTTGGCACATTTCTCGCTTGTTTTGCCTTGACGGGCAATTTTCGCCGAGTGCATCATCGCATTCACCCCTGGAGAAGAGATTGAACAGACGCACATTCAAGCCCAGCGAGACGGTGGACTTCGTCATCGTGGGATCCGGGGCCGCCGGGGGCGTGATCGCAAGGGAATTGTCGCAGGCGGGTTTTGGCGTCGTCGTCTTGGAACAGGGACCTCGATTGGGGCCGGGGGACTTCGAACACGACGAACTGAAATACAATTTCCTCAGCGGCATCACCTGCGACCCCAAGACAAGCCCGCAGACGTTTCGCGAGGACGCCGGTCAGGTCGCAAAGCGGCCGCCGCTGGGCAACTCCCTGGTCTATGCGCGCATTGTCGGCGGCAGCAGCACGCACTTCACCGCCAACTACTGGCGCTTTCACGACAACGATTTCAGTGAACGCAGTCTGCTCGGCAGCATCGCCGGCACGGGCTTTGCCGATTGGCCCATCACTTACGCTGAGCTGGAGCCGTACTACACAAAGGTGGAATGGGAGGTGGGTGTTTCGGGTCTCGCGTACGCGAGCCCGTTTGATCCGCCGCGCACCAAACCCTATCCCATGCCGCCGCTGCCGGTGAAGTCCTCCGGCGCGCTGCTCGAGCGTGGAGCGCGCAAGCTGGGTCTGCACCCGTTCCCTGCCCCGATGGCGATCGCATCGCAGCTTTATCGCGGCCGCCCGGGATGCGCACACTGCGGGTTCTGCATCGGCTTCGGCTGCGAGGTGATGGCCAAATCCACGACCCTGTACACCATGATTCCCGAGGCGGAGGCCACCGGACGCTGCGAGATTCGCCCTCACAGCTACGTTTATCGCGTGGCGCTCAACAGGAGCGGAAGAACTACGGGCGTGCACTATTTTGATCAGGACAAGCACGAGCAATTCCAGAAGGCGCGCGCGGTGGTGGTATCGGCGAACGGCGGCGAGACTGCGCGCTTGCTGCTGAATTCCGCGAGTGATCGGTTCCGCCAGGGACTGGCGAATTCAAGCGGCCTGGTCGGAAAGTACTTGATGTTCAATCAAGGATCGCAAGTTCACGCGCAATTCGAGCATGAGCTGAACGAGTACAAGAGTGTTCAGGTGACACGGATTCTGCACGATTTCTACGACGCAGACCCGAAACGCGGGTTCTACGGCGGGGGCGGTATCGATGCGCGCATGGGGTCGCAGCCGCTCGGCTGGGCGCTCGCCGGCGGCGCGGAACTGCCGAGCTGGGGAAGCGCATACAAGGATCGCTTGGAGGGATTCAGCCGCTCGATGGTAGCTGCAGCACACTGCACTTCGCTGGCTCAGGAAACCAACAGCGTGAGCATCGATCCTGACTTGAAGGATGCCTGGGGAATCCCCGCGATCCGCGTCACGTACAAAGACCATCCGGACGATCTTGCCACGGCGAAGTTTTTGCAGGATCGTGCGCTCGACATCATGCAAGCCGCGGGAGCGCAGAAGACTTGGCGAGGCGGGCAGCGCCTGGCACGCGGCGGCGTGCACTTGCTCGGGACCTGTCGCATGGGGAACGATCCGGCCAGCTCGGTCATCGACAAATATCACCGCACGCACGACGTGCCGAATCTTTTTCTCTGCGATGGGTCGAGCTTCGTGACCTCTGGCAGGGGCCAGCCGACCATGACCATCCAGGCACTGGCGTTTCGCGCCGCCGAGCACATCGGGCAGTTTGCCAAGCGTGGCGAGATTTGAGCTTCAACACGGTGCGGCAAGCGGCCTGCGCGCACGATCATCGTGCGCATGTCACTGTGCTTGACGAGTCATTTGGGCGGAGCGCAGGATCGGTCACATGATTTCATCCGACGACGATCAGAGCGACAGTTCGCGGCGTTCCTTTTTGGTCTCGAGCGGCGGCTGGCTCACCGGTGCTTGGATTGCCGCGCACCTGCCGGCAATTGCGGCGGCGGCGCATCACGCCGAACAAATGCCCGCCGCCGGCTCCGCCGCCCACCTGCAATTCTTCAACGCCGGGGAATCTGCCGATGTGGAAGCGCTCTGCTCGCAAATCGTGCCCAGCGGCGCGACACCTGGCGCGCGCGAGGCGCATGCCCTGTATTTCATCGATCGCTCGCTCGCGACCTACTTCGCCGGGATGGCACCCGACTATCGCAAGGGCCTGAAGGAATTTCAAAGCCGATTTGCCGCCGCAAACGCACATTCTTTCGCTGCCGCAGGTCCTGAGATCCAAATGGCGTTTCTAAAGACCGAGGATCGCACGCCGTTCTTCGAAACTTCGCGTATGTTGACCGTTCTCGGCATGTTCAGTTCTCCGAAGTACGGCGGCAACTATCAAGGCGCCGGTTGGAAGCTCATGGGTTTTGTCGACCAGCACGCATTCGCACCTCCGTTTGGCTACTACGATGCGGAATACAAAGGCTTCGTACCGTACCCTGCGGACAAGCGCGTTTGATCGGCCGCAAGTTCAAATCCAACGAGGCGGTGGATTTCGTCGTGGTCGGATCGGGAGCCGCCGGTGGTGTCGTCGCCCGCGAACTGTCGCAGGCGGGATTTACCGTGTTGGTGTTCGAGCAGGGTCCGCGGCTGGCGGCTGCGGATTTCGAACACGATGAACTCAAGTATTTTTTTCTGAACGGCATCACCAATGATGGCGTGAGCAGTCCGCAGTCATTCCGGAAATTGCCGGCCGAGACTGCGCAGCGTGTGATGGGCGGATTTCTCCCGGCGACCTATGCTCGCCTGGTGGGCGGCAGCAGTACGCACTACACGGCGAATTTCTGGCGCTTTCACGAAATAGACTTCAATGAGCGCAGCGTGCTCGGCGCCATCCCCGGCACAGGCTTTGCCGATTGGCCGATCAGCTACCAGGATCTCGAGCCCTATTACACGAAAGTGGAATGGGAAGTCGGCGTATCCGGCCTGGCGTACGCCAGTCCGTTCGATCCGCCGCGCAGCAAGCCCTATCCCATGCCGCCGCTGCCGGTGAAGTCTTCCGGCGTGCTGCTGGAGCGTGGCGCGCGTAAATTAGGGCTGCATCCGTTTCCGGCGCCGATGGCTATTGCGTCTGAATCCTATCGCGGCCGCGGTCCGTGCGTGCACTGCGGGTTCTGTATGGGGTTCGGGTGCGAGGCGCGCGCCAAGTCATCCACGCTGTACACCATGATTCCGGAGGCCGAAGCAACCGGCCGTTGTGAGATTCGCTCGGGCAGTTACGTGTTTCACGTCGACACCAATGCACAGGGCCGCACCACGGGAGTGCATTACTTCGACGGCAACAAGAAACAACATTTTCAGCCGGCACGGGCGGTGGTGTTGTCGGCCAACGGCGCCGAGACTGCGCGTCTGCTGCTCAATTCCAGCAGCAACCGATTCCCGCAGGGACTTGCGAATTCGAGCGGTCTGGTGGGTAAGTACTTGATGTACAACCAGGGATCCGGTGCGCAAGGCATCTTTGAACATGCACTGAACGAGTACAAAAGCGTGCAGGTAACGCGCATCCTGCACGATTTCTACGACTCCGACCCGAAGCGCGGATTCTACGGCGGCGGCGGCATCGATGCGCGCATCAACCCGCAGCCGGCCATTTGGGCGATGGCCTCGGGCGGCGACCTGCCGCGCTGGGGTACGGAATTCAAGAACCGGCTGGAGGCGTTTCCGCGGGCCATGGCCTCGACCGGACACACCACCTCCCTGCCGAAAGAGGCTAACAGCGTCAGTATCGACCCCACGCTCAAGGACGCGTGGGGCATTCCGGCAATTCGCGTCACCTACCAGGATCATCCCGACGACTTGGCCACGGCGAAATTCCTTCAGGACCGATCGGTCGAGATTCTGGAGGCAGCCGGCGCGCAAAAAATCTGGCGCGATGCGATCGAAGAAAACACGGCGGGCGTGCATCTATTGGGAACCGCGCGAATGGGCAACGATGCGGCGGCTTCGGTGGTCGATAAATTCCACCGTACCCACGATGTGCCCAACCTATTTCTGTGCGACGGTTCGAGCTTTGTGACCTCCGGACGGGGCCAGCCCACCATGACCATTCAGGCGCTGGCGTTTCGCGCGGCGGATCACATCGCACAGTTCGCGAAGCGCAACGAGATCTAGGATCAGCGGGCCTTCTTTTTCTTGCGTGCGCCCTTGGTGCCTGACTCCGGTGCCTCGCCGGGCTCCTCCGAATCGCCGTCGGTGGCCTCCTGTGCGCCGGCAATCTCGTAGTCGTCGAAATCGCTCATGAGTTCGGCGGTGCGCCGCTCCTCCATGACCCGCTCCAGCCGCCGCCAGGCAGGTTCCGCGCCCTTCGGCGCGCGCCGCCGCTGCGAATCGACGTCGCGCATGATGTGATCCACGTCGACATCGTCACCGCCTGGCGGCGCGTCCTCGGCGTCCTCTTCCTCGAACTCTTCGGATTCGGGTTTTTCGCTCAAGCCTTTGACTCTGTTGCTTCACCAATCGACTGATACGCGCGCGTTATAAACGGAAACGCGGTGCTCGTGCAATACCCCGCCGCACACTTGACTATTTGACCAGGTCGTTGAGCTGGAATATCGGCAACAAGAGGGCAATTACGATGAACATGACGACGGCGCCCATGAACACCACCATCATGGGGCCCAATAGGTTGGTCATATTCGAGAGCAAGCCGTCCATCTCCCGCTCCTGGTTCGTCGCCGCCCGCTCGAGCATCTTCTCCAGCTCACCGCTGCTCTCGCCGCTGCTGATCAAATGAATCATCATGGGCGGAAAGAGCTTGCGTGCGGCGAGCGATTTGCCAATCGGGGCGCCCTCACGCACCCTCAGCGCCGCCTCTTCCACAGCTCTTTTCATAGGCAGGTTGGTCACCACCTCGGCCGAAATTCTTAAGGCCTCGAGCACCGGTACCGCGCTGGCGGTTAAAATACTGAGGGTGCGGGAAAATCGCCCGGTGTTCAGTCCGCGAATGAGTTTTCCCACCACCGGCACGCGCAGCAGGAAGCGATCGAACCGCAAGCGCGCTTCCGGGGCTCTGAGCCAGCGCAGAAACCCCCAAACGGCCGCGCCGATGACGATCAAGGCATAGAACCAGTAATGGCGAATCAAATCGCTCATGCCGATCAGGACACGCGTGGCAACCGGCAATTCCTGGTTGCTCGATTCAAATACCGCCACCACCTGCGGCACCACGTAGGCCAGCAAGAACGAAACGATCCCGAATGACAGCACCAGCAGAACAATGGGATAAACCAGGGCATTGCTGACCTGTTGGCCCATGACCTGGCGCGATTCGGTGTAGTCGGAGAGCCGTTCCAGCACTTGATCCAACTTGCCCGACTGTTCACCGGCCGACACCGTTGCGCGGTAGATCTCAGGAAAGGCTTGTGGGAAGTCCCTCAAACCGTCGGCCAACGGATGTCCCTCAACGACCTTGCTGCGGACGCCGAGCACGATTCGCTGCACGCGCGGCTTCTCGGTTTGCTCGGCCACGGCTTGCAGAGTTTCCTCCAGCGGCAGGCCGGATCGCAGCAGGGTGGCCAATTGACGCGTGAGCATCGCCAAATCCAAACTCGATAGTCCGCGGCGCATGAAGCGGCGCCGGCGGCTCTGCTTCAGCTCCTGCTGAGCGGTCTCTTGGATGTCCATCGGCAGCAGCTGCTTGTCTCGCAACAACTGTCTGACATGCTTGGGCGTGTCGCCTTCGATCAGGCCTTTGCGTTCGCGGCCTTGGGCATCCAGTGCCGTGTATTCAAACGCGCCCATCGGAGCCTCCTAGTCCTCGCGGGTAACGCGCAATACTTCTTCCAGCGTTGTTTCGCCGGCCATCACCTTGCGGCGGCCGTCGTCGCGGATGCCGGGGCTGGCCGTGCGCGCATAGCGCTCGAGATCCTGCTCGGAGGAGCCATCATGGATCATGGTTCGCATGTGATCGTCGACGGAAATGAGCTCATAGATCCCGGTCCGGCCACGATAGCCGTTGCCAGGATCGGTGCTCGGCCGGTACAGCTCCACCGGGCTGCCGTTCGGGTCAAGATTCAGCAGGCGCCTTTCATATTCGCCGGCCGTGAATTTTTCGCGGTTCGACGGATTTAAGACCCGTACGAGGCGCTGCGCCATGACGCCTATCAAGCTTGAGGACAACAGGAACGGTTCTATGCCCATATCCCGCAGGCGCGTGACCGCGCCCACGGCGGTGTTGGTGTGCAGCGTCGAGAGCACCAAGTGACCGGTCAAACTCGCCTGCACCGCGATTTGCGCGGTCTCCAGGTCGCGAATTTCGCCGACCATGACCACATCGGGGTCCTGCCGCAGGATCGCGCGCAGGCCTCTGGCGAAAGTCATTTCGACTTTGGTGTTGACTTGGGTCTGGCCGATGCCGTCGATGTAATACTCGATCGGGTCCTCGACTGTCATGATGTTGCGGGTGTTATCGTTGATACGCTCGAGGCTGGCGTACAGCGTCGTCGTCTTGCCCGATCCGGTAGGCCCCGTCACCAAAATGATGCCGTGCGGCTTGTGGATGATTTCATCCATCGTATCTTGGGTTTTCGGATCCATCCCCAGTGAAGTCAGCTCGATTCTGCCCGCCTGTTTGTCGAGCAAGCGCAGCACCACGCGTTCGCCGTGCCCGGAGGGCAGGGTGGATACACGCACGTCCACCGCACGACCCGCGATGCGCAGCGAAATTCTGCCGTCTTGCGGCAGGCGGCGCTCCGCGATATCGAGTTTTGACATCACCTTGATGCGCGAAACCACCAGCGGCGCGACGGCGCGCTTGGTCTGCAGCACCTCGCGCAGGACTCCATCCACGCGAAAACGAATGACCAGCCTATTTTCGTAGGGCTCGATATGAATGTCGGAGGCGTTTTCTTTGACCGCCTGCGTCAGCAGCGCGTTGATCAAACGAATGATGGGCGCTTCATCATCGCTTTCGAGCAAGTCGGAGGATTCCGGGATGTCTTCGGCCAGGTGCGCCAGATCCGTGTTGTCGTCCAAACCCTCCAGCATTTGCATCGCGGCGCCGGAGCCCGCTTCATAGGCAATGCGCAACATCGAGTCGAAAGCCTCGACCGATACGCGCTGCAGCTTCAGGGGAACCCCGACGAAGCGGCGCACTTCCGCCAGGCTTTGCGGGGTCACGCCGGGACGGCAAACCGTATCAGCCATGCCATCGGAGACGCCGCGAACCAGGACGCCGTGACGCTTCGCAAATGGAAACGACAGTTTTCGCGGCTGGTCCGGGTCTTGAAGCTCCGCGTTCATGGGCGCTGAGTCTCAGGCGGCGGAGTCGTGGGCGGGGGAGCCGGCACGGTGAATTGCTGGGGCGGGTTCGGCGTCGCTCCCTGCTCGTTCGTGTCGGAGGGCGGTGGCGCCGGCGGCAATGCGATGCCCGGCGGGATCGCCGGGATCACCGGCTGCTTCTCGCCCGGCAGCAGGGTGATGTGGCCGTTCGTTATGTTTTGCTGACTGCGCCGCACTTCGTTGTACTTCGCCTCGCTGGTGCTCTCGGTCGCGTCCGCATCGCGCATGATTCTGGGGCGGATGAAAACCACCAGGTTCTTCTTCTGTCGCGAACCGCTGCGCGACTTGAACAAATTGCCGATGATCGGGATGGCCCCGAGCCCCGGTACGCGATCCTCGCTTTCCGTCACGGTGTCCGACATGAGGCCGCCGAGGACGATGGTGCCGCCGTCCTCGATCAACACCGTGGTCTTGATGGAGCGCTTGTTGGTGGAAATATCGGCCGAATCGGTCAGTTTCGCACCGGGCGAGGAGTCTTCTTGCTCGATCTTGAGCTGAACTGAATTGCCTTCGTTGATGTGCGGTGTGACCTTCAATATGGTGCCGACCTCTTCGCGTTGTATGGTTTGGAAAGGGCTGCTCGTGCCCCCCACCGACTGGGTCGTATTCGAAAAAGACCCGGTAATGAGCGGGATTTCCTGCGTGACTTTCACCTCGGCTTCTTCATTGTTCATGGTGATCAATGAAGGTGTGGAGATGATGTTGCTGCTGCCGTCGCTGCGCAGCGCCTGAATGAGGGCGGCAAAACTGACGCCATTTTTCGCGACGCGGCCTACCGCCACGGTGGCACCGGTGCCGACCGTTGAGCTGCTGATGGTGGATGTGCCGGCAACGCCGGGCACTGTGCCCGTGGTGTTCGTGCCCGCGCTGATGGTGCCCTGACTCACGCCCAATGCGGCGGCCGCCAGATCGACAATGCTGGTGCCCGTACCGGGCAAGTTGATGATGCCGGCCGGCACGGTGCTGCTTCCTTGGCCAAACAACAGCCACTGCACGCCCAGATTCGAACTCTTGTTGACATCGACTTCAACGATGATGGCTTCGACTTGAACCTGTGCGCGGCGGATGTCGAGCTTATCGATGACGCCCATCAAGGACCTCATGATTTTCGGCGGTGCCGTGATGATGAGCGCATTCGTTGCCACATCTGCCCAAATGGTGACGCTGGCGTCCACGTTCGAGCCGCCGCCGCCGGCCGCGGCCTGTGATGCGACGGGCGGTCCGCCTTGCGCCTTGGCCGAGGCGGTGGCCTGACCTTTGAGCTTGTCGGCAATTTTCTCGGCATCGGCGTAGCGCAGGTAACGCACTTGGATATCGCCGCCCGAAGCCACGGGCGTGTCCATGTTGATAATCAGCGCCTTGAGCCGCAGGCGCGCCGATCGCTCCCCGGTCAAAAGAATGCTGTTGGTGCGCTCATCGGCGACGACCTTGACGATGGCGCCGCCGGCGTCGGCGCCGACGCTTTGATTCAAGGAGTTGACGGTTTTCACCACATCGGCGGCGCCGGCGTTGTGCAGCGGGATGACCTCAATGGGCTCATCGCCGCTTTCATCCATGCGCTGGATGATGCGCACCACCCGGCTCACGTTGCTGGCGCGATCGGAAATGATCAGCATATTGCCGCCGGGGTAGGCGGCCAGATGCCCGTAGGTCGGAATCAGCGGTCGCAGCATGGGAACCAGCTGTGCGGCGCTGACGTTCTTCAAGGTCACAATCTGCGTCACGATCTCATCGGACGTCGAACTCACATTGTTCGGCAGATCGTTGGCGGGCAGCTGCCGCAGGTCCGTATTGGGCACGATCTTGATGACTTTTCCGGACGGCACGGCCACATAGCCGTAAACTTGCAACACCGCCAAAAACGCCTCATAAAACGCCGCAGGCGACATCGGCGTCGAGGACACCATGGTGACCTTGGCGTTGACTCTCGGGTCAATGATGAAATTCTTACCGGTCACTTCACCGACTGCCTGGATGATTTGACCCAAGTCCGCATCCTTGTAGTTCGGCGTGATGGTCGCGCCTTCCTGAGGCTTCGGCTGCTGCGGAGCCGCGGGCAGCATCACCGACACCAGCAAGCCCGACAGAAACAGCGCCGCAATCCTGCGTTTGGATTGAAATTCAGTCGAGTTGAGGGTCATGGGTGCTCGCATGTTGAACGGCTTCGACCGCCGCTGACGCTATTCGTTTGAATTTTCATTGGGGGTGTTCGGTTGTGGCGTGGCGCTGTTGGGCGCCGGTGTCGTGCCGGTGTTTGACTCGCTGTCCAAATCCTTGGTCGCCTGTGCCGCTACCTGTGCGATGTTCAATGTAATGTCCTGTTTTTGACCGCCGCGCTCAATGGTCACTGTGACGTGATCGGAAGTCTGAATCGTATTGAAGACATCCTGACTTCGTTGCGGGTCATCCAGCGGTGTACCGTTGATGGCGGTCACCAAATCGCCGGACTTCAGACCCAACTTGCTGAATATCGCTCGATTTCGTCCAGGATAAGCTCGAAAGCCTCTCAGTTTTCCCGCGGCGTTGTCGTACGAAGCCACAGTGCGCATCACTTGGTCAAGAATGCCGGGGTCCTGCTGAACCATGCGCCGGATGTTGTCGACTGCCGCCGCGGTGCGCGGATCGGCCGCCGGGCGGCGCACCACGGCGGCCCCGCGGGCGGACGGCGGTAGCTGGCGCGGCAGCAGCAACGTCTCCAGCGCGCCGCCTCGATCCAGAATGACGTGATCGAGGTAGACCGAATGCAAAGACGCCCCGCCGATGCGCTCGCCGACCGAATAGACCTTCGAAGCGCTGCCGGCGTCGCTGATGATGGCCACCCCGCGTTTCGGGTCTTGGGTGGCAATGGTGCCGGCCAGCAGCAGATTGGCCGAGCTTTGGGGAGCATTGGCGGGGTCTTGAGTGGAGGGGTCGGCCACCGCGACACCGAATAAATGGGCCGAAACGACCGTTTGGATGTCCACTCCCGAGCGCTGCGGACGGGGGGCGGCAGCCGTGGCAACCGGTTGCGGCGACTTTAGGGGTTTGGATATGAGCGAATAACCGATCTGCAGCAGCTGCAGCAGGATCAGTGCCGCAAACACCATCGATAGCAGCTTAGGTCCCTGGGCTTGCAGCCGGGATCGCCATTCATTAGTGCGTGTATCGATCATTTATGGTGTTTAACGTCGTGACGTTAGTCGCGTGGCGAAGGCTGGCCATCTCCCGCGGTGGTAACCGTGGCGGCAATCATACGGGCTCTGCGCTTGGACGCTCAAGCATTTGTTTTTCCTTGTTAAAATAAAGTGACAGTGATTGGCGACACTTCTCAAAGAATGCGCCCCGATAGCGCATTTAACGGATCCTGCGACGAGGTTCGGCTTTCATGTCTTGTAAAGCACCTAAACGCGCCCTATAAACTGATAACTCATGAGTGACATTGAACGCGGGCGGGATGGAACGAGCTTAATCGTCGAGGAAGCGGCGCCCAAGCTCAAAAGACCGCCTCTGTATCAAGTAGTTCTGATCAATGACGACTACACTCCCATGGAGTTCGTGGTCGACATCCTGCAGCGGTTCTTCGCAATGGACCGTACCAAAGCGACTCGGGTTATGCTGGAGGTCCATACCAAGGGCAAAGGAGTCTGCGGCGTCTTCACTTATGAAATTGCAGAGACCAAGGTGGCTCAAGTAATCGCGTATGCGCGACAACATCAGCATCCCCTGATGGCAACGCTAGAAGAGGCGTAAAGTGCTAAGTCAAGAACTGGAATTTTGCTTGAATGATGCGTTTGCCGGTGCGCGCGAGGCGCGGCATGAATTTATGACCGTGGAGCACCTGCTGCTCGCGATCGTAGACACCCCCAAGGTGCGGGAAATCTTGAAGTCTTGCGGCGCGGACACCGCCAAGCTCAAGACCGAACTGAAACAATTCATCGATCAAACCACGCCGCGTTTGCCCACCGGCGAGGACCGGGACGTGCAGCCCACGTTGGGGTTTCAGCGGGTCCTGCAAAGGGCCGTGTTTCACGTCCAATCGAGCGGCAAGAAAGAAGTCACGGTGGCCAATGTGCTGGTGGCGATTTTCAGCGAAAAGCAATCCCACGCCGCATACCTGCTCAGCATGCAGGATGTCTCGCGACTGGACGTGGTCAATTTCATCGCGCACGGCTTGTCCAAAGCCGGAGGCGAGGAGCGCAGTGAACGGGACGAGAGCGCGGCCTCTCCCGACGCTGAGCGCGAGGGAGACGGCAACGGCAATGCATTGGAGAAGTATGCGACGAATCTGAACGACTCGGCGCGCAAGGGCAAGATCGATCCGTTGATCGGCCGCAAGCTCGAGGTCGAACGCACCATTGAGATTCTGTGCCGCAGACGCAAGAACAACCCGCTCTACGTGGGCGAGGCCGGCGTCGGCAAGACGGCGATCGCGGAAGGACTGGCCCGCATGATCGTCGAGAATCAAGTGCCGGACGTACTGCTGGACGCCACGATCTATTCGCTCGATATGGGCTCGCTGGTCGCGGGAACCAAGTATCGGGGCGACTTCGAGAAGCGCTTGAAAGCCGTGCTGGCGGAGGTCAAGAAGCAGCCCGGGGCGATTCTATTCATCGATGAGATTCACACCGTCATCGGCGCAGGGGCGGCCTCCGGCGGCGTGATGGATGCCTCCAATTTGATCAAACCCGCCCTGGCCAATGGCGATTTGCGCTGCATCGGATCGACCACCTACAACGAGTACCGCGGGATATTCGAAAAGGATCACGCGCTGGCGCGGCGTTTCCAGAAGATCGACATCACGGAGCCGTCCGTGCAAGACACGGTCGATATTTTGCGCGGCTTGAAATCGCGCTACGAAGAACATCACGGCATCAAGTATGAGGATGATGCACTGCGTGCCGCAGCGGAGCTGGCTGCGAGGCATATCAACGATCGGCACATGCCGGACAAGGCCATCGACGTCGTCGATGAGGCCGGAGCGAATCTGCGCCTGCAACCGGTCGAGAAGCGCGCGCAGTCCGTAACCGTGACGCAGATCGAAAACGTCGTGGCGCGCATCGCGCGCATTCCGCCGAAGAACGTCTCGATGTCCGATCGCGACGTGCTCAAGAATCTGGAACGAAATTTGAAACTGACGATATTCGGCCAGGACAAGGCCATCGAGGCGTTGTCGGCGGCCATCAAGATGTCGCGCTCGGGTCTCGGCGATCAACGGCGGCCGGTGGGCTCCTTCCTGTTCTCCGGCCCCACGGGCGTCGGCAAGACCGAGGTGACCCGTCAGCTGGCGATTGCCATGGGCGTGGAATTCGTGCGCTTCGACATGTCGGAGTACATGGAACGTCACACCGTGTCGCGCTTGATCGGCGCGCCGCCGGGCTATGTCGGGTTCGATCAGGGCGGCCTGTTGACCGAAGCGATCGCCAAGCACCCGCACTGCGTGCTGTTGCTCGATGAAATCGAGAAGGCGCATCCGGACGTGTTCAATCTGTTATTGCAAGTGATGGATCATGGCACGCTCACCGACAACAACGGCCGCAAGGCCGATTTCCGCCATGTCATCATCGTGATGACCACGAACGCGGGAGCCTTTGAGATGAGCCGGCCGAGCATTGGATTTACCCAGTCGGACACGGGTGCCGATGGCATGGAGGCGATTCGCAGGCTGTTTTCGCCCGAGTTCCGCAATCGACTGGATGCCGTCATTCAGTTCGGCAGCCTGGATCAGGACACCATCGAGCGGGTGGTCGACAAGATCCTGGTCGAGGCGGAGGCTCAGCTCGAACAGAAGGGCGTGTCGATTTCCGTGGACGAACCGGCACGGCGCTGGATCGCGAAGCGCGGCTACGATCCGAAGATGGGTGCCCGTCCCATGGCGCGCATCATCCAAGAGTTCATCAAGCGTCCGCTGGCCGAAGAGCTGCTCTTTGGCAAGCTGGTAAACGGCGGCCACGTCGAAGTGACCTTGAGCGAGGATGGCGACAAGCTCAAGCTGGAAACGCGCGCCGCGGACCCGAAGCCGGCGCTGCTCTCGCACCAGAACAGCACTTCCTAGGCGCTGCGCGCCACCTCTAAACGGGGTCGAAGCGACCCCGTCCGAAAGTGGTTCTGGAAGAAGGCTGCGCCGCTTTAGCGGCCTCGGTAGACGATGCGACCCTTGGTCAAGTCGTAGGGAGTCATCTCTACGGTGACCTGGTCGCCGGTTAGGATTCGGATGTAGTTTTTGCGCATCTTGCCTGAGATATGTGCGGTAACTACATGGCCGGTCTTGAGTTTGACGCGAAATGTCGTATTGGGCAGGGTCTCAACGACCTCGCCCTC
>Ga0210410_10002405_pt1 | contig 16780 bp, 12 predicted proteins | sample IncBWC4MmetaG_FD_161058 | JGI IMG/M metagenome (GOLD analysis project Ga0210410, IMG submission 161058) | Forest soil microbial communities from Barre Woods Harvard Forest LTER site, Petersham, Massachusetts, United States - Inc-BW-C-4-M | ecosystem: Environmental > Terrestrial > Soil >... | reverse complement strand
TCTGCCTTTGGAAAAAGAATCCACCCGCGAACAAATCATCGGCGAACTGAAAGACTCCGCCACCGAGATCATGGTCAATTATCTGCCAGTCGGCTCCGATGAGGCCGCGCGGTTTTACGCGAGCTGCGCACTCGAGGCCGGCGTCGCTTTTGTAAACAACATCCCCGTTTTCATCGCCAGCGATCCGGTTTGGGCGAAGCGGTTTGCCGATAAAAATCTGCCGATCGTCGGGGACGACATCAAATCGCAACTGGGCGCGACCGTGCTTCATCGCACCATTGTCGATCTTTTCCGGAAGCGCGGCGTGAAGGTTGAGCGCACTTATCAGCTGAACACCGGCGGCAACACCGATTTCCTAAACATGCTCAGCCGGACCCGGCTGACCTCGAAGAAAACTTCCAAGACCGAAGCCGTGCAATCGGTCATGAACGAACGCCTGGCCGACGAAAACATTCACATTGGCCCGAGCGATTACGTCCCGTGGCAACTCGATAACAAGATCGCGTTCATTCGCGTCGAAGGCCGCCTTTTCGGCGACGTCCCGATGGAGCTCGACGTCAAACTTTCGGTCGAAGATTCGCCCAACTCCGCCGGCATCGCCATCGACGCGATCCGTTGCTGCAAACTCGCGCTCGATCGCGGGATCGGCGGCGTTCTCAATTCGCCCTCCGCCTATTTCTCCAAGCACCCGCCCGTCCAGATGAGCGACGACGAAGCTTACCGCTGCGTCGAACAATTCATCCGCGGCGAGCGCGACCGCTAACGCGGCAAAATTGGTTGTGCAAATCCCCCCAGCCGAATTAGGTAAACAATTGTTCCCCTAATTCTCGTTAGACCTCATGCGCTCGATGGTTCTTGGCGTTTTCTGCGCGGCGCTGTTTAGCTCATGCGCGTCCGGCTCCGAGAACATTCGGGTCTATGGTCGCATTCGCGAAGTTTCTCCTGCCGACGTTTACGCCGCCCGCGTTGCGGACCGTGGTCACACGCACCAACCGATTCAGGAAGTTGAAGTGCGTAGCGCTAACGAGATTCGTCTTCATCACGGGCGGGAGACGGACCCGCAGGAAACGTATGACATTATTAAACGTATTAACGGTAAGTGGGAGTATGACGGAGCAGGAGCGTTCCTCGTACCCCGGTCCCAGTTACATCCAGGTCTAACCAATCGATGAAGCCAACCGCCCACTTCGTACGCGTTTAGATTTTACGATGATTAAAATACGTTCAGCACAGTTCACCCACGGCTCGGGCGGTGGCTTATTTCTTTCTCGTTAGATCTCATGCCTGCTGATTTAATCGGCATCGGAATCACTCTCTTCGGTATCGCCATAATGGGCTTCTGGATGATGGCGCTACCGTGGACGAGCAAGTATCGCCACAGTTCGCGCTGGTTTCGTGACGCTGCCGTTTTCGCGGGACTCGCTGCAGTGGTGTCCAGCGGCATGTATGCACTCCTTGTCTTCGACGGACACAGCCTCAGTCCTGTCAGGTTTCTTGAGATGAAAATTTTGGCGCCATTCGCATTCGGCGTGTGGATAGGCATTTCGGCTAGTCTCTTCAACAGCTCGGAATTCTGGGAGCCACGGCGACCGTCGCCCTGGCGGACGCGGGCGTTGGCAAGACGAAAGATCTAACCAATCGATGAAGCCAACGGCCCCCGAGCGAATAATCACGAGCGTATTTGCCACGACACCCTGCCGTGGCTTATCTCTTTCTCGTTAGACGAATGCGCGCTCTCTTAGTTCTCCCCTTACTGCTTACCGCATGCGAAACCACATGGCCTGAAGGCGCGAGCACCACATCTCCGTCGGGTCAGCGCCTTTGCGCGAAACATCACATGCCTTTGGTCGCTCTCCACGCATATGAAGCAAAGAATCCGCCCGGTTACATCGTTCTAGTTCACGAAGGAAGCCGTCCGTACTACGGCGTCGCGGAGCAGTACTGCCCGAATCACATTCCAGAGCACGTCAGTCTCGCTCGTGCAGGCATTATGCGTGTTCCGACCACAGTTTATTATTGCCCGCTATGCGAGAAGGAGATGCTTGCTCGATTGCGCGTCCCAGATGAGAAGCACGCGCTGGAGTTCGCGCAGTATGTCTTGCCCATTTGGGGCGGAGGCGGGGTATCCACGAAGCCGCCGTATCAGATCAGTCTTCGCGGCGACGTTTGGACAGTAAGCTGTTTTCTTGTTAATGGTCGCAAGGCAACCGTCAAGTTTTCCAAAGAGAAAGGGAGCGTCATATCCACAGAGTATGGAAAGCGAAATTCGTCTAACCAAGCGCTGGAGCGAACCGCTGACCGGCGCGGAGATTTATTTTCGATGACTGCAACACGGACCCTCGAAGCTCAGCTCGCTCTCGTCAGCGGTCGCTCAGCTTGGTATCGTTAGACTGCATGTTCGCCCTAGCTCGAATTCTTCGGATCGCATCAGGCGTTTTGGCCGCAGGCGCACTGTTACTCGCGGTGTGGTGTGCATACGTTGGCCTCTCCGATTACGCGATGCAGCACCGCGAACACTGGGATAGATACTGCGCAGATGTTTGGCTTAATTCCGGCCTCGTTTGCCTCGTCAGCATCGGGATCGCGATCACAAGTTTGCTCGCATATCGAAAGAGCACAGCATGGGAGCACAGATTGCACACCACGCGAGCGGTCTAACCAATCGATGAAGCCAACCGCCCCTTTGCGATGCAACGTCAGAGAAGTTGTTGCAGCACCCTCGACTTCGTCTCGGTTCCCGGCTTCCCTAGTGCGATTCGCGTCTTCGCGCTCACGCGCTCCCGCCGTATTGTTTTCAACGATGTGCCGCGGCTTATCTCTTTCTCGTTAGATGGCGGGTGATATGAGACCAAGTATGGCGCTAGCCATGATATTGCTGGCGGTAGGCATTCCAACTCGCGCTCAATCCAAAGGGGCAGCAGGTGCCCAAATTGTGGATCCGCCGATTCCCAAAGGTGCCGTTCATCTGCTGGTCCACAATGACGCTGAGGCTAAAAAGGTGTTTACTTATTTCCCGTATCCGCAGTTCCCGGACTGGTACCAGCCGGAGGACAGTCTGCGCCCTGCTGACCTCGGCATCTATCGCCTCGAGGTGACGCCGGAGGGCACCGTTTCCGCAATCACCCTCCTGAAAAGCGCGAATCGCATGATGGACGTTATTTCGATGAAGACCTTTGTGCGTTGGCGGGCAAAGCCAGGTCCGCTCCGCGTGGTAGACGTATTTGTCTCGTTCGGGACGAGATGGTTGGGACCTAGTTCACCAATGCATCCTCCGGGATGACATCTGAACCATCTAACCAAACGATGAAGCCAACGCGCCCTTTGCAAGAAAACATCAGTGAATTTGCAAGCCCGCCCTCGCGTGGCTTATCTCTTTCTCGTTAGACCTATGGTGCGCTCGTTAAGTTTGGCGCTTATCGCGGTGCTGTTTGCGTCATGTGCGACACAGAAGTTTGGTGACGCGTTCCTCTATGGCCACACGAAGGATGTCACGGAAGCGGACATACGTGCGGCGCTCGCGGTGCGGACGACCGGTGGGGTAACTATATACTTGACGCATCAAGCGTTGAGCGGAGGGTTGAGCAGTGACAGGGCGGCGGGGGTTTGTAGCGGCAGTTGTTAGTGCGGCGATTTGGCGTCAGGTAGAGAAAGCAATGTCCAAGTGGAAATATGACCAGGCGGGAAAGTGGGTTGCCAAACAAGACGCCCAGATAATACCTGGCCAGGTCAAGACATCATCACTGCTGCCGGTCGTAAATGCATACATTTCCAACGCTCATCGAATCCACGCGCTTTGGAAATTGAAACCGGATTTGGTTGAGAATGCCTGCGTGGTGACGGGTAACGTCTATCAAGTTGCATACGAACTGACAGGCCACGTCGATTTAGCCAAAGCCCATACAGACGATCCCGATTTTCCAAATAAACTGCAAAATAAAATGACAGAGTTTGTCGGAAGGATCGGCGATCCCGAAAGCCTGTTTGATTCGCGACGAGCAATCGCTCGACTAGAAGGACTTATCGATACCTTTCCGCCCGCTTGGGATGACGGATTTTATGCAACGTTGTCCGCAATGCTTACGACCGGATGGACAACGTTTGAGGTTCTCGCGACCGATCTTTGGGAGGCCGCCCTAAATTATCATCCTAGGTACCTGTCCGATCTGATCGGCTAACAAAAGCGCATATCCGAAAAGGCCGGTTCAATCGGCAGAGAAAAAGAAGAATCGAAACAGGAAAAAAGAGAAAGTGTTTCGCCCCCGGAGTTGCTCAACGTTATGCGAAGGGTAACACAGGGAACGTTTAACGCAGGAGAATTGATGGGCACAATCTTGAAAGAGAATTTTGCCTTTCACAAATTATCTGGAATCAGGCAGGGCTACAGCGCAGCATTTTCCAAAAAAACGGATGCAATCGATTCGGCGTTATCCAATGTCGCTATCGATAAACTTAATCTTGTTCGCAATCTGCTTTTACATAAAAGCGGAATCGTTGACCAAAAGTTCTTAACGGGTGCAAGGGAATTGGCTTGGAAGGTTCAGGCAGAAAACGGCAAACCGATTCCGCTAGATGGCGATCTGGTCAGCCAATTATTTCGGCCGGTTTTCGAATGCGGAATGGATTTAATTCTCGCGGTGGACGGATGGGTTTCGGAGAAATCCGATTAGCGATGCCGATGATGATTCTTAATTTTGCGCTGCTCTTTGTATTCCAACTCGCGCCGGTCGAGTTCTTTTTTCGGGACCGAGAGAATCTGCTTGATCGCTTTGCGGAATTTCTCGGATGGTTTTTCTTCTTTCGAGAGCGTGACGGCCGACATGTTACAGAATCATCGGCTTCGATTGCGGAGACGCAAGCAGCAACCAGTAAAATAATTCTCCGTCTTCTTTCACTCGTCCCATTGCTGTCCAATCCTCGTCAATGTCAACGAAGTGTGCCCAACCCATTTTGTCGAAATCGCTCAGATTGCCCAGCATGACCTTGCGATCAATGAGCTTGAACTTCTCTTTGGTTGCTTCGGGCAGGTCTTCGAATGCAGCCGCGAAGTCAGGGGAATACTTGACTCTCAATAAAGCCTATCGAGCGCTTTACCATTCTTATAGTCAAGCTCGGCTTTCTGAATTTGCTGATCGAATTTACCAGCCGCGAAAGACGAACGCACCCACTGTCCACTCGACTTTTTCGGCGGACGGCGGACAGCATCCTCTTTCGGCGGGAGAAACCAAGACAGGACCGTGGCTTTTATCGCGTTCATACAGGTTGGGTTATGAGCAAGTGGCAGGCCGATCCACTAATGGATCGCCCCTTTTGATATGTTTGACCGTTCTCTGTCACGATTATTTTCAAAAAAGTTGGGCAAAGTCGAGAATTTTATCCCTTTTGGAACGTAAAAACTCGTCGATATTACGAGTTTTTCAACTACGCCGTTTGCCACGCCCCTGTCGTCTGTGGCGGAAGGCCATCACCACCTTGACCGATGAGCTTGGAATACATCAATCGCTTTCCGGCGAAGTTGGCAATGGTTTTCAGAAACCGACCTTTGTCGTCGTCTTTGCGTTCGTTAAACCGAAACGCTTGCTCATCCAAATATCGGAACAAATGAAAAGGCTCAACGTTCACATACGTCCCTTTGATGCCTCGTTTAAGCAGACTCCAAAAGTTTTCCAGTCCATTCACATGGACATGTCCCCTAGCGTAGCACTCCGCGTGATTGATTACTTGATGCACGTATTCGTCGTGAAGCTGATTGTAGGAGCGAAGTTGATCGGTGATAACTTCAGAACCCTTCTCGACGTGCTCGCGCACTTGCCCTTCAAGATCATGTCGGCGCGTGCTCTCCACGACCTTGACGCGCACGCGAGAATGTTTTTCGGGCGCGTTACGCTCAAGCAATCCCATCACAGCAGCTTTGCCAGTGCGTCCGCCGCTGCGTCCGCTGTGGCCTCTGACTTTCGAGAGTTTGTTTCTGTGCATGTTGCGGGCAAGTCCGCCGATGAAACTTTCGTCGGCCTCAACCAGTCCCTTCATTTTCACAATCGAACCGCTTTCTTGCATCGCCAGTCGGATTCTGTGGAGCATGAACCAAGCGGTTTTCTGAGTGACGCCGAGCGACCGCGCCAGTTCGCAGGAACTAGTCCCGTTCTTCGCGTTCACAATCAGCCACGTTGCGGGCAACCACTTGTCGAGTCCGAGAGGGCTGTCCTCAAAGATCGTCCCAACTTTGATGGTGAATTGCTTCCGGCAGCTTTTGCAGTTCCAAATTCGGCGAGGCGTGTCGCGCACTTCCCCTTTTCGATTTTTCGTAAACGTGACAACGAGTTTGCCGACCTCTTTAGAATCGCAAAGAGGACAGCGAATTTGTTTAGGCCAGCGCATGGTGGACAAGAAATCATGGCATTTCTCCTCATCGCCAAAATAGCGAATTGCGCCCGTCAGCGTCTCAGGGATATGATCGAAATTCTGCGTTTTCATGCCCTCAGAATACACCCTTCGTGTTATGCGTCAAGTATATAATTACCACCGGTGGCCCCGACCGTCACATCTACGAGATCGAAGTCATAAGCCGCGACGAGATTCGTCTGCATTTGATGTCGCGAAGCCATGGCGGTTACTTTGCCGCAGTGATCACACGCGTTAAAGGCAAGTGGCGCGATGAGGGAGCATCATGGTCGGAGGTGCTGCCAGAATCATAGGTCTAACCAAGCGCTGGAGCGAACCGCGAGCCGCTGCGCGGCAAGGATGAATTAGAAATTATGAAGTATAAAGTGAAAGCAAAGCTCGCTGCCGCTCGCGGTCGCTCAGCTTGTTCTCGTTAGGCCTCATGCCGATAATTCGAAACGCGTTCTTATTCGCAGCGTTGTTGGGCTTTGGGTGTTCGTCCCAAGCAACTCTCCCACGGATAAAGATTGAGTACAGTCCTTCTGAGGATCTGGCTTGCTCCTTGCCTCCCGGGAGTCCGATCAAAGAAGAATGGAAAGCGGAGTTGCTCTCTCGCCAGCCAGAGTTCGTTAGGGTTTGGCAATCTGAAGGCCCCAAACTTCTCGCCGCAACGGTGGCGATTTCCGGCCGGGACTTTCCTTTAGAGGAGATCACGGCCCGGCTTACCCTTTGCAACGCGCCGTCGGAATCCTTTCCGGGCAAGGATCGAGTCACGATTAACATGCGGTATGCGCTGAGGAGCTTTACGCCGGAGCCGGTGTCGATGCGTTACAAAGTCGACACGCTCTTTCACGAGCTTCTGCACATCTTCCTATCTCACCATCCGATCGAGAACTCAGCCCTGCTGAAAGAGCATGCCGCGGAGGACGAGCGAGTGCGCGATCATCTGCATTTGCTGGCGCTGCAAAAGGCAGTCCTCTTAAAGCTCAATGAACCGGACGCACTGATGGAGGTGGTCGCGGTGGACAGTGCGCTTCCGGGCGGCTACTACAAACGAGCCTGGGAACTCGTCAACGCGACCGATAAAGAGTACCTGAAGTATGTTGCCGAACTGTCGAAGTAGGCCTAACCGGGCGATGCAGCCGTTGGGAAGTTGAGACGTTGAGGAGTTGAGTGGTTGAGAGGAAGTTTTCACGGTGACACGCGTCAACGCGAAGAAATAATTTTTACAGGTCGGGAAATTCGAACTGCGTCGCCGCTCTGCGGATGACGGCGGAGAAACTGCAGCTTTGCGTCTTAGATTAAAAATCGTCAGGCGCGTCGGGACACGTTTCTTCTTCGAATTGCGCGGGCGGAAGTTGTTCGAGGCGACGCCATTCCTCCCGCAATTCGTCTTTGGGGAAAAGCAGCAGGCGGCCGAGTGCAGTTGAGAACAAACCGGCGTCCACTTCGAGGCCGGTAATTTCGCCGACCACTTTCCAATAAGCCGCCAGCTGCGGACGGTAACGCGCGAGAAAAATCTCCGCATCGCCTGGCGAGACGTTGTTCGTTTTCCAGTCAAGCAGGAGACATCGGCCGGACGCGCGATCGATCATAAGCGAGTCGATCAATCCTTCCAGGACGCTACGATCGTTTCGGCGCCAGCAAAACGGAAGCTCGTGATGGAACTGCGTTTCATCGCGCGCGAGGAAGTGCGCGATATTCTCGTCGCTGAACAAATTCTGGCGCGTGGTATTCCAATCTTTTTCGGCTGCTTTTGCGTCGGGAGAAATCGGCAATTCTTTTTCGAACAACTTTTGCGCGGAATCGATTCCGCCTTTCCAATCCAGACGCTCGAAGAATTTGTGCCACCAGCGGCCATAGAGCGTTGCCAGATTATCGAGCCGGGAACGCGTTCGCACTTCTGCCGGGACTTCCACGTCAAGCGCGCTCGGCGTGAGCTTGCGCACAAACTCCGAGGCGCGCTTCGCGGCGCGCTTCAGTTCCCGGGAAGTCAACGGCTCGATCTCGGCGCCATTCTTCTCTGACGCCGCCGCAGAGATCGGAGAAGGTTTGGGGACTTGATCGATCGTGCTGCTGTGTTGGTCGAATTCGCCGGAATAAGAATCCTGGTTGCGAATCAGCCGGCGAAGTTGTGCGGTTCGCGGCAGCTTGCCCTCGTTATTGGAAAAGATTTCCTGATCGAGCACAACTACGAGCGCACGACGTGCCCGCGTTGTGGCGACATAGAGCAGGCGTTCGAGTTCCTGCTGTTGGGCGCGCTCGATCGCATCTTTCAAGTCCTTCGATTTGTCTTCCCTGCCAAAAGCGATGACGAGCTCGCCATCGACTGGCGATTTCACGAAATGCGGATAATGCGGCGAAGGCGGCCGCAGATCGCGAGCGAGGAACGGCACGATCACCGCCTGCCATTCCGAGCCTTTCGCCTTGTGCGAAGTGATGAGCTGGATCGCGTTGTCGTCGGCGGAAAAACGGACAGCGCGCGGCGTCGTGAAATCATCCCGCAAGTACTCGGCGAATTCCGGCAGAATCATTCCGTTCGATTCCGCTTGCGCCGCTTGCGCGAGCAAGGCATCCAGTTCGCGCGCGAGATCGCCGAACTCAGTCGCGGGCAAGAGGAGCAAGCGTTCGCGCAGTTGCGTTTGATCGACAATCAACGCGACGGCGTCGAAAAGCGCCAGGCCCTCCACGCGTTGGCGAATCTCCGCCAGGGTCCGCAGATGTGATGAAATCTTGCCGGCAGCCGACACGACCTGGTCGATGCGGAATCTCGTTTTTTGTTCTTCCGAAAACACCGCGAGGTCGTGATCGGACACTCCGAAAATTTCGCGGAGCACGCCGACGATTTCGTAAGCGTTGAGCGGATCGACCATGATTGTGAGCAGCGCGGTCAGCCATGCGTAGGCCGGGCTGTCGCCTTTGACATCGCGCTCCGATTGGATCGCCACCGGCAGATCGACACGCCGCAACGCCGCTGCCATCGTTTGCAGCCAGGCTTTGCGCGGACAAAGAATCGCAACCTCCCGCCAGGAATCGGCCGAAAGTTTTTTCAGCCCCGCGTCCTTAATCCAGCGCGCCAGATAATCCGCTTCGATTCGCGCCTTCTGATAATCCTTGAGTTTCTTTCCTTCCGGCAGCAGCTCTTTCGCGACGAGTGGCACGCGAATAACTTTTCCAGGAAGAATGTTCGGTCGCGGCTGCAATTCGACGAAGCATACTTGCCCGGCTTCTTCATTTAGAATTTCGCGGAATGTTGCGTTAACGAAATTGAGTTGCTTCTGGTCGAGGCGAAACGTCACGGCGAATTCCAAGCTCTTGCCGTTCTTGTCGGCAATGAGCGCGTTGTGAACGGCTTTGTAATACTTCAAGTCTGCGCGCTCCCGGTAAATCGATTGCTGAAAATCGCCGACCATGCAGAAGTGGCCCGGCGGTGGCGGGTCAACGCGCGTTTCCATCCAGTCGCCGGTCGCGTACGGCGGACGCGTCACTTCCAGGAGCACGGAAAATTGCGACGGTTCGGTGTCCTGCGCCTCGTCCAGAATGACCCGAAGATTTTCTTCACGAATCCGCTGCGCCGCAACCGGATGTTGCAATAACTGCTTCGCCAGCGCGATTTGATCTCCGTAGGTAACGAGTCCGTGGTCGAGTCGAAAATCCAGATAGTCACGTTGCACTTCCGCGGCCACGCAGGTGGCTGCGTTACAGACCCATTTTCGGAGCGGCCCGAATCTCTCCTGCCAAAGCTGAGTAAACCGGGCGTTTGCCGCCGTGAAACAAACCGGCCAGCGCAAGTATTCCCAATCGCCGGAGTAACGTTTTTCCCATTCGCGCAATTCCGCCTGCGATTTGCTGATGTTGTCGTTACCCCTGTCGGGTTGCGCATAAATGTCGGCGAAATCGAGAGTCGGACAGGGCGACACTGACGGGACACACAAAACCGCGGAGCCCGCGCGCCGCGCGAGCTCCATCAAGTCGCGCGCCTGCACGAAACGCAAAAGGATGGCGCGATCCTTCTCGCCCAACGAACGGCCAATGCGTGTCAGGTTTTGCGCGAATTCCTGCCAGAGATTGTCATCGTCTTCACTCACTAATTCGAGCGGCGCGGGCAAACCAAGATAATGACCGAAGTCGGTCAGCAGTTTCATGCAGAACGAATGGATCGTGCCGAAGAAGGCGCGATTGAATGCGGTCTGCACGTCTCCGGGTAAATTTTCCTGGAGTAGAGCTTGTCGCGTGCGCTGCTGCATTTCGTCCGCCGCGCGATTGGTGAAGGTGACTACGACCAGGCGCGGCAGGATTTCCGCGGCGTCGGCCGAACGCGCAAGCGACAAAATGCGTTGCGTGATCGCAGTGGTCTTTCCCGAACCGGCCGACGCGACGACGGAAAAATTGCGGTCGAGCTCGCTGGCAAACCGAGCGCGAGCGGATTCGTCGCTCGGCGTTACCATATTTCCCACTCCTCTTTTTCAAGCACGAGGGCCGGATGGGTCAGGGCCCATTTGTCTTCCAGGATGTCGTTGTCGATTGGCAACGTTGCGAGCGGATAGGCGTGCTGTAACCAAAGGCCGGCCGGATCTCACCTTTCATTCCGAAGACGCCTGTGCGCTGCATTTCCGCGAGATCGGCGAAGACATTGGTATGTGGCTCAAGATCGACAACGGACAATTGCGTCGCGACGTTTTTTACCGCGAGCGAAATAATGCTCACGCTCACTTCGGCGGCGTCAAGCTCACGCATGGCCAACGCGTAGAGACCGAGCTGCAACGATGTGCCTTTGACCAGATTGTCGTGGAGGTCGGAGCTCTTCAGCTCTTTGGTCGAACCGGTTTTGTAATCGACAATCCAGATCTTTTGCCCGGCGAAACTGGCGGCGTCATTTTGCGCGAGCACGAGATCGACCTGACCGTGCAACTGAAGCTCCACTTCACCGGCTATCTTGACCGCGCCTTCGCGCCCGACCGGTAATTCCGTTGCGATCCAGTCCCAGCCTGTCGTGTTTCCGATTTTGCCGCCAAGATGCCGCGCGAGATAACGCGCGTTCAACCAACCCGAGCTCCACCAATCAGGAACAATTTTGCCTAACAAATCGCAAAGACGCCGAAGCGCCGCGCAGCGTTCGTCCGCGGCAAGACGAATACGCTGGTCGATCTCTATTAAGGACGGAAATGCTGAGAAAATCTTTCCGTCCGGTGTTTCGACAATCCCCGCCAGCCAGCGATGGACCCATTTGCCAGTCGTCGCTGCCCACGGATTCGTCACGTCTTCTGGCGCTTCAACGCCGAGATAGCGTTTCATCCAGATAATCGCCGGCGACGAAACCATGCGTTCGAGATCGCTCACGCTCAGCGTCAGCAGCGGCCGATACGAGTCGTTAGGCCGCAGTGCAAAATCGTATTCGCCCGCGGGTTTGGAGGTGTCGCGGCGCGCGTCGAATGCGATCAGCGTTTGTCGCACATTAACCGGTGGGGGCGCAGGCTTCGGCAGCAGCGCGGTCGCGCGTCGCAAATTCTTCAGTGTCGCTTGAGTGAGGGGTCCATGCCGCGTTTTGAGATAAAGCTCGGTAAAAGTTTCGCTCGGATTCCAGAAACGCTCCGGCGCGTCTTCCTGCAGAAGACCGGCCGCGAGCGTCACGCCTTCGCTCGCTGATTCAAGCAGCGCATCGAATTGGCGCAACGCGATCGCGCGTTGTTCGCCTGGGCCGAGATAAAGCGAATGATTTTCGCGGACGCTGGTGTGGCCTTCGCCCTGACTTCCCTGGCGAGCGGCGCGCTTGTTGAGCTGCTGTACGCTGCGGTTGAAGGCACGAATTTCTTCTGCCCGCGCGAATTCCGCGCCAGCCGGCGGCGGCCACGCGCCTTCGTTCCAGCCGGCGAAAATCAGATGCGACCAATCCTGATTCTGCGCCTGTGCCACACTGAGCAATTGCACCCGCGCATACGGGTGATCGCCCGCTTCCGAGCGGGCCGCGCCCGAAGTCGCTGCTATTTCTTGAAGCCAGCGCAGAAAAAGTCCGCGAGAAAATTCCGCGTCAAGATGCTGCGGCCAATCGCGCGTGACGCTGGCGATTTCGAGGGCCTGTTGCTGCCAGCCAAGGTGCGCAAACGCAGCCTGAGTTTGTTCGAGAAACTGGGCGAGAGTGGCGCGCCGCGGAAGAAACGGCAACGCGCGCAGCGTTTCGGCCGCCGACTGAAACTTTTCGTCCGCGCGCGCGGCACAGAATTCACGCAGGAGTTCGAGATCGTCCAGCAACACTTCCTTGTAACTTTCGCGCAGCACCTTTTCGAAGATCGGCCGGCTGAGCTTGGGCGACAAGACGGCCGGGTCGGGCAGCGCATTCAGGAAACGCAGAAAAGAGTTGAGCCGCGGCGCGCGCTGCAATTCGATCCAGGCCTGCCATTCCGCCGATTCGAAAATGCCGGGAACAATGTGCGCGAATCCGTCGTTGTGCGGGATTTCGAGTCGCGCCAGCAAACTCGCGACCAGACGCGGCAAGGCGCCGCTGCCCGGAAAAATCACGCCGAGGCGAGTGCATTTGTCCTGGGCCAGATAATGAACGCATTGTCGCGTGACTGCTTCGGCTTGCTCAGAGAAGTTTGTGCCGATGAGAAAATCAAAACACTTTCCCGTTTCTGCGCCTCCACGCATTTCCATTTCACTGAAAAGCGAATCACCGAGGGCAGCGGGTGTCGGCGTGCGTTGAGCTTCGCCGCAGACTTCTTCCCACGAGCCGATCCAGCAAAGATCGACATCGGCAAAGTTTTCTCGCGGCTCTTCAAGGACGATGGTGGCGTTTTCGGCCAGCTCGACCGCGGTCCGGAGCAGAAACCAGTGCGGCCAATGCGCTCCGTCGAATCCGGTAATGAGCAGGTGTGCAAATTTTCGCGGACCGCCGGCCGCTTGTTGCAATCGTCGTCGATCGGTTTCACTCGGCAGGACAAAATCGCATTTTCCAAGCAGCTGGTTGAAACGCTGAACCACCGGGGCAAACGACGGCAATGCCAGTTCTTCGAATTTCCAACCGGCAGTCCCCAGACGATCCAACGCGTGTAGAAGCGCAGCCGGCGCGCGAGAAACGGCTTTGGCGGCGAGGGCCTCGGATTCGTTAGGCCGACTTTCCATCTCGCTGGCGGCGATGGCGAGAAGCAGGCGCAGATGTTCCGGCTCGGTCGGCGGCCTGGCATCGTCCCGCGCGAGCAACGCATTCAAACTCGCGGGCGTGACAATCTGCAAGCCAAGATGCGAAACACCTTTGGCGATCAGGCGCCTCTTCAAGTCGTTGGCCTGCCCTCGCGTCGGAACGACGACAAGCGAAGGTAAATCACGTTTCCAGGCCTCGGGCAAAACGTGTTCGAACCACGGTAAGAGAACGTTTTCCCAGGCGCTGGCGAAAGAAGACCCGATGTGTAACGAAACAGATCTTTTTGGTTCCTCAGACTTTCTGCGGGGCATCTGCTAACGGTAGCAGATTTTATCGCCGCGCGACGGCTGCTGATTTCGTTTCGCGCAGTTGTCGCAAATCACCGATGCGTTGGGTCACACCGCTGCGATCCAAATATTCCAGAAAAGGAATGATGACGCGGCGCGAGCTGCCGATTTTCTGCCGGAGCTGACTGGCGGTGGCCGGTCCGTGGCCCGTAATAAAATCAACAACCGCGTTTCGTATTTGTTCGACTGCGTCGCGGAGCAAAACAATTTCGTCATTCAGCTCGACGATCTCGCCCTGCCGGATCAAAAAACGCAGCGCTTGCTGGAGATCTCGATCTTGGGAAAAATCTTTGCGGCTTGGTGGATCGAATGGTTTCTCGGCGAGGGCGGCACGAATCTTTTCCGCTGCCGGCACAATCTCCGCGGGCAACGACGGCCGATGCGAAGCGCGCGCGATCGTCGATCCGGCGCGAACAAACCCGTTTGCGCAAAGATCGTCCATCAGCGCGTCGAAAGCGGCGGGGAAAATTGAATTGAATTCAGCCCGCAGATCCGTGAGTTCAAGCCCGGGACGCTCCGGATTCGCCTTGTGAGCCGCATCGATGAGGTTTGCTGCGCGCTCTCGGAGCCCGCGCCAGACCAGCGTCTTTCCAGCGACGTCATCCCGCAGGAAAATATCACCGTGATCGGACAAGCGTTGCAAAACTCTTCCAATTTCCGCTGCGCTGAACCGTGAGCGTTCGAGTAAGTGAGAGACTTGAACGATCCCGGCGCGCGCAATCTCCGTCCACACGGCTAGACCGACATCGTCCGGATTAGCCGCGCGTGCGGCGACGAGGTCGCGTTGCTCACGCGATCGAAAATCATTCGGATTGGAATCCGGGTTGAGCACCACCCCGCCGGCGAGCGTGTGCTGCTCAGACGCATCTCGCACGATAAAACGATCGCCCAAGAATCCGAGCAGCGGCGCGCCCAATCGAAGTTGGGCAAACGCGCTCGCACCAGCTGCGAGCGATTCGCTTTCTGCCAAAACAATCTTTGCCAGCGCTCGCGTTGTGCCGTGATGAACGTAGGCGGAGGCGCCTGATTTCATTGGCGCGGCGGTTCGCAATCGGGCCGAGCGGGTGAGAAGAGCGTCCATTGTGGCACTCAACTCAAACAGGCGAGAGGTGATGACGTCGCCGCGTTTCACATCGGCGCCGATTTCCAGGTCCGGCAGATTAATCGCGGTGCGTGTCCCGGGCTGAACAAGATCGACATTTCGGCCGTGACTCTGAAGCGAGCGAATACGAGTAGAGGTGCCCTTTGGCTGCACGAAAATCGTATCGCCAACCCGCAATGCTCCACCGGTGAGCGTCCCGGTCACAACCGTGCCGATTCCGCGCAATGTGAATGCACGATCGACGAATAATCGGGCTTTTCTGACATCGCGCAGCGGTAACGAGGCTGCGAATTCAGAAGCAAGCGCTGCTTTCAAATCTTCTAGACCGGCGCCGGTGCGGACAGACGTCGGAATGATCTGCGCATTCGCGAATTTCGTTTCGCTGAGTTTCTCGCGAATTTGGTCGGTGACTTTGTCGATGTTAGCGAGATCGCTTTTCGTGAGGGCGACGACGATGCGCTGAACACCGAGATAAAGCAGAATCTGCAAGTGCTCTTCCGTTTGCGGCATCCAGCCATCGTCGGCCGCGACTACCAACAGCGCGAGATCGATCGAGCCGACTCCGGCGATCATGTTGCGAAGGAAATCTTCATGACCCGGAACATCGACAATCCCGACAGAAAAAGTTGATGGTTGGTCCGAGCCGGACTGGCCTTTGTTGAGAGTTGAGAGGGGAGCAGAAAGCTCCAGATGGGCAAAGCCGAGATCAATCGTCATGCCGCGCGCTTTTTCTTCCGGTAAACGGTCGGGATCAGTTCCAGTCAGCGCCTTGACGAGTGCGGTTTTACCGTGGTCGACGTGACCGGCAGTCGCGAGAATGAAATTTGTCATTGAGTTGTAGACGCGCTGCGAATGGCGTCGATGACGAGATCGTCCTGATGCGAAAAAATCGTGCGCAAATCGAGTTTGAAGCGTCGGTCGCCGATGTAACCAATGACGGGCGGAACAGAATGGCGAAGCACGCGCGCAAAATTCTGGACGGAGCCGTTCGCCGGCAGAAAATCGAGTGTGATCGAGGGTAAGATTGATCTCGGCAAAGCGCCGCCGCCAATTTTCGATGTCCCGCTGCCGATCGTGATTTTCACCGGCAATCCCTGGAGACGAGTCACTATCGCCGCCGCCCGGGCGCGCAATTCGTCTTTCGGGATTTGCAAAAGGGCAAGCGCGGGAATTTCGCTCGTCACTTGATTGAGGTGAAGATCGACAGTCGTTTGCAACGCAGCGAAAACCAATTTGTCGCAGCGCAGAGCCCGAAAGATCGGTTCGCTTTTGAGCGCCGCAATCAATCGTTTCTTTCCGACAATGATTCCGGCCTGCGGTCCGCCGAAAAGTTTGTCGCCGCTAAAGCAGACAAGATCGGCGCCATCTTTCAACGCTTCGGCCGGCGTTGGCTCGTGGTAATGCAATCCGATCTGCTCAGTGGCGCTCATCGCGCCGCTTCCCAAGTCTTCTACAAACGGGATACGTTTCTTGCCCGCGAGCGCTGAAAGCTCCGCCGTCGAAACCGACTCGACAAAGCCGCTCATGAAGAAGTTGCTCCGATGCACTTTTAAAATGAGGGCGGTCTGTTTGCCGATCGCGCGCGCATAATCTGCGAGCGTCGTTTTGTTGGTCGCGCCGACTTCGCGCAATTTCGCGCCGCTCGCTTGGAGAATTTCGCCGATCCGAAACCCTCCACCGATCTGGACCAGTTCGCCGCGGGAGATAACGACTTCCGGTCTGGCTGCCTGTAAACTCGACCGTTTAAAACGGTCAGGTTTCCCCTGGATGAAGTGGCGAACGATTAGGACCAATGCAGCCGCGCAATTGTTCACG
>Ga0210410_10002404_pt1 | contig 16783 bp, 18 predicted proteins | sample IncBWC4MmetaG_FD_161058 | JGI IMG/M metagenome (GOLD analysis project Ga0210410, IMG submission 161058) | Forest soil microbial communities from Barre Woods Harvard Forest LTER site, Petersham, Massachusetts, United States - Inc-BW-C-4-M | ecosystem: Environmental > Terrestrial > Soil >... | reverse complement strand
TCTTCATGGAGGTATTCATGAACAAAGCTGGTCACCCGGCGGAGTTGCACTGGGGAGAGACCTCCACGGTAGTGACCCATTGGGCTCCGCAATACTCCCTGCGAATGCATCAGCGCGGCTGCGATAGCGCGCCCGATTGAATCCGTATAGATTCTCCCGGCTGAAGATCCGTTTGCAAGGTCTGCTTCAGCTGCCGCCACCAACGCGCGAATTCGCCCGTCTTTAAGGAGCGGTGTTCCGTTCAATTCCGGCGCTCTCCCACCCATCTCCTCTGCGACAGAATGGAACGTCTGGTCTGGCACCGTGATCAGCAGCATCTGAATCGGACTGTGCCAACGCACCCATTCCTCGGTGTTCCTCCGGCAGAGAATCATCTCTCCAGGTGCGTAGCAGTATTTCGACAGACTGTGCGATCCAAGACCGAGCTCAAACTCGCCCGGAGTAAGAACCTTTGCTAAGACCTGTTTTTCGAGAATCTGACGTATCGGTTCCGGCGAGATTTTGTTGGCGATCCTCTGAACAAAGAGTTCGGCATCCATCACAGGATTTAGATGTCTTTTGACCCTGCAAAGAACCGAACGATTGGATACAGACGCGAAGTATTTGACCCTTCGCTCATTCACTTTTGCGGTGTCATTGACTTGCAGTCACTTCAACCCTATAGGGAGATTTCTCAATGAACATTACATCTGAAACAAAGACGGGTACGAGCAGCAGGGCCGAGGAGCAGACATTCATTGTTCTCGGGGTCTTGCTTCAGTTTCTCTCAGTGCCCGAACAAATCAACGACCAGATCACTCTGATGCGCGCAACGGTCCCCTCAGGATTCGTGATTCCACTCCATAGCCACGCCGATCCAGAGATATTTTATGTGCTGAATGGTTCGCTCGAGGTATTCCAGGCCGAGGGTCCGTCCGCGGGCTGGCAAACAGTGAATGCCGCCGAAGTCGCTTCTATCCCCAGAAATGTCAGGCACGCACTCCGAAATACTTCTCCTAGCCCGATAACCTCAATTACCGTGACCAAGCAGGAACTCTACAGCTTCTTCCGCGAGCTCGCACGGCCATTCGATCCGAACAGTCCTCCCGCACCGCCAACTCCGGAGGAGATGCAGCATTTCTTCAGCGTCGCAGAGAAGTACGAATACTGGCTTGCCTCCCCTGACGAGAATGCAGCGATTGGCATCTCGCTCCGGTAGTTCGACTGCTAGTGGCTCTTTCCATCTGTTGCGATATCAGATAAACGGCGGAAGAGGCAAACTTTCTTGGACGATTTGTCGAATTCCGGTCCGGCCGTTCGACTACATAGTGAAGGCAGGGCAACCGGCCCGCCCGAAGACCGTTACAGGAGAAAAGAGAAATCATGACGCAGTATTTGGTTGCTATTCACCACCCCGACGACTACGACCCATCCGTCGAGACCGAAGCGATGTCCCGCGATATCGACGCGCTCAACGACGAGATGGTGGCTGCCGGTGTCAGGACCTTCGTTGGCGGCCTCTCCACATAGGCGGTTTTTGGGCTGCTGGAAGCCGCTGACCTGGACGAGGCGCTGGCGTGGGGCGCAAGGCCGCCGTTGCCTGTCGGGCGCCGGTCGAGGTGCGCCCGTTTGGGAGGACAAACGGAAGCAACTGAGCGGAAGTGGCAACACTGCCGGCGGCGTGAAAGCCTCGAAATCCCTACCTATTTTCCCATCGGGGTGATGGAGTCTCTGGAGGATTGAGCCGTGTTGAAAGTGGCTAGTCAAAAGTTGGGTGGCGTGGCGATTCTACGTTGCCAGGGAAGAATCGTTCGCGGCCAGGAAACTGCCATTTTGTGCGCCGCTGCTCAGCAGAATGGGCGGGACGTGATTCTTGATCTCAGTCAGGTTAATGCGATCGACGCGGGTGGACTAGGAGCGTTGGTTTCGCTTCGGGCCGCTGGTATTTGCCTGAAACTTATGGATCCGACCGCGCGAGTGCGGGAGATATTAAGACTCACCAAACTCGACTCGATCTTCGAGATCTGTGAATCTGAATCCATTGACGTGATGTTAGTAGAAATGGGCCGGCCCGGCGACAAATCCCACGCCTGCTTATGAATCAGAACTTCCGCGAACACGCGCGCGACACGCTCGAAAAGATTTATCGCGACGAGTCGCGCCGTGTGCTCGCCACGCTCATTCGCCTTTTGGGAATTTCGATCTGGCGGAGCAGGCGCTCCGAGAGGATTGGTCCTCATAAACGCGCTTGTCGTCACTTGGCCGAATAGTCGGCTTCTCGTACAGTTGGGAGCCATGAACTACGTCACAAGCACTTCAACGGATAGCCGGTTTTTCGTCCACGTGGATTACTTCTGAATTGCCCGTGATTTCGGCTCGCACGAATTCGCTGTTCGAATCTTTTGGCCCTCCACGGAAATCTCACTACAATGCAACGAAGGCCCGCAAATGCCGCCAGACAGTCGACAAGTTGAAATGTGTCAAAAATATGGTGAGCTGAATCCCGCACCTACCCGTGGTGCCACACGTCAGGAACTGGCGACCGCGACGGGTGCCGGTGACGTAAAGCTCACTGAGCCCAAACTCCTTCCGGACGAAGAAGAGCTGCGGCGAATCATTGACCTTATTCCACAAACAATTGTGGTTTTGAATCCCGACGGGAAGGCCATATATGCAAATCGGGTGGCACTTGAGTACACGGGGCTGTCTCTGGACGAAGTGCGCGCCGACGACTTCCGGGATCGCGTGTTCCATCCAGAAGACGTTCAGAGACTCCGCGAAGAGCGGCAGAAAGGTCTCTCTGGCTCAGTTCAGTTCGAAAACGAGCAGCGCGCTCGGGGGAAAGACGGCAAATATCGGTGGTTTCTGATCCGGTACAACCCATTAATCGATGAGAGAGGAAACGTCGTTCGGTGGTACGCGACGGGTACGGACATTGAGTATCGTAAGCAGGCTGAAACTAAACTTCGACAGGAAGAGCGCGAGCTGCGGCAACTCATAGATTTCCTTCCTCAGCATGTGCTTGTGCTAGACAAGGATGGCACCTTGCTTCAAGTCAACAAAACGATGCTTGACTACAAGGGCTTCACCTTGGAAGAAATGAAAGGCGGGGGAACTCGCGAGCGGATCAACAGAGACGTTCATCCAGACGATCTAGAGAGAGTTCAAAACGAACGCAGCGCGGGCCTTTCAAGGGGAGTGCCGTTCGAGACAGAAAAGCGGCTGCTGGATAAAGATGGCCAGTTTCGCTGGTTCCTTTTTCGCTACAACCCGGTAGTCAACGAAGACGGACAAATTGTCCGATGGTTCGCGACGGCGACGGACATTGAAGGTCGCAAGCAGGCCGAAGATCGCGTGCGAAACGAAGCCGTCGCATTGCGAGAAGATATTGTCAGTTCTTCGATGTTCGAAGAGATTGTCGGATCGTCGAAGGCAATGCGCGATATACAGGCGCAAATTTCACGCGTAGCTCCGACCGATTCCACTGTGCTGATTCAAGGCGAGACGGGAACCGGCAAGGAATTGATCGCACGCGCGATCCACAACCGCTCGAAGCGCGCGAATCGTGCCTTCATTCGCGTCAACTGTGCCGCGATTCCGGCATCGCTGATCGCATCCGAATTGTTTGGTCACGAAAAAGGCGCATTTACGGGCGCATTACAGAGACGGCTGGGCCGCTTCGAATCAGCCGATGGCGGGACGATCTTTCTGGATGAGGTTGGAGAACTTCCGCACGAGACGCAGGTTTCCCTTCTTCGCATCCTGCAAGAGCGCGAATTCGAACGCGTTGGTGGAAATCAGTCAATACACGTTGATGTGCGGGTGTTGGCGGCGACAAACAGAGACTTGAATGCGGCTGTAGATGAGGGGTGCCTCCGCAAAGACCTTTTCTACCGACTGAATGTTTTTCCCATCCGTGTCCCGCCGCTTCGTGACCGCACCGATGACATTCCGTTACTAGTTGGGTATTTAGTCGATCGATACGCAAAGAAAGCTGGCAAACGAATTCGCAGCGTCAGCAAGCAGACGCTGCTGCTGTTTCAGAGCTACAGCTGGCCCGGCAATGTGCGTGAATTACAGAACGTAATCGAGCGCGCTGTGATTGTTTGCGACAGTGAAACGCTTCGCGTCGATGCAAGCTGGTTCACTCGGACTGCTCCCATTTCAAAAGCCAATCGTCCCTTCTCTGCCGACCTTGCTACGCGCGAGAAAGCGATGATCGAAAATGCGTTGCGCGAAACAAAGGGCTTCGTTTCTGGTCCCGGCGGTGCGGCTGCGAAATTAGGTCTGCCCCGGCAGACTCTTGAATCAAAGATCCGTAGACTGCGTATCAACGCCCGTCGTTTCAAGGTGTAGCCCTTTCCTTTCTGATCCCTTGGGATTTCCGATGAGCGTGTTGCCATGCTGATATTTCAGCAATGCTGAAATATCAGCCTGTTTTGCAGCACATAAAACAAAACGAGTCAGTCGCTTACGAGTGGCGCTGCGATTGCTATTACTCCGAACGGTCGCTCAATTTCTCGAAAAATGATGCTGAACATCGAGCAGCATTCCGACGGGCACACGACGACTATTCGGTTGATAGGTCGAATGCAGGCGGAGCATGTGCCGACGTTACAGACAGTGATTAAAGAGAGCGCGCCGAGGATCGTTCTGGATCTGGAGGAACTCATGTTAGTCGATGTGGAAGCCGTTCGTTTTCTGGGCGGCTGCCGCAGAAATGGCATGGCGCTGCTCCACTGTTCGCCTTACATCAGAAACTGGATCGCGAAAGAGCAAGAGGGCGGTAAACGACGATAAAGACGCCTAAGAAGAATGCGGAGGAGACCGTAATGGTCGGGAAGACAAATGTAGTGTCGCGCCCGAAAGAAGTAGCGGATCTCATTTCGCAGGCCGCCGGCGCAATCGCAAAGGAAGCGAAACCGGGTCGCGCTTCTGCGTGAGCGGGGAGGGGCTTGATAGAGAACACCTTGAGTGGAGAGACGCGCCATGAGCAATCACACACACGAAACGGTCCCGACACAATTTGTTGAGGCGGAAGGCATTCGTTATGCGTACCGCCGCTTCGGCAAAGCAGGGACGGTTCCCCTGCTCTTCCTCGGATTCTTCAACTCCAACATGGATGCGTGGGATCCGGCAGTAACGAACAGCCTCGCGGCGGATCATGAGGTCATTCTGTTTGACAACGCTGGCGCTGGCGCTTCGGGAGGAGAAACACCGTACACGGTCGCACAAATGATGCCTCAGTGCGTGGCTTTCTGTCGTGCAATCGGTCTCAAGGCGATTCACGTCGTGGGCTTCTCTTTAGGAGGGATGATTGCGCAGCAGCTAGCTCTGGACCATCCTGACCTCGTCCAGCGCCTGATTCTCTTGGGGACGGCCCCGCGTGGTGGTGAAGGACTAACCTTCACCGAGCTATCAGCTGAAGAACAAGCGGATCCGGTTGCGTTCCTGTTGGGCGCTTTCTTTACGCCTTCCGGCGCGGGCCAGGCGGCTGGACGCCAATACATGAAGCGGCTCGAATCTCGCACGAAAGATCGCGACCTCCCCGTGTCGAGAAATTCTGCGGTGGCACAACTCGCCGCAATCAGAGAATGGGGAACCATACCTGCAAGCGGCCGTTACGCCACTTTGCAAAAGATCGCACATCCGACGCTGATCGTTCATGGCAACAAAGACGTTGTGGTTGGACCGCTCAACGCCCTCATTCTCGCGGAGCAACTGCCCAATGCCCAGCTAATCGTGTACTCAGATTCGAGTCATGGGGCCCAGTATCAACATGCAAGAACGTTTCTGCAGCACGTCAAGCTCTTCCTGACCGATTCGCATTCTCAGCTACCTGAACCAAATCCAAGTTCGGTTAAATCTGTGGTTGCGTCATCGGAATGATCCGAGCTGACTGATATGAACATCGGTGCACATCGAGCGGTCCCGACACGGTTCACTGGAGTCAGAAGCACGAATCTTGTGCGAGAAGCCTTCACGAGCAACTTTTGGATGTCTGGCCTTGCGATGTTGAACTATATTCCACGCTCATTCCGTGTGAAGCAGGTAGACGGAATGCCCTTCTTCACAGAAGCAAAACACGATGAGTTTCAGAACAGAGTTCTTCGAATTACTCCTGCTAACCCGCGCCAATGGGGAACGATGAACGTCTCGCAGATGTTGCACCATCTCAATTTGGCATGCGGCAGTGCGCTAGCATTCTACAAACTTCCTGACGAGAGCTATCTCGTATCACGAACATTGTTTCGATGGATTCTGGTGGACTGGTTCCCGGAACAACCCGTAGGACTGCGACCGCCAAAAAGTTTCAAGATTCCCCACGTCGCGGAATTCGACTTCGATTTTGAAAAGCAACAGCTGCTCAAAATCGTGGATGCGGCGCGGCATGCAAGATCACCCAATGATTGGGGACCGCACCGCATGTTCGGAAAAATGACGTTGTCCGAATGGGGAAAGCTCCTTCAAATCCACATCGATTACCACCTGAAGCAATTCACAGCCTAGTGTCGCAGTTCACCGAGTCAAGCGGAGGCGATATGAACGCAACATACAGAGCAATTGAAATCAGCAAGCCCGGGGTCTTCACTGAGGTTAGCCGACCGCTGCAAGAGCCCGGCCCTAATCAGGTTCGCATTCGGGTTGAGGCTTGTGGCGTGTGCCATACCGACAGCCTGCTGGTAGACGGAGCATTGCCTGACCTTATTTATCCCCGCGTACCCGGGCACGAAGTCATCGGGCGCATCGACGCCGTCGGCTCGAATGTTACGACCCGTTCCGTGGGTCAGCGGGTGGGTGTTGGGATCTGTGGCGGATGGGACAACACCTGCCTCTCATGCCTTCGAGGAGATTTTGTCAACTGCACTAACGGTGTGCTCACCGGCATCATGATCGACGGCGGGTACGCAGAAGTCATGATCATTGAGGCGCGTACCACGGTAACGATTCCGGACGGCCTGGAATCTGTCAAGGCAGCACCCCTCCTATGTGCAGGTGTGACGACGTACAACGCCCTGCGAAATGCGGGCTTGCGTGCCGGTGCCCTCGTCGCAATCCAGGGGGTTGGCGGACTCGGACACCTCGGGATTCAGTACGCAAGAAGGATGGGGTACAGGACTGTCGCCATTGGTCTCGGTCCGGAGTCGGGGAAGCTCGCAAAAGAACTCGGCGCGCACCAATACATCGACAGCGGAGTGGAAGATGCGGGAGCCAGGCTGCGAGCGCTTGGCGGAGCCGATGCCATCCTTGCCACAGCTCCAAGTGGCAAAGCAATGTCCGGTCTGGTGAACGGGCTCGCCGTGAGGGGAAAACTGTTGGTGATTGGGATCGCCCCGGATTCCCTGGAAGTGAGTACCGGTTCCCTCGTTTTTGGCATGCACTCCATCTCCGGGTCGACCACCGGTAGCGTGCAGGACGAACAGGAAGCGGTGGAGTTTTCTCTGCTCGAAAATGTAGAGCCGATGATCGAAGTCATGCCTCTCTCCAGGGCCCGCGAAGCGTATGACCGGATGATGGCAGCAAAGGCACGCTTTCGGATGGTGCTGGATACAAAAAACGGCCAATACCCAGACTAGAAGAGCGAAGTGAAGCATTGGCTTGTGGAGAAAGTTGTTCGCAGAAATGAGTGAAATTCGGAAATAGCCGTAGTCGAAAAGATGAAAGGAGATCAAGATGCCGTCGGCAGCAAAGACAGGAGCCTTTCAAGAAGCACTCACCCACCCTGCGAGCGAAGAGCTCCGGGCCCAAGACTTGTTCAACAAACAGAAGGCATCCTTTGCCACGGATGCGACGAAGACTTACGAGTGGCGAGTCGATCAACTGGACCGCCTTACCCGCATGCTAAAGGACAACTATCAGCGCTTTGCGGACGCCTCGTGCACAGACTTCAAGACCGCCACGCAAGAGAATGCGTTCGAGGTGTCCGCGTCCATTGCGACGAGTGAATTCGCAAAGTCTCAGCTGAAGGAGTGGATGAAACCCGTCGAAGCTCCCCTGCCGAAGTTCCTGGCTGCATCTGGGCACAAAGGAATGGTGTACAGGGAGCCTTACGGCGTAACGCTGATCATCTGCCCCTTCAACGGACCGCTTCTGCTGTCGTTGCGTCCCGCGGTTGCCGCTCTATCGGCCGGCAATCCCTGCATTCTGAAACTTTCCGAAGCGCTGTTGGCGACGGACGAGTTGCTCCTGGAATTGATTCCCAAGTATTTCGAGCCCGAAGCTTTCAGCGCTGTGGTCGGTGGCCGAGAAATAGTAACGAACCTTCTGAAGCTTCCATTTGATTTTATTTTTCTCACTGGGAGCGTGGCTGTGGGTAAGGTAGTGATGCGCGCGGCTGCCGAACACATCACTCCAGTATTGTTGGAATTGGGAGGACAGAACCCCGCCATTGTTGATGAGACAGCGAGCATTCCGGATGCCGCAAAGAAAATTGTCTGGGGCGCGATGGCCTGGGGTGGACAGTGGTGTACCTCTCCTGGCTACGCGGTCGTTCATGAATCCGTGGCAGCAGACTTTGTCGCAGAATGCAGAAAAGCTGTCGTCGAACTCTACGGCACAAACCCCAAGAGCAATTCGGACTACTCGCGTGTCATAAGCGCCTCCGCTGTGGAAAGACTCGCATCTCTGATCGATCCGAAGAAGGTAATTTACGGTGGGAAGTCCGACCCCCAGGCCCGTTATCTTGATCCGACTATCCTCTATCCGATTTCCTGGTCCGATAAAATTATGGAAGACGAGATCTTCGGGCCGGTTTTGCCCATCCTCACTTATTCCGACCTCGGTGCTCTAATCGCCAAGATCAAATCGATGCCTAATCCACTTGCGGGCTATGTTTTCAGCCGAAATCAGCAGGCGATCGACCGCGTGTTGCAGTCTCTTTCATTCGGCGGTGGCGCCGTGAATCAGACCAATGTTTTCCTGTTCATTGAATCCATGCCGTACGGAGGGGTGGGAACTTCGGGCATTGGAAACTACTACGGGAAGTATGGCTACGATTCCCTGACGCACGCAAAATCAATCCTGATATCTCCGCCGGACGTGGCGATCGATCACCTGTTCCCGCCCTACACCAAAGAAAAAGTGCAAGCACTCAGTCAATGGTTCGAGTACTGAGTGGCCGTTGGACCACACTGACTGGAGAAGCTATATGGTCCTAGCTGGGATCAAGGTAGTTGATACGCCCCTGGTTCACGACGCGATGGAGTTGGCGAGGAGTTCCTCTGAGCCGTATCTCTTCAACCATGCTATGCGCTCATGGCTTTTTAGTGTACTGATTGCCGAAGGTGCAAAAGCTACTCCGGATCCCGAGCTCTTGGCAGTCTCAGGGATCCTGCACGATCTCGGACTGACCGACCGCTACGCCGCACAGGAGCGTTTCGAGGTCGATAGCGCCAACACGGCGCGCTCGTTTCTGAAAGAACGGGGCATTCCGGCACATCAGATCCAATTGGTGTGGGACGCGATTGCGCTTCATACGACTCGTTCCATAGCTCTTCACAAAGAGCCAGAGGTCGCGGTGACGCATTCAGGAATCTTTGTAGACGTGATTGGGGCGGGGCTGGAGTTGATTCCTCAGGATAGTGTTCGCGCCATCCTCGCGGAGTTTCCTCGCTTGTCAATGAAGAAGCAATTCCTGCAGTGCCTCTGCGGTGTGGTTCGCCGGAAGCCGGCCACGACTTATGACAACTCCCTGCGCGATATCGGCACTCGGTATGTACAGGGTTTCGCAGCTCCGAGCGTCGCCGATCTCCTCGAAAATGCACCTTTCAAAGAATAATCTGATTTGCCACAGATGGACAGACCGGGTTTACCCAAAGCGCTTGGATGTAGTCGGCTCCGGAAGCCGTGCCGGACATCTCCAAAGTGGCAACCTAGCTTCATCGGGAAAAACAATCTCAAAGCAGACCCCGATTGAGACGCGGCGCATTTCCATATTCCGGGTGAAGCTCGTCGCTTTCTAACCGCTCTCAGAGGATGCTCGGTAGAGTAAGGCGGATGTGGAGAAGGGAATTTCGAAGGAGTGAATATACAATGGCTGACAAAGCGTTCTTAGTGGGCGTCGATGACCTTGCTGAGGTTGTTGATGATGGTGGAACCATCATCAACTTCGGTTCATTGGGTAGCAACATGGGAACGAACATTTATTCACTCGCCCCCAATAAAGTCGCGCTTAAGAACCTGTCTATAATGAGTTGGTTTCGTCTGGCCCAGGATGAAAAACAAAAAGATTTCGAGCGCGCTCTGAGTCTCGCAACAAATCACCCGGAGCTTTTCGAGGTCGTGCATGAGTATGAGTTTGGCGATTTTCAAAAAGCGATTCAGCGTGTGCCTAGTTCCGGAAAAACTGGGATCGGCTTGCTGAAGAGCTCAAGTTAGGAAGGATAGCTTATGGAAATCGGAACCATTGGAGCAGGAGATTTCGCACAGGCGTTTGCAAAACGGGCATTGAAGGCCAGCCACAAGGTAAAGCTTAGCAATAGCCGGGGACCCGAGAGCCTGAGAGAAATTGTCAATCGACTTGGTCCTGGAGCAATGGCTGCCACCAAGGAAGAGGCTGCAGCTTGCGAAATGGTACTTCTTGCTGTGCCCTGGGACAACGTGCCCGAGATACTTGCAAATCTTCCCAAATGGAAAAATCAGATCCTGATCGATGGGACCAATCCTTTTCACGGTAAGGCCGGAAATTTCGCGCCAGCAAATGTTGGAAACCTATCCACTAGCCAGCTTGTTGCGGGGCTAGCCCCTGGAGCACGAGTAGTTAAGGCCCTGAACAACATGATCGTTCCTAACCTGGAGGCAGATCCGGTCGTCAATGGGGCGAGACGTGTTGCATTTATTTCCGCAGACGATGACGGCGCAAAGAACCGAGTCGAAAGCTTGCTCGAAGGTTTTGGCTATGCAGTCGTTGATCTTGGAAACCTTCGCGACGGAGGGCTGATCCAGCAAGCAGGTGGTCCTCTCGCAGGCCGAGATTTCTTGGAGCGAGGAGAATTTCATAAATGAAGGCCATTCATCTCAGTGCCTACGGTAATCCAGCTCAAAGCTTAAGGATGGTCGAAGTTCCGGAACCAGACGCCCCGTCTGCGAGCGAAGCTCTGGTGCGCATGGAGTATGCGCCGATTGACTACAGCGACCTCCTTTTAGCGTACGGAGTGTACTTTCTGAAACCGAGGCTTCCTTCTGTCATTGGAGGTGAAGGCGCGGGAATTGTGGAGACGATCGGGCCGGGCGTTACCAGCGTCAAGGTGGGCGATCGTGTCACGATCCCTTTCGGAACATTCACCTGGTCTGAAAAAGTCCTTGCTCCAGCCCGAGGTCTTTTCGTCGTCCCTCCTTCAGTCGATGCCAAGACCGCCTCGATGCTAAATATCAACCCTACGACCGCAGTTCTTCTGTTAGACGAATTTGTCACGCTAAAGCCAAATGACTGGATTGTGTTAAACGCAGCAAACTCCCACGTTGCGCGATGCCTGATCGCGATTGCAAAATCGCGCGATCTGAACGTTGTAGGTATTGTGAGACGGCGCGAACTTATCCCAGAAATCGAAAAACTGAATGTTGACTTTGTTGGCGTCGAATCGCCGGAACTCTCAAAGCAAATTCAGGCTGCAACCGGCGGAATGCCAATATCCCTGGGTCTTGATGCCGTAGGTGGTCCAGCGACAGCGACGTTGGCAAGCGTGCTCCCTCCGGCGGCTCATCTCGTCAGCTATGCGTGGCTCAGTGGTTTGCCGATTCACTTGCCGCAAGGCGATCTCATTGGCAAGAGGTTGAATATCCACGGCTTCTGGATGTATTACGAAGAATTTCTCCCCAAAATGCGAGCGGCACTTACTGAGGCGACAAAAGTAGTCGCTTCTGGCAAATTAAGTTTGCCAGTCACCACGACATACAAACCGTCCCAAATCAAAGAAGCAATCGAACACTCCGAGCGTGGTGGCAAGGTTCTATTGGATTTCGATCACGCATAATAGGGCCCGCCAGCCTATCGCGCAAGGAGCTTCAGGTTGCTTGCACAAAACATCCGAGCACCATCCGACAGCCGCATGTCCCCACTTCCCTGTTCCCAAAATTGCCGCGCTCCCTCGCGTGCATCCTCGTGACCCGCTAACGGAAGCGGTCTAAAAGGTCGTGTGAATCAGTACCACTAAAGCGCTTGTGTCCACAAACCGGCGAGCACTCCCGGATGGTCGGGAAGTTGGACCGCAGGTGCTCTCGTTCGAGGTCGACCGGATTTCATGGAATTCCGAGCCGATGGGGCAGAACGCCGAGAATTGTTTTGAGTTATTGGCTCAGGTGGCCGCGAGCTAGGGGCCTTTTGAAGCTCAATTTCCCACGCTATGGGTTTCCTGCTTGCGAGCCTATCTTCGAGCGCTCGACGTTGTGGTTCCGTTTGTTGGTTGGAAATTCGCTGAAACATCGCACTTTTCAGCTTTGCCACTACATCCTGACCCTCCGTGGGCTGTACACCCCACGATTGACCGAACCTTGATTTGGAGATCATGCATAATAAGTGCATCGGAGAAGTTGCTGTCTTGTTGTACCAAAGCGCAGATTCCCCACGATTGCGAAATGCGCTAAGCTACCGTACAATGAGATGGTTGTGAGCGGTTCCCCGCGATGTTGGGGCCTGTAGCTCAGGTGGCTAGAGCGCGCCCCTGATAAGGGCGAGGTCGGTGGTTCAAGTCCACCCAGGCCCACCATTTATTTCAGTAGGTTACCGGGTGTTGTCCCTAAAATCTCAACCTACTCAACCCCCAATCCAACCCACACTTCTCTGACTTCACTGCACCAACTGCGTAGCCACTCCCAGCGCGGTGAGATATTCCCCTTGCGCTGCGAGCGTTTCATCGCCGTCTTCCTGCGTGTACAAATCGAGCGTCGTCTGAATCTTGGCGTGACGCAAGATTCCCTGAACTGGCGCTACGCTGGTCGGACTACATTTTTGCTGAACAAGTGGATCATTGGCTGGGGTCTGGCAGGTCGTACTCAGAACACTCGATCCGATTCCCTATGAATTTGACCTCAACCACGGTGTTCGTCTGGTCTCTTGCGCCGATATGTTTGAGGGCCGCGCTGAAGAGTTCTCGCTGACGAGCAGGCGTAACGCTGGGGACAATGATGATCACTCCGGCATGCAACGGTTCCTGTCCGTGAAGAGCAAGAAAATCGGAGCGATTGTTGGTTACAAACGTGTACTCCTTTGCGCGGATTGTGGCTATCAGTTGCCAGTCCTTCGACCCCCCGAGACCGAGATAATTGACGTGATCTGCCGCGTGACCTGCCGCGTGCGCTACTTCAACCAAGGATGTGTGCAAGCATTCGTCGATCAAGAGCTTCACTGTCACCCCGCTAGAACGCGGCCATGCCGGGTAACGCGAATCGGTTTTCGTTTGGCCCAAGGGCGAGAAGCTGGGCGGCCGCGGCGCGGGAAGGCTTGGACGTACAGCGGAGCGAGTTCGACCTTCTCCCGATCCAGAGCTGGGTAGCCCGCGAGGATCTCTTCTGGTTTTGCTCCTTGGCTCAACATGTCAGCAATAAGTTCGACCGGGATGCGCGTCCCACGATAGACAGGCGTGCCGCGCATAATCTCGGAGTCGGAAACAATCATGTCCTCTGCACGCTCAAGTTTTCTCAGGTCCACGTCGAGTTCCAGCCGGACTGACTTCACCTGAATTACCAGTGCTGAACCCTCCGTAAGAACGACAGCGTCAATTCCGGGAGACGACTCAATCTTCTTAGCGATCATGCGACGAGCAGCGATTGGCAAGAGCCGCACGCCCTCGGCTTCGAGGCGCAGATATAGCACTTGCTCCCTGCTGAGCATTCGTTGGATGGAACGGCCAGTGCGCAGACGGCGTGGTCGAATGAGGCGACGCTCGATAAGTTTATGAACGGCAGGAAGCGACAGATTCGCTACCGCCGAAGCCTGGGCCGGAGTATATTCCGTGGTGTTCATTCGATTATTCTACCCCAAAGGGGACAGAATTAACAGCATAGGATGGATTCGGTCTTTGGAGACGCAAACACAGCAAAATTCCCATCTGCTTTTGGGACACTCCGTCATTATTGCGCGAAATGCCGGTAGAACTCGCCCTGATAAAGGGCGAGGTGGCTGGCTCAAGCCCACCCCTCCTGTCTCTCGATTCAAAAAAGCAATTTGCTGAAAGCTCGGGTGATAATCTACTCCTATAATCAGCATGTTCGGCTCCTTCCTCCCGAGCCTTGGTCGTCAAGCAACCAAAGTGTACTCGGGTCGAGGGAGCCGACATTGTTATGAAATCAAGACCCAGGTACCAAACACTGGAACCTGGAGCACTTGGCACCCGACGAACGCCGAGTTTGTTTCCGAGATCGGATATTCATCAGCATTACCTAGCAAGCAACTAACCTAATCAGCTAGCATTAGTCCAAATGATATTTGGCAGCAAGGAACGCTGATGACGTCTAAAAAAGAGGTTGCCAATCAGATCCGGACAGCAGTGGCAGCAGTTACTAGTCAACGCGAATTCATAAAATGGTTAAAAGAGGAAGAGGTCAGTGACGGCCTGGTACTTCTGAATAACTCATTTATTTTTCGGCAGAAACTCCAAACGAACAAGAATGATCTCTACCTCGGAATCCCTGTGATAAGTGCCAACCTCGGAGTCTCAAACGTAGTGGTTACCCGCGGGATCGCATTCAATTCCGATTTTAAGTTTATTGGATTAAAAGAATTGAAGAAACTGGAAATGCAGGAACTAAACGTGGCGATTGACGAACAACTAAAACGGCTAGGACGTATCGTCATGGTGTTAATTGGCGAGGTGCTGAACAATGTTGTCACAAAAGCTCCCATTGGACATTCCCTCTTTTCCGAGCTTGAGTTGAATCCCTCTGCTCCCGTAGGACTAGCTGTAAAGGATCAGACGATTCAAGTGCGGTCGATTTCAGATGAGGAAGCGATTTGGGATGATCTCGAAAAGACTTATGGCAACCAACTCCCTGCGGACTTAGCCCAGCCTTTGGCGAGTGCGTTAGATCATATTCGCAGAAATCATTACGCAGTCCTGAGACTCCCCGGGGAATCGGCGCTTTCACAACCACTGCTGGACTCGTTTGTTGATGCTCTGCGTCAAAACCTGGGGCGTTACAAGCATGCGTGGAACGGATGCAAGGGGCAGGCAGATGTAGATTCAAACGAGTTCAATGATCTACTCCGAATCGCTTACAATTTCGCGTCCGACGCCGTTCTGGTAATCCGGCTTCTCGTCAGCATTTGCGACCTCAAGCCTATCGTTCGGTGGTGCACAGTGGATGAGTGGTTCCGTCTAGCGGAGAGCTTTCGTAATTTGCCGTGGTCCAAGATAAAGGAAAAACACTCTTTAGATGCGTATCAGCTGACGGTCAGCAATGCAAGGAACAGAGCTTTTCATCGCTTACTCCCGGTCGATAACACTCTACGCGTTGACCTCGATGGCACTGAGCTCGGGCGAATAACGTTGCGCCTTTTTCCAGAATATGCTGCTCGCAATAACGAGGAAACCTTGGACTACAACGACAGGGTGTTGGTTGAGCTCCTTACAAATTTCACCCGCGTTAGCGAGAGAAGTGTGTCGCCGCAATTTTGGCGCCGAAATGTTGCAGTGATGGAAGCAACTGTCGAACTTCTCTCGCGAACAAGCTCCACCCTTAAACTTTTGGCGATGGCCCAGTTACACGCCTCTACTTCATGAGCGATGCCTCACTTTGTTTACACGAGTGTGGTGCCTGCTGTACTTCATGCGCTGGACAACCGGCACGTTTCTGAGCGAGTGCTGGGCCAGTGCCCTGTGACCGCAGCGTTCTTCCGGGCAGCTTGGGCTAGAACGAAACCGGAAGGGAAAACTCGGTGGCGCGAACGGTGCTAATCGGGCCCCCGGATCGCACCGTATGCACTCAGTGCTGACAGGATTCTCACGAGCCTGCCATCGCCAGGGGGCATGACTTGGAGGATCTTCGGAGCTTTAGCATTAACCAATTTTTGTTTTGTGGGGTGTCTGGCATGTGGTAGGTTTGCTCTTGTTATACGGTAGCGGGGAGGTAACTCGATGGCTCGCGAATCAAAACGGGTAAAGCGTGAAGCAGGACAAGCCATGCATTCGAAGAGCAAGAGAGAGCGGAGCTTGGCCGGCGAAGTTCTTCGACAGGGGCAAAAGCGGCACCCAAAGCGGAGTGGTAAACGCTAGGTTCCTGGTCATAGCTTCCTGATTTTGTCCGCGATCGTCCGGCTGTTCACCGGGTTCGCGCGGAACACTTTCACGGCGTCCTCGCAGCCTTTCGCGGTTTCGGCCTCCTGCTTTGCGAGCGCGCGCTTGTCTTTGATGACGTTCTCCGCGTCGCGCTTCTCCCGGTCCGCTTCGTACTTCTCCTGGCCGCTCAGATTCCTATATTCGTCTTTGTCTATTTCGCGGGCGATGTTCTGCTCGACCTCGTCGGCTTCCTTGTTCAGCCGTTCGACATACGCGCGCTTTTCGGCGACCCTTTTGCCGGCGAGGCCTTTGATAGCTTGATCGCCCCTAGCTCGATCAGGTGCCGACTAGGCCAGAGTCGACTTATATAAGGCAACGAGTTTCCCCCAGGCACGCTCGGCCTCGGGCTTGTTATAGATCGGCACGCCGTCCGGGGCAGGCATATCCGGCACGCACCAGCCATGCTGGGCTGAATACACTTCAATTTCGGCCGAAACCTTAGCGGACGCAAAGGCTTCTTTCAGCTTGTCCTTGGCGTCTGGTTGTTTCGAGTCGTCGTTGGACGCGATTCCGAAATACATACCGGCCTTTAT